>OGWQ01000865.1_pt1 | contig 20555 bp, 20 predicted proteins | sample 1576091 | NCBI WGS metagenome assembly OGWQ01 (sample SAMEA3541584, study PRJEB24748) | human gut metagenome | biome: human gut; feature: human-associated habitat; material: faeces | place: China | collected 2012
GAGTGGACAGCGCACAGGGCGACAATGACTTTGCCCCGCTGCGGAATATCTTTAAGAACATCTCCCATTCGGGAAAGGTAAGTAATGATTTCTCCCTTCTCAGACGGTTTTGCTGAATCAATCGCTGTTTTCGTTGTTCCTGCGGTAAGTTTGCCATAGTTCATGGAGTGCAAGCTGCCATTGGATTCCTGGCGGCAGCCATAGGTGAAAAAGGGGATTTACCCGAAACGCATCCGGTTCAGCAGCGGACTGAATCCAGACGCCCTTGCCGCTCAACTCGCGCAAAGCCTGCATCCAAAGGATTGGGTCGCGCGCTATCCGTGTAAGCTCGGCAACAAAGAGCGTGTCCGCCTTTTGCTCCACCGCCTCCTGACAAGCCCTTTTCCAACCGTCGCGGTCGAGCGTAGTTCCTTTTTCATACTCGCTGACTTCTCCCACGATTTCATAACCCAGCCGCTCGGCCTGCTCATGCAGCCGGGCGCTTTGTGCTTCCAGCGCGTGATCGCCGTCAAGCTGCGCCTGCGTTGCTACCCGGCAATATAATACCACACGCTTGCTTTTGCTGCTATCCATGATCTGACCTCCATTCAGATATTCCCGACAAAACGGTAGTAGATTTTGATGTCCCGGACGTTTTTCCCATCAACGACGGTCTTTTCTCCGACCTCAATGCGGTCGATTAGCTCGTCCACCGTTTCACGGTCAAGCCCCCGTATGTGCAGGTGCTTTCGGACGACTGCCGCCCAGCTTTGAATGTCGGCGGCGCTCTGCTCATACTCCCTGACTTCCGCAAGAAGCGTATCCAGCCGGTCGGTCCGCTGGCGGCGCTCCTGCTCGGTCTTTTCAAGCAGCACGGCGAAGGACGCTGCGCTGATGCTGCCGCAAACCTTGTCCTCATAGAGCTTTGCGGTCATTTGCTCCAGCTCATAGACGCGGCGGCGAATCTTCCCAATCTCCTGCCGGACGCTTTCCTGACGCTCGGCGTCTGCGGCGGTGCGCTGCGCTTGCAGCCTGTCCAGCACGGCAGCCTCGTCCAGTTCCAGCGCCTCGGCATGGGCGCGAATTTCATTCAATACAAGCTCCGTCAGCGTCATCTCATAGATGGTGTGCCGGGAACACGCGCCGTAGCCGGAGGCCGTATAGCGGGAGCAGAAATAGGAAACGTACTTTTTGGACGTGCCGTTCCTGCGGCGCTGCGTCTCCCGGTTGCCCTGAAGGGGTGCTTTACAGTCGGCGCAGACGAGCTTGCCGGTGAACAGAAAGGGCTTCGGCGGCGCGTTGTCCGCCGAGAGCCGCGTCCTTTCCCGGTTGATGACCTGCACTTCATTCCATACCTCCGGCGAGATGATGGCTTCATGCAAAGCCTCATGCCGTATCCACTCGGATTCCGGCTTATAGATCATGGTGCCGTCCTTATAGGAGCGCGAGCCGGTCTGATTCTGAATAAGATTTCCGGTGTAGACCTCGTTTGTCAATACATTCTTCACCGTGGCGTACATCCAAAGGTTCGCGTACTTGCAGGAGCCGTTTCCGTACCGCTTTGCCCAATACCAGCGTGGGGACAGGATGCCCTCGCTGTTCAGCACAGCGCCGATCTTGCCGTAGGCCATGCCGCCGCGCCGTAGCTCGAACATCCGGCGCACTACGGCAGCAGCTTCCTCGTCGATCACCAGCCGATGCCTGTCCTCCGCACTCTTTCGGTAGCCGTAGGGGGCGTAGGCGGCGATATACTGACCGCTGCGCATTTTGGCGTGGAGAACGGATTTTACCTTATTGGAGAGGTCTTTCAAGTGGTAGTCGTTCATCAGGCTACGGAAGTGCAGCATATCCGTGTTGTCGCCCTCGGTGTCGAGGCAGTCAAGGACGGATACGAAGCGGCAGCCCAACGAGGGGAAAATAACGTCGGTATAGCGTCCGACCTCCACAAAATCACGGCCCAGCCGTGATAGGTCTTTCACAAGGATCAGGTTGATGAGGCCGTGCCGCGCATCCTCCAGCATCTCCAGAAATCCGGGACGCTGAAAATTGCCGCCGCTATAACCGTCGTCCCGGTAGGACTTGACCTCCGTCCAGCCGTTGAGCATTACGAATTTGGAAAGCAGTTCATATTGATTCTCGATGCTGACGGATTCATCAGCGGGGATATAGTTTTTCGCCTTGGCGGAGTTGGAGGCGTCATCCACGCTCAACCGGCAGTAGATGCCGACCTTATATAGCTTTTTCATACGCTTCCTGCCTCTCCTGTGCCAGCGCGTCGTCCACGCTGCCGACGTAGCGGTAGACCACCTTGACGTCGCAGATGCGCTGTCCGTTGACCTTCCGCGCCTCGCCCACCTCGATGCGGTCCACCAGCTCAAAGAGGATGCTTTCGTCCAGCGCCGTGATCTCGGTGTAGCGGCGGATGACCTCCATCCAGCGGTTTGCGTCCTGCCGGTTCTCAAGCTGCGCCCTGACCTTCTGCTCCAGCTCGGGGATAGCGGCGGCTTTTTCCGCCCGTTCCGTTTCGTATTTCCGCATGAGCGTCTGAAAGACCGTCTGGGGGATGGTGCCGGTGCATTTGTCCTCATAGAGATTCTGCATCAGCCGTTCCAGCTCGATCATACGCGCCGCTGCCGCTTTCAGCTCCTGCTCATAGGAGATAACGCGGCTGCGGCTTTCCTTTTCCTTCATGCGGCTGATCTGCTCGGCAAGGCGCTCGCCGTCGCACTCGACGAAGCGCGCCTTTTCCCGGATGTCCGTCAGCACCAGCTCCTCCAGCACATTCTCATAGATGGAGTGGATGGTGCAGGCGCTTTTGCCGCTTCTGGCATAGTTGCCGCAGATGAAGGAGCTGTACCGCCCCGGCGTACCGTCCTTGTAGGTGAAGCGCTCGATGTGGTTGCGCATCTTGAAGCCGCAGTCTGCGCAGTAGACAAGGCCGGTGAAGATGCTGCGGATGCCGTCCGTGGGCGGCGTCTTGCGCACCTTCTTTTTGTCGATGCTGACCACGGTATCCCATACCTCGCGGGAGATGATGGGTTCATGGGTGCCCTCCACCCGTATCCATTCCTCCTCCGGCTTGTTGATGAGCTTTCTGGACTTGTAGGACAGAGTGCCGGTTTTGCCCTGCACCATGTTCCCGATGTAGACCTCGCTGCGGATGAGGGCTTTGACGGTGGTTTCCGCCCACTTGTGGTTGACGTTGCGCGGGTCGCTGCGCCCCTTGCGCTGATAGTAGAGCGCACCGGGCGGCAGAACGCCCTCCTCGTTGAGCGTGACGGCGATGGCACGGAAGCCTGTGCCGGCGGCGCGCATGGCGAAGATGCGGCGCACGGTGGGCGCGGTCTCCTCGTCGATGATAAGATGGTGCTTATCCTCCGGGTCGCGCTTGTAGCCGTAGGCGGGGTAGGGTCCCATGAACTTGCCGCTTTCCGCGCAGGCTCTCTTGACCGCCTTGACCTTCTTGGAGGTGTCCCGGCTGTAAAACTCGTTAAATAAGTTCAAAAAGCACATGACGTCGGTGCTGCCGTTGTCACTCATGGTGTCGATGCCGTTGTTCAGCGCGATAAAACGGCAGCCCAGCGAGGGGAACAGGTAGTCCGTGTACTGTCCGAACTCGATGTAGTTACGCCCAAAGCGTGATAGGTCTTTTACCAGAATGAGGTTGATTTTCTTGGCTTTTGCATCTTCGATGAGACGTTTGACGCCGGGCCGGTCGAAATTCGTACCTGAGTACCCGTCGTCACAGTACACTGCGATTTCGTTCCAGCCCCGCTGACGCACATAGCTTTGCAGCAGGAGCTTCTGATTTTCGATGGATACGGACTCCCCATCGCGCTCATCGTCGTTGCTGAGCCTGCAATAGATGCCTACGTTGTATGTCTTTTCGATCATCTGTATTTTACCTCCCGATTCTCTGCGATTCATACATCCGTGCGGCGTGATGGCTCTCGCAGGTTTTCCCTGCAAGAATATGATACCGGGGATACCATTTTCGCGCAAGGATGCCGCCGCAGGGAGGCTGATTGTCTGTTACGATGCGTGACAGGGCTGCGCGGCCGCAGGAGCGTCCAGCTCTGTCATGGCGCGGCGCACCGCAAGCTGCTCCAGCGTCCTGCCAAGGTCCTTTTCGCCGGAAAACACGCTTGTCACGCGATAGAGGGTCTTGCCGATCCTGACCTCCTTATAAGAGGCGACCGGCTCTTTGGGGATGGCTTGCTTCTGCATAAACGCACCTCCGATTTATCATGTAAGTCCCGCTGCCACGATATGACAGCGGGGCTTGTTCGTATTCGTTCCGGCAGAGCAGCCGCGCCGGGAGGGTTGCCGTCATGCTGCATGATGCTGCACCGGCGCGGCTGTCTGCGTATTTTGTGTCATTTGGTTTTGTTCCGCCGTATTTGTCACAGCCCCCGGCGCGAGGCATATATCGCCTCTGGGACCGGTATCAGCCGCCTTTGGCAAGGCTGTCCCATTCCCGCCAGCGCCGTGGCTTGTAAGGCTCACGAGCGCCGCAGGAATCCCCCTCAAGTCAGTGGGAGGCCGTAGCTGGGGTTGCGTATCGTCCGCGCTGTCATCGCGCCTGATGCTGCCACGCATCGGGTCAAAGGCCGCGTAGATCGCTCGGACAGCCGCCCGTCCTGAAGGATGGGAGGTCTGTTGTCATGGCGGCGCGCCTTTTGTCGCTTGGCTTTTCAGCCGCGCGGGGTCTGTGCTGATACCGGTGTCTATGCGGTTGTCAAGGAGCAGAGGCGAGCGAGAATAATATCCCTCTCATATACCTCAAGAAAAATCGGGCAAAAGTTCGGGGTGTTAGCGAAACTTTTTGAGAAAATTCCCGAGATTTTTCCGTCCGCGTGAAATCGCTTCCGAAACTGTGCTTTTAACAACACCTTCGCTGACAGCAATTTCAAGCTGGGATCGTCCTTCAACGAAATGAGCAAGAACACGCCGCCGCTGTGCAGGCGTGAGCTGCGCCAGCGCTTCCTTCAGCAGCCGCTCCAGTTCCATGCGCTCCAGTGCCTCGTCCGGCTGCTCCGGCAGATTCAGCGCCTCTGCTTCGATACCGTCGCCAGCGTCCAGCGAGTAGAACGCCTTGTTGTCGCGGATGTACTGCGCGTAGTTGATCTGAAGCCGCTTATCTTCTTCGAGAAACGCAGCTACTTCATCGGAAACCTCGATAAAGGCATCCTCGATGTACCACGGGTAAAGCTCCCGCAGGTTGATCGTTGTCATGTTGTATTCCTCCGTTTGGATGTTTGTGTTCGTGGTTGCGGTTGAATCCAAACGGAGGGCGGCGGGGAGCGGCAGCCCACAGAGAAGAAAAACAGTGCAAACAAAAAGGCACCCGCACAGGCATAAAAGCCTGAACGAGTGCCTTGCAATTCTATTTCATAATTGGGCGGAGCTATATCGCAGATAATCTGTGATGTACAGAAAACGAGCTGCAACTCACATAGATAAGTGCAGCTCGCAAAAGTCTCTACAACACCTGCTTCTTTTTGAGATGTTCTGTATCCACTTCCTTTACGGTGGATAGCCGCATTAGCGATACCTCCTTTTGTCAGTCAATCCCATAAGACATCCTCACATATTTCGTAATTATGATGTATAGCTCATTTGGCATGAGTTGGGTGTATATTTAGCTGAATTAGAACTCACCATAAAATATAGGAGAGGTGATTTCTGATGAACTTTCTTGACCTTTTTGCCCTTAAACTTCGGGAGAAGCGAATCCAGCAGAAGATAACACAGCGTGGACTGGCTGAAAAACTGAATATGTGTACGCGCACGATTATTGAGATTGAAAACTGCAAAAGCAATCCGAAGTTTGAAACCGTGGCTCTCATTTCCAAGGAGATGAGAATCAGCCTTGACGCCGTGGTGTTTCACGATGAAAAACCGCGTGAAATTCCAAAAGTTGTGGCAGATTTCTTTGCCGGAAAGAGTGATGCAGAAGCGGAGCGGTATATTGCATTGTGCCAAAGCGCAGAGAAGTTGAAAAACGGTGAGTAAAAGCGGCCATCCATGCGGATAGCCGCTTTAACTTATAGAATAGCCAGCGGGCATAGACACACGATTTTTACCCGCTGGCTGCTTTTGTCCGCGCAGTTGGAACGACGGGCAATTTTTATTCTATTTTTCCTGTTTGTGCGCATCCCTGATTTTTTCGAAGCTGTCCTGACTGACGGCGTGTTCAATCAGGCAGGCTTCGTATTCGGCGATTTCCGGGTCTACGCCCGCAGTGATCAACTGCATCGTAAAAAACTGGTGCCGCTCGTAGATTCTTTCCGCTATCTCACGTCCCTTATCGGTCATGCGTAGGCAGCCGTCTTTGTCTATAACAAGAAATCCGCCCTTGCGTAGCGCACTTGTGGCGTGGCTGATGCTGGCTTTGGAGTAGCCCATGTGCCGCGCAAGGTCAATAGAGCGCACCGCACCGGACTGCCGTTCAAGAATCAGAATGGCCTCCAGATAATCCTCGCCGGATTTACGAATTTCCATCATCGTCTCCCATCTGCCGCAGAACATTTCGGTGATAGCGCAGTTTGCCGCCCTCAATATAGAGGACGCCATCCGCAGCCTCCGCGATTAGCTCCATATCATGCGTAATCAGCAGGATGCAGCGGCCTTCTCCGGCAAGCCGTTTTAGCAGATCGACCGTCAGGTGCATATTGAAACCGTCCAAGCCGCTGGTAGGTTCATCAAACACCAACAGGCTTCTCCCGCTTGCCGCAGCCAGCGCCAGCAACAGACGCTGCTTCTGACCTCCCGATAACGAAGCAGGATGCCGATCAGTAAAGGCTTCCAGTCCCATCTCCCGCAACCGGGAAAGCGCAGTTTCTTTCAACTCTGCCGTTTCCTTTTTGCCGAGAGAAAACTCGTCCAGCACAGTAGGCGCATAGAGCTGATAATCGGAATCTTGCTGCACAAAAAAGGATTTTTGTGTGAGGCGCTTCCGCTTCAGGATTTCACCATCGAGGGAAACCGAACCCGTTGCCCGGCATAAACCTGTGATGATGCGGCAAAGCGTGGATTTGCCTGCGCCGTTGGGTCCGGCGATGGCAAGTATCTTTCCGCTCTGTGCGGCAAAGCTCACTTCCTCCAAAATTTGCTGGCTGTCCAGCATACAGGAGATTGCGGACACCTGCAAGGCGTCGTCCTGATTCTGTCGGTATGCTCCGCCTACGCGAAATGCCGGTGCGTCAAAGGGACGAAGTCCCATCGCCGTCATCTGCTCCGCTGTCAGGGACAGGGCGTCTTTCCGGTCATAGACGGCGGAAATCGCACCATCCTCCATGAAAACAAGCCGGTCAAAGGAATCCCGCACATAATGGAACCGATGCTCCGAGAGGATCATCGTATGCCCCGCCATTTTCAGCCGATAGAGCAGCGCGCCAAGGCGCACCATCGCTTCGCTGTCCAGATTTGCGGACGGCTCATCCAGGACGATAACCTTCGGCTCCATTGCACAGACGGAGGCAATGGCGATAAGCTGCTTTTCGCCGCTGGACAGAGGGAATATCCTTCGGTCGATCAGTCTTTCAATGTTCATCTGTTTGCAAACCGTGTTCAACCGCTCCTGCATGACCGGACGCTCCAGTGGGATGTTCTCCATCCCCAGCACGATCTCATCCGTCGTGTTGGTGGCGAAAAACTGGCTGCGAGGATCCTGAAAGACGCTTCCCACCATCGTCCCCAAACGATGGATGGGCATTTTCAGTGCGTCCTCACCGTCAAGGGAGTAGCCGCCCTCCAGCTTTCCCGGATAAAAGCCGGGGCAAAGCCCGTTGAGAATACGGGTCAACGTCGTCTTGCCGCAGCCGCTTCTGCCGGACAGGATCACCAACTCGCCCCTTTTTACATGAAGGTCGATACCTCTGAGCTGTCCCTTTGCTTCACTTGAGTTCTCGTAGGAAAAGGAGAGGTTTTTCAGTTCAATCAAAAGACGCCCCTCCTTTCCAGCAGAAACACAGCCGCGGGAATCAAAACTGCCATCGCGCAGAGCGCCGCATCCTTTCCCGTAAAGCGCACAGGACGGTAGGAAATTGTTTCCCCCGAAAAGCGTACTCCACGCACCGTCATGGAGGCAGAGAGTTCTTCGGCGACTTTTATCGTGCGTAGAATCAGTGGGATCAGTATGTATTCCACCGTTGAGGGGAGATGGGTAAGCGTGTGAACCACGCCTACCCCGATCCCGCGAAACCGCTGCGAAGCACGGATCGCACGATACTCGCCGCCAATCGTCGGGAAAAACCGCAGCAGCACAGCAAGCCCGATGCCCACCGCCTTCGGGAGCCGCATTGCCTGTAAGGAGGCAAGCAGAGAACCGGTAGGCTCTTTCGCAAGGCAGATAGCAAAGGACAGAGGAATGATGGATTTTCTGCCAAGGACACCAAGACTTGCCAACATGGAACTGACCGAAAAGGCTACCTCACTTTCTACCAGTCCTACTCCGCCCCAAGCGATACCCGTAAAAGCAAGGTAGCACACAGAATAGGGAATCGCTTTGTCTGAGTGACCTGTCAAAAGATGTATGGCAATGCAAAACACAGCAAGGCACAAGCCGCCTACTTCGGAGTGTACCAGAATAATCGACATGATTCCCGTCAAACACAGAAGCAACCATGTAAGCGGATTTGCTTGAAAACGAACCTGTCTGTATGCTCCCATCATGCGATTCCGGCAGGCTTAAAGTGCTTGCTGAACATTTTCATACCCAACGCATATCCGGCAACCGACAAGATTGCAGCGGCGGCCAGCGCAATAGCAATATTTTGCGGAGCTAACCAGAATCCCTCAACAGAAGATACCGCCGCCTCTGCATCAACTGCACTCATCCCCATTTTCACATAGGTCTGCACCATACTGTCCCGGAAGAGAAGCAAAGTAAGAGTGCTACCCATTGAATTAAGGCTCCATGTGAGGACGTGGGGAATTGCCTGACGTACTTTTTTCCCGTATCCCCCTATCATAATCAGTTCATTCGCCACTGCTAAGATTGCAAAAAACATAAACACATAGACGCTGCCGGAAAACAGGAATAAAAGCCCGTAAACAAACGGAATGATAAACTGCGTCCCCACTTTTGGGCACTTTTTAATCAAAAGCACATATATAATGCCGTTAATCAAGCCCGTAAGCCCCGGAACGAGAAAATATATCAGTTGAAGATTTGCTGCAAAAGGCATCGCAGCCACAAGACCGATTACTGTTTCCAGGCAGGCCAACAGCAGAACAAGGACGAACTCCTTGAGATTCAAAAATTTTGATTTCATGTTTCTCCTCCTAAGATTGTTTGAAAGTATAGTTTCCAGCCTGATTTTGCAATTCCCACAGCCGGGAGTAGAGTCCGTCTGTCCCGACAAGCTGGTTATGGGTTCCTTTTTGTGTGATCCTTCCGTTTTCAAGAACAAGGATCTGCTGTGCGCCGCGCACGGTTTTCAGCCGATGGGCGATCATGATTACGGTGCGTTCTTTGGATATTTCGTCCAGCGCCTTTTGCACAGCCGCCTCGTTGTCCGCGTCAAGGGATGCGGTCGGCTCGTCCAGAAGCAGGATCGGGACATCTTTCAAAAATGCTCTTGCCAGCGAAATACGCTGTCGCTCGCCCCCGGACAGGGTTGCGCCGCCTTCGCCTACCACAGTATCGTAGCTCTCCGGCAAGGCGGAGATGAAGTCGTGGCAGCGTGCTTTTCGGGAGGCGTCGAGCATCTGCTGTTCGGTGATGCGCTCATTCCCGAAGCATAGGTTCTCCCGAATCGTACCCCGGAACAGATAGGCGTTTTGCATCACCATAGATACCTGTGAAAGCAGGCTTTCCGGCGCGATGCTGCGAAGCTCTTTTCCTGCAAAGCGCACCTGCCCATGCTGGTAGTCCCAGAATCGTGCCATCAGCCGCAGAAGCGTCGATTTACCGCTGCCGGAGGGTCCTACCAGCGCAGTGAGCGCCCCTGCCGGTGTTTCAAAGCTCACGTCATGGATCACATCGCTATCCGCTGCGTAACGGAAGGAAACGCTGTCAAACGCGTAGCTGTCGCCACGGGAGATTTTGTCCTCGCCAGAAGGGTCGGGCATCGTCATCACCTTGTCCAGCCGCTCACCGGAGAGAGCCATGCCCCGCAGCGCTGAAATGCTGCTCACAAGGGTAAGCGCCGGTTCGGTCAGCTTTGTAGCAATCACAAGAAAGCCTGCGAAATCCAATATGGTAAGACTGCCGCCCATCAGTAGATACAGACCCACCGTCGCCGTTACGGGAACAACGAATTTGACCAACGAAGCGCACAGAGTGGAAAGGCTGCCTGCAACGGCCTCGTCCCGCAGTGATTCCCTGCGCAAGTCAGAAAACGCTTTTTTCAGCGCCTCGAAGCCGCTACCGGTACGGTGGTAGGCTTTGAGGTCTTTCATACCGTGCAGGTATTCGTTGAGCTGCGTTGCGGCTTTTGTCTTGGCCTCCATAACGGAGCGGCTATGTTTTTCCTTGACCTTTGCAATTTGCAGCATCAGGATTGCGCAGACGGGCAGCATTGCAAAAATCGCCACCGCCATACGCCAGTCGAAGAAAAGCATCCAAACAAAGGAAAACAGCAGCAGAAAGCCCACGCCGATAGGATAAGGCAACCAGTAGCACATGGTAAATTCCACATTGGCAAAATCGCTTGCAAAGGAGCTAATCAGCTCACCGGATTCCTTGGAGGAAAAGAAGCCGAGACTCTGACGGCGCAGTTTTTGAATATATGCAATACGTTTGTCTGCCGTGTCGTGATATGCGCGTCCATAGGTGTTGTAATAGGAGATCAGCTCCACAACATATTGCAGAAGGACATAGGCAATCCCTATCACCGCAATTTTAATCAGCAGCGCAATATCCAGCGTATATGGCGGATAAAACGCCTGCCCTAAGAGATAGATCGCCATGTATGCAAGGATCGCGGGGAGAATGCTGAATGCCTGCGAGAGAAACAGCCACAGCGTCGGAGCAATGATCTGTTTCGGATGGTGGAAAGTAAATTGCCGGATCATCTTAAACATAGGCAGGTCCTCCCTTCATCTGCCAACTTTCAGTTTCGTTCTGAATTGCCCAAAGATGTGCATACAGGCCATTCGCTTTCAGCAGTTCGGTATGTGAGCCGTGCTCCCTGAGTTTCCCGTTTTCCAACACAAAGATGCAGTCCGCATCCTGAATGGAGTAAAGCCGATGGGCAATCATCAGCACGGTTTTCCCTTTCAAAAGCTCCGCCATGCCTTCCCGCAGTGCAAGCTCGTTTTCCGCGTCGGTAAAAGCCATCGCCTCATCCAGCACGACGATGGGTGCATCTTTTAATATCGCCCTTGCAATGGCGATACGCTGCGCCTCGCCGCCCGACAGCTTATGCCCGCCGTCACCCAGCTTTGTATCATAGCCTTTCGGAAGGGTGAGAATGAAATCGTGGCATCTTGCCGCTTTTGCCGCCCGCTCCACATCCTCGTGGTGAACCTCGCGGTGCATGGCGATATTGTCATAGACGCTTTCTGCAAAAATGTGCGTGTCCTGAAAAACAAAGGCGATGGTGTTCATCAGAGCTTCCGTGGAATATTCCCGGATGTCCCGACCTGCGACAGTGATTGAACCGCTCTCCACATCCCAGAACCGGGCAATGAGTTGCCCTGCCGTGGATTTCCCACCGCCAGACGGTCCTACCAGCGCAGCGAAGCTCCCGGCAGGAATCTCCATTGTCAGGTGGTCTAATGCCATGCGGCGCAGCGGGTCGGCAGCGTTCTGATAGGAAAAGCTCACATCCTGAAACACAATTTCAGCTCCACCCTTTGGGGCAGTCTCCGTTCCCTCGGATATGGGCTGCATATTCAGCACCTCGTCAATCTGATCCATGCGTACTGCCAGGTTCCGCAAATCTGCTCCGAACTCCACAAGTTCCATCAAGGGACTGATGCAGGCGGGACCGACTATCAGGAACATCAACAGCTCCATCATAAGCTCATGGTCGCCGGGATGCAGGTACAGCAATGCGCAGCCGGAAACAAGCAGGAACGCCAGCACGGAGATTGTGATGGTCTTATATGCGCCGAAAATCGGCGTGACACGCTTCAGATAGACATTCCAATGCTCCCTGTTCTTCTCCACCAGCCCTGTCAGGCGGCGGGCTGCCGTCTCCGGCCTGCCGAAGATTTTTTCTTCCTCCATGCCCGCCACATATTCAGAAAACGCTGCGTCCAGCTCGGTGGAGGAACGGTTCAGGTCGCTCCATATCTTCTGACCCCGCTTTCCGCCGAAAGCGGAAAACTGGATGAGAAACGCAAGCACGAGAGCGATAAAGATCGTCAGTGCCAGCGGAATGTTGAGTGAGAACATCAGCACGGCCAAAGCTGCCAGCAACAGCCCCGCGCCGAAAATATTGGAAACATCGTGGGCAATGATGCTTTCCATCTTTTCGATATTCTCATTCATCATCTTCTGCGTTGCGCCGGATTGACCGCCTGTGTAAAAACCGAGGTTTAGCCGCCCCATGTGGTCGAGGAGGCGCATACGCAGGTCATAGAGTGCATTGAATGCGCAGGCATGGCAGGAAAAGCTGCCGATTACAGACAGCACGATGCCCAGCACGATACTTCCTATCGTGACCGCTGCCCACATCCATATCTCGCGGGTCGGAGCAGCCGCACCATCAAGCGATGCCAGCAGAAAAAGCCGGATGATCCGGTAGACCGTATAGAACGGTACGCCGGACAGCAGAACGCTGAGTGCAGAGCAGGTCACGCCGAAGAAATACTTTCCCGGAGGGCAATGCGCCGTTCGGAACACGCGAAGAATGACGTTTTTCTTTGCTTCTTGCATAGAACTCCTTTCTCTGCGGCGCAACGCTCAAGAGCAGCCACCGCAAGCAAAATGATTATTGGTTAGACGAGCTTAACCAGCAATCATTATACGCATGGGCGCTGTATTGTCAATGGCTCGGAAAGTGCCTCAAAATTAAGATGTCGTTGTGCGAAATTTGCGAAAATCGTTGAATTACCAGCAGTTTCGTGATATAATCACATCTATGAGTTGCCTGTTGCTAACCGAAATTTGTGCCAAAACAGAAAGCGGTGTGCCAAAACAGAAAGAGAGGAGCGGCAAGATGGTTACAATACACAGCATCGAGGAAATGCTGAACTTCTATATATCGCTCGGCGGCTTACGGAAGGACGCAGCAAACGGCTTTCGCTATGTGTTTCCGAGGCAGCACTCCAAGGTTCGCTTCTGGGGCGATCTGCACGGCTTTTCCGCAGCGGACGCGGACTTTACCTATCCGAAGGATACAATCATCCGCAGTCAGTTTAGTCAGCGCTATGTAGGAATCGGGCTGAGCGAGCAGGGGACCGTGGAAGCCTACACACAGAGAGATCAGACAATTCACTTCGGCGAGGGCGTCAATTGCTTCGTCTTTGATTCGCCGGTGCCGTTCTTTATGAAAGTTCCCGGAGGGCAGCGGCTGCGGTTTCAGGGATTGTACTTTCAGGAGCAGTTTTTTGCGGAGAACAACATCCCTCTCTACGATAGCTTCTGGAGGGATGCAAAGAACACGATACACGGCGCAGACCTTCATGCACCGGAGTTGGTGTCCATCTACCGCCGCATTGAGCAATGCCGCCTGACAGGCCTTGCCTTTGATACATGGCTGAAAGGTTTTGGGCTGGAGGCGGCCGGGTATCTGATCGACCTTGTGCAGCAGCTATCCGCACAGCCGCCGGTCTATCTCGACGAGAACGAGATTCGTGCGGTAGAAAAGGCAAAGACTATCCTGCAAGCCAGCCTGAAGCACCCGCCTGCGGTCATTGACCTTTGCAGGAAGGTCGGCGTCAACAAGAACAAGCTGCAAAAAGGCTTCCGGCTGACCGAGGGAAAAAGCGTTGCGGAATATGTCCGTACCCTGCGCATGGAGCGCGCCCTTGATCTGCTGGAGGACGATACCCTTTCCATTCAGGAGGTGGCGGAGGAGGTTGGCTATAACGGTATCAGCAACTTTTATGCGGTTTTCCGGCAGACCTTCGGGGATACGCCAGCCGCAATACAAAAGCTGCTGGAAACAAAGTGATCCGTCCTCCAGCGTCATATCCATATAACGCAGGAATCGGAAAAAATGGACAGGGCTTTTAAGCGGTATCATCAGATATAAAAAACGGCGTGAAGAAAGTTGACTCTGAGGGAATCGCCCCCGACCACACCGGCCCGTGAGACATGACGCTGGGGTATCTGCCCTACTATATGCAGGGCATGGATATGGGCGTACTCAAAAACGAAGTTTCCGACGCCGCCGCACAGATGGGCTTCCGTTGTGAGAAGCGCACGGAGCTGCGCTGCTCCGGCTGGCAGGATATCGACATTTTGAGAAAAATCGAGAAAAAAGAGCAGCAAAGGCAAACCGGAAACGAGAACAAGACGCAGCCATAACGATTTCGGGATAACTTGGGCAAGCAGGGCAAAGAGGTACCCACTTTGCTTTTCGGGGAATTTCCGCCGCCGCGAAAACTCCCCTCTGCTTGTCAGGGGCAGCGCCCCTGAAACCCCTTGAACGCACATGAATGTGCGGCTGCGCGTTTCTGCGAAACGCTTTAGGAGCATGGCCGTTACTGGCGGTCATGCTCCTGTTTCTTTTCCTCACTGCGCTCATCCTTGCCCAGCATCCTGTCCACATTCTGCTTGTGGAGCAGCAGCTCGCGCATCTCGTCACGCGAACGCCGGTATTCGGCATACGCCGTCTTTTTCTCCGTCAGCAGCTTGGCGTATTCCTCCTGCAAACTCTTGACGGTGGGGAGCTTTTTCACGCCCAGCTCGTCAAAGGCGTTCTTCGCCGCCTTGTGCAAGAGAATGTCGCTCTCATGCTCCGCAAGATACTTTTTGGAGTAACCGGCCTTGCGGTATCCGGCGTAAACGTCGCGGGTCTTGGCGTAGTTGATGATATGCGTTTTCAGCACGGCGATCTCCGCCATGCGCGCCTCCGCCGCCTTGATCTGCGCGGACAGCGCGTGGAACTGTTCCGTTACAGCAGAGGCTTTTTCCTCCAGCTCCGCGTAATCCAGCAGTCCATGCTCCCGCAGATAATTGTAGCTCCGCGCCATCTGCTTGACGTTGAACACCTTTGCCCAGCGCTCGTAACCGCAGCCCTTTCCGGCTTGCAGCTTCGCCTCGATGTCGATGAGCAACGTGTTCTTTCTCTGCGCGGTCTGACTGCGCTTTTTGCGCGGCGTATGCTCCTTTTCCCCGGCGAGGACAGCGCGCAGCTCGTCCTCCGTATAGCCGTCGATGGAGGAAAGACGGACAAAGCCCTTGCGGTCCGGGTGCCGCAGGGACAGCGTATTCCCGCGCCGCCTGACCTCGCAACCTGCCTCCGCCAGCAGCTTCAAAAGCGTGTCAAAGCTGTCCGGCTTCTGCAAAAGCGCCGCGTCGATGAGGCCGCAGAGCAGCTCCCGGTGGGAGGACTTCGCCTTGTTTCCCAGCCACCTGCCGTAGTGGTTGACACCGCGCTTGGGGTCAGTAATCACGGAGAGCCGATGCTCGGTGCAGATGGCGTCGCTGAGCCGTGCGACGGCCCTGCCGGAGCCGAGAAAATCGCGGAACTTGTGCTTGCAGTCCAGCGTGGTGGAGTTCCAGATGATGTGATTATGAATGTGCTTTTTGTCGGTGTGCGTGGCGACGAAAAAGGCGTGTCGTCCTTTCAGAAACCGCTCGGCAAACTCATAGCCTACGCGGTTCGCGTCCTCCGGCGTGATCTCACCGGGCTTGAAGGACTGGCGTACCTGATAGGCGATCACGTCGTGCCGCTGCTCCCGCCCGGTGACGGTCTGGTACTGCCGCTTGGAGAAAAGAAACTCCGCGTCGGCGGTTTTTGGGTCGCATTCGTAGGCGGAGATCAGCTCGCCGCCCTGCGTCTTTTCCGGGTTCTTGGAGTAGTCGATGCGGTCAGTCAGGCAGTCGGCAATCGTCTTGCCGTGACTGACGTGCATGGAAATGATGCGTGTGGTCGCCATGGGGCGCGGCCTCCTTTCTGTGAGACGGATTTGTAATTTCTTTTTTGAAGTCCTCCGTATTTTTCTTGTATGCTTGCGCTGCCATGTGCTATACTATGATATAAGGAGCGTGATACGAAATGACCTTTGGCGAAGCCATCATCAAGCTGCGCAGCGAGCGCAGGATCTCCCAACGTCAGCTTGCGGAGGAATTGAACGTGAGCTTCACCTCCGTTAATCGCTGGGAGAATGGAAAGACGATGCCCAATAAAATGACGATGTTCGTTATTCGCCGGTACTGTGAAGATCACGGCCTTACGTTTTCTTATGACGAGGGGGTGCGGGCATGAGCTGCAAAATGACGATTGAACAAATATGTGGTGCGGTGGAATCGCCGCTCTTTGACCGCAAGAGCGCGCGGATTGACGCGAAAGCCCTTGCCGTTCACCTGATTGCATTTGCCAACGCGGACGGTGGCGTGATCGCTGTGGGCGTGGAGGATGACGGTACGATCACCGGTATCGACGGCCATGCAGAGCATATCAACGAGCTGCTGCGCGCGCCGTTTGACTTCTGCAAGCCCTCCGTGCGGGTGGAAACGGAGCGGCTGTCCTGCACCAACAGGAACGGAAAGGCCGACCACATCCTGCTGATCGAAGTCTTGCAGAGCAGCGACCTTCACGCGAATCAGGCGGACGAGGTTTTCTTCCGCGTCGGGGACAAATCCAAGAAGCTGAATTTTGAGGAGCGTTTGCAGCTTATGTATGCAAAGGGAACGCGGTATTTTGAAGACACGCCGGTTCCCGATGCAGGGCTGGGCGACCTTGACCTCGGCTTTGTCAGGGAGTTTACTTCAAGGATCGGCTATCGGAAAAGCCCGGAGGAATACCTCCGGGAGAACAAGGAATTTCTCTCCGAAAGAAGCGGAAAAGAGGAAGTCAGCGCGGCGGCCATGCTGCTGTTCGGCAAAAATCCGAAGCACTTCTTTCCCCGCGCCCGTATCCGCTTCGTGCGTTACGAAGGAACGGAGGCAAGGGTCGGCGCAAGGATGAACGTCATCAAGGACGTGATGTTTGAGGGGCGCATCCTTCAGGTGACAGAGAAAGCGCTGGAGTTTGTGGGAAGCCAGATCAAGGAGCGCACCTACCTCGGCGCGGATACGCGCTTTGTCACGGAGCCGGAATACCCGGAGTTCGCGTGGAAGGAGCTTATCATCAATGCCGTTGCGCACCGCGATTACAGCATCAAAGGGACCGACATCCAAATCAAGATGTTCGACGACCGGATCACTGTGGAAAGCCCCGGCACTCTGCCGGGAATCGTGCGGCTGAACAATATGCGTCACGTTCACTTTTCCCGCAACCCGAAAATCGCGCAGTTTTTGCATGAGTACGAATATGTGCAGGAGTTCGGCGAGGGTGTAGACCGGCTCTATGAGGTCATGGAGGCCGCCGGTCTGCCGCAGCCGGAATACAAAGTAGAGGCGTTCATGCTCTATGCCACGATTCGGAATACGAAGTTAGGCGGCAACTGTGGTGGCACCACACCAGTCACCACCACAGATAGCACCACAGACACCAGCACAGTCGCAACGATTTTGGCTTTCTGTGCGCAGCCTAAAAGCCGTGAAGAAATCATGACCATGTGTGGACTGAAAAACAAGAACCATTTTATTAAAGCACACCTCAAGCCCCTACTGGAAAGCGGACAGCTTCGCATGACCATTCCCGACAAGCCCAACAGCCGCAATCAGAAATATGTTGCGGTTAAATCGGAGGACTGATATGTTCACCTATATTTCCATTGAAGAATTTGCGGACGGCGTAGTAAAAAACAACAAGGATACCAACCGCAAGGAGCTGATCGCCTCGCTGCGGGAGGCCCTTGCCGCCAAAAGGAGCGGCGCAAGGTGCATGATCTGCGGCGCGCCCATCTGGGCGGCCGGCAGCGCCATCACGGGGACGAATATGTGCTTCACCTGCACCACCGGAGAGGCCGACGACAGTGAGGATTACGAGATCGAATAAAACGAAAAGCGCGGGGCGATATGCTCCGCGCTTTTGCTTGATGCGGTGTTTCTGAAAACAGCCTTATCCATATATCCAGTCCCGAAGCATATAGCGTAGGACATGGAGCTTTGCCACCAGCCAGCCCGCCAGCATAGGAAGCCCGTAGGGGCTTATGAGGAACGCGATCACCAGCAGCCCCACGCCGTAGCTGACGGAATCCACAAAGAGTATGAACAGACCGAAAAAGCCGAGAATGGCGGCGGGGATGCAGAGGATGCCGCTGGAGAGGCCGACAACGAACACAAGAAACCATGACACGACGGCAAGCACAGCCATGACCGGCGCAAACAGAAGTTTCAAAAGAAAGCGCATCTCTTTTTCCTCCATTCGTTTTGTATTGTGAGAACAGGATACAGGAATATGCTCCAGATTGCAAGGATGACGGGGAACAAAAAAGCAGGGGCGGCCTGCGCGCAGCAAGCCGCCCCCACATGGGATAAATACCCCATTATTTTATGGCGGCAAGGCGGGACAGGATACCGCTTGCCGCCTGCCAGATCCGCTCCTGATTTTGGAGTATATCATCCATATCCGCAGCGTAAACGCGCCCTGTTTCATGCACCCGCCGCGTGAGCTGATTGATGTTATTAGACGAATACCGCAGCAGCGACACCAGCTCCCGCAGCTCCGGCAGATCGAGCTTCACCACATAGCCGTCAATGGCCATTTTCCGAAGATATGCGCCCATGTTCGTCGTGCCGAGCTGCGCCATCTTCGTCTCGATCATCGCCCGTTCCTCCGGCGTCACACGGACTTTAAGCTGGATGTCCCGTTTCCGCTTCGCCATGTCACAGCTCCAAATCCTTCTTCTTTGCGGCAGGCTGCTTCTGCTCCGCCGAAGCCTGTTGCAGCTTGGAGCGGACGGAGGGACGCCGGAGGCTCTGGCTGCGATCCTCGTCCTTGCCGATCAGGGCAAACACGCCCCTGCGGTCTTTGAGGGTCGTGAGGGCAAGGGTGGAAAAGGGCAGCAGCTTTTGCAGCGCCGCCGTGTCCTTCGCTCCGGCGCGCTCCATGAAGTCACGGGACACCTCTGCCATGAAATGCGTCCCGCCGGGGCTGTTGGGCTGCACAGGCTCTTGCAGTTTGCCCAGCAGCCGCGCCGCCTCCGCTTTGATCTCGTCGGCGGTGAGGGGCTGGCGAAGCCGCTGCTCCTGTCGCGCCTGTGTGAGAAACAGGTCCGTCAGGCCGGGGTGGGAGCTGACCACAAACTGCACCGAGCGGTCGCTATCCATGCCGTCCCCGTTTTGATAAGCGGGAATGGTATTCGCCCAGCGCTTGTTGTCCCGCGAGATGCGTCCGTCGTAATCAAAATGGCGGACGGTTGCCGCCAGGACGTAGAGCATCCGCTCCTGCCCGAACTGCTCCGCCACCTGTCCCACCGCCGCAGCGTCAAGGCGGTTATCATGATAATTGTCCCGGATGGCGGCTTCAATGGCGTCCTTACAGCTCACATTGGCGCGGAAGGACGCGCGGTAAACATCCAGTTCCCCTTGTTCCCGCGCGTGATCGGCGGGGTAGGGATAGACCGGCAGATCCCGGAGCTTTTTTGCTTCGTCCTTTGCCGTGTCCTCGATGCTGTCGCGGATCGTGTCCATGTAGCCGGTTTCCAGATCGGAGAACTTGTCGTAGAGGATCGCCATGGGCGAGGGGGACAGCAGCAGCGCCCGCGTTTCCGCCTCGCTGAGCGTCAGCTCCTCCATGCTCATCAAAATATCCTCCCGCACGGTGTATTCATAGCTATGATGGAGGATTTCCTCCGGGGGCTGGCCCTTCAGCCAGTCCCGGTACTTGTCCTGCTCCCGCGAGAGCTTGTCCATGAGGGTGTTTTTCAGTTCTTCGTTCATACTCATCTTGCCTCCTGTTCATGAGATTTTTTCTTTTCCCCAGCGCCGTGGACGCTGGGCGCTTTCAGCTTGTCGAGGACGGAGGGGCGTTTCGCCACCACATTCTCCGCCGCCTGTTCCAATGGCGTCCGGTCGTCTATGTTCAGTTCCGCGTTCAGCTCCGCAAGCCGCGCGGATTTTTCCTTCAGCTCTGCCTCCTGCGGGAAGGGTTTTCCCAGCTCCGCCTTGGCCGTTGCAAGCTGCGCCTGCACGTTTTCAAGCCTGCCCTGCACCGTTTTGTACCGCTCCGGCATCTGGGCAAGGGCGTTGTCGATGCGGACAAGGTTGCCCCTCGCGTCCTTGCCCAGCTCTACCCGGGGGCTCATCCTGCCCTTGAGGGTGAGAACGAAGTCCTTGCCGAAGTTTTCAACGGTCAGAGACATGGCAAAGCCACGATAGCTGCCGATGGGAACACTTTCGAGGCCCTTTGCGTCCTTGAACGCTTCCAGCAGCGCCGCGCCCGCATTGTCCTTGTCGGTAAGAAGGTCGCCCTTGACCTCCATGCCCGCAAAGCCGTCCTTGGGGTGGGGATGGGCTTCCAGCGTTTTCATATCCGCCTCAAAGCCGGAGAGGAAGCCTTTGTTTTCCTCGATCTGCGCCGGGAAATGCCGCAGGATGTTGTCCTCCAAGCGGTACTGCT
>OGWQ01000874.1_pt1 | contig 20440 bp, 21 predicted proteins | sample 1576091 | NCBI WGS metagenome assembly OGWQ01 (sample SAMEA3541584, study PRJEB24748) | human gut metagenome | biome: human gut; feature: human-associated habitat; material: faeces | place: China | collected 2012
ATTATTTATGTATTTCCTCCAGTATTAATATTAATTTTAATAGTTAATAAAATATCTCAAAATATTAAATCGATTATTTTTTTGTCAAAAGCAAAATTGATAAATATTTTAGGACTATTTAACGATGGAATATTAGGAATAAAAACTTTAAAAGTTCATCAAATTGAAAAAGACTTTTTAGAAAATATAAAAAAAGATTCTTTTTCATTACAAGAAATCAAGATAAAACAGGCAAAATTAAAAAGTATAAATTTCTTTTTTTCAGATATAACTTTTATTATCTCTTTTGGTATTACTTTAATAGTAACTTCTATTTTTGTGAAAAAAAATTATTTAACAATTGGAGAATTAACAGCTATTCTAATGTATAATCATCTATTAACAGATCCTATTTTAAAATTGATAGAACTTTATCCTAAAATTATAGAAATTTTAAATTGTTTAAAAAGAATAGAAGAAATAAAAACTTTTCCAGAGGAGAGAGAAAAAATATATGGAAAAGTTGATAAAATAGAACTAAAAGATGTAACTATTAAATTTGAAAAAAATATACTACAGTCTAATATTGACTTAGTTATAGATTCATCATTTGGTATTTTTGGAGAAAGTGGAAAAGGTAAAAGTTCACTATTAAATATAATTTCAGGTTCAATTAAAGTTGAAACAGGAAATGTTTTTTATTATTTTAATGATAAAAAAGTAAATTATTTTCCTAAAATTTCATATATGATGCAAGATGATTTTATTTTTAATATGAGTCTAAAAGATAATATATTACTTGGAAATAAGAATCTTATTGAAAATGAATTATATATTTGTTTGATGAAATTTCTGCTGGAATAGACAGTAATAATTTGTGTAATATTTTTAATAATATTGAAAATTTTTTAAAAAAGCAAAACAAAATAAGAATCTATGTTGATCATAGTAATTATATTAGAGAGCAACTACAAAATTATATTTTTATTAATTAAAGGTTTAAGTTATGTTCAAGTAATATTATTTTAAAAATTAAAAAGAATATTACTTGAACTTTTTTGCTAATTGATATTAAAATAAAGATGCTAACAATGGTAATAAGATAGGAACAATAAATGTTAGTATAGTTCCAGTCAATAAAGTTACCATTCCTAATCTAGCTCCAACAAATTTAGTTACAGGCATTAACATAGTATCCATATTTCCTGCTCCTCCACCAGCGATAGGACTTCCAAGACTTATTTTTATTAGAATAGGCATTAATAAAATAGTAAAGACTTCTCTAAGTATATTAACAATAAAACCATATGTTCCTACTTCTAGTCCATATGTGTTAGTCATAAAAGCTCCTGTAATACTGTAATAACACATTCCACTAGCAGAAATTACAGATATGTTTAAAGGAATATTTAATAATTTTCCTGCAATAAATCCGCCTGTTATACTTCCTATAAGAATAGCAAAAGATAACCAAATTATTTTAAATCCTAGTAATTTTAAATAATTAAAAATGTCTTTGTCACTACCTTGAGAAATACCTACACAAATATAAAGAATTGTTAAAAAAATAGAAAAACTCATATCTATAAAATAAGATGAGATATTATTTTGAAATAAAAATCCTAATAGAAGTCCAAATATTAAACTTCCAGGCATAATCCAAACAAGTTTAGAATCACTATCTGATACTTCATTTGTTTCTTCTTGTTTTTCAACTGAATTAGTAGAGAAAGTAATATTTTTTTTCTCAAGTTCTTCATCAAGCTGTTTAAGAGGCAGAATAGTTTTTTCACATATTATAGTAAAAAACACACTAAAGATAATAGCTGAAAGAGAAATAACTATACAGTTAAATCCTATTTTAAAAAAATTTTCCATTATTGAATTATCAATTCCAATTCCCAAGCCTATAGAAAGCATTAATAAAGAAAGAGCTATTGTTGATAATTTTCCAGAGTAAATAATAAAATACTTATTTTTAATAAAAATTCCTAATAAAATTCCAATGCTTAAACAAATGAAAGGTAGAATGGGCATTTTAACCTCCTATGATAATACTGTTTTATATTTTTTCAGTTTTTAAGGAAGAAAAGTTTTATAGTAAAGTTATAAAAAAAATTTGAAAAGTATTTTTCACTCCTCATATAATTTATAATAACATAAATTAAACTTAAAAATCAACATTTCAAATACAAATAATATTGTAATAAAAAAGAAATATTAGTATTAAAAAAAATGATTTTAGTCGGAAAAAAACTATTTAAGTTGTGTTTTTGCTATGATATAATAAATTAAATTTAGAATAGTTGGCACTAAAGAAAAGCATTGTTATATTTTTTTATATTCAATATAAAGTTTTTAGATATAATATTTTTTAAGTTTTTATTCAATTAGAAAAAATTAATTTGAAAGGAGGAATTTGAAAATGAATGAATTATTGATTACTAAAAAGAAAATTATGAGTTTATCTATTCCAACTATAATTTCACTTTCTTCAAACAACATAATGGGATTAGTAAGTTTAAGTATAATTTCACTATTAGGGTATAAAAATATAGCAATAGTAGGAATTACAAATATTTTTTGTCAAAATATTATTTTATTATTGGTGTCTGTATGTTATCAAGTCAGTATGGAAGTTGCTCAAAATTTAGGAAAAAAAGAGGAAAATATAAAAGAAGAAATTGCTGAAATTATAAAGTGTGCTTTGCATTCAATATTTATTTTTAATTTACCAATATTGCTCTTATTAGTTTTATTGAGTCCAATTATTATGAAAATTCTTGGACTTTCTGCTGAATTAATAGAGCTAGGGCAAATTTATTTTTCAATTAGAATTTTTTCTATTATTTTTATAGCTATTTCACGTATTTTATTAGGTGGATTACGTGGAATGGAAGAGATGAAAAAAGCTATGTATGCTACAATTACAGCGAATATTGTTAATATAATATTATCATATATATTTATTAAATATTTTAATTTAGGATTGATTAGTTTAGCATTTTCTCTTTTAATATCAGAAATTATTCAAAGTATATTACTTGCAGTATTCTTAAAAAAATTTGATTTACATATTTTAAAATTATTTTTTTCAAAAATAAATTTTGAAAAATCAAAATTTTTATATTTAGAAGGGATTAAAATAGGCTTGCAAGATGTTGGAGTTGCATTAACAGCTTTTTTCTTTTCAGCTTTTGCTGCTAGAATAGGAGTAAAAGAACTAGCAGCAACAGAAGTTGTATTAAATGTATTATCTTTTTCATATTTGCCAGGGATAGCATTAGGAATAACAGCAGCAGCTGAAGTAAGTAAGATATTAGGAAGTAAAGAAGTATATAAAAAGGACATTTTATTAAAATTAAAAAATAATTTATTAATTTGTGCCTCATATTTTACAATTCCAGTAGCTCTTATTAGTGGAATATTTAGTAGAAAAATAGCTTTATTTTTTGTAGATGATTTTGAAGTACAAAATATGATTAGTAAAGTTTTACTTGTGGTTATGTATTTTTTAATATTTGATGCTTTTCAAATGGTCTTAATGGATGCAACAAGAGGTTTTGGAGATAATACAACTTTAGCTTTTATATCATTAGGATTAGGAGTATTTTTTATTCCGTTTTGCTATATTATAACTTTTGTATTAAACTTTGGATTAATAGGAATGTGGATAGCATTTTATATTTATATATTTTTACAATTTTTATTTTTATATTTAAAATATAATTTTGAATTATATAAATTTCAATAAAAAATGTACCTAAAATCTTGGTTGTTTTCTAAGAAGTTAGGTACATTTTATTTTACAAATAAGTTTCACCAGAGTAAGTTTTAATATTAAATCTCTTCATCTTTCTATATAGAGTTGTAAGTCCTATATTCATCTTTTTAGCTATTAACTTCTTCCCTTCAGTATCTTCCCCATATTTAATAAGAGCCTTTTCAATATACTCTTTTTCAATTTTTTCAAAATCTTCAAGTTCAGTATTATCAATCTTTAAATCTAAATTTTTAAAGAAAGATTTAGAAGCAGGAACTTGATTTAAAATATTATCAGGAAGAAGATCAGCAGTTAAAACATCGTTATTTTCACACATATTAATCATAAGTTCAATAACATTTTCAAGCTCTCTCACATTTCCAGGCCAATCATAATTTAGTAGAGCATTTTTTACATTTTCATCAAAAGAGTGAACATATTTAGATGAAAGAACATTATATTTTTTTATTAAGTTGTTAACTATTGGAATAATATCCTCTTTTCTCTCTCTCAATGGTAAAAGTTTTATAGGGATTACATTTAATCTATAATATAAGTCTCTTCTAAATTTCTGCTCTGTTATTTTTTTCTCCAGATCAACATTTGTTGCAGCAATTATTTTAATATCTAAATCTATACTTTTATTAGATCCAATTCTCTCTATTTTTTTCTCCTGTATAACTCTTAGAATTTTTGCTTGTAGGTATAGAGGCATATCTCCTATCTCATCAAGGAAGATAACCCCACTATTAGCAAGTTCAAACTTTCCTATACGTCCATTTTGATTAGCTCCAGTGAAAGCTCCCTTTACATATCCAAAAAGTTCACTCTCTAATAGAGTGTCAGGAATAGCTGAACAGTTGATAACTACAAAAGGTTTATCTCTTCTATCCCCTTGAGAGTGAAGAGAACGGGCAACTAACTCTTTTCCAGTTCCACTCTCTCCAGTAATTAATACAGTTGAATTGGTAGTAGCAATCTTTTTAATATCCTCTTTTAAAGTTTTAGTAGCATTGGAACATCCTATTATACTATCAAGGGTGATAATGTTGTTATTTCCAGTAAATTCTACTATATTTTTACTTATTTTTTTTACATCTTCAAAGATAAAAGCATTGCTTTTTACCTTGTTAAAAGATTTTAGAGGGATGATTTTTCCAGCAACATTATATTCATTGTTATTAATTTTAAGAGTGAAAATCTCCTCGTTCATCAGAGAATCATTTTGGCTAATAAGCTCCATAGACTCTCCTAGGATATTTGAATTTATCTTTAATTTTCTAGATGCTATACTATTTATCCTTGTAATTTTATTGTGACAATCACTGATTATTACCCCTTTACTCATATTATCAATAATAGTATTTAAAGTTAATTCTCTATCTTTTTGCATCAGATTTTCTTGATATTCATAAAATTTAATTCCAATAAATTCAGCAATCTGTTTTGTTAAATTCAGGTAAGCATCAATATCCTTGAGAATCTTTTCCTTTTGCTCATCGTTAAAGCAAACAAGTCCAATAACTCCAACAATCTCTTCATTACAATATATAGGAGTTGCAATTTCAAGCTTTTCACAACATCTATTTTTATCTAAACACTCACTACATAGAGCATGGTAACGAGGATTCTCAATAATATTAGTTTTTCCAGTTAAAAGAGTATTTTTATACACACTTCCTAAGGCTGATACACCTTCTATATTCTTGTATAACCCTGTTCCAGTAACTCTTACCATATTTTTATCCACAACACCTACATCAACGTTTACAAGGCTAGATATAGCTCCAGCATATTTTTTAACATGATCTTTTATATCTAATAGAGAAATATCCATCTCTTCCTCCATTCTATTCAAAATAAAGTGTAAATATTAAAAATAAAGTTAAAGCAGTACAGATAATATCAAGTATAAGATAAAATATTTTTATATTTCTAAGAGGATTTTTGTCAAACCAGTGAATTAAAGAATCAGGGGCTATTATTAGAGATCTATCTTTTATATAAAGTTTTATTGTAGCTTTAGTAAGGATAAAATAAAAAGCTAAACTTAAAAATAAAGTAAATATAAGTAAAATAATTAACAAGTTAAAAGACACAAAAAACTCCTCCTTGGATAAAAAAATATTGAATTTCTCTGTATTATATTATAAGGTAAAGAACAAAAAAAAGCAAAAATAAAAAAATTTTAAAAATAAAAAAAGAAAAAGGAAATTCTTTTAGAACAATGTATTTAAGAAATTAGAGAGGTGACTAATATGAAAGAGATAGAATTTTTAAAACTCTATAAAGAGAAGAGAGGACTAAAAAATTTAAATGATGCTAAAAAGAGAATGGATATTTTTTGGGACACTTTTTTTGAGGCTTTAGAGTTAGAAGGAGAGTTAAAGTTTAAAGATTGGGGAGTTTTTGAAGTAAAAGATGTAGCTGCTAGAAAGGTAGTATCTCCAAAAGGTGGACTTTCTTATACTGAACCTAAGAAAAAATTAAAATTTAAAACAGGGTTAAAATTTAGAGATGAAATAAACGGAAAGAGGGATATAGATGAATAAAAGAGGATTTGGAAAATTATATCAAAAAAACTTTGATGAAAAGATATCAGTAAATGAGGCAATAAAAGAGATTGAGTGTTTTTTAGAGACAATATCAGAGGCTGTAATTAAAGATAATAAGGTAAAATTTATGAATAGAGGAACTTTTGAAATTCTAGATAAAAAACCTAGAAGAATAGCTGATCCAGTTACTAAAGAGCCAAAAATAATATATCCAAGAAAAGATGTAAGATTTAAATTGTCTGAAAATGCCAAAAAAAGCTTATGGGAAACTCGTTAATTGAGTTTCCCATCTTTTTAATTTTCTTCAGGGTTTACATGAACCATGCAGTGTTTAACTTTAGGGAAATGTTTTTCAATAGAGTCGTGAACATTGTGAGCAATATCATGAGCCTCTCTTAAAGAGATATCTCCATTTACTTGAATCTCAACATCTACATATATTTTATCTCCAAAAAGTCTTGTTTTTAGTTGATCGATTTTTATAACTCCTTTTTGGTTTAAAATTATATTTTTAATCTCCTTTATAACTTCTTCATCACAAGCAGCATCAGTCATTTTATTAATAGAGTCCATAAAAATTTCAAAGGCTGCTTTTAAGATAAATCCACAGATAATAACACTGGCAATAGGATCAAGTATAGGGTATCCCATTCTAGCTCCAAGAATACCAGCAAAACTTCCCACAGATGATAGAGCATCTGAACGGTGGTGCCAAGCATCAGCCATTAAAGCTCCAGAATCAATTTTTTTTGCAGCAGCTCTTGTATACCAAAACATTCCCTCTTTAACAAGGATAGATATAACAGCAGCAATTAGTGCAAGAAGCCCAGGGACAGTAAGGTGGCTATAATCTCCTCCCATGATAATAAGAATCCCTTTATAACCTATACCAAGCCCTGTAATGAACAGTATAACAGCTAATATGATAGCAGCTACACACTCCATTCTCTCATGTCCATAAGGGTGAGAATCATCAGACTCCCTGTTGGCTATTTTTACACCTATAATAACAATAAAGGTACTTAAAACATCAGAAGCTGAGTGAATAGCATCTGATATCATAGCTCCAGAATGGGCAAAGATCCCAGCAAAAAGTTTAAAGAAAGAGAGAATTATATTCCATATAATAGAAACAGCAGAAACTCTCATAGCGATTTGTTCATTTGAAGAATTTTTCATTTTTTCCTCCTCTAATATTTTATAAAAAAAACATCTATGGAACTTTTTCTGTCCCACAGATGTTTGAAATTCAAAATTCATCTGTTGCTGTATACAGCCCGGAATAGATTTTAAATCTATCTCCTGTCAGATTGTACTGTAGATATTTATTCTAATTAAAGAATATTGTGCAGTGCAAAGAGATCTAAAAATATTATAAAATATTTAAATAGAATTTGTCAAGAAATAAAGAAAAAACCTGCGTTTAGGGACACAGGCTTTCTCTTATATGAAATTAAAACGTTTTTGAGGCTAAGTAATTATTTTGATAATTTACTATTATCACAAAATTTTTCAATTATATCTAAATTAGTTAAATCGTTATTTTCTAAATTTTTATCAACTTTGAAATCAACTTCATCTTTCATTATTTTTTTAGTAATGTTTTCAATGATATTAAGATTGCTTTCTTCCATAGTTTTGTTGTTCATAATACTCCTCCAAGATTATTTCAAATTGAAACATATAAATTAAATATGTACTGAAAAAAGTTTTTTAAGTAGAGGATTATGTTTTTATTTTTTCTCTTTCTTCTGTATAAATGTATTATATTAGAATATTGTAAAAAAGTAAAACAGTTTTTTATATATGTTATTACAAGTATAAACTTGTATAAGAAAGATCTTTATGATATATTATAATAGTAAGTCTAATATAGGAGGTATATGGATGACACCGAGTTTGAAAATGTTTTTAGTTGTAGCAGAAGAGATGAGTATAAGTAAAGCAGCAGCTCGTTCTTTTGTTACTCAGCAGTGTGTAAGTGATCATATAAAACGTCTAGAAGATGAATATGGTGTTGTTCTGTTTAAAAGAAGACCCCGATTATCTTTAACCCAAGAGGGAAAAACAATGTTAAAAGTTGCTAAAGAGATGGAGAATTTAGAGGAAAAATTAAAGATGCAACTTGAAAATATAAAGGAAAATAAGATAGAAAAATTGGTAATAGGTATAAATGCTACAAGAATAAATATACTTTTACCAAAACTTCTTCCAATTTATCATAAACTATATCCCAATGTGATAATATCTTTTGTTAGACATGAAACAAGAGAGCTAGAGCAGATGCTTTTAAAGGGAAGTATAGATATGTTTGTAGGAGTTAATACACATACAAATCCACAATTTAGAACAATGGCATTGGGGAATGATAAACTGCATATCTTACTTTCAGCAAAAATGGTAGAAAAATATTTTTCATTAGATGAAACAATTATAAAAAATATGAGAAAGGGATTAGATTTTTCACAACTAAAAGATATTCCATTTGTAGGAAATTTTGAGGGAAGTACTTTAAATGAACTTGTAAATTATTATACAGAAAAAAGTGGAATAGAGCTAAATAATCTCTATTATACTGGAGATTATGATACTCAAATTGCTCTATGTTCAGCAAATTTAGCAGCAGTGGCTTGTCCAACTATGATACTGAATAAAGTTTTAGAATATAATAAAAAGGTATCAAAAAATGAAAAAATCTATATCTTTCCTTTGAATAATCAAAGTGAAGAATTGAAAATAGAGTTAATTAGTAATAGAGAGATGGAATTAACACCTCATGGGGAAAAATTTGCAGAACTTTTAAAAGAAGAGATAGAAGATAATATTGATATATTAAAAGAATATCTAGATAGTTTGTAGTTTAGATACTCCATCAATACTAAAATAAAAAATAATATTCGTTTATAAATGGAAATAAAAGATATTTTTTATTGACAGAACAGGTTTTAAAAGTTAAAATAAACTATCAAATAGAATGATAAAAAAATAAAAAACTATCATTTTAAAGAATAATAAACTAAGGGAAGTAACTAATTTAAAATAAGGGAGATTAAAATGGGAGAAAAAGAATTTTTGAAATATTATATGGAAAAGAGAGGGCTAAACTCAGTTAAAGAAGCTAAAGAAAAAATAGATCTATTCTGGGAAACAATGTTTGCTGCCTTAGAGGAAGATCAAAAAGTTAAAATTAAAGGTTGGGGAAGTTTTGCAATAAAAGAGGTTAGAGAAAGAGATATTGTTGAACTAAGAACAAAAAAACTTACTAAAATCCCAGCAGGAACAAAATTAAAATTTAAACCAGGTAAAGAGCTTTTAGCAATTATTAATCATGAAGTTGTAGCTAATGAAGTAGAGGTAGATGAATAATGGATAAGAAAAGTTTTATAAATTTATATTCTAAATTATCAGAGAAAAAGATGTATAAACAAGAAGCTAGTAAAGATGTTGAAGTTCTTTTAGAAACTGTAACTGAATTATTAGAAAAGGGAGAGACAGTAAAATTCCTTAATGTTGGAAGTTTTTCAATTTTAGAGAGAAAACCTAGAGTTATAAGTAACCCAGCAACTAGAGAGAGAATGGAAATCTATCCAAAGAAAACAGTTAAATTTATCCCTAGTAAAAAAGTTCAAGAAAAATTAAAATAAAAATCAGACTACACCTAAAATCTTAGTATATTAAGATAGTTGGTGTAGTTTTTTATTTTTAGAAGATTTCATAAAATATGAATAAAAAAATATTAGGAATCTTTAAAAAAATAGGGAAACTATTGATAAATGTGAACAAGTAAGAAGATAATTTGGGAAATAGAAAAAAATAGTTAATATGATAAAATATCAAGTAGATAACTATAAATAAATATTAACTAAGTGAGGGAAGTATGGTAAAAAAAGTTCTTATATCAACTATAGTAGCAGCATTTATTTTAAATGGATGTAGCAATATTTCAACTGTATCAACAACTTTTAAAGAGGAGAAGCAACCAAAAGCTGTACAAGAGTTTGTTCAGGCAGATATATTGGAGTATGGAAACTTTAGTTTTTATGCTATTGATCTAAATAGTGGAAAAAGTATAGCTAATTATAAAGGAAAAGTTCCTTTAATTCCTGCCTCTGTAATGAAGATAGTAACTTCAGCAACAGCTTATGAAGTATTAGGAGAGGATTTTAAATTAGAAACAAAACTACTTTATCAAGGGAAAATATCAGATAAAGGAATATTAAATGGAGATCTTTTTATTCAAGGTGGTGGAGATCCAACTTTAGGTTCTGATGGAATAGATAGAAAACAAGATGAATTTTTAAAAGAGTGGATTTTAGCAGTAAAAAAAGCTGGAATAAAAGATATAAAAGGTGATATAGTTGTTTTAGATGAGATGTTTGGTTATGAGGGAATATCAGGAAAATGGCTATGGGAAGATATGGGAACTGATTATGCACCTATTACAAATGGAATAAGTATTTTTGATAATCTATATACAATATATTTAAAATCAGATAATGAAAAAGTTATAGTTGAAAAAGTTGTGCCTAATATAAAAGGATTAACTTTTGATAATGAAGTGACAGTTTCAGAAAATGGAGAAAAGGATATTTATGTAAGAGGAATCCCCTTTGATAACAATAGAATATTGAGAGGGGTTATGCCTAAAAATACAACTGTTGCAGTAAATAGTGATATTCCAGATCCTGGAATGTTTTTAGGTGAATATTTTAAGGAAAATTTAATAAAAGATGGAGTAAAAGTATCAGGTAAAGTGGTTACTTCAAGAATTAGTAATAAACAACTAAAGAGTGGAGAAATTTTAGCAGTTACACAATCAGCACCACTATCAGAGATATTAAAAGTTTTATTAACAAGAAGTGATAATCATTATGCAGAACATGTTTTTGAGATTTTAAAATTAAAGGATATAGATATTATTGAGTTTTGGAAAGAGAAAGGAATTAATATAGATTCTCTTGTAATGTATGATGGAAGTGGACTTTCTTGTGCAGATAGATTATCAACAAAATTTTTAACAGAAGTTTTAATGTATATGGACAAAACTAATAATAGATTTATAGATCTTTTACCAGTAGCAGGAAAAGAGGGAACTGTAGCTAAATTTTTAGTAGAAACTCCATTATCAGGAAATGCTAAAATTAAAAGTGGAAGTATGAGTGGAGTTCAATCTTATGCTGGATATATAGATAAAGATGGTAAAAAAATAGCTTTTGCAATTGTTGTAAATCATTGGAATGGAACACGTCAACAATTAAGAGCAGAGATGGAAAAACTTTTAAATGGAATGATTAAATAAGAGAAGAAAAAGGTTGGCTTAGATATTAAAGACTCTATTGTCAGCCTTTTATTCTGAATATTATAATAATGGAGGGCTTTGTTATGATAGGAAAAAGATTGAGAAAAGGTGCAACAATTGGAATGATAGCTCCTGCAAGTTGTACTTCACTAGAAAATTTAGAGAGTGCAAAAAAGAATTTAGAAGGTATGGGATTTAAAGTGATTTTAGGAGAGAGTACAAAAAGTCAATGGTTTTCTTATGCAGGAACAGATGAATTAAGAGCAAAAGATATTAATGATTTTTTTGCTAATCCAGAAATAGATGCAATTATATGTATGAGAGGTGGATATGGTTGTAATAGATTAATAGAGTTAGTTAATTTTGAAATTATAAAAAATAATCCTAAAATATTTATAGGATACAGTGATATTACAACATTACATATGGCAATTCAAAGAAAGACAGGACTAATAACTTTTCATGGGCCAATGGCAGTAAGTAATTTTTCTGGTGAATATAATTTAAATACATATGAAAATTTTGTAGATGTTTTAATGGTTGAACATGAAAATTATGAATTAAAAAACTTTTCTAAAGAGTTAGGAATATTATGTGAAGGAGAAGCTACTGGAAAGATAGTTGGAGGAAATTTAGCAACTCTTATAGCTACTTTAGGAACAGAATATGATTTAGAATATGAAGGGAAAATACTATTTTTAGAAGAGGTTGGAGAACCAACATATAAAATAGATAGAATGTTAAATCAACTAAAGAAATTTAAAGTCTTTGAAAAAATTAGTGGAGTAATTTTAGGAGACTTTAGAAACTGTCCACCAGCTTCAGATAAAGATATGTCTCTATTAGATGTTTTTAAAGATTATCTTTCAGGAATAAATAAACCTGTAGTATATAATTTTGAATCTGGACATAGTGAACCTATGCTTACTTTACCATTGGGAGCAAAGGCAAGATTAAATACTTCAGAGAAGAGAATAACAATTCTTGAAAGAGTGGTAAGATAAGATTTAATTAAATTACAGGAGAAAAATATGGATATTGCTAATATAAAAAAACTTGTTGAAGATGAAAAACAATGGCTTATTGATGTAAGAAGAGATTTTCACTCTCACCCTGAATTAGGGCAACAAGAGTTTAGAACAATGAATAAAATATGTGAATACTTAGATGAGATGGGAATTTCTTATAAAAAAGAGGTTTTTAAAACAGGAGTAATTGCAGAGATAGAGGGAGAGAATAGAGATTATACAATAGCTCTTAGAGCTGATATTGATGCACTACCAATAGAAGATAGAAAAACTTGTGATTATTCATCGAAAAATCAGGGAGTTTGCCATGCTTGTGGACACGATGCACATACAACAATAGCTTTGGGAGTAGCAAGATATTTTGCTAAAAATAAAATTGTTCCTCCATGTAATTTAAGATTTTTCTTTCAACCAGCAGAAGAGACAGTTGGAGGGGCAAAACCTATGATAAAAGAGGGAGCTTTGGAAAATGTAGACTGTGTTTTTGGTTTACATGTAGATGAATACCTTCCAACTGGAGAGATAGGAATAAAATATGGAGCTATGAATGCTTCATCAGATACTTTAAAAATAAATATCTATGGGAAGTCTTGTCATGGAGCTTACCCTAGTGATGGTGTAGATGCTATTCTTGTAGCCTCTCATGTGATGATAGCTCTTCAATCAATAGTAAGTAGAAATTGTGATGCTAGAGATAGTGCAGTTGTAACTATTGGAACGATAAATGGAGGAACTCAAGGGAATATTATAGCTGATAAAGTGCAATTAGTAGGAACTTTAAGAACTTTAAATCCAGAAGTTAGAGCCATGGCATTGAAAAGAATAGAGGAGATAGTCACTAATATTCCAAAGGGATTTGGTGGAAGTGGAGAGTTTATAAGAGAAGAGGGATATACTGCTTTAATAAATCATGATAAAGAAGTAGATATAATCAAAGAAAATGCAACTGAACTTTTAGGAGCAGATAAGATATATGAGAAAAAAGTTGCTAATATGGGAGTAGAGGATTTTGCCTATTTTATAGAAAATACCCCAGGAGCTTTCTTTACTTTAGGAGTTAAAAATCAAGATAAAGGGATAGATAGTCCAGCTCACAATGGACTTTTTGATATTGATGAAGATGCTCTACCTATTGGTGTAGAGATGCAAATAATGAATATCTATTCTGCTTATAATAAGAAATAAAAATATACCCCTAAAATTTTAAATACAAGATTTTAGGGGTATTTTATATCTACTATTTTACAGCTACAACTTCAATTTCAACTTTAACATCTTTAGGTAATCTTGCTACTTCGACACAAGCTCTAGCAGGCTTAGCATCTCCTAGATACTCATTGTAGATCTCATTTATAAGAGCAAAATCTTCCATATTTTTAATAAAAACAGTAGCTTTAACAACATTATTTAAACTATATCCAGCAGCTGAAAGGATAGCTTTTACATTTTCTAAAGATTGTTTAGTTTGATCTTGTACATCTTCAGAAATAAGCTCCATTGTCTCAGGAACAAAGGGAATTTGTCCAGAAACATAAAGTATTCCATTTACCTCAATTCCTTGTGAATAAGGTCCTAAAGCAGCAGGTGCTTTTTCAGTATGAATAATTCTTTTCATTAATCTCCTCCTATTGATTGGCTAATAAACTTTGAAGTTTTTCTTTTAAAGCTTTAGATTTTTTAGGTTCTCCTTTAGCAGAGATTCCAATAGTGTAATCTTCAGTTTCTAATACACTGGCAAATCTACAATTCATATGGATTTTAGAGGTAATATTATTGACTAAAATTCCCCTTTCCTCACATAGATTGACAATTTTTTTATTAAATTCACTATTATCTGTTGCAGCAACAACAAGAAATTTATTATTGAGCATACTCTCTTCAAAGGGGTGAAAATTTAATTTGATATTTTTTAGTAGGTTAAATTTCTCTTCTGCTATCTCAAGAGTAACTACTTCAATATCTGCTCCTTGCTCAAGAAGAGTTGTAACCTTTCTATAAGCAATTTTTCCAGCACCTATAACTAAAACTTTCTTTCTATTTAGATCAACAAAGAGAGGGAAAAAGTTTTTATTTTCCACTGTTTTTTTCTCCAATAGCAATAAATGCTTTCTCTATAATTTCAAGAGTTTTGTCCATATCCTCTTTTGTATGAGCCATTGATACAAAATGAGCTTCAAATTGAGAAGGTGGGCAAACAATTCCATTTTCTAGCATAGTATTAAAGTAGATAGCAAAGTTTTCAGTATTTGAAGAAAGAGCATCTTCAAGATTATTTACTTCAGGTCTATCAGTAAAGAATATTGTAAATAGAGAACCTATAGAGTTTACACAAACAGGAACACCATGTTTTTTAGCTAGTTCTCTAATATTTGATACTAAGTATTGAGTTTTTTCAGAAAGCTCTTTATATAGAGTTTCTCTATTATTGTATAGGTAACTTACAGTTTCATAACCAGCTCTTACAGATACAGGGTTTCCAGAAAGAGTTCCAGCATGGTAAACTCTTCCAACAGGAGCAACAAGATCCATTATTTCAACTTTTCCACCGAAAGCTCCAACAGGATATCCTCCACCTATAATTTTTCCTAAAGTTGTCATATCAGGAGTGATTCCAAAGTATTCTTGAGCACCTCCAAGAGCAAGTCTAAATCCAGAGATTACTTCATCAAAAATAAGAATAGTTCCTGTTGAAGTACAAATCTCTCTCATAGCTTTTAAAAACTCTACATCTGGAGATATCATACCCATGTTAGCAGGGACAGGTTCCATGATTAAACAAGCTATCTCTTTAGTTTCTAGAACTTTTTTAACAGCTTCTAAATCTCCAAAAGGAACTGTCATTGTATCTTTTAAAACTCCCTCTGTAATTCCATTACTATCTTGGTAACCATCTGTAAGTAATCCAGATCCAGATTTTACAAGAAGAGAATCAGAGTGTCCATGATAACAACCTTCAAATTTTAATATTTTATTTCTTCCAGTGTAAGCTCTAGCAAGTCTTACAGCAGACATTGTAGCTTCAGTTCCTGAAGTAGTAAGTCTTACTTTTTCAATAGAAGGGCAACATTTTATAATAAGTTCAGCAAGTTCAACTTCCATTTTAGTAGGTAGTCCAAAAGAACTTCCCATCTCAATAGCTTCTCTTACTCCTTTTATTACATTTTCAGGGTTGTGTCCTAAAATTAGCGGACCCCAAGAGCAGATATAGTCAATATACTCATTTCCATCTTCATCCCAAATTCTAGCTCCTTTTCCTTTACAAGCGAAAATAGGGGCTTTTCTATTTACAGATTTAAATGCTCTTACTGGGCTATTAACTCCACCAGGTATATATTTTTCAGCTTTTTGAAAGATCTCTGTTGAAATTTTATGTTCCATTTTTTTCTCCTCCACTAAAATTCTACTTCTTTATTTTTGTACCATGTAGCTATATCTTTAGCATGGTAAGTGATTATAATATCTACACCAGCTCTCTTCATAGCAAACATATTTTCCATTACAATTCCCTTTTCATTTATCCATCCATTTTGAGCAGCAGCTTTAACCATTGAATACTCTCCACTTACATTGTAAGCTACAACAGGAAGATCAATATTAGATATAGCTTGAACTACATCAAGATAAGCAAGAGCAGGTTTAACCATGATAAAGTCAGCACCCTCTGCAATATCAGCTTCAACCTCTCTAAAATACTCTTTTGAACTTCTAAAATCCATTTGATATGTTTTTCTGTCTCCAAAACTAGGAGCAGAATCAGCAGCTTCTCTAAAAGGACCATAATAGTTAGATGAATATTTAGCACTATATGCCATTATAGGAGTATTTACATATCCATTTTCATCTAAGATATTTCTAATAGCTAAGATTCTTCCATCCATCATATCTGAAGGAGCAACAATATCGGCTCCAGCTTTAACATGAGAAAGAGCAGTTTTAGCTATATATTTTAAAGTTTCATCATTGACAACTTCACAACCATCAAGTATTCCACAATGTCCATGAGAAGTGTATTCACACATGCAAACATCTGTAACAATTAGAAATTCTGGGAAGTTTTTCTTAATATGTCTAATAGCTTTTTGAACTATTCCATTATCAGCATAAGCTCCAGAACCTACTGGATCTTTATGAGCAGGGATTCCAAAAAGTAAAATAGTAGTTATTCCTAACTCTTTAAGCTCTGTTAATTCCTCTCCAACTCTATCAATAGACCATCTATATTGTCCAGGCATTGAAGAGATCTCCTCTTTTATGTTATTTCCCTCTTCAATAAAAAGTGGATATATAAAATCACTTAATTTTATTGAGACATTTCTAACCATATCTCTCATAGCTTTTGAACTTCTTAATCTTCTAGTTCTTGTAAACATAAATTTTCATCTCCTATTTTAAGGCATTTAAGATACCATTAATATCATAAACTTTTGCTTCATAATCAACTGAGAAACCATATTTTTTCATAGTTTCACTTGTAACAGGACCTATTGAAGCAAATTTTATATTTTTAACACATTCTAAATCTCCATCTATACTTGCATAAAAAGCATCTACTGTAGAAGAACTCAAGAAAGTAACTACTTCAACTTTATTTAAAACCTTAATAACTTCATCTTTTTCTCTGATTATTTTCTTAGTATTATAAGCAACTATTTTATGAAACTCTCTATCATACATAGAGTTAAATTTATCAGTATCACAAGGAGAGATATCAGAAGTTATAATAAGAATTTTTTCTCCAGGTTTTGTATATTCAAGAGAAAGCTCAGCTAATTTTGATACCATATACTCTTCAGGTATAAAGTCAGCTTTTATCTTATATTCTTCTAAAAGTTCCTTTGTTTTACTTCCAACTGCACCAATTTTAAGATGAGCTAAAGATCTAATATCATCTATTTTTTTCATAAACTCTCTAACTCCATTAGGTGAATTAAATAGTAAAGCAGAGTATTCTTTTAAATCTTCAGGAGTAACTTTAGATAGAACAGACTCTATCTCTATGAAAGGAAGTTCCACTGCAACTCCTCCCATTTTTTCTATCTTATCTGAAAATTCCCCAGCTTGATTTTTATCTCTAGTAACAAGAATCTTTTTACCAAATAGATTTTTATCTTCAAACCATTTAAAAGTTTCTCTAAGATTAACAACCTCTCCAATAATAGTTATAGCTGGTGGAACAATTTTTCTCTCTTTAGCTTTTTCAATTATATTTTCTAAAGTACCAACAGTAACTCTTTGATCAGCAGTAGCTCCTTTTTCTATAATAGCAACAGGAGTTTTAGGATCTTTTCCATTTTTAACTAAGTCACTTACAATAATTGGTAAAGTTTTTATTCCCATTAAGAAAACTAATGTTCCTTCAAGTTTTGCAATAGCCTCAAAATTATGCCATGTTCCATCTTCCATAGTGTGTCCAGTGAAGACATGGAAAGATCTAGCTACACCTCTGTGAGTTACAGGAATTCCAGCATAAGCAGGAACAGATATAGAAGATGTGATACCAGGGATCACTTCAAAAGAGATTCCATTGTCAAAAAGAGATTGAATCTCCTCGCCACCTCTTCCAAATACAAAAGGATCTCCCCCTTTAACTCTAGCAACTGTCTTTCCTTCAAGAGCTTTAGTTATGATAGTTCTATTGATCTCATCTTGGATAACTCCACCCTCTGTATTTCCTTTGCCTAGATATATCATCTCAGCATCTTTTTTAGCAAAGTCAAGAATACGAGGATTGATAAGTCTGTCGTAAACTACACAATCAGCCTCTTCAATAGCTCTTTTTCCCTTTAATGTAAGAAGTTCAAGATCTCCAGGACCAGCTCCCATTATATAAACTTTTCCTTTATTAGCCATTTATTTTCTCCTTTATCTCTCTAGCTAGTTTTTGAGCAATTTTAATTCCATCATTGATATTTGCAGTTATAGAGTCACAATAACCTTTGTCTCCATCAAAGAAGATTCCATTTAAAGTTACTAAATCTCCATTTAATTCGCAGTTACATCCCATAGGAGTGTGGCAACCACCATCAAAGATTTTTGAAAATTCTCTTTCAATAGCAACTACTTTAGCAATCTCTTCATTATGAATAGATTTTAAAATATTTTTGATCTCTTCATCGTTTTCTCTACATTGAATATATAGAACTCCTTGAGCAGGAGCAGGAAGAAACTTGTTAGGATCAAGATACTCTGTTATCTCACTTTCTAATCCTACTCTTTTTAAACCAGCAGCTGCAAGAAGAATAGCATCATAATCATCATTTTTAAGTTTATTTAATCTAGTATGAATATTTCCTCTAAGTTGTTTTATTACAAGATCATCTCTTAAATTTTTAAGATTCATAGTTCTTCTTAAAGAGCTTGTCCCAACAATAGATCCAGCAGGAAGTTCTATCAATGTTTTCCCACTTTTAGAAACTAAAACATCTCTATTATCCTCTCTATCAGGAACAGCTCCACAGATTAGTCCAGCAGGAGAAACAGCAGGCATATCCTTCATAGAGTGAACAGCTAAATCAATAGTTCCATTTAAAAGCTCAACTTCTATCTCTTTAGTGAAGAAACTCTTAAGAGATTTATCACTGTTATTCCAGTTACTAACTAGATCAGTATCTCCACTTGTAACAATTTTTTTTATTTCAAATTCTATTTCAGGGAAGTTAGCTTCTAATCTCTTTTTTATCATCTCACTTTGAGCCATAGCCAAAATACTTCCTCTACTACCAATTACAATCTTTTTTGCCATTATTAAATTTTCCTTTCTTCATAATATTGAAACCATTTTTTTAAGTTAACCATCTGTTTATCAATTAAAAAACTATAACTTTCCATAAGTTCATCTCTAGTTTTTAAATTTTTGTTGTACACTTTCCAAATATCATCAAGATTAAATAGATCTATATTTTCTTCTGAAGAAAGTTCAGGATCAATATCTCTAGGCATAGCTAAATCAAGGAAAGTATATTTTTTCTCTCTGTTTAAAAGTGGAAGTAACTCCTCTTTAGTTAATACTAGATGAGGTGCTGAAGTAGCACTGATTATCACATCATTTTCAGCAGCAGCAAGATACTTTTTCTCAAAGTTTATTACATTTACATCAAAGACACTTTGAACCTCAAGAGCCTTATGATAAGTTCTATTTGTAATAGTGATATCTTTTACTCCCTCTTTTACTAAAAGATAAAGAATAGCTTGAGCTAAATCTCCAACTCCAAGAATTAATATCTTTTTATCATTTAAAAATCCAATAGACTCTTTTATAAATTTAAGAGAGATAGCTTCTAATGATAAAGCATTGTGACATATCATGCTTTCAGTTCTGAATTTTTTCCCTAAATCAATAGCTTTATTGAAAACAATATTCAATATTTTTGAAGTTGTTTCCTGCTCCATAGCTAAGGCATGAGCTTTTTTTATTTGAGCTAAAATTTGATCTTCCCCTTTTATAACAGAAAAAAAGCCACAACTAACTTTAAAAAGATAATCTGCAGCCTCTTCCCCATGTTTTATAAAAATACCTTTTTTTAAAGAAAATTTATCTAAAAGTTCATCCATAGAAAAATTTTCATTGATATCAAGATAAAATTCTACTCTTAAACAAGTAGAAAGATTAACATATCCATTTAATTTTTTCTCTTGAAATAGTTCATGTATTATAGTTTCAGGCATCTGTTGAATAAAAGCTTCTCTCTCATTGGTATTTAATTCATGATGAGAGATCCCAAAAACTACAAGATCATTTAATTCCATTTTTTTCTCCTTAAATATTTTATTTTAACTAACTATTAAAAATTTCCCCTATACCTTATTATATAATATA
>OGWQ01000875.1_pt1 | contig 20438 bp, 15 predicted proteins | sample 1576091 | NCBI WGS metagenome assembly OGWQ01 (sample SAMEA3541584, study PRJEB24748) | human gut metagenome | biome: human gut; feature: human-associated habitat; material: faeces | place: China | collected 2012
AATAACAAAATATAACAGTTATTAAATCTCTTAAAACAGGTGAAATCTCAATCGGGATTTCTTTCTGCAGACGCTGCCGCAGGAATTGGTCTTCTCTCATTTTTCTCTTTCTACGCTATAATATAACTGTTTTGGACTCTTTGGCTTATCTGGAATACTCAACTTAATTACGCCAGCTTCTACTAATGGATTTACATACGTCTGTATAGCATAAGTAACAGAATTTAACCCCAGATAATCACAAATTTCCTTTCTTGTACGCGGTGTTTTACAAAATACTATTAAATTATTTGTTTCTTCATCATTTGACATATCTTCATAATCATTCTTTGATTCTTTATATAGTTTTACAATAAAACTTCCTCTTTCATCCAAGAATTCTGGCTGTCTTAAGTTATATTTCTCCATTTCCATCCGGATTGTTGGAATTCCCGAATACCTGTTTTCTGTTATTCCCAATGTTTCAAGTGCCGATGCTAGTACCGGATTTCTTGTATCCGGTTGAATTTTTCCTAATTGGTCAATAGTGATTCTTCCATATAATCCACCTGGATTATGTATTTCAATCCTGTCTTCAAACATTATAAGTTGAATCGGCATTCCTTCTGTATGAATACTATAATCACGATGTACTAATGCATTTATAATAGCTTCTCTAACCGCTGTTATTGGATAGTCTGTTCTGTCAGTTCTTCGTCCGGTTGTCGGACTTATAATTGTCTTTGTCCGCATATTGCGTTTCACAAATAATAATGCCTCATCCAACATTTCCGGAATTGTTCCTTCTATTCTCTGATTATCTGAGAATCTTTCCCCCATGTCGCCAAGACTTCCTATTGTTCTCCCAGGAATTACAATTGCCGTAATACACAATTGTGGAAAATATGCCTGTGGATATGGACTAAAAAGCAAAGTCGCACTAAGCGTTACTTTCTCTCCTCGCTTTATGCTCATAAGTTCATAAATACTTTCATTATCAAGTGTTGCTAATCTTTGTTTTCCTCTCTTTAACAGTTCAACATAACGATTCAGTTCTTCCTGATCCAATGACATTAATGTTACTCTCGGAACCTCACGGATATCGTCTTGATATTTTCTTCTATATGCTTCATAACTATATATTTCGTATTCTGTCATCGGTTCATCACTATCCCCAATACGGGTATAGGACCCCTTCAACCTTCCACGTCCTTGATAATAGCAAGGTCTGTCTGCCAAATCTATTCCGGGAATTTCAGCAGAAACAAATTTTTTATTTTCCTTCTCCACAACTGTAATAAGCGACTGTACAACCGGATTCATCTGCAAGCATTGCTCGTTAATTTTCTTTTGAATGTCCTGAGCATCATAAACACCAACTTCTTTATAATCTTGTTTCTCATCAATTCCAAAAACAATAATGCCACCATCATCCTGATTAGAAAAGCTTGACAAAGAATCATATAATCGTTTCGGACATCCTTGCTCCGCTGATTTCAATTCCAAATTCTGCGTTTCGCATTTCATTTTTTGAATTAATTTTAGTTTGTCATATAATTCTTCTGTTGTCATTTTAGTTCCTCCATTTATATTTTAGATTCTAGCACTATATTTAAGTTTATGCGAGAAACTCAAATATTATTCTTATGAACTAAAAAAGAACTCAAATTTATACTTCAAATTTGAGTTCTTTTTCATTTTCAATGTCCACTTATTCCTCTCTATATTTTCTAGTCCATCTCTTCTTCAATCTTCTCCGCAACCGCCACATCCGCCGGCAGCCACTCCACATCCGTAAGCTCCTTCCTGGTCAGCCACCTGGCAGCCTCATGCTCCTTCAGCACCAGATCCCCTTTCACGATCTCACACCAGAAGCAATCCATCGAAAGATGAAATCCCGGATAATCATACTCCACCGTCTCGATCCATTCACCAACCGAAACTTCCGTATCCAATTCTTCCATGATCTCACGCTTCAACGCTTCCTGCGGTGTCTCCCCGGCTTCGATCTTGCCGCCCGGGAATTCCCATCCGCCTTTGAACTCACCATATCCACGCTGCGTTGCGAATATCATCGTTCTTCCGTCTTCCTTTACTGCTTTTATAACTGCTGCCACAACTCTAATCGTCTTCATCTTACCATTTATCTCCCGTCAAAAATCTTCCTGTAACAGTCCCTATTCATTCACAATATACTGGTAAATATCCTCTCTCACCGGAGTCTCCAGCTCCCATTCGATCTCCACCGCCGTCTTATCCGTATTCGGCATCACAAACTGCTTCGCATTCCCGGTCGCGATCACACGCCCCAGATAATAGAATTCCTTAGATATCTTATCATCCTTATTCTTTCTCACAAACAGTTGCACATCTATGCCACGTTCTGTTGCATTCAGGAAATTCTGCACATCTTCCGAATCCATGCTTCTTCCACTTTTGGAAATCGCGATCAGCCGGTTCTCTGCTACGAAATGATCTTCGTATTTTGTGGTATCGCTGATATCGTCCTGCTTATCGTAGTTAATGAATATCGGAAATGTCTTAGTCTTCTTATCATATTTGTAACCGCCGATGTTCAACGGCACTTCATTTCTCTCCCAGTTCAGCAGACGGCAGGCATCCTCATATGTATATTTCTGATACAATACCAGATTCGTATCCTGATAATGGTAACTGTAATTGACCTTATATCTCGAGATTCCGAAGTCCACCAGTTCCTCCAGAATCGCACAGAATTCCGGATTCTGTAACATTTTCCCATACACATCGGAAATACCGTAATCATCCTGTTCCTTCTTGAGAAATACACACTATGCGTAAGTCTTCTTTGCTGCGCTCGTCGGAAATTCATTGGTCATCATATTGACCACATTTTCCATGCAGTGCTCGTCCATCTCACAATGATACTTCTCGGATAAATGCTTCCGCAGACGCCCAATGATTCCATGGCGATACTGCAACGTACGTTTCAACAATTCCAGCTCATGAATCCGCTTGCCACTCGCCAGCTTTTTGGAAATGAATTCGATTGCTTTTTCTTCGTCTTCTGACAATCGAATGGTATATTCCTTTTCGTATTTCACAAGGAATTTGTAATACGAACCCAGGCTGTTATTATCGAAGATCCGCAGCACATCCATTTCCCCATATTTATCAAAATCCGCAAGCGCCGGAATATGCCCCAGCTTATTTTTCAGATTCGTATAATTCTCCCGGATTAATTTGATATCGCTGAGGTTCGCATTATCAATCGCCTGGAAGATCCGCTTTCGGGAAATCTCATCGAAGTGAATCGTGCTCGCCCCCGGAATCACTCTACCGCCTTCCGTGACATAGCGGCGAATATTGTCCTTGTTATAACTGCGGTCGCCGGACAGCGCAATCGGAATCATAAAGTTATTCCGATAATTTCCGATGAAATCCAGTACAACGACATATTCTTTGTTCTCGGCTTTTCGAAGTCCACGACCAAGCTGTTGGATGAACACGATCGGCGACTCTGTCGGACGGAGCATGATGACCTGATTGATCTCCGGCACGTCCACACCCTCGGAAAATATGTCTACGGAAATGATGTAGTCCAGGGCATCTTCGGATTCTTCTCCTGCCAGCCGTTCGATCGCTGCTGCCCTTGTTTCTTCCGAATCACTACCGCTCAGCACCAGCGTCCGCCAGCCCTTGGCGTTGAATTTCTTCGACAATTCCTTCGCCTCATCAATCCGGCTACAGAAGATCAATCCCTTCACACGGTCACCACTGTATCCGAAATATTCCGCCTGTTTCATGACATTTTCCACACGTTCCTCGGATGTCAGATAGCGGAAGTTCTCCACCTTTTCTTCGGATGATTTCCCCGCATCTGCAATAATATCCAGATCCGTGATTCCAAAATAATGGAACGGACACAACAGATCCTCCTCCATCGCATCCTGCAGACGGATCTCATATGCGATCTGATGATTGAAGATTTCGTAAATGTTCCTGCCTTCCAGATTGTCGTCTCGTTTATCTGGCGTTGCGGTCATACCAAGCCATAGCTTTGGTTCGAAATAGTCCAGGACTTTTTTGCAGCTGTTGGCGGCGCTGTGGTGGGCTTCGTCGATTACGATTGCATCAAATGAATTCTTCTCATACCGGTGCAAATTCTCCTCTTTGCTCAATGTCTGGATAGTTGCAAAGATAAAATCCTTGTCATATTCCTGATATTTTCCCGTTACCAGTCCCATCGAAACTTGTCCACTGAATACCTTGCGGAATGACTTCTGCGCCTGCTTCGCAATCTGATTCCTGTGTACCAGAAATAGCACTCTCTGGAAGCCCAGTTCTCGCATGGCGAATGCAGAGGCGTAAGTCTTACCGGTACCTAAATTTATAAAAAAGGGGAAAACGTTTTATTCTTAAGAATAATTTCATTAAGATATTTTATCCATTGAGAAATCATCACTTTTTCTACAAACTATATGTAAAGCGTTTTTATTCTTAAGTTTATATCGACTTAATTTGTAAGACGAAATCATCAAATCAACAAGTTCTTGCTTTGGTATTGACTGACTAATTCCATTTTCAAACCTAGCAATGCCTGAACCAAGAACAGGAATATACACATCCTTATTATTGTAGTTATTATCGATTTCTTCCCATAACAAACTTAAGCATTTCAAATACTCTTCTACTGTAAACTTCATGCTTTTTCCGTTTGACTCCAGCCTTGTAAAAGCCATCAATAAATCATCACCATTAGCTACAATGGTTCCTGGTTCATAGCAAGTGGAATTATTGTATTTTGATTTTCTTCCACATGATTTTACACCACTTGCGGCAATAAGTGATTGAACATTCAAGCCAGGATTCTGGATTAAATATTGTCCGCATACTGAATCTTTTTTAATATCAGCAGTACCAGTCCCAACTGTGGTTGTAAAGCACTCATCAAAATTGATAAGTCTCTGACAATTTTTCTTTTTAAGTATATTTCCATATTCGACTATTATAGAATAATTGTTCCCCTTAATTGTTTTCTTTCTTATACGAGAATACCCACATGAAAGAAGAATAGCTGTAACTGCTAATCCTGCAAATACCAGAACTTTCATGATTGTAATATTTGTTGCCTCTACATCAATCCACGAGAAATACTTGCTTTTCTCAATGATTTCTTTATTTACAATACAACAATTTGAAAAGATTGATTCTGAAAGGAAAGTCATTATAGCAGAGAACACGGCAAATGCCCATATCAAACCTCTCTTAACAATCTTCATCAAAATCCTAGCGCCTCCTTTATATATGAATAATTCCCGACCTTGTTTCCATAAGTATCTTTTATCCAGAATGGTACCGCATTATCCTCATAGTCTTTCATATAAGATGGCAACCACGAAGATTCATAACGTGTTGAATTATACACAATAATGATTGGTTTTCTTTTTATCTTGGCTTGTTCGAATTCATGTCTAAGATAAGAATATGCGTTAATGCTTCCAACATTTCCATCTGATGCCGGTGATGTGGAAGTCCATTTACACAGTTTCTTTCCATTTATATTTTGCTTATAAGGTGTACAATAACACTCATACCATTCTCTATTATTTCTATCGCAGTTGCTACCAGCTGTTCGATATTTTGTCATGTCACCAACAACAAATACTACCGTAGATGATGCATTAATCTGAGAATTGAATTCTCGCTTCAAATCACAGATACGACAATCGTTGCTATCAGAAATACTACCACTAGATGGATTTGACATATCCACAAAATCTACTTTGTGTTTATCGTCCTTCCCCCATTTTACCAATTCTTCTACAACGCCCTGATCACCATTGTAATAATCATAATCGGCGCTAATGTATACTTGTTTACTCATATGTACCTCCGCAAATTATTCCTTTATCCTAATTAACGTTCAAGTTGCCCACAATCCTTACAAATAAGAGCATTAGTTGGCTGAACTATTCTTTGACTTGTTACTCCATATAAAGAGATCTGTATTTTCGCTATCACAGCGAAGATAATTCTTGTATTTAAACATAGTTTTAACTCCTGCAACAAATTACATCTTCTCTTTCTCAATCTCAGATGCAACCATCCTTACAACAAAACAAGAATCATTTTTGCATTTTTCTAAAATATAATGCTGTGTCACTTTTGTAATTCCTGGTACTTTATAAATTCTTCTGAGAATAAGATTTTTGATATAAACACACTCATTATCTATCAACTCTACTACTTTCTGATTTATCAGGTGTTGGTTTTCTGGATTTCGAAGTAATTTTAATAAAATTCTAGTCGCATTCCATCTAATATCTATGTGATCATAGTTTAGCCATTGTAGCGCATTTTGAAGGACTACTGTCTCAATATTCTTTGGGAAAACGACCTCATCAGTATTCTCCAAATATTCTATTAGTATTCTTGTAACTGAAATAGTGGTTGCAATATCATCCTTTAAGTAAGCCATTCCTTCAAGTATCATAGGAAAACAATCCATTCCAATTGCTGTACCTAATAGAGCTACAGCAATCTTTAATGATAGTTTATCTATATTGGATAACATAAAAGTCATATCGATATCTTCTATTTCATCTACTTTTTCAACAACATTTCTGAAAACACTTATGTTTCTTTCTAAATCGTTTTTGTATTTTAAGGCAACACAAATCAAAAGAGAAACCGCATCTAGCTTAGTTACAATGTCTTCCTTCGAGACTAGTAAAGTGTCTGCCACAATTGAAATCATCTTATCCATCACTTCTGTAGGACAAATGATGTTTTCACCAATCAAAATATTCCTAATAGTAGCAATTTCTCTTAAACCATGCCCAAAATAGCGCCCATTTTTACCCTGATTCAAATTGTTTTCTTCTATTTTTTCAAGATAATCGGAAATATATGCTAAATAATCAGCTTCATCCTCACTTTGTGTCCCCAGTAAATAATCGCCATTATAATAATGCGGAAATACTTCTGCTACTTTACTATCTAATTCCTCAGTTATATCTTTGTTTTGCTTTCTAAAAACCAAAAGAAAACTCGGAGCATATGATACTTGTTGTCGTTCTTGTTCATTATCCATTACAGAAATGATATCTTGAATCAGTCTTGTTGCCAAATTATTACTTAATTTATTCAAATCAATAGTTTTGGCAATTAACTTGAACATATCCATATACCAGTGACAAAAATGATGTTCCATAAAAGAACAACAAATATCTGCAAGTTTATCCTGTGCCACTCTATGTCCTACTCCAGACATGCATAAAAAAATATTCTGACCATTTATCACTGTTCTTGAATCATTTTCAATCCAACTCTGAATTTTTCCCAGCAAATCTTTTTCATAAATAGAATAATCCGACTCATTCAAATAGTAACCGACTGCTCGCATAGCAAGCAGTTCGCTCGAAAATCTTTTATACCTCACTGGTTCGTTAGCGCAGAACATGATAATTTCTTTTGCATCTTTGTCCGTCATCATATTCAACAGCTCTGGATAAGCATCCTGTAAGCCCTTTATTTCTTTCTCGCTACCCTTAAATACGGCATATTTCAACAAATCTTTTCTAAAATTCCAATCATCGTATTTACTACTAAGATAAAATATAAAATCTCTGAGTTCATCATAAAAAAGCAATATGTGAGTTAATGACCCATTGTAAATTGACACCATAAAAGAGCTTGCCAATAATTCCACATATTGATTAAAATCATTTCCCAACGTGACAGAATATGGTGATTCAATTTTTTTCTTATACAATCCGGAGATATACTTGCCTTGTAAAGAATTGTGAATTCGATCTAAGGACGGGTAATACAGCTCTTCTTCAAACTCATTTAATTCTTTTTGTGCTTCAGACTCAACAAAGCAATTATGTTCAGTATTGCTAACCCATTGAAGATTTCTTAAATCGATCAGAATATCTTGGATAACCCAATCTGGTTTTGACTCATCTTTTGCCTGTGTCAATGCCCCTTCCAATAACTTAATTGCATCATCGACTTTGCCCAAATAATAAGCTTGAATAGCATTCCATCTCTGACAAACTAAGCTGTGATAGTCTTCATCCTGTTCTTCCGCTAATGCTTCTAAAAACATTCCTGTGTTAAAACTCTTTATAGTTTTATCTCCAAAAAGGACCTCTAAAAATTGATTCCCCCATTCGTCAAGTTCACTCGTTTTGGCTTCCGTATTCTCATCTAATATATATCCTCTAGAATAATCAAAAACTAAGTTATGAATATAATCCTTGCATTTATCGATATTCTTCACAACTGATTTAGGAGCAGTTACTATTCTCTGATCAGAAATATTATTTAAATTTAAATCCCTAGTCCTGTTTTCTTCCTCATCTTCTTTCGGCAATAATCTACCCTGACAATAATGATGATAAATATATGAAATATCATCTATAAGGGCTTGTGCCCCATTCTGACTCAAATCTTCAAATCGATGAACAGTCTTACTTTTTGCATACAATGAATTAACTAAACTCTGCTCTATAGCGGTCTTTTCTTGTGACGTTTCATCACAAAAATAATATAACGCTTTTTTATTATAGTGTTTTACTATATCTATCTCTTTTTGAACCCCAGAGCTAACTCCATCGGCATTATCAATCAAAAAGATACACAAATCACTGTCCTCAAGTCCCCACGAGAAGTGCTTCCTGACAGTCAGGGTAGATGCAGTTTCTTGTTCAAACATATACACATCTGCCAAACCTGTTTTTTCTATAGTTTTCTTCAGCTGACTTCTGACACAATCATATTTCCCATTATCGCCATGTTGCGAGCTAATGAAAACCTTAATTTTGTGGTTTGATTCGATTCTTAAGGAAGGTATCGTTTCTTCAACCGTATTCTTTTTGTCCGTGTATTCCCACTCTGCACCTATAACAGGAGTACTAAATCCAGTTAATCTAATTCCCATATTCTTTCTTCCTCTGTATAAATACTACTAATCATAAATTATTTGATACTCCTTCAATCACATTATCCCAAATATATTCTTCAATCACTTGGATACAAGTATCAACATCTTTTATTATGTCTTTACCCCTGAAGCGGATTGCTTATTTATTTCATCATCACGTTCCATATTCCGTGAAAGAACTCACTGTCACAGGAAATAACTATCTTATATTGAGTTAATGCAATATCCGGCTTTCCTGAAAGATTCTTTCCAAGGTATATATTTATAATGCCTTGCACCAATGGCATCTATCATTTATAATGCCATATTTTTCAGAATTGTTTTTTTCTCTTAACATTTCTTGATAAGTTAGTGCATCAAACATTTTTCTATCTCCATTTAAACTGCTTATTCTAAATTCTTCAATTGTCACATAGTAGAAATTTTCTAACTTTTTCCCAGATATTTTCTTTTTATCTATATAATATTTCAATTTTCCTGCCGAGTATTTTTTAATGCCTTCTAATTCTCATATAAAAATACAGCATTATATATCTTACCCGTACCTCACTTAAATTCCAGATACATATTTACAAATATCTTATAATAATTCTTCTTTATCAATCATCTCGGATCCATCAAGATTAATTTTCTGAGACCATATAATATCTTCTATCACCGAAACACACTCATCAATATTTGTTAAAATTTCTTTTCCCCAAAATCGAATGACTGTCCACCCCATAAACGATAATTCCTTATTGATTTCATCATCCCGTTGCATATTACGTCTTATCTTTTTTATCCAATATTCGGAATTATTACTTTTTTCCAATCTGGATTTCAAAGCATCCCAATCCTTTCCATGAAAGAACTCACTATCACAAAAAATAGCAATCTTATATTTAGACAGTACAATATCTGGCTTACCAGGAAGCTTATTCACATTTTTTCTATATCGATATCCTTTATTCCATAATTTTTTTCTTAGCTTAAGTTCAATTAACGTATCTTTATTTTTTATATGTTGCATATTTTTTCGTCGTTGCTTAGTAGTTAAATTATCCAATATTATAATTCATCTCCTTGGTTCTGAAAAATAACATCATTATAATATTTTATTCATTCATCATCCCCATATTTCCCACTACAAATATGTTGCCATTTTCCTCTTATATATTCTTTATTAATTTTTCAACAATCAAACGCACTGTAAATTTATATATGAAATTCTCTCCTTAACATATCTACTATACATATTGCGCTCTCTTTATCTAATTGCATTGATTGGCTAATTTTCCCTGGAATTTCACGACTACTTTTTCCATATGTATCAAACTGAATATATTTTTTCCCATCTACTTCAAATACTGAATATGTTGTAACAACTTTTTCATGAACACTATAATGCTCTTTATCTATTTTTTTTATTGTATCTATATCTATTTGAGCCATAATCTCACCTTCTCTTATAAAACGTACAATTCTCGTCTATCACCTGGTTATTTTACGTTTTAAATCTATTCTCTCTATGATATTTTAAATAATATTTGCTTTTTTCAGACAAATTTAATTGTTCTATAATTTCACCATTTTTCAAACCCAGTTTATCTATTGTCTGATTATCTAACTTTTTTGAAACCATCAAATTTTTATTATCTCCAAAAGAAATGTATCCTTGATCAAAAAGCCGATCATAAGTTGGCGTAAAAGCAAAACCATTGTTACCATCTAATTTTTCATTATTATTCGACACTTTCCAAGGTTTTATATGTGATGCAATTAATAAAGCTGGATTACTTATCCCTGTAAAAGGGCAAAACTTTGTTCTTTCTAATACATTTTTTCGAAACTTTCCCTGACCTCTTCTGGCTAAAATCAAAGATTCTTTTTCCGTTTCTGTAAGTTTTAAATCCCCTTCTATTTCTTCTTCAGCGATTCTCTCATTTCTTTCATCCCAATATTCTTCATCATAATAATATTTGCTTAAATTTAGAATTTCTTTCTCCGCTTCACAAATTTCATCATACTTTTTATCATATATAAATTGATCACATATAACTTCAAGGGCTTCTTTTAGATTATAATTCAACAATTCTTTTTGCAAAAATTTCTGTCTTCTTTTTGACAATCCTCTTCCTGTTCTTTTAGCACTTGAACCATTTCCCAGATTTTGTAATTCATCTTCATAATAAAAATCTATGAATATTCCTGTATCCGAATCCCTTTTGCTTAACATTCCATATACACGTTGCTCATAATTGTTTCTATAAAGAAAGGTTTTTTCTATAACTCCTTCCTTCATACACTCATCAATTTTTATTTGCAAATTTTGTGGGAATTTTTTCTTTCCCATTAAAAGATATACAAATGTATACACTGCTCTTTTAGAACATCTTTCTCCTGCAACAACAAAAATATCCTTTATAAACTCTTGTAAAATTTTGTCTTCATAAACTTTATTTCGAAACATCAATATATTCATTTCTAAATCAATCATGATATTCCCCTTTATGTTTCAATAACATTTCTTTCTAAATTATTATAGTAAATTTATCTATCCTTATAAATTCCTTAACAAATATTGCGAGATTCTTTGTATACTTATAAGCAAAATTTCTCATATATTCCTTTTAATGTTTTTTCTTTTCTTAATTTTTTTCCAAAAAGCTTAAGTACCTCCTCCGCAACAGCTCTTCCTAACACCGGCGGTACCGCATTACCAATCTGTTGATAAACCGAATCCTTTGTTCCATAAAAAATATAATCGTCTGGAAAACTTTGCAGTCTTGCTGCTTCACGCGCACTTACAGCTCTATTAAAAACAGGATGGATCCACATTGATTTTCTTACATTCACTACTGTATCTGATGGTGAATTCGGATCTAATCTTTTATATACCGTATTCTGCGTCCTTTCTGGATTTTCGTATGAACTTTTCAGTTCATCCGGTAAAGAGTGAAAATTTTCCCCTTGTCCAATCTGTTCAAACCGTTGTTGTGCCGTTTCTCTTGTTGCAGTACAAACATGATTATGTACATCTTTATAATTTTCAACCATCACTAATTTTTGGAAATAAGAATCTATTATAGGACAATTTTTTCGTTTCTGAGTTTCATCCATTCCACCTTTCGTAGGCTCGATCTCTTCTAAATCCTTAATCGCTTCTTTAACCGTTATATAATTTATTGGATTATCAATAATTGGTTTTGGAAGTTCTATTTCTTCTTTAAATAACGTTTTCTTAATTCCTATAAGAATATACCTTTCTCTCGTTTGTGGCACTCCATATGCTGCTGCATTCAAAACATCTCCCTTAAACTTATATCCTAAATATCTAAAAGATTCTTTAATAAAATCAATTACGATATATGTTTCCATTTTCACTCGAATTGTACGTCCCACAACCTCATATTTAAAAATAGCATCCTTTTTCTTTAGTTCCGCTATTCCATGATAAAATCTATGAATATCCCAGAATTTCATTATCTCATCTATATAATAATTAGTATTTTCTATTTTTTTATTTTCCAATAATAAATCAATAATTTTTCTTGTTTTACTTGTGTATTCATTATACCACTGCGGAAGATTTTCTTTCTCAACTAATTTATCTGCAATACTATTCAACAGTTTCAAATTTGCTTGCTTTGAGAGAATTTGCTCAATTTGCTTTTTCTTTTTGCACATATTATGAAGAAAATACAAATCATCTTCACTTATCAACAACAAATGATCTATATTTTTGTCGTATTGGCGCGCTAATTCAAAAACTTTCTTGGCATGCTCTCCATCAAAAAGTGTCACCTCTTTTGAATAAATATTCAATTTCAAGTCATTCTTAATGTGTTTTTCATCTGTATGTGTAACACAAAAAGATTGTTTATTCGAAGCAATCGTTTTAACATTCTCCATTACAAATGCCTTAGGCTTAATCTTCTCAATTGCTTCAACATACTTCTTTACCAGTTCATTGCTTCCATTAATTAAATGTCGTCGTTGTCTGTTTGCATTCGAAAATCCCTGGCAAGGCGGTCCTCCTATAATAACATCTATACCTTCACATTCTCTTTTTATTTGCTCAAACTTTACTGTCAATATATCTTCATAGTTCTTTAGCCCTGGGTGATTTCTAAGATATGTTTTCGCAGCATTTCTATTATTTTCTACAATTGCAACAACTTGGAATTGACCTGTCTTTTCAAACCCATAACTCAATCCACCTGCTCCTGCAAAGAGATCTAAAATCTTTAGCATTTCTTACTCCTAGATTAATTTATTTTTGTATCTTTTTTTTAATAATTTCCAACACTCTTCCTTTTTACACCACTGTGTAATATTGATCCCAACCACCTCTGGATTCATAAAATGGTTCCATACTTTTATTATCAGTTCTTCTAATCTAATTGATAACTCTGGGGAAATACTCTGATGTTTCCATATATCCATATCGTCAACTTCATTACTATGAAATTCAGCAAGTAATGCAATAACATAATAATTAATTTGTGCCTTATATCCTCCAAATTTTTGTTTTGCAACTAGTTTGTCACATGCTTTAAATAAAATAACTTTACTGATCATACTAATATAAGAATCTGGTGAAGGTGCTGGTACTTCTCCTTTTTTTATCATAGTTGAAAATTCAATAAAGTTAGTCTCCAATCCTTTGCTTACTATATTAGGATATCTCATCCACGCCATCATACATTTCGCTGCAACAGTCTTGGAAATACACATAGACTTAGGACTAACTTCTTTGAATTTTTTCTTTGCGGCTACAGTTGGCTGACGATTTACGTCCACCATATACTGTCCCCTAGCCCTTTCATAATACCATCTAAGTGTTGATTTTCCATTTTCTGATGGTACATAAATTTTTTCAGATAACCTTGCCATCTCGATATGATATGGATCATTTGCACTAAAGTCTGACATATTAATTTTGTTTTGACTATTTGCATACTTTGAAATAAATCCAACCATTTCTTCTGTCCTAGACTGTTCTCTAATAACAGTTAATTTTATTTGAACATTTACTGAAGTGATATCAACTCCTGTCTGTAATGCATTATAAATTGAAGCTGTCGTTTGACCTCCATTTACAATCTGCCAATCAACAATGTCTTTTATGACAACGAAATCTTCATCACTTTTTTCTTCATCAATCATAATACTCTTGGCTGTCGTTGAAATACCATTATTATATGTCATGAACATTTCTGGCTCTTCAATTAATGTCCTTTTAATTCCTTGATTTATTTTTCCAGTTGCCTGAAGAAATGACCGTACATTTTTTTCTATTAATTTTTGTCCCTCATCCCTATATATTTCTGCTAAACATTTTCCTGAAATCACCCCAATATAACAATCATAAACACTGGTGTTTTGCTTAACTTTAATCATTTTCAATGGATTATTATATTTATTCTGAAATCTTATTACCAAATCTTCATGTGATTTATTTTGGTATAATGACTGACATATCCGCTCTAAATCCCACACATCAAACTTTACTGATATTTTATCAATTTTAATACTACTAGGAATTTCTGGAACCGTCTCCTTATTCGTCAATAAAACAACTTTAATATTCTCAATCTCTCTCTCATAATCACTAATATATTCAGCAATTATATAACCTGGATCCGTTTCTTCTACTTCATTAAAATATCCAGACTTACACATTCTATAAAATTTCGTAGCCTGTTTAACATTCTTATTAATGTCAACTTTACCCATCTTAGAAATATCTATTCTATTTTCAAATACACTGATCGCTAAAGTTAACGTTTGAAAATACTCATCATAAACATATGCATTTATTTTTGCTTTTTCGTATTCTTTTCGATAACTAAGTACATTGCAATTATTCAAAAAAGTCTCCCCTGCATCAATTACATATGATGAAAACACACTTGTGAATGCATCTTCTGTACTACATTTCTCGTTCTCTCTATACTCTCGTACTTCTTCAATAAGTTCTTCATTGAACTGTCGCATCTGGTCTGTAACCATTAATAGCCAACTCCTTTGTAAAAAGACTCTATTTCTATCATATATGATCGGCAAGCATCTAAACTAATCTCATATTCTACCGCACCAATTCCCTTTCCTACATTTTTCGGAGTTATACGAGGAAATTTATCTTTTACTATAAAACAGCTTTCCTCCCTCACACGAAAATGATATGTATATAACTCAGAAATTGCATATACATAGCCTACTTTTAAAAGTTTTTCTTTAAATATTTCTTTTTGTTTTAAATCAAGTTGCAACATTATTCTTGCTACAATTTCCGAAAGCTTCTCCCCATCTACTTCACTCCTTTTTATATTTAGGCAAATTAAATAGAGTACTCCCATTACACATGTCTCATCTAATTGATATTCATTACTTATTTTTACTCTTTCAGGGCCTTTTGCCGATGAACTTTTTATTTCAACAGCGTCACATCCAATATAAAAATCATGAGCTTCTGAATTACACCCTGTCCAATATTCTAAAGCTTTAACTCCCTTTTTCTTAATCATTTTTTCAAGAATCCATAGTTCACTATATAATCCTTGCTGAACATTTGCAGATAATACATAATTCTTTTCAAGCTGAAAAAATATACTCCACTTTTGCAATGTCTTTTTTACTATTGATACACACTTTTCCTTATCAACATATTTTAAAGCATCACAGATGTCTTGCATAACATTAATAAATATCGCCTGATCATATCCTCTCAATTGTTCAAATGACAAACATCTCCTTCTCCTAGATCCAATTTTATCGGAAAGCATCTCGCATTTTTCTTCCATTCCCTTCCATTTGGGAATCGAGTTTAATTCTTCAATGGTAATTTTCTCCGGGATTTCTATAGCAATTTCACACAGTCCTGTATTTTTATATAAGGAAACTATAATGATATTATTTTTTTCCAATACGAATCTTCTTGTTAAAACAACGGAGTCCTTATACTGCTCTTTCAAAAAATCTTTTCTTATATCCTCAAGTATATTAATCAAAGAAATCATACAAATCCCCCTTCATTCCCACTTGATTTACCTGATACGAAATCGACTTACCATTTCCTTTTGGAAATACGACTACTAAACCAAATGGAGGCACATGATTGCCATCACCAATCTTAAATAAACTTGTTCTACCTTCATCTCTATGATCTATTGGATAAATAAGCAAAAGACCTTTTTTCGGATTCATTTTAGTAGCTCGTATATGTTCTGCGACTGTTTTTTCATCACCTTTCTCTTCAATTTGTTTTATTTCCTCATATTCACTAAATGACATGTCGTAATACTCTTGGTCTTTAGATTTAAGCATATGTACTGAACAAGCATCTTCTGTAGCCAAAAGTACAATGCTATTATTGCTTTTACGTGTTATACCATTTCTAATATGCTTTTCAGCTATTTCGAACCCCGGAATATCGTTACCTGTATTAATTAAACAAACAGTCCAATTAACCAGCAACCCATCCTTATTCTGTTCTTCAATATAAGTTGCAATATTATTTCCATTTACTTTTCTAGCATGTTTTGAAGTTTGATAATTCCTGAAAAACTCAATAATTCGATTACTGTTTACATTCTCAATAAAATAATGTTCGGTATTCGTTTCCCGTCCTAATTTTGCAAAGTGTTCTTCTGCTGTAAGTATTTTCTCCGCATATAAAAATAAATTATTAACCGCCCTATAATTCGAATTATATTTTTCAATATCTACATCAATATCTCTTGTAACAGTTAATGTTGCACTAAAATCAAGTTGTTGCAATGTACCAGATTTTACTTTCTTAGGGCTTGAAATTTTAAGTTCCGGATGTGTTGCAACACGTAATCCAAATTCACGAGGTTTTGCTTTTTCATCACACATATATTTAATCTGATTTCTCAGATCATCTGTTGCAAAGGCAATCCTTGCAAACCAGCGATAAATATTATCAGTTATAAATACCCTACATAAATCAGCATATTTAGGTCTAAATCCAAACCATCGTCCCATCTGCATGAGTGTATCATAATATTTAGATTCACGAATAAAATAGCTAATCGACAAACCTTCCAATGTTAATCCTCGTGAAAATTTATCTCCCCCAATTGCTATCACATTGTATTCTTCACCTTCATGATCTTTATAACTCAGAACATCTTTACTGTCACCGTTTATGACACTTACTTTAACTTTGTCTTCATTCATCAAACGTATAATCTCTTCATATATCTTATCCTCATCAACATCCTCTGAATCTTCCATATACCTCGAGAAATCGTTTCTCATCTTCTGCGAAGTAGGTAAATACTCTTCTTGAATCAGCCCATAAAATTCATCTCTTGTTTCTCTATCTCCATCAATAATCATTGACTGTAATTCATCAAAAAAATATTCTGAAACTTTTCTTTCAAGTTGCTTATGCATATTTTTTATTCGAGCAACATGTATTAACATTGTATTCGGTTTATATAATTCTCCTCTACAATTTCTAATTGCAATAGAAATCAAGAAGCACTTCATTGCCCTTTTTAAACTATCCGGTAAATCACCAACGTTCTTTTTCTTTATATCAATAAAATCTTCATCTTCGATTATTCTTACAAGCGGCATTGGATTTGATTCTTCGTCATCTGTTCCGTACCCGAAAAATTCATTTGCGCCGATATATCTATATGGTTTTGGTAATCTAATAATACAGTCAGCAGGAAATAAATCGTTTCCTAAATCCTCATTCGCAACAGATAAATCATTAGGAATAAAAATATTTGCATATGGTGTAGCCGTATAACCTACATATGATTTACATTCAAAATGATTTAGTAACTTACGAATCAATCGATTAATAGTTTTTACTTCATATTCATCTATAATGTTTCCTTCATCGTCATAATCATAACCAGTATTTACAGATGCCTGATCCGCTTCATCATCGATCAGTAATAATGGATATTTTGCCGGCATAACCAAGTGTCCATTATCGTTCTTTTTTATAACTTGCTTGCTTTCAATATTTTCAATCAAATTAGTCAATGTTGACTTAATCTTTTTTGTCACGATAATTGTTGGCACATCTGGATGCGTATCCCAGCTCGAGTTTTTCTTTGAAAAATCGCCACTCTCATCCCTAAAAGTAAGTGTTTGAACAAATCCCGCATTGTATAATTTACCAACGCCTATTCTATTTTTTTCCGCTCTTTCTCGTTGTTTTTGTCTTGCCTCAGATGATGTTTCATACCCTAGTACTTCTTCATCAATTCTAGACTGCGTTTGACTTCTAAGATTATTATGAATACCAGCTAAAACAATAATATATTTATATCCTGCATCTAATGCTTTATTAATTAATCCAATATAATTTGCCGTTTTTCCCGATTGAACATAGCCTACCACCATCGCTCTTTTTTCCTGAGCATCTCCTCTATTCGGATCTGCAATAGCATTTAAAAGCATGTCAGTTGGATTCCCAATACTCTTAGCAATTGCACTTTTTTCCCAATGTTTTCTTTCAAACAAATATTTACTATATCTATTCCAGAATTTAAGATTTGTCGCATTTTCTGCTCGATATTCGTCCCACCAGATAGAATTTTCTGCTTCTTCACCAAGCATTACAGAAACTGTTTCTTCTTCTTTTTCGCGACTAATTCTACTTAGTAAATAATTTTTTAATCCTTCCGCATCTTCAATCAATACACTCATAGTTTGAATCGTTTGTTCAATTGCTATAGATATGCGCTTATTAAGGCTATCTGCCTCAACTGTCTCAAAAATTTTCCCATAGAAGTCATATGCGATTTCGTATCTTTCATTAATATTTATCTCCATTACTTTGTCTCCTCTATGATTTTCTTTAAGTCTCTTCTTAAATATAAATATTCTGGTGAATCATATAATGTATCATATATCTCTGTATCATCATATTGAAGCATTCTATAAATTCTAATTTTTTCTTGAATATTTAATATATCTCTCTGCTTATCTTCATCAGAAACAACATTATCATCCTCTTTTTCCATTACTCCGCTTAACATAATTGGCGAATAGCTTTCCACAAGTGACAAATACGTCTTTAATTCTTTTTGCATATCCTCATCCATTTGAGTTAAAAGTTTCAACAGCATAGGATGCTTTTTATTCAGATAAAACATATAATTTCCAGATATATTTTTTCTCTGTTCCCAGACATATTTTAAGCTGGTATTATTTGCAGTGTTTTTCCTGTTATAAGTACCTCTCGAATTGTACACTGCAACTGATCTTTCAATTGCCAAATATGCTATCTGCGTAATTTGTTCTTCTATCGATACGGGTAACATTGCCCTTGATTTTTTTATATCTATATCCCATTCAAAATCACTGTCAGCATTCATGTCTAGTTTTATACGCGCCAGATTATATGCTGGTTCTTTTCTAAATTTTCCAAACCAAGTACCATACATTAATAATCTTCTATTTCTATATACATAAAAACCTTGATGTCCTCGCCAATCTTTTATACCGGCCGCATCTTTATACTCATCTTCCGAACTAAATTTATTTTTATGTGGAAGAATATAAGGCTCGACAATTACATCATTTTTCCCATCAAATAACTCTTCTCTTGATAACTCCATAGTAGATGGACTTTTTATCCAAAACGGATTCCATGGTTTAATTACATTACCATTTACGGAAATCATCAATTCATCTTCTTCTATGAAGCGATGAAACGTTATTGCAATATGAGACTTAATCTTTCGTATTACTTTATAAAAATTTTTCTTTGACTTCTCAATATTTTCCTCATCAATTAATCGATCTAAATCTGAAATAATAATAAGCGTTCCCTGTCCCCAACTACTATATTGCGTATATGTATTTACCGACTCCAAAATTACAGATATCTCTGAATCGTCATATTCTGCTATTTCCCACTTATCTTCAAAAGCAACTGTATCCAAATTCCATTCTGCATTTGAAACTACTGAATCTTTTTTTGAGATCACAAGCAAATTTTTAGCCATAGAAAAAGCTGCCGTTTTCATTCCTAAGCCAAACCTTCCTAAATCCTCTGACGGTCTTATTTCATTTGGATCTGCAGAGCCAATTTCCATCGCATCCATCAATTGCTGATAATCCATACCCAATCCATTATCAGCAATTACTATTCGCCTATTATCCCAATCAAAATAAAGTTCAATTTTTGTCGCAGAACCAGCAATACTATTATCCAGGATATCAGCAATTGCGGCTTCATTCGTATATCCTACTGAGCGCAATGCCACTAATAGCATTTTTGCATGCGGTGTTTTTTCATGTGTTTTCTTAGCCATACTCTTTCCTTTCATTTGCCTTTTTTATCTTCTTTTTGATAAAAACGATCATCTGTTTTTGGAGCATTTTTTCTTTAAAGCAGTTAATAATTTTTCTTATTCGCCTTCAACATTATCCTTTAACTATACATTTATTTCATATCTTTACCTAAGTCCATATATAACTAAATACAGTATAATTCATCCCTTTAAAACATTCAATAATTCAAAATATATACATACAACAGCATAGT
>OGWQ01000888.1_pt1 | contig 20114 bp, 15 predicted proteins | sample 1576091 | NCBI WGS metagenome assembly OGWQ01 (sample SAMEA3541584, study PRJEB24748) | human gut metagenome | biome: human gut; feature: human-associated habitat; material: faeces | place: China | collected 2012
GGACGTTTAGACGCAAGAAGGACGCTGAAGAGCTTAGTTGCGGATTTGAGGTTCATTATTATTAAATCCATCCTCACATCTTACACGAGGGAACCTCCGGAGCCGAAAGGACATCCGGAGGTTTTTTATTTGCATGAATCCATGAGATTCATTATTTTTGGACAAAACTATGAGCCACAACTAATACATAAGATATGAAAATTACTTTTCGCATACAATACCGTACAGTCTGGGGAGAAAGCCTGTGCGTGCTTCTCAGCCAGAATCACATACAACATACCGTAGAAATGACTACCCGCAACGGAGAAGAATGGACCGGAAAGGCAGAATTCGACTTCCATCCTTCCGAACCTATCTGCTACCGTTATGCCGTAAGCCGTCAAGGCACCCTTGTACGCCAGGAATTTGGCGCCATCCCCCATTCTTTCTATCCGGGCAACCTGCAACAGCAGCACTACCTCGTAGAAGACTGCTGGAGAGATCTGCCACAAGATGCCTACCGCTATACATCGGCTTTCAACAATGCATACACACCGGAACAGCCTTCCCGCTTGTCTGACAATACCGGCAGGTGCATCACCTTCCGCGCACTTTGCCCCGGCCTGAGTACCCACGGACAGCGTCTGGGACTCATCGGAAGCTGTGCGGCACTGGGTAGTTGGGAGTACTGCCGCCCGCTGCGAATGAAGGAAGTACAGCCCAACGTATGGCACCTGACACTGGATGCCTCCTCATTGGAATATCCTTTTGAGTATAAGTTCGTGGCCATTCATGAAGAAACCGGAGCCGTAGAGAAATGGGAAACCCGCCCCAACCGGATATTCCCTCTGCAACCGTTGCAACGCGGAGAAACCTACCTGCCCATGGAAACGGAAGTATTCTTTGACGATGCCCCGCAACGGATAGCCGGTTGCGCCATTCCCGTGTTCTCCCTTCGCTCGGAAGGCAGTTGCGGCGTAGGCGACTTCGGCGACCTGAAGCTACTGACCGACTGGGCAGATGAGACCGGACAGAAAGCCATTCAGATTCTTCCCATCAACGATACGACCATGAGCGGTACGTGGACTGACTCTTATCCTTACAACAGCATCTCCATCTACGCTTTTCACCCGATGTATATCGACCTTCGCCAGCTCCCAGCCCTGAAGGACAAGAAAGCCGCAGAAGCGTTCGAAAAAGCACGCATCGAAGTGAATTCCCTCCCCATGATGGATTATGAGAAGGCCAACAAGCTGAAGATGGACTACCTGAGAAAAGCGTACCAGATGGAAGGGAAAAAAGTACTTGCCTCGGAAGATTTCCTGAACTTCTTCCGGCATAATGAGGAATGGCTTCAGCCTTATGCGGCTTTCTGCCACCTGCGCGACTCGTATGGCACACCGGACTTCAATCACTGGCCGAAATATTCTACTTACGATGCCGATGAAATAGCCAGACTGTGTACGCCCGGAAACAAAGCCTATACCAAAATCGCCTTCTACTATTACCTGCAATACCAGTTGCACGTGCAGCTGCTCGCCGTTAGTACGTATGCCAGAGCAAAAGGCATTCTGCTGAAAGGCGACATTCCCATCGGTATCAGCCGTTCCAGCGTAGAAGCCTGGGTAGAACCCCATTATTTCCACCTCAACGGTCAGGCAGGTGCTCCTCCCGATGCGTTCTCCGTCAACGGACAAAACTGGGGATTCCCAACCTATAACTGGGAAGTAATGGAAAAAGACAATTACCGCTGGTGGCGCCGCCGTTTCTCCAAGATGGCAGAATACTTTACGGCCTACCGCATCGACCATATCTTAGGATTTTTCCGCATCTGGGAAATTCCCGACCATTCGGTACACGGTCTGCTCGGACAGTTCTCCCCTTCCCTTCCCCTGAGCATGGATGAAATCAGAAGCTTTGGTCTGAATCTGGACCGGGATTTCATGACACAGCCGTTTATCAACGACAAGGTGCTGGAAGAAGTCTTCGGCGCACAAAGTGAGTACGTACGGCAACATTTTATCACGCCCAACGGAAAAGGAGGCTATGCATTACTGCCGGAGTTTGATACCCAGCGAAAGGTGGAAGCTTATTTCAATGGAAAAGAAGACGAGGATAGCCTGAAACTGAAAGAAGGGCTTTATTCCCTGATCAGCAACGTGCTGTTCGTCACAGACCACCACGACGCCGAGAAACTCCATCCCAGAATTGCCGTACAGAATGATTCCGTATTCCAGCAGCTGAACTGGAAGCAACAGGGAGCCTTCAACCACCTGTACAATCATTACTACTACCAGCGCCACAACGAATTCTGGTATCAGGAAGCCATGAAAAAGCTTCCGGTGCTCACCCAGTCTACTCCGATGTTAGTATGCGGAGAAGATTTAGGTATGGTTCCGGAGTGTGTGCCCTGGGTAATGAGACAGTTGCAGATACTCTCACTTGAAATCCAACGCATGCCCAAACAAATGTACGAAGACTTCGGACACCCTGAAAACTATCCGTTCCTGTCGGTATGCACCATCGGTACGCACGACATGTCCACTTTCCGCGGATGGTGGGAAGAAGACCCAGCCCTCACGGAGCGTTTCTACCATCAGGAAATGCACCATCAGGGAGAGATTCCCGTACATGCTCCCGGATGGCTTTGTAAGGACATCGTCTTCCATCACCTGAAAAGCCCTTCACTGCTCTGCATTTTGGCATGGCAGGACTGGATGAGCATCAACGAGCAGTTACGCAATCCGGATATAGAAGGAGAGCGCATTAACATACCGGCCCATCCACGGCATTACTGGCGATGGAGAATGCACCTCACACTGGAACAACTTCTGAAAGAAAAGGAACTGAACCAGACAATCCGTGAATTGATTGAAGACAGCAACCGTAGATAGAAATATACAATGAGGGCCTGAAATTCCAACAACTTCAGGCCCTCTTATTTTTTTCTTATCGGAAGTTTACTTCTTTCCCAATAAAAATTCGTCAATGGTCTTTCTCAAAGCCTCTTCAGGCAAAGCCCCTTGCGCCACCTGAGGAGTTCCCTTTGCCGGAATGAACAGAAGGGTCGGGATGCTGCGTATACCAAAAGCTGCCGACAACTCAGGTTCCTTATCTGTATCAATCTTATAGACCACAATCTTTCCTTTATATTCCGTGGCCAGTTTCTCCAGTACCGGAGCGATAGCCTTACATGGGCCACACCAAGTGGCATAGAAATCTACAATAGCCGGTTTATCACCTTCGTATTTCCATTCTTTCGGATTCTTCTCATAATTATATACCTTGGTCAGGAAATCGGCTTTAGTCAGATGAGTAACATTAGCTTGTACGGCTGCACTCTCCTGTACTTCCGCCTTGGTTTCTTTACCAGCATTATTTCCACAAGCCGGAGTCAGCATGGCAGCAGCCAGCGCCATCAACAGCAATCTTTTCATAATTCACACAAAATAACGGGTTATCAAATCTTTTCTTTGTGCACAAAAATAGTGCATTTTGTAATAAGAACAAATTTTGAATCAAACAAGTTGAGAGAAAGATTCTATTCCTGCACATTTCCCTCAAGCTTGCCTCCTTCTCCCAATGTAACAGAATATCCTTGCTTGCACAAAGTATATCCTTCCGGAATCGTAAGAGAACCTGTCACTTTGCTCCAATTAACCGATGTATAAAGATAAATCTTACCATCCCGGCAATAATTATTCAAGGCACCCTCATCCAATGAACTGGCTTGCAATATCTTTAACAGATTATCGGCATCTTCCTGCGTATAGATACCTGCCCGACGGTGAGAGACGTTCTGCTCGTCTTCCGTATTCCAATCTACAATACGGCAGCCCAATCCTCCGCCACCTCCATCCTGCACGGCAATCTGCATTTTCATGAACTGTCCGGCTTTCAGTTCGGTAATATTCTTCAGACCAGCCAGAGAAGCAAAATAAACTTTCTTTTCACCATCAATAGTAGCCGTTATCCTAAAATATCCCGGCTGCGTCGGATCCGGCTGTCCACCATCCGCGTCATCTGAGCCAAAGGGAAAGGAAAAGGAAAAAGGATGTACATACAATACATAATCACTTGCCGCATCTTCCACACTAATATCCCACTCCCAAGAAAGGCCTAACTGAGGAGCTTGATAACCGGCATCACCGAGTTGTAACCAGACATCACCCGGATTATCATCTGTCCAGTCCTTTTTTGCATTGAAACGGGCCTTATGATACAAATTAGGGAAGTCAATCTTACACTGTTTGATAGGCGTTTGACTTCCAGCGGCATCAAAATGCGTTACACTTTCAATCTGAATTTTCGCAACAGGCCTATAAAACAACAGTTTTACATACGAACCATTGTCAGCGTATGTCAAAGGACCTTCCTTCGCTACAATAAAACTCTCTAAATGAGTATCCTTCTGTGTCCCGAATGTAACCGTACCTCGCATCGGGTCATCATTATCCATTGTAACGCCACCAACACCACCGCCAGAACTTTCTGAAACCGAAGGATATGTACATGCATAAAAAGTATACTCCGCATTCGTACCTTTGCTCCACTTCAAAGGAGTATTAAGAGCACTAAGACGTCCCTGCCAGGCATCCGCAGGCTCATATTCCGCTATCACATCATCTGCTCCAGAGGTACTGGAGCAGATACGAATATCACCAAAATGGGCATCCGTAGAACTGTTAATCAAGACAAAATCTTCTTCATTGAAATCACTGCGACTCACCATATTGCTATTTTTCACCAACCCCTGAAAAAGCACCTCGTCTCCATCCGGCGCATACTGAGGTTCCTCCTGCCGGCTACACGAACTCAAAGTACCCGCCAGCACGATACACGCCATACAATATTGCATAATCCGTTTCATTGTTCCCGAAATTTAATCTCAATAATGAATGTTTCCAATTTCTCCGATAAAACTATAATTACCGGTATTGTGGTTACTGTTTCCTGCCATGTAATCCCGGTCAGACCGTCCGGCAAACAAACCGATAAAATAAGGAGGCTTCGACTGGGATGGTAACGTTGTGTCAATTTCACTTCTGGCATCTACACCTGAAATGGTGGTATTAGCCCCGTAAATCTGCCCAAAAGCTCCGCCAATGGCATAATAAGCATTCTTGTACGGAGAAAAGCCGGACTGATAATCATGACCATGCACTATTCCCATCGACTTGCAATCTGTTATTGAGGCTACACTGTAGGCATATCCCACCAATCCGCCCGTATAAGAACGTCCCTCTCCATTGATGGTGTCATCCAGCGGAAAGGCCAAACCACCAGTCACCTCACCGGATGCAATCGAACTGGAAAGAGAAACGGTGGTAGTCCCTGCTGCTCCCCCTTCGTCCGAACCTCTCAGCATACCAATCAATCCACCAGTGTACATCAGTACTCCCTGTGAATTTGCGGCAGTTACCGTAGCCGAAATCCTGCAATTATTTACATTTCCGGTAGAAAGTCCTGCCAGTCCGCCCACATAGCGGTCGCCTTCAATCTGTTGTTGGCCACTCTCTTCACGAAACCGGCAATCACATACCACATTCACTTGAACCGGGTCGTCATCATCCAGAAGAGATACATTGGTGATACTTCCGGAAGACTGTCCCACAAGTCCTCCCACATGCACACGTCCCGGAGCATCATCAGACTTTATCTCCACATTAATCTTTCCACCCAGTTTCACTTCATAGATGGTACCCGAATTGCTTCCGACAAGCGCGCCGATATTACAAACACCCTCCATCGATGAAGATGGATGAATTATCGATATATTTTTCACACGCAGATTGTTCATAAAAGCAGAAACAGAAGCTGTCGGAGTAAGGATTCCCATGTTATTAAAATCCGTTCGTACCACTTCTCCTCCTGCTATTCCAAGGTTACTTACCCGCCCGTTAATCCCGGAGAACAGGGCTGAACCGGACACATTCTTGATATAATGATATTTCCCGTCGAACACAGTTCCGTTAGGAAGTACTTGCGGCGTAAAAGATTTACTCTGAAAATCTACATTTCTCAACAAATAAGTACCGCTATTATCAGCTGCCAAAATAAGTGTTCCATTTTTTTTAGTCACATACTCTTTCCCGTCGTGAATCGCCTTAAGCAATCCGTTTATATCGTCCGTATCAAGCAATACGTCATCCTTGTCATCATCCGGATCGGGCCACCAGTCTTCATCGTCCGCTTCATCCACATTTCCGGAACCAGACTTGATGTTGAGCGTATAAACAGTGTTCGCTTTTAAATCACCTAATCCCTCTACATCCGTCAGCGTCAGATAGGACAGCCCGTAAGGATAAGTGATGTCCACATTGCTATAGTCACCCGGAGCCAGATAGAAAACCGCCTTCCCTTCACCATCACTTGTTCCTATCACACGAGGGGCTTGCCCGGCACGAAGCTCCTCGGAGGCTTCAATAAACTGAAAGTTCAATGGCTCATCAGTCGAACTTCGTTCGAGCGAGAAAGCATCTTTCAAACCCTCTTTTTGCAGCCAGAACTCCGTTTCCCCTTCTTTCAGTCCCGAAATTCGTAACTGCGTGCAAAGATGCGTGAATTCCAGTTTTACAGCTCCCCCATAAGGAATTTTCTCTGCCACAGCGTACACCGGATCGGCCTCAGTTCTCAAATCATCCAGCAAACGCTCGGTCTTTTCGTTCAAAATACCTGAAGAATGTGCAAGATAATATACATGGAACGTAGCCTCTTCCGCATCCCAAGGCCATAGCATCGGCTGTGTGGCTGTGCCGCTTTCCTCTCTGGAAACCCATTTTTCACCGGTCAGTTCCAGACAGTCATACTTATTCAAGGTTCCTCCTCCCAACAATGTAAAGGTGGCGGACACATGAATCACATCTCCTTCTTCAAACTCCAGCTGATCTTTCTGCACCCGCGTATCCGGGTTGTCTTCGGCATCCAGCATGGCAGGATACGCCATTACAAATTCTATCGGCAAAGCTTTCCCGTCACTGCTCCGAACTTGCTGTTCAGTCATAAGGTCTTTGCCACATCCACATAAAAGAATAACAAGCAAGACCAATGAAAGCCATCTACTCTGTTTCATAATATCCTTTGTTTTTTAATCTCCCGTTCAAAATATAAGTGCAGAAGACTGATTATTTACACACACTACGCCTTCGTCGCGCAACCCCGTAAGCCCGTCAGCCGAAGACGCCGTACCAAGCAACAGTCCGTTCACTGTATTTCCCGAAATGGTGCCTGCCGTGGCCTTCCCCACGAGCGCGCCTACCGGACCATTGGTCTCAATCTGAATATTCTTGATATCACAATTACTGATTTCACCACCGGTCATTTCCAGCGCCAGAGCACCGGTCGGTTCAGTAGTAGTTTCCGAGGTAATACTCACCACATCAATGTTCAAATCTGTTATTTTACCATTTTCCTCTATTGAACCTATTGAACCAATCAGGGTAGTATTCAAATTGGAAAGCGTATGGTTTTTCCCATCGAATTCATCTGTCAGCCGGGCAACCACCGATGTCAGCTGATTATCTTCAAACAGCCCCTTACAATCAATGTCCGCATTAAGCTGAAACCGCCATTTACCGTTCGTCATCTCTCCAAAGGCTTTCAATGCGTCAATTACTTGTGTTTTTTCTGCTTCCGACAAATTTCCAGAAGTATAGCGGTTATACTGCCTTACCCATGTCTTAAAATCGTCCGACGTATTGATGCCATAAGTTCCTCCCAGTTCAATCGGCGAATCATCCGTCGTCCAGGGCAGAATTTCATAAGGCCAGACAGTGGGAGTGGTTCCTTCCATACTGACTTTAATCGGATAACGCCAACTACGTTCCAGAGCCTCCAACTGCGGGACTATTCGTTGTATTGTCCCATGATTATCTGTCATCTCGATATGGTCAATTTCAGCCCCGTTAGGAAGAATCACAGAATAGCAAACAGGCACCGTTTGTCCCTTAACATAACTGACATTTTCCCTTCGTTGAGCAACAAACTGCGTGGGGGCATTTTCGTCTGATTCCAGTTGAAGTTCTATCTTTTCATCTCCTTTCACTACGGATGCCTTCCATCCTTCCTTTAATGTAACGGATACCTCATTAGCAGGCTCAGTCGCACTCGCGCTCACTTCAAATCCGTTTCCGGGAACAATAATCAGCATGGAAAAAGCATGTACGAAACTTAAATAAATCCGCCCCCCTGAAATCTTGCTGGTTCCGGCAATCAACAAATCTTCTATCGTATTATCATCCTTGTAAATATCTATCACATTTGGTTCTGTCTGCTTCTGATAAGGATAGTAAGCAAACGTATAACCGAAATTGTTAGGATAGTCCACAATCAGGTCTTCCTTTTTAAAACATTTTTCTTGCGCATCATACTGCATAGGTACATTACTATATCCCTCCTCATCCCCCTTTTCATCACGCATAGAGTAAAATCCTATCTCATCCCCAGCCGAAAATCCAGCATCGGAGGAATAAGAGTCAAACTTATCCGTTTCTGCTCTTGATTTACTCACTTCCGCACCCTTTATCTCAGCCACAATCTCCAAAGGTTTTCCTGTGCCGGAGCCCTCACTCAAACCGTCCTTATTCCGGCAACTGCCACATAAGCCAGTCACCAGGAAAAGAATCCATCCATATTTCAGTAATAATTTCATACGCACATCTGTTTAATTATTAATCATCACTGCTGCCTCCGCTGGTTTCACTATTATCTATCAAATTACTTTTGTCATCCTTAGGACCATAACCATACACTGTATAGCTATTAAAATTTATCTCGAATCCATCGTCTTTAAATTTAGGCATCTCGCTTACATCTTCGGCAGTTCCAATATTCCGGAAAAGGACGAAAGTCCATTTCCCTGAAACATCATCTTTTGTACCATACTCATTCAAAACCTTTTCATCTTTAGTATATTCATTATAGGCAGTCACTAACCGTGCATAATCTTCTTTGGTGTAAACACCACGTTGTTTGGCCCCTATACCGATATTGTCAATCTCTTCCCATTTCCGTACCCAAACCGGCATAAATATCAGTTCTACATCTTCCGTTGTCTTGGATAGCTTTGCCCTCAGCGTGAGATGCAGTCCTGACTCAAACCCTGTCATCTCAACAGGTGTATCATCCCCACGTTCCTCCTGAACCATATAGTGGTTAAGGGTGCCTTCATAGATTGTTCTATCAAGCACTATACGCAACTTGGGCCAATTATTCGAATCAAATGTCTGAGGTGGAACAATCCATGAAGGGATGGGATTCTTAAAATTATCTTTTGTCAATACCCCCTCGTATAACTTAATCTCCGACCTTTGTTTCCCTGCAACACTTACAGCTCCGGAAGTACGATTGAACGTGGCAGGCTCACTTATCACATTCATAAGAGTTATCGTAGCACGTATACCATTATCCAGGTTAATGTCCGAAGTCCCCACACTAATCTCCAAGGAAAGTTTAGACATCCGGTGAGAAAGTGCGAAGTTCACACCGGCAGATTCTTCCCCTTTTTCCACAGTCTGCTTTCCCCACACAATATCCAGCTTATCATTCAATGGTGCCGCTTGATAAGCCTCACCTAAAATTACTGTTTCAGGATTGCCCTTATCGCTCAGATTATCCAGAGTAAATTGATATTTTCCATCTACCGGCGTCACATCGTTCCATTTCAGAAACTGGTAAATGCCATTATCAGAAACTAACGGATAACCTTTTGAATCAGCAAATGTCACCATACACACCTTAGCTCCAGACGAATTATAGGTAAGGTAATAAGTTCCAGACTCAACCCCACCGTCATCTACCCGAGTTGTCATGCTGCCGATTGACGCTGAAAGACATACTTTATCCGTATCGGAGTACACCTCTTCCTGCTTCGTACAAGCCAATAACATCAAACCAGCCCATATCGTCAAAAGAAAAATGGTTCTATACGTTTTCATATCATGATTCATTAAAATTCTACGGATTAGATGAGGATACGGGTGTCAAATCAACCTCCGTATATGCCTCACTCCAAGGATTGACTTTGGCACTTAGCAGGACAGGATTCAATGATTTCTCGTCTGCCGTCAACTTTAACACAGTAATATGGCCTTGTCTCATATCAATTGCCGTCTTCGGCTGAAACACATAAGTCTTTTCCACAATCTTCTGAGTATTCATACCTCCATCAAATCCAACAATTGTATTGATACGGAGTTCCAGCAAGGTTTCCTGAGTTCGAATCTGCTGTGTGGGCACAATAGCCGCAAAAACACAGTTCAGATAACGACGGCCATTTTCTTCTACTGTCACTTTATCCTCACCCGGCAAACGATACATACTGATATTCTGACGACCCCCATCACTGGTTCCTACCACTGTTCGGGAAGCGTTACTTTCAATAGATTCGGCATATCGTACATTATATGTAACATACATTCCCGTCAGTGAAATACTTTCAACGGTTTCTCTTTTATCACCATCTGTATCTCCCGGGACACTTTCCGGGAAACCACTGTCCGCATTCGATTCGGCCACAGGCAGTTCCAGTTCAATCCGAATCATGGAGAATACATGCCAGAATTTAAGCTTCAACAGCTCATAGCGTTCATTCAACGGCTTTCGTGTATGCGCCAGGAGCAAATCTGCCGACCAGAATCCTTCTACATCACTTTGGTCGGTTGCAACGGCATCAAAAGGTACATATTTCATTGGATAACAAGCAGCTTCGAAAATAAAAGCATTTGAGGTAGGAACAATCCTATCCCAGTCAAAACCACCCTCAGGATCAACCCGGTTCTCATCTCCGAAGACTGTACCCGCTTTCAAAGGCCTGAAATTAGGTTGGTTATTATCCCAGCTAATACCTTCCTCAGTATAGATATAGTCATAATACTCTCCCTCTTTAAAATCGGGGACACTGTAATTCACGGTATTCACCACCCGAATTATCGAACGATTCAATATAAAACGATCATGCTTGTAATAATCAGAGCTACCTGTCGCTTCCTCAGAACCCTCCATAACCGCACTAACGGCAAGCCGGGACTTGTCTTGACAATCCTGGTCCAAGTACTGGTCGGACGAATGACATGCACCACACACCAGCAAAGCAAGAATGGCTATTCTACTCACATATCTTTTCATAGTCTCCTCATTTTAGTTTGGTTTCCCCCTCCACTATCGAACCCTCTACCGGATCAATTTCCTCCCAAGGGTTTATCATACCATATATTCCCTTAATAACTTCTATCTGATCCAGTTTCTTCACCACTATTTTGACATCCACATGCGTATTTCTGAACAAAGAACTCAAAGGATTGAGTTGTCTATCCCGAATAAGGTCGGCTGCAGCATCCTCTCCACGCCCAATCTTCAATCCCAACAAGTAACTCTGCTCATTATCGAGGGCATTCACATTCTTACTCTCTGTCACATAAACAGGCGGAAACGTATAAGTTCCTCCCTTTTCAATGACCACCCGTTCGGTATTCTCCAATGAAAATGGGGAGTGGACTGCCACATCCGGAATAGCGTATGAAGTTACAATTTCCTTGTTCAACAGTCTGTTCAGCCATCTGTTGTCAACGCCCTGCGGATAAAGGTATGAAGTAGAGGCTACCTGATTGATAATAATATCGGAAATGCCCAGTACTCCGTCCGCCATCTGGTTTTCGAATGTAAAAGTAAACTTTGTAGCGGCATAAGCTACATACAAAGTTCCACAATCCTTATTTTCCTCATTCACTCTGAATTTATATGACGAGGACATAGGCAAACAGTCGGCCTCACGCAAGTAATCGATCGTAACCTGGTCATAAGCCAGAATCCGCTGTTCCAGACCTTCCGATTGCGTAAGATTTAAATCTGGAAGCTTCTCGGCATTGGCTAACAGATAAATTGTCTTACTGCTGTTTGTCCGGACTTCAAACGTCTTGCGGGACAGTTCTTCCACCCCCGTCACAGCATTATCATAAACCAACTCATTGTGCTCAACCCCATTTTCATCAAAAATAATGACACGCAGCGTATGTATTTTTTCAGCCTCCGGTAAATCAGCCCTCGATTTGGCATTTCCGCTCAAGGTGGTGGCCACACTCAGTGTCAGATTCACTTTGTCAGACGATACCTGCGGGGTATCGTCTGCGGTTTTGCAACCTGCCAGCAACAGAAGGATGCACCATCCGATTCCACGCATTATTCTTGTTTTCATTTGAGTTCTATATTATCGTTTCTAACAGTCCAGTCATTAATTACAATCTGCACATCATGCCATGTATAATCATTGAGCAAGAAGACTATTGACCAGAGATTTTCCCTGTCGAGGTATTCCTGATCACCCATAGTGGCATATTTTTCACTCTTCAGCAACAACAAGTATTTTATCAACGGAATATCGACTACCGTTTCCTGCTGCTGATGACTGTAAATAACAAGCCGGGGCTCATTGGTCGTCATCAAGCGGGAGAGAGAAAATTCAGCATAGGCCACAGATGCGGTCTCTCCTTGCGCTGTTTCTCCTGCAATCAAGTCATCACCGCTTGTCCAAGGCAAATAGGTAAGTTCCTGTCCGTCGGTAAGCAAGGTATTATCAGCTGCAAAATGGTAATTGTTGTCCGTAATCGAAATATCGAAATCATCAATGTCAAGCGGTTCGGAAGACATATCAGCCTGTTGCAGTACAATACGCACATTGTTCGTATTCCGCATCAGATAAAGCGTCACATCCCTGTACATTTCTCCCTCTACCTTCACTTCGAGAGTTCCCCAGAACAAATCATGCAGAAGTTCTCTCGAAGTATATTCTTCCTGCTGCAGTATGACTTGAAGGTCATTGAACGTAGCCCCTTTTGCCGGTTCTGCAAGAGGCGAAAACGAATGTTGTTCACATGCCAGCCCACCGTAGGCTACAAACCGGTAACTGCCCTCGGGCAAATCAATCACCATCCGATAATTTTCATCCTGAAGCGCACTACCCGTCTCTGTACGCGTCTGCACATAGTTGCCATTCTCATCATAGATATACAGCGTCAAGCAGTCTATTTGCTTAGAGAATGCATCTGCATATTCCATATTATAATCGTACACAAAACGCATTGACACTCCTTTTGGGCAAGGCTCAATCGTCTCATAAATGTTACACGATGTCAATAGTCCCATCAATGCAACCAGACAAAAAATAATATTATGCTTCATAGATTTCATCATTCTATTTATATCCCTCTATGGTTATTCTTCTATAGTAATCTCATATTTCCGCTCCACCCAAGGTATAACCTTCACAGAAACCATTAAATGTGTAAGAGGATCCAATTCCTCGGTCGGTTCGTTTTGCGGAAATCCAAAGTTAAAAATGGCATCAACACTGAGCTTATATACATTATTCCGCACCACGGCATACTTCATCGGGCCCAGAAAATCCGGATGCAAGGAATCATCTATTCCATTGTCATTATGTACATTCCAATAATAATAATAATTCTCGTAAACCCCTTCTACGGGCTTATATTCAGTAAATCCAACTTCTTCAAGCACTACTCCGTTATTTTCCACAGCGTTCCATGCCACCCTCAAATCTTCATCATCCTGGCCGGCTTTCTCTACCATACTCCACGTTCCGTACAACTTGTTTTCGTAAACATAAACCGGTTCTATCCCTGCATTGAGAGCGTTTGCCAATTCCTGGTCGCAACCTGTTCCCGGGATAATCCGCCCCTTAAATACAATTCCCGTAGAAATAGTATTTAGCTGTGACTCCCGGCTAGGAGCCGTATTCTCTGTAATGTAGCGCCAGATATGGTAGCCTTTTGTCTGCTCCGTATCTCCTCCCCATTCATTATCCTCTTCTGTATCGGTCAAAGAAGAGAGAGAATCCCATACCCACGAATCAGGCTGTTCCACGTTACTATAGAAATAGTCAGGTTTTGTTGCCCATCCGTCGGATATATGTAATTTATACGCCGCATCAGTGTCTATCACATAGTTATCTTTCGTTTCAACACCGCAATACTGAATATTGGCAATTCCTTCTTCACCTACCCTCCTCAGATAATAAAAATTCTTGCTTACATTGACAAAGGCAGCCTGAGTAAGCTGAATGTCAATACCCGGATTCTCCGTCTGCCCAATATGTTCCTTGTCGACAGATACCGGATACTTGTTTTCAGGACGTACCGTTTTATAGTCAAAGCGTGCTACCGCACGTTCCACTTCCAGTTTCTGGTTACCCAACAATGGAAATGGCGAAGAAGTAGAACGATAATCATTCCAGGTATCAGGCAAAGTAGTAGTATAAGAGCGGGCATTCGACATCAGGAAATGTCCTGAAGCCCAGGCCGGGTCTGCATCAAGTTGAGACAAAGTATAAATCTTGTCCACGAAATCTGCAGGCAATACACCTTCCGGAGTATTCTTGGCCAAAGCCTTCAGTTCATCCGTTGGATTACAAAAGACGTACACCTTGAATGTTTCTCCTGTATGGTCTTTCACTAAACGGAAAGGAATGGCAATGACATAATTTGAGATTCCTCCCGTGGCAGAAGGTGCATCTTCCAATATTCCGGCAGCGACATTCCGGTTCGCGGCATCTGCCAGTACAAGAAGCACCTCCGTAATACTTGTTTCGCTTTCCGTTCCAGGCTCCGTACCCATATCAGAGGAAACATACTCTCCGTCGTCCGGTGTATTGGTTGAACTACGGGAATCGGAATGACTTGAAAAAGCAAGTGTCATTTCCATATACACATTCTCCTCTTCCTGCACTACGTCGGGAGGAGAAGAAGATACGACAGCCTCCTTTTGACAAGCAAACATACCTGCAAGTACTCCTCCTGCCAGTAAATATTTACACATTCGTTTCATAGCTGTCTATTGCTTATTATTTGACACTCGATCTATTCTCCGTAAACACTCCTCTGCTTCCTGCACACCAGCCTTACCAGCCTTTTCGATATACGGACGAGCAGCTGCATAATCCTGTTCAATAGCCAACAACAAGCCACGAGCATATTCTGCTTCCGGACGTGTTCCTGCTTTCTTCAAATACTTACGTGCAGCGTTCAGATTGCCTTGAGCCATAGCTACATTGGCCGCATTCAAATTGGCACCTTCATCGGCAGGATAAAGATGCACCATGGTTTCAATCAGTTCATTATATTCTTCACTTCCTTGCTCATAAGTAGAAGCAACCTGATAGATTTCGGAAAGGCTCAACTTTCCTGGTGAGGTCTGCAAAATGCGTTTCATCTCTTCCACATCAGCAAAGGAACGTATCACATATTGCACAGCATAATCAGAATGGCGCAATGCCGGATAGCAATCCCGCAGCAAGATACGATAAGATTCAGGATACTGCTGCTTAATTATCCATTCTTTTCTATCGGGCTCCATATCCTTATCAATCCATTTCAAAATCTGCTCTTTATCTTTAAGAGTAGATGCTTCTACATACTCTCTCAATCCTTCCCAATCTTCCGGTTCATAAGAGGTTGTGAAAATTTCAGAAGGGAACCCATATAGTTGCTGTACATATTCCTTCAACGCCTGCGTTCTTCCCTTAGCAAGACGGGTATTGTTATCATACGGACTTTCAGGAGAAGCAAACCCTTTAATGCTTATGCTCGTAATCTGCACATCAGAGTCGTTCTTTATCACATCAATTGTTTTAATTATCTTATCAAGTTCTGCCAGATTATCGCGGTATTCAGGATATATCACTGTCTGACTGACAGGGAAGTCAATAAATGCAGAGCCGGTAATTGTACGGGTTTTTACCTCAACAGGCGGAGTAATATATACAAACAAAGGTTCGAATGCCCCCAACAACATGTCATTATGAGAAAAAACCAGATCACCACAACCGCAGACGTCTTCATTCATCATCAGATCAGCGTTCTTCATCCACGGTTCATAAGGAACACTGGTTTCATAAACGAAAGATGAGAATTTACTTTTACGAAAGAAATAACGACTTTCTGCTACCGTATCGTTTCGCATAAGATAATAGTAACGGTTTCGTCCCGCAACTACGATGTCAGGCAACTTCTTAACGTGTCCTTCTGCATCTTGTAACTCCGGAGAAAAAACCACATCCTGATTTGATTTGATATGTAATCTGTCAGCATCCATAGATATACTGACATAGAGCAAGTCATTATTCTGAACAAGATCAACTGAACGAACAGTAATCTGGCCATTTAAAATAGTAATCTGAGCATTCATTTCTGCTAACCAAAACAGAAACATCAAGCTAATTAATAGTATCTTTTTCATTGTGGTCGGATTTTAAAATGCGTAAATCAAGTTGATAGCGGCTTTAGTAGGCCCGACATAATGATGATAGCCGCTGTCGAGCATTTCTCCACAGACGGCACAAGGATAACATTCGTACCGTGCATAGGCATAACCTATACCTAATTCAAATTCAAGATTCCAATGTTTGGACAGCACCCATGAATACCCATAAGCAATACCTGCTCCCACAAACCAACCTTGATAACGGTTATGAGAAAGCTTGGAGAAATCAGTCCCCAAAAATTTCATTCCATTATCCAGATTGGAAATATTATATTGGCCGCCATGCGCATGAATCCCCAGAAAGTGACCAATAAACTTATTACAAAACCAGTATCTTGCCTCAGGTTGGACAAGCCAATGTTTCCATTGCCGGTTATTGGACATTTCCCAGTTATTGTAATTCCCAGAAAAATCCAATGTCCATCTCTTAGCAAGCCCAACTTCTACCCCTGCATTAATTGTAGCGGTTGCATCATAAAGAAGATTTGTCTTCACAGCTACACTTTGGCCATTTGTCCCCAAACTTAAAAACAAACCTACTATCAATAATGCATAAAACTTAAACCCTCTATTCATACATTATTTATTATTAAAATGTTTTTCTTGTAATATGCGTCCCCAATCTTTCAATTTTTCAATATAAGAAACTAACATGTAGTTTTTAACTATAGACAGCACAACCTACTGGCAAGGACATCAAACCAGTAAACTTTTTATTCGAAAAATGTATATAATTGATAATTCATAGGCACTAAGATAATTAAAAAAATTAGACTTCTAATATCTCGATTTACTGTAAGACTATTTTTTAATCTTACACAGCTTCAGCAGAGCATGCCTTACGCAAATATATAAACAATTAATGTAACTATAAAAAGATTAAAGCATTTTTTTCTTAATTGAAAAAAATTATACCATGAAAGAAGATAAATAATAACTTACAAATTAATATTTACATAAACAAATAATACATATTCATAAGTTTTAATAATTAAATATCAACTTAAACAATCAATATATCATATTAGCATAAACTCAGCATCACTCATACAGTTGGACTTATTGCAGTGTCTGGCCCTTTGTCTTCAATCATATATTTTTTCTCTTGCGACACAAGTTCCTGCAAAAATGATCAGCCATACAATAAATATCTGCAATTGGAGATTCTAGGAACATAGTGGCAATTGTTCAAATGTTATAATTCAGCACTATAAGCTTAACACTGTTATCGATATGTTTCTATTTAACAATGGATTATATTGATTCCTACTATCGAACTCACGTTAATATAAAATCTAGCATAGGTAAAAAAGCGGTTCACAGAAACAACAGAAGGGCCACAACTATCAGCAAGATAAAATAGTAAAATTACGGGGCCCCGACGATACTTCCCCTACCCCTACAAAAGAATGTTCCGGTCTCACAACTGAAACCGGAACACTAAAATAAAACGACCCAGTTTTTAGGGCACTATCTTGACCGGTACTTTAATCGTAGCCTGAATTACAGGCTGAGGATTCTCGGAGATAAGACTTTCTGCCGTGCAATATTGGAACGAGAGCCACAATTGATATTCTCCTTCCAAAGGTTTTGAATAGAAACGCTGTTGCAGATAATTGGTTTCCGGCGCACACAAGGTCTTCGAAATGGCATCGGGGGCCGGATCATCCTCCACATGATTCTTCAGGATGAATACAGCGCGGTATTTCGACGAAACATTATTTTCCCCAGTGGCATCTTTCGCCTCAAATGCCGGTTTAAGAATAACCGGAAGAGACTCATGCTCACTATACCGCGTAAAAAGATCGGCCGTCACCCCAATCTGTGCCAGATATTCTTAAGGGGAAATTATGTATTATTTTTCTACAACTACATTCGGATATTTCTTTTTCCATATATCTCTTCTCAAATCAGCAGAAAATACAGAGGTAATCAGGAATTTCCCCACTCTAGTATCCGGGGCCTCCGGTTTCAACTGCTGTAGATAAGTACATTCTTTCCCGTAACTATCGACAGCATATACAATCTGCTGTCTGATAAGCACCGCACCATTAGGATCCTGTTCCGCAAAGTTGTTGTCGCAATAGTATATATAGGCAATATCTCCGGCTTCATCATATTCAACCCCCTAGGCTGTCATTGCATGATTCCCAGTTTGGGGACCGGCAACACCATACACATTTAAACCGATAGCCCTCTTGTTAAGGAGGGCATCTGTAACAAATGTATTGAACTGCTCTCTATTTGGGTTGTGCGGGGACCTTGCCGTCAAGGCATTATTTCTCGTGAATACTTCTGAAAAGAATCCTTTAAACCCATTGATATCGCCCCCAAGATAAGCCCCGGTAAAAAACCATTCCACACCTTTAGGATCATCGTTGCCAAAATTCGGGAAATGATCTTTGAAGAACTGGAAAACTTCCGACCTGTTGACTATGACATTATTGGGTACCGGAAGAGAACCGTCCCAATTGCCAACTCCGTTAGGGTAAAGCGGTTTGAAATCATAGGACGGACGTTCGAAAGTACCTGAACCAGTCGTCACCGAAGAACCATAATCAGCATCGTATGCCGCAAGGTATTCTTTATTCAAACACATCCACCACGACAGTACATTTGATGCAGATGCCGCCCAGCACATTTGGGAATCATCTTCATAGTCTCCATGTGACTTGTTGCAGTCATACCAGCCACATCCTTCAGCCCATGTGAGACATTGCTCCTCATAGTAAGGATTGTCATATCTGAACCACTTACCCTCAGGCAAATCATACTTTTGACCGAGCCTATATGTAGGAAGATTCTCCTTACCTGGAAAATCAGGCACATTCAATCCATATACCCACAATGTCTTTCCTGCAAGTTCAGGATTGCCCGGTCTCAGAGTAAGGTTTATCGAAATCTGCTTTCCGGACTCGAAAAATGTAAGGTCATTATTCTCTTCTGTCTTTTCAGGAGCATTGAAATACGCTGTCTTACCCTCTGCAGCGATCTGCAGAAGTCCGTCACCGTCCCTGTAAGGGGTCGCACTTTAAGGAATAATCACAGCGGAAAAATTTCCTTCTGCATCCTTGAATGGGGTAATCCATTTGAAATCGGTTCCACTCACTTCGACTTCACCGGTAAGTAGATTGAAATGCCCCTCTGTCAGACTCCTGACTTTAACCTCTGGCGAAGTCACACTGCCAGAGAGAAAAATCCTGATTCTGTGAAGAGCATGCCCGAAATTCATATCAGCTTTGTATACACCTAATCCGATGACTGTTTTTGAAAACAGCAAATCCGAACTATTAAAACCGTCTCCAGTCTGATCTAATGCCATATTCAGCTGATAAGTCTCCGGATTCTGTTGTTCTCCGGTTGCCGGGTAATGAGCCGACAAAGATATTGGTTCTTCACCAAAATCACTACGCTTCAGACGTGGCATCCACTGTCCTCCCGAATATGTTAGTTCACGATAAGAAAGACCTTTATCCCCTTGAATATAAAGCCCAACTTTATCGCCCTCTGTAAAACTTCCGGAACCATCACTTGCAAGGTCAGCCCTTGTCTCCTCTTTGGAAAAAACAATATCCAGATATTCGTTATTCCTATCCTGGTAATTATCCTGAAATTCGGAAGAACAAGAAAAGAAAAATAAAGACAAAACGCTAATAAAAATACCAGTGTATATATCTTTAAACATAGAAAAACATTTAGCCATAAAATAATTAATATAAATGCAATATAGGTAAGGTTTCATTTAGTAAGTCTGGAATGAGTCTTTAGACCTGTTGATTTTGCAAAGATATCAATTTATCTGGAAATTGAGGCTGTCTCAAAATAGAGTTGAGATGGCCTCTTTTGTTTTATTTCAAATTGAA
>OGWQ01000892.1_pt1 | contig 20102 bp, 13 predicted proteins | sample 1576091 | NCBI WGS metagenome assembly OGWQ01 (sample SAMEA3541584, study PRJEB24748) | human gut metagenome | biome: human gut; feature: human-associated habitat; material: faeces | place: China | collected 2012
AACATGATGATACCTCCTGCACCCGGAGAAGCAAGTCTGGAAACAAACTCACCAGTGGGTACCTGAGGAAGAGAGAAAACATCATCAAGCGGCCGGTCTACCGCTTCGATCGTCACCGGGTGCTCCGACGCAGGCGTTGCGGCCTGCGCCCGGAAAGTGCCGGCCACAAGTCCGGCCACAAGCGCCGCACAGCATAGCCACGAGGCTAAGGCAGAGCGAAATAGCGCTTTGAATTCAGATAAATGGTTCATAGTTTAGTGTTTTAGATATAGTTTTATTGCAGGTTCAGTAAAGGTCGCACCGAAAGCGACGACTCAAAAAAAGTCATCGACACATCCCGTATGTGAAAGTGCAAAAGGAACGATCCGCTATGCCGTCGGTTTACGGCTGCGGGTAGAGAATGAGTTGCGAACCGGAGGTCCGGCAGGAAAATTTACCCGCCATTTGCAGCACCGCGAGCACCTGCTGAATACCCTTCGATGCGTCGAACTCTCCAGAGAAACGCTTTTCAGCCAGCTCCTCTCCCTCGATCGTGATCGTTACATTATAGAGTCGTTCCAACTCGCGGGTGATCTCTCGAAGCGTCTGCTGTCGGAAACTTAAGCAGTTGTTAAGCCAGTCGATACGGTTGTCATCATCATCGACCTCGCAAAAAGTCATTTTACCCGACTTGCGATCCAAGGTCACCTGCTGCCCCGAAGTGAGGATCAAGCGGTCGCCATTGTCCTTGTCGTATGAGCTGGCACAAATCGATCCTTCGAGCAATGTCGCCGTAACCGAGGTGTCATCCGGATTGGCACGCACGTTGAATCGCGTCCCCAGCACCTCGGTGCGCAGCCCCTCGCTACGCACGACGAAATGACGGGGACGGCTCTTCGTAACCTCGAAATAGGCCTCGCCCTGCAACTCGACGCGGCGTTCACGACCCAGCAGAGGCGACGAATAGGTCAGTTCCGTGCAGGAGTTCAACCAGACCTTCGTACCGTCGGGCAACGTCACCTGCGTCCGCTCTCCGGCGGCAGTGGCCACCGTAAAGGCAGGAGAGAAACTCTCCGCAACACGCGTTGCCCCCCACCAACCGCCGACCATCAACAGCAGTACGGCCGCCACAGCTGCCACCCGGTGCCAGATCCGAACACTACCGAACATGCTACGACGCCGAATACGTCTCTGCAACTCGCGCAGCGAACGCTCCACATCAACCTTCCGCGACACGCGGGCGCAATCATTCAGGCAGGTCAGCAGGTAGTAGTTCTCCAACTGTTTTGCATGCTCCCCGTCGGCAAGATACCAAGCCTCCACAGCCTGTTGCTGAGCGGAGGTTACGGTGCCATCGAGGTAGCTGGTCAACAGTTCATCGGTTATGGGCATATCGGACATATTGTAATCGTGTTTCATAAATAGGACGGATAAGGCTGGGGGTGTTACTAAACCAAAATGCGACTTTTTTCGATAAAATTGTAAAAACAGTGTTTCAGCGCAGTAGAAGCAGCAGCAAAGGCAGGTAATCCCGCAACTCTTTGCGCAATATTCGCAGAGCCTGACAGATCCGGTAATTGACAGTCTGCGGCGAAACATGCAGTTCTGCGGCGATCTCCTTGTGCGATTTCCCCTCGGAACGGTTCATCATAAACGCGAGTCTGAACTCATCGGGTAGTTTTGCGAGCGCCTGCTCGAAGAGTCGCTCCAACTCATTGTTCAGGTAGAAATCGGGATCGTCCAGCATCTCATCGCACCGCAAAGCGATGGTCTGGTAAATACGGCTGCGGATCATCGTGCGACCCGCCATGCTGAGTGCGCGGTTGCGCACCGAAACGAACAGCAGCGATTTGAGCGACACGCGAACCACAAGCGACGTGCGGTTTTCCCACAGCCACAACATTGTTTCCTGTACGGCTTCCTCCGCCTTATCGGCAGAAACAATCCGAGATGCATAGACTACCAATGCCCGGAAATAGTGGCGATAAAGCGCATTGAACGCCTCTGTATCACCGGCTTTCAGCCTCTCTGCGACGCTCGCCTCGTCGTTCGGATCAAAAGAAGGTTGCATACTATCGAATCGTTATAGGGTAGTTACAAATTATTCAATTGCGGTCTCCGCCGGATAGCAGGCGCAGTCGGCATACGGGATTCGACGGATCGTTGGTTATAAGCGTCACAACGCCGGTAAACCGTCCGCCTTCGGAAGCCGTAATCCGGCATCGAAGCCCTTGCTGTCCGCCCGGCAGAATCGTAAAGGGAGTCTCAGTGTCCGCGCTGATTCCACGGCTGCACTCCACACGGCGTACGATCAGCGGCTCAGTGCCCGTATTTGAGAGCGTAAAAGTATGTTCCATGGTGCGTGTGCGTCCGAATTCGAAATAGGAAGCGTCCACCGCCAGCCGCGGAACTCGTTCGGGATCGACCTGCTCGAAATTATCCGTTGCAACAACTGCAACCGATATTCCGGCACCGATGGGACGGTTGCCAATACAAGGGATCAATCTGCAATCACAACAGCCATAGAGCGTATCGCCCGTAATGAAACAACTCACCTCGGCGGTACATCGCCCGCCGGGCTTCACGATACCGCCGCCCTTGACACGCAGCCAAGATGTATGTGGGTCGATACGGAATGAAAGCCGGATCTCTTGCGAAGAGCCGTTGAAAAAACCGACCGTATAGGAGCGGGAAACATTTTGGCCCATTTGTCCGAAATTCAACGCCTTGTGCGTCATCCTCAACCCATCCCCCGCAGAAACGGGATACTCGCCGTCGGCGCTGCGTTTTCCTGCGGTAACGTTACCGCGAATCGTGAGACTGAGGGGCGTATCCGAACAGCTGAACTTTATCGAAACCGTGCGGCTGAAATTTCCGGGACGTCCCGCCGGATCGAACACGACACGAATACTGTCCATCTGCCCCGGAAGGACCGGAGCTTTGGAATACCGTGGTGTGATGCACCCGCACGAAATACGAATAGTCTCGATAACCAATGGAGCAGAGGTGCAGTTGGTATATCGGAATGTATGCGCGACACTCCCATCGCATTCCCCGATCGAACCGAAATTCCATTCGTCATTCTCAAAATGGACAGGAGAGGACGATATGGCATAGGTGTTTTCTCCTGTGCAAAGCAGTCCTGACAACAGAATCAGAGCAGGGAATATGCGTGTGAAAGAGGATGCCTTCATACGATTTATCGTGCCTCCGCACAGATACATGATTTAGACACAAAAGTAATGGATTTAATCGAAATGCAAAAAGAAATAACAGACTAAGGTCTTTCGATTAATTATTTATCAAATATCCAGCTCATTAAAAGAGGTTGAGGTTATTCTATGTTTTTCAGAAAGATATAATTGTTAATCGATTCCGGCCATTTTTCAAACGCCCTGATTACCGAACATGCCTCCTTTTCGGGTTTGTTCCGACGCTGGTCGTAGTCCGGCAGCACTTCATCGGTCTGCTGCTCTCTTTGGTGGAGTTTGCCAATGTATACAAGCGCCTCGGATGCCAACGTGTTATTCTCATCGAGCGTCTCCGAAAATTTACCTCGGACATGTGCCCCCACTCAAACATCAGCGTCCCCTACTCTGCTCTTCAAAGCGGTCGTAGACATTATCCCCCATCGCCCGGAATCACACCCCTGATAGTCTTTCAGGAATTTCCTTGCCGTATGAGCACTACGGGAGTCCATGATTACTCGCACATACGATTACAGACTGATATTTTTTCGGATTCCAATACTTCTTGGCGAATGACTCGTCCCGCTCCGGCAGTTCGTCGAGGAAATCTTTGATGTGCTCTTTGAAATGGCATATTCAGGAAAAACAATAACAATACTATTTATACACACCAAACCCACCCTTGGGGAGAAATAGAAAGATCTTCTATAATTGCATTGAAGGGAAAAAGCCAGCATCAGCCGGCACTTCACAACCAAACTGTAATACTTTATTTTTCATTCATTTTCATCTAAGACCTGATATCTTGTGTATTAAGACTCATCTTTCCCCGGAAAAAAGAAGCGGGAAGCGCACCATTTTAGCTGGCCGGCACCAATACGGCGGATCACTCCTGCCGGACTTGGGGAGATCGCCGATTAGGACGCAAAGCCCCCTCGGAAATAAAATATCACGACAGACCTCCGAAACCCCTTGCAGATAGCTGCAGGAGGTTTTCGGAGGTCTGAAACATTACACGAAAAGGCGCTTAAAAAAGCGTGCAAACCGGGAGCCGTCCCCGAACGAACGGAAAAGGAGAGTTACCAGTGCCAGTTGAATTTATAATCCAGTTCATGGTAGTGGTCGAAAGGCTGATCCGTTCCAAGGACTTTTGCCGAAGTCGTCCCCATATCCTTAATCGGCACATTGGGGGCAAGGACATCGTGCAGTTTCTCGACGACCAGCTCCTTTCCGAGCGAAAAGGAGGCTCGCTGACGAATGTCCTGCGACGAAGCACCGATCTTCACCTCATAGCTTCCGGCCTCGGCCACCCAGCTGCTGATGCCGATGCAGAACTGGCGCAAGTAAAGGTTATGGAAGCATTGCTGATGCCGCTGCGGAAGGAGCAGAGCGAGCGGGGATCGAGCGTAAAGGTGAGTATCTGGCTCTCACCGGGCGCAAGAAGCCGGGTTTTGGCAAAACCTTTCAATTCCCGCTCCGGCTTGTCCTGCAAGACCGCCGGCGCCGTCAGATAGAGCTGAACGACCTCTTTTCCGGCGACTTTGCCCGTATTGGAAATCTTTACCGAAACATCGATCCGTCCCGGAAACGAATCGCTGCTCAGCGTCAGGTCGGAATATTCGAACCGAGTGTAAGAAAGCCCGTAACCGAACGGATAGGACACAGGGACATCATACGTCGTGTAATAGCGGTAGCCGACATACACACCCTCGTTATAGTAGGAGTTGACCGGCAGGTCGGCGGGGATTCCCGGAAACGATTTCGACGACGGAACGTCGGCATATGAAACGGGATAGCTCACGGGCAGCTTTCCGGAAGGATTGACGGTTCCCCGAAGCAGCTCGGCGACGGCAGCGCCGCCCTGCTGGCCCGTCTGCCACGAGAGCAGGATCGCGTCGGGCAGCTCTTTCCACGAAGCCGTTTCGATCACCCCGCCGATATTGAGCACGACAACCACTTTTTTTCCGAGTGCATGATAGGCCGAACACACGGCCCCGATCAGCTCCTTTTCATTGGCGGTCAGAGTGAAGTAACCCTCTTCCTTACGGTCCACACCCTCTCCGGACAACCGTCCGAGAGTCACGACTCCCATGTCCGTAACCTTCGCCTCCGCTTCGACGAGAGCCTTGTCGATCCGAGGTTCCTGAGAGCGGGTTACCGCATATTTCTTGTGCCCGCCGGCAGCAAACACCGAATCGACGAACCGGGTGTAGAAACGGTCCGCGGCGGACGAGATCCGGAACCCGACGTTCGACAACCCCTCTTTGAGGGATACCGCATGACCGTAATGCACCTCGCCGCTGCCCGTGCCTCCGGCAATGAAATCATAGGACGTCTTGCCGAAAAGCGCAACCCGATTCGGTTTTCTGACCGGAAGCGTATTTCGGTCGTTTTTCAGCAGCACCATCGCCTCGTCCGCAGCACGCTGAGCCACCTGCGCATGCCGCGCAAGATCGGGCTTCAGGGAGCAGGCGTATTCCCTATAAGAGGGCGTTTTCTTGACGAAGCCGAGTATCCGGCGGATATTCCGGTCAAGAACCTCCTCATCGAGCGTCTTGTCGGAAAGCGCGCTGAGAATTTCGGGCTGATGGTATTTGTAATGACCGTGAGGGAAACCGCCCATGATGATATCGTTGCCCGCCTTCATCTGAGCCACCCCGTCGTCGCCGGCGAACCAGTCGGTCATCACCATTCCGTCGAAGCCCCATTCGTCCCGCAGCACCGTGGTCAGCAGGTCGCGGTTCTGGGAGGCGTACACCCCGTTAAGCCGATTATAGGACGACATGACGGTCCACGGCGCAGCCTCCCTGATCGCGATCTCGAAGCCGCGCAGGTAAATCTCCCGAAGCGCCCGCTGACTGATGACGGCATTGACACCCTTGCGGTTGCTCTCCTGATTGTTCGCCGCGAAATGCTTGACCGAAGTCCCGACGCCCTGCGACTGAATCCCGCGCACCATCGCGGCGCCCATTTTCCCCGACAGAAGCGGATCTTCGGAATAGTACTCGAAATTCCGTCCGCACAGGGGATCGCGCTGAATATTCATCGCAGGGGCCAGAAGTACGTCGGCACCGTATTCGAGCGTCTCGCTGCCCATCGCGCCGCCGACGGTCTCCGCCAACTCGGTATTCCACGTAGCGGCCAGCGCGGTGGCTGTGGGGAAAGCGGTGCTGTAATAAGCTTTGGTAGAGTCGCCGTCCCGGAAGGGTTTCATGCGCACTCCGGCAGGACCGTCGCACATGACGGTCGGCATCAGACCGAGCCTTGCGCAATACCAAGTGGAGCCTTCGCCGATATACCTGCGCCGGTCGTTGTTTTTGTTGCCGATCACCATGAGCACCTTCTCCTCAGGCGTCATGGCGGCGATCACCTCGTCCACCGTATTGCGCCTGAGCGTAGGGGCCGGCTCTGCGGCAGAAAGAACAAGCGTCACAAACAAAAACGCCGCTAATGCAATTCTTTTCATAAATCTACAGATCATTTAGGTTAGTACACTCGCCATCATACAGACGGCCGTGCAAATATAACCGGCACGGCGATCCGCGCCTACCAATATCTGCGCCACATATACAACGTTATTGCACAATACAAAGAACGGCGGTCAAACCGCCCGCACAATCAGTCCAATTGCGAACTGGGCAGCTTGTTGAACTGTTTATAAAAACACTTCGCAAAATAAGACGGAGTGTTGAACCCGACCAGATAGCACACCTCGTTCACCTTGTAGCTCCCCGAAGAAAGCAGCTCCGCCGCCTTGTTCAACCGGATCAGCTTGATGTAGTCGTTGGGAGTCAGTCCCGTCAGCGCCTTGATCTTCTTATGCAGGCTGGACCTGCTCATGCAAAAAAGTTCAGCCAGCCCGTTTATCGAGAATTCGGTATTGGTCAGGTTGGAGAGAATCGTATCGTTCAGCTTGTTGAGGAACTGGATGTCGCAGCCGCCGTGGTTCTCCCGGAGGTATTGCAGCGGCGAACGGACAAAATTGTCCCTCAGCCGCATCCGGTTCTCGATCGCACTGCCTATCTGAGCCTTGAGCTGGTCCATCGAGAACGGCTTCTCGATGTACACGTCGGCGCCCTGCTCGAACCCCTTGATCTTAACCGACTGGTCCACCTTTGCGGAGAGAAGAATTACCGGAATGTGCGAATAGGCCGGATCGTTCTTGATCCTTTTGCACAATTCCAATCCATCGATCCGGGGCATCATGACATCCGAGATAACGAGGTCCACCACCCCCTCGTTATCCAAAACCTTGAGCGCCTGCACTCCGTCGACGGCGCTGGCGATCGTATACTGGTCGCTCAGGCTGCGGCATATGAATTCCCGCAGCTCATCGTTATCCTCAACGACCAGAATCCGCTGGCGATTGTCCTCGGCGGCGCCTCCGAACGAATGAGTCGCATGCTTGGCCAAAGATTCGTCCGCAGCGGCTTCGGCCAGCGGAAGCGTCAGTACGAACACGGCGCCTTGACCGCAGCTGCGGTCAAGCTCGATTTCGCCCTTGTTTTTCCTTGCCAGCGCCTGCGCAAGCGCGAGTCCGATTCCGGAACCGGCACTCAGCGTATTGTTGCTGCCCTGCACGAAGGGATCGAATATCCTGCCGGCGTCCCGGTCATCGAGTCCGGCCCCGTTGTCACGCACCCGGACCACCGCCGTACCCTCGTCCCGGCACAGCTCCAGCCAGATCGTGTCGCGGGTAAACTTCATGGCGTTCGACATCAGGTTGCTGATCACCTTGAAAATCGCCTCCGCATCGACAAGACACCCGACCTCCTCTCCGGGAAGTTCGATCCGCAGGTCTATGTTCTTGGCCCGCGCCTCGTACTCATACTGCGCGTACACCTTGCGGACAATACCGTTGATATCCGTCCTCTCCCGGTTGAGGATAAACATCTCCTCCTCGATCTTTCTAAAATCGAGCAGTTGATTGACAAGTTCGAGCAGGCGGTTGGAATTGCGTTCGATCACGTGCAGATTGTCTCTCGTCTGCACGGTGCCGTCACCGGATTTGATGATATTTTCGAGCGGCGCCGTAATAAGCGACAGCGGAGTGCGTATCTCATGGGCGATGTTGGTGAAGAAGTTGATCTTGTCTTCCAGAAACTTCTTCTCGCTCCGCGCCTTGACGCGGGACCTGAACCTTCGGACCCAGAACCAGATTCCGGCCAGCAGCAACGCCGTATAGAGAACGAGCATCGCCACGGAAGAAAAGAACGGACGCCTGACAACGATTTCCACTTCGGCGCTCCGGTCGTTCCAGACCCCGTCGCTATTGGCGGCCCGGACCCGGAACCTGTATTTTCCCGAAGGGATATTCATGTAATGGGCGTGCGGATAGCCCTGCACCGTAGTCCAGTCCCGGTCAAAGCCCTCCAGTTTATAGGCATAGAGATTATCCGGCGGCGAAACGTAGCTCAACAGCACGAAGTCGAACCGGAAGGTGGACTGATTGCGTTTGAGCACAAACCGTTTATCCCCGTCCTCCGATACGGGAATATCCCGGTTCAGGACGCTCACCGCCGTGATCTTGACCGCCGGAGTAAAATCGTTGGGCGTGATTTCCCGCGGATCGAAACGGACGAAGCCGTTCACGCCGCCGAAATAGAGATAATTGTCCCGGTCCCGGAGCACAGCATTGTAATTATAGAGTACGTTCTGTATCCGCTGCGAAGAGTTGTAGGTCCTGACGGTCCAGTCCTCCTCGCTGATCGCCGCGAGTCCCTTGTTGGTGCTGACCCAGAGATGCCCGTTCAAATCGTCGACGATCGCGTAGACCACATTGTTGGGCAGCCCCCGGTTTTCGTCGATCGTCCGGAACGTCTTGTCCCGGTGATTCCACAGGCACACCCCGCCGCCGTCCGTACAGAACCAGAGCCGGTTCTTCCGGTCCTCGTAGATATAATTCACCGCATTATAGCTCAAGGAACCGGCATCCGCGGGATTGTTGACGTAGCGGCACCACTGTCCGCTCTTGGTCCGGCACCAGACTCCCTCGTTGTTGGTGGCGAACCAGAGATTGCCCAGATAATCCTCCAGCATGGATTTCACAAAGACATTGACCAGCTGCGGAATCCGCGTAAAGTTATCCTCTGCGGCGTTATAGACGTTCACCCCGATCGGCGTGGCGAAGAGCAGCTCTCCCGTGGAGAGCCGTGTGATGGCGAATATGTTGCTGTCGTCGATGCCCGTGCTGTCGCCGGGGCGGCTGACGTAGTTCTTCACGCGGCCCGTTTTCAAGTCGATCCGATTGATTCCCTTGTTGTAAAGGCCCACCCACAAATAGTCGTCATTGCAAAGAATCGCCTGCACGTTGTGGTAGGTGACCTTGCCGCACAACGCACTCGGCTCGAACTGTCCGGTCTGCGGATCGAACAGGCTCAGCCCCTTGTCGTCGGTTCCTATCCAGATCTTCCCGTTCTTGTCCTGCCGGATCTGACTGACGATGTTCCCGTTGAAATTACGGTGCCCGTTGCAGGAGTAATAGTGCTCGAAACGATTGATCAACGGGGAATAATAGTTCACGCCGCCGAAATAGGTGCCTATCCAGAGCGAATTCTCCCGGCTCCGGGTACAGGAAAAACTGCCTAATTCATTGAAATCAATGAATTAGGCAGTTTGTAATAGAGGGATTTTCCCCATATATTCCCCACGCGTGAGGGTGATGTTAAAAAATCACTTGCTCCGAGATAGCAGGAGCAAGTGATTTCTCGTTTATGAATACTGATTATTTTCGGAAGCCATACATTTTCATACACTTCCGCATTTTACGATGATTTCAGAGCAATAGTCTTGTTTATCGTAAAACTTCCACGCGTCGGGCCTTGAGCGAATAGGCTTCGCCGCCAGAGAGAGACGAATCAATGCCCATCCCCTTAACCGTCTTGATACGTTCGGGAGCGATTCCCTTGTCGATCAGGTAGTCGCGCAGGGCTTCAGCGCGCTGCTGGGTCAGTCGCTTGTTGATCTGCTCCGTACCGCTGTGGTCGGCATATCCATAGATGCGTACCGGGGTGTCGGGAACTTCGTTCAGCAGGCGGACCATAGCGTCGAGTTCTTCGGCGTAGGTCTTCGTGTCGATTTCGGCGCTGCCGCGAACGAAATGGATAGTCGGCATATAGTACCATACGGCCTTTTCCACCGGCGTTTCTACGGTGCGTTCCTGCATCACCACGTGTGGCTCCATCTTCACCACGACCGTGTCAATGATGCGTCCGCGGTCTTTCGGGGGAGCGGCATAGCGAGGTGCGTACATCAGGTGATCCTTCTTCTTGTGGCGTGCGCCGATCTTCCACACTACACCTACCGAGAAATGCATCATGAAATTTTGATTGTCGCGAGGACGATAGGTGGCGATGCCGTCAAATACGTTCTGGTGTATCCAGTTGATGCCGTAACGGGCTTGCAGGTCAATGGCACGACCTGTTTTCCAACGCAGCATGGCTTCACCTCCAAGGCTGACTGTCAGCGGATTGAAGTGCTCCACGGCGAAATGGTGGCCTCCGTTCCGGGTGAATATGTCGGGGTAGAATTTCTGGAAGTAGATTCCCGGGCTTACGGATACAGTCCATCGGCGTTTTCCAACGGGTACGGGCCGAATCAGGTTATTGAGATTGATGTCGGCATGGAGTGTGAAGTTGATGCTCCGCACTTTGCTGTAAAGGTCCTTGTATTGCATGCTTCCGGACAGCGGTGACGGGCGGTAATCTCCCCAGCCGTAGGGATCGAGCCAATAATCCTGTTCGAAATCCTTGGCTCCGGTTTTGCCCTGAGCATAGCCTAAATTGGCGCGCAGGCCGATCACCGGCGTGAACTGGTAGCCTCCTTGCAGATCGGCCATGATACCCCAGTAGAGTTTGTCATAGGAGTTGCTCTGGAAATTTCCTGCGAAGAACGGCAGTCCGATGTTTGCACCGAAACTCCATCTTGCATATTGGTTGTAGTGTTCCCACCGTGTCGGTTGCTGTTCCGTGCTCTTTCTGGTCGGGAACTCCTCGGCCCGGATATTTCCGCCCCAGAACGTCACGGTGCACAACATGGCAGATAGGAACATCCGTGCGATCAGTTTACTCATTGTTCCTTGTTTTTAACGTTAGAAAAAGTGCGGGGAGTTGTGTGGGTATCTCTCCCCGCACATCATCGTTTTTTGCTAGTTGTTGACGATTACGACGTCGGCGAAGTCGGTCATGGCCGAATTACCCTTGGCGTCCGAAATCTTCACGGCCAACTGCACTTTGATCGGCGTGGGAGTAGTTGCGCCATTATAATTGGTCCAGAGGGTTGCGCGGTCGGTATATTCCATCGCGATTTTCAGTACGTTCGCTACTCCGGGGTCCGAAACGACAGCCGCTCCGAAGGGAGAAGTCACAATGGCGCGGGTATTCACCGAATTGGCGATCACCTCAACCGTATAGCCCTTGGAGGCGTCGAGGATGTCGGCGATGATGTTTGCGTTGGCGCTGGTCACGTAGAGTTGCTCTTCCAGTGCGGCGGAGTCGTATTCCGTGCCACCGACATTCTTGGTTGCCTGGAGCGTCAGCTTGCCGTCATTGTAGGCGGGAACCCACCGAACGGCCTGGATGCGGTTCTTGATGGCTTCGATGTCGGCCTCCACGGTATCCATGCGGTCTTCGAGTGCCGTGATTTTGCCGTCCATGGCGGGAAGGGTCGTGTTGTTGATCGTGTCGATCAATGCTTGCAGAGCCAGGTCGGCAGCCTTATAATCCGATTCGAGTTGTGCGATGGCGGTATCCATAGCAGTCTGGGTTACCTTGTCGGATACTGCATCGGCGATCGCCTGCGTCAATTCGGTCTTCATCGCTTGCATGTCAGCCTTGATCGTGTTGATTTCGACTTTCAGCGTTTCGATTTCCGCCTTATTGGCCGTGATACCGTCCTTATTGGCGTCGATCAGCACTTTCAGGGCAGCCTCTTTGGCGGCAAGATCTATGGTGAGCTGGTTTACGCGTGTGGTTAGGGCGTCCAGCGCGGTCTGCGAGGCGAGGCCTGCGATCTGAGCCGTCAGGTTGGCTACGGCGGTTTCGAGAGTGCCTACCTTGCCGTTCAGCGTAGCGAGTTCGCCGGTCAGCGTGTTGACATCGGCGATTACTGCGGTGAGTTGCGTCGCCATTGCGGCGAGTTTGCCGTCCACCGTCGTTTTATAGTCGTTCCAAGCCGTGGTCATTTCGCTCTTGAAGTCGTCGATGCGTGCGTTGAGTGCATTCTGTGTGTTGGTGATGAGTGCCGTGAGCGAGGTTTCCTGCGTTCCGAGTGCCGTCGTCAGGTCATCGATGCGCTGGCCGAGTGCTACGTCGGCGGCTTCGAATTCCGCTTTGAGGTTGTTACAAAGCGTTTCGAGTGCCGTGATCTTGCCTTCAGCCGTGTTGATGCGGGTCTTCAAAGCTTCCACATCGGCTGCGGTCGCCGTTTGGCTGTTTTTCAGATCCTCCAGTTTCCCTTCGGCCAAAGTTTTCCACGCCTTCAAATCAATGATGGCCTGTTCTGCCGAGGTCAGACGACCATCGAGTGCCGTGATTTTCAATTCGGCATCGTCGATGCGTGCGTTGATAGCCGTAATCTTGTTGTTCACCTCCTGGAAATCGAGCTGAACCGCAGCTTTGAATGTGGTTAGATCGGTTTGCAGGGCCGTGATGTTGTTTTTGGCGGTTTCGAGTGCGGTTTCGAGTGCCGTCAGGCGGGCCTTGGCAGCATCGAATTCGGCCTTCATCTCCTGTTTGATCAGATTATCGGCATTTTTGTAAGCGATCTCCATCTGTTCGATGGTGTTGTTTACCAGCACCTGGTATGCATCGATGGTGGCGCGAAGTTCCTTTTCGTTGTTTTCGATCATTTCGCGGTGAATGCGCAGATCATCGTCGTAATCTTTCGTGCACGAGGTGAATCCCATCATACCGCAGAGTGCGATGACGATGGCATAGGAAAGTTTTCTTTTCATGATTGAATCTGTTTTAATGGGTTTGTAGTGTTTTTATTTTTTTCGTTTGTTGATTGTCGGACGACTGGAGGAGAACAAGCTGCGAAGTCGTTGCCAGCATGTCGGTCGGGGTACCTTGTTTGTCGAGATGTGCAAGGGACGTCCCTCTTCCTGTTCGCGGCGTTCAACTTCCTGATAGAAATCAGCCAACATTCGTTGCACTTCCTCACTGGTCATTTTTTTCGGTTTAGGAGGGTCTGTGTTCATGGGGCCTCGGTTTTAGAAATAATCTGGGATTATCCCCTTTTTCCGGAGGCAAGCGAAATTTTGCGAAATTCTTTCAGGATTTTCTCCAGTTCAAGACTCGCCTTGCGGGCGCGCCTGCCGGCGGCTTTGTTTCCGGTGTCGTTTTGTCGTTGTCCGTCAGCGAGCAGAGCCTCGCTCCGCTCCCGGATGTTTTGCAGCATCATTTTCATAGGCATTGTGGTTTAGCGGTTGTGTGTATTCACGAAGTCGTATTTTGGCAATTTACTCGGTGGCAAGTGTTACGTTTCCTTTATAATAGAAGACCAAAGAACGTTTTTCGGGGTCGGTGAGCTTACAGCGGATCTCAAATTGAGTGTGGTCGCTGTTCAGACTTTTGATGTACAGGATGTCGCCGGCCATTCCAAGTAAGGAATCTTCGCTGCCTCCCCAGCCCTCCAGGAGAGATTCTGTTTCGTTCAGTTTTTCGACATAAATAGCCCAATACCAACCTTCATAATCCTCAGCTGCCAGTAGAGGGTCTACCTTCGTAAGGTCCAGACTCACCCCGTCGTGTTGCATGGAACATTCCAGCCACAACGCCATCGTGTTGTCTTCTGCCGGACGGACACAAATGCCGTAATTTCCTTTGTTCAGTTCATCTTTAGTGACAGAGACAGTGAAATTGGAGTAGTTCTTCCCGGAAAGTACGAAACGGTTGGTCTCCGGTTCGGGATGATCGTTGTCTTTCTCGCATGAAGCCAGTGTGCACAAGGCTCCACAAAGAAGTAATAAAGAAAAAAGTTTTTTCATAGGAATTTGAGTTTGGGTTAATAAAATGTGTACCTTTTTTAGTTTCTATTGTTTTTCGTTCTGTTTGCAAAGTTCGCAGAACAGGGCTGCCGGTGTTAATAATCTTGATGTTGATTTTTATACTGGGGGCGCGATTTACTTGGTTGTGATTTGAATTTCCTGCGCACGATTATTTCTAAATTTCTATAAATTAGTGATATGCGTGATTTGTCGGGTGCAAAAAGCATAGGAGGAGTACGAATATGAAAAAGCCGCTCCCCGGGAACGGGAAGCGGCCTGAATTCATCGGTCAAAGGGTTATTTTCGGTTCCGTTTGCGGTATTCCATAGGGGTCATCCCGAAATGTTGCTTGAAAATCCGGTTGAAATAGCTCTGATATTCAAAACCGCAACGGATAACAATATCGCCGATGGCGTTGTCGGATGAGACGAGCAGATTGCGGGCGAATTGCAGCCGTGCTTGTCGGATATATGTTGCTGTATCCATGTCCGTGATGCTTTTGACCTTGCGGTTGAGTTGCGAACGGCTCATGCAGATTTTATTTGCAATGGTCTCGGAGTTGAACGTCGGATCGGCCATCTCTGAGTAGATGATTTGGTGCAGACGTGTCATGAACTCCCGATTCGCTTCGGGTAGCTCTTGAGGGGGCATGTTTCCTACTTGCATCTGCCGTGCATATTTTTCACGCAGGATGCGTCGCTGTTCCAGCAGTTTCCGGATCTGTAACTGAAGTTCTTCTGTATTGAACGGTTTGACCAAATAGGCGTCGGCGCCCGTCGCCAGACCGGCGAGACGATCCGGCTCATCGCTTCGGGCCGAAATAATGATGATGGGGATATGGTTGAGAGTTTCTGAATTTCGGATGGCACGGCATAGTTCATAGCCATCCATCTCGGGCATCATGACGTCGGTGAGGATGAGGTCCGGCATGTAGGCTTCGGCTTTCGCCAGCGCTTCACGGCCGTTACGAGCCAGAAGCAGGTGGTAATCGCTCCTGAGTTCGCTGCTGATGTAGCTGGCAACATCGGAATTGTCCTCCGCGATCAGAATCGTATTCTTCTGTTTATTGTCGGAGTTTGTCACAGAATTGTTTTCCGGTATTTCATCGACGATGGAACCCGATTTTTCAGGGGAATTGTTTCCCGGGATCCATTCGCTTAGAAATCCTTTGCCATGATGCAATGGCAACCGCACGATGAATGACGAGCCTTGTCCCTCGATACTGAATACTTCGATTGTACCTCCCATCGTCTCGGTCATCTGGCGCACCATCGACAACCCGATGCCCGTGCCGAGATGTGCTTCGAGATTGTTCCCTTGGTAATAAGGTTCGAAAATGTATGGCAGGTCTTCCTGGCTAATTCCCATGCCTGAGTCTGCAATGGTGATGGCGACCTGTCCTTTGTTTGCTGTGACGGTTATGAGAATCTTGCCGCCTTGAGACGTGAACTTCACCGCATTGATCAGCAGGTTGCGTAGAATTTTCTGCATGTAATCCGGGATGAAATCCATTTTAAGCGAGGACAGAGTCGGGGCAAACTCTATCTCTATGAGTTTCTGTTCTGAACAAATGCGTATATTTTCCAGTATCAGATGCAACAGAGCTATGATATCACCCGTATGCCACTCCGGGGTAGTTATGGCGGAACGTATTTTGGCGATACCCAACAGTTGGTTGATCAGTTCCAGCAAGGTGTTGCTTTGCCTGATGATGACCTGCATATCCTTGTTGCAGGCCTTGTCGCTGCTTGCTGCCATCTGACGTTCGGCCAGGCCGAGGATGACAGTTAACGGTGTGCGGAATTCGTGCGTGATGTTCGTGAAAAAATTTTGCTGCATGGCGGCCATACGCCGTGTGGTCTGTTGTGAACGGATCTTCATGCGCAGGGCGTAGACCAGAACTCCGAGTATCATGAACGTCAGCAATATGACAATACCCGATGTAATGGTTACTTGTCGTCTGCTGCGTATTTGTCGTTCGTTCTGTTCATTCAATTCGGCGATTTCGCGTGCTTTCTTATCGCGCTCGTAACGTATTTGGGTTTCATAAACCATGCTTTCGTTTTGGTCTGTCAGTAGACTGTCGCGGTATTGATGGCTGAGTTTGAGTTCATGCAGTGCATTGCGGCATATCCCTAATCGTTCGTAATATTCTGAGCGAAGCAGATGGAGTTCTTCCAAATGGCCGAATGAGTGTATTTCACGTGCTGTGATCAATGCTTCGTCGAGAATTTTTTTTGCCTTAGGAAGATTCCCGCGTCGAAAATGGAGGCTGGCCAGGGCTGTACACGATTTGAGCAAATTCCATTTGTCGGGAATTGCTTTCAGCAGCCGGTAAGAGATGTTGTATTCGCCGAATGCCTGTTCATAGTCGCCACGGCACTCGTGAATCTGACCGAAATGAGTGTGGCATAATGCGATGCCGAGTTTAGATCGTGCCCGTTCATTGTGCTCGAGAGAGCGGGTGAAGCATAGGTAGGCAGAGTCGTATTGTTGACGGTATTTATAGATGCTACCTAAATTGGCCCAGTTGATCGCCTGCCCTAATTCATTACCCATTTCGGTCTCGATCTTCAGTGCCCGACGGAAATAATGTTCGGCTTCATTACGGTTGTCGAGTGCTTTATAAATGTTGCCGAGACCATTCAATGCATAGACATAATTCTTGCGGTTTTGGCGCGGTTCGTTGCCAGTATATTGTTCGGCTATATGTAAGGCCAGATAATGGGAATCTGCTGCTTCGGAGAGCATTCCCATTCGTCGCAGATCTGTACCGATATTGTTGTAGGCATCAGCAATCTCGAGCGTGTCGGCCAGTTCTATTGCCAATCTTAAGCCTCGGTTATGAATGGCTAATGCTTCGGAGAAACGTGATTTTTCGCGGTAGCGTTTCCCCAGTTCCCGGCATACGAAAATAAGTCCGATATGGTTTTGTTCGCGGGAGAACTTTTCCAGCCATATTTCCATTGAATCAAGGTTGCGATTGGCGCGCACGAGGCTGTCTATGCATGCGCGTTCTGCGAAAGATTGTGCTGGGGAGGAATGATTGGTACAAGAAACTTGAATTATGCCAAGAAACAGTAGGACGAATATCGTTTTACGTGAAACTCGGGGTAAGGAAAACATAATAGGAAGGGGTTATTTTTCACATTTACAAATATAGCGATTCCCCCCCCTGACAAAAAATGTAAATTGAAAATCGACTGTATCTACGAGAAATTACGTATCTGTTGGTGTCTTTGAACTTTGATTTGTGTCGATTAACCCGACTTGCATGGCATAACGCATTAGTTCGACCGTATTGTTAATACCCGTTTTACGGAAGATATTGGTTTTGTGCGTGTCGACCGTACGCTGGGATATGCCGAGCCGGTCTGCGATTTCTTTTGTTTGTAAACCTTCGCAACATAAGTGAATGATTGTTCGTTCACGCGGGGTGAAATGTATTTGTGGTACAGTTATCTCTTTTGCGATAGTTTCGATTTCGTTATGGATTGCGCTGTTGGAGTGCAGCGGCAATAATGCAAGCAGTCGCTCTTTTAACTTGAGAGTTTGTTGGAGCATGGCATTGTGGCGTTGGCGGAGGACCAACAATCGCCCGATGACGGTTAATGCTATAATACAGAGAATAATGATTATGATTAGGACGATTAGCATGTTTTTTCTGTGCTGGATTTCATTTTGCTGTATGGCGATGCGGTGCTCCTTTTCTGCCAATTCGTATTTTGCCTGGAAATTGCTGAGTTGCCGGGCTGTCTGTTCGGAAAAGATTGTATCGGCCAGTGTCGTATAGAGCTCCAAATGCCGCAATGCCGCAGAGCGGTCAGTTGTGCGCAAAGCGCGCCATAAGCCGTACTGCGCTTTACTCTCGACGAAACGGTTGCCGTTTTGCGCACAGAGACGAACGCTGCGGTGGAAATAATCTGCGGCTTCGGCATTGCGGCCTTTGTGCAGAGCGATGTTCCCGAGCTGGTTGCAACAGACCGCTTGAGAGTGGATATTCCCATTTCGTTCGAATACGGACACTGCTTCTTGTAGAAGTTCCTGAGCTTCATCGTCGCGTTGTAGTGCTGATAAAACGGCGGCCAGTTGTGACTGACGAATTGCCGTCTTTATTTGGCGCCCTCCTGCACGGTCGAGAGCGAGCGCTTCGGTGGCGTAGGGTAAGGCCTCCTTTGGACGTTGGGATTTCAGAAGAATGTCCGATGCCATGCCCAGACGAATAGCAAGTATTGCCGGCCTGTTGAGCGTTCGTTCTATGGCGATGGCTTCGAGTATATACTTTTCGGCTGTTTTGGGTTGTTCGGTCGCCAGATAGAGGGCTGCCAGGTTATTGAGTGAAGAACTCAGCCGTTCCGCATCGCCTAAACGTTTGTCAATCCAGTAACAAGCCTCCTGCCAAGGCAGGGCCCGCCCGAAATCGCCTCGTCGCTGAAGACTGGCGCTTAATAGGTTTAAGCAATCTGATAAAAGAATATCATCGCCCGATTCACGGCAGAGTGGCAGCGCTTCCTCGGCCCAGATTGTAGCCGCTTTATAGTCCTCGGTGTCGAAAGCGTATTCTGCCATCCAATACGTTATAAGTGCCTCTATTTCCCGATGCCGGTTCCGGGCGGAGAATTGATAAAGTGAGTCGGTCAGGCCGAGGTTGTAAAATTCCTCGAAAAGTTGGTTGGCAGTAGCAGTCCGTTCGGAACCGTTCGTGTGACGGAAAACGGAATAAAGGGAATCGATCGTTTGTGCCGAAAGCGTCGAAACGTACAATAGAAAGTAAATTGTATATAAATATTTCATATTTAATATAAAACAATGACAAATATACAATAAAGATGATTATTGTTTTAATTTAATAGCCTCTTCGAGCAGTTTTTGGGCTTTGCGCTCCTTAACGGTCGCCCGCTCTAATTGCTTGGCCCGCCGCCTTACGGCTTCCTCGTACCGCTCGACTTGGTTTCGGACAGTATCGCGTATGGCCGTGTGCTGCTCATCCCAAAATATGGTTTCCAACTCCGTCAGCTCCTTTTCGCCGATTTTCCCGCGCATCTTCACATAGCGGTATTTCAGGTCGTTCACGGCCAACCGCCGATTGTTCTCCGAGATTCGGTAGATGAATGCAGCTTGCAGGAAAATACCTCCCAGCATAATGAACATTGTCAGAAATGTTTTTGAGGATTTAAGATCGAGCGTATAGGTATGGCGGTGTTCCTGTACGGGCAGGGTGTCGGGTTTTGCCAATGCTTCGACGGCCTGCCCTACCTGCTCGATCAATGTATGTGTCTGCCTGTTCTCCTTGTCGATCACCTCCAGTCTCCCAGCCAACTGTGTCAGCAGCGTGTTGTATCTGTCGGTAAATTCCCGCTCTTGCTCGGTTTTTATTCCGGGCAAGGCCGTATGCCGTTGCAGTTGTTCGAGCAGGTGTTTTACCTGGTCCTGCGAGCGCTCTGCGGCCTCTATCAGCCGTTCGATCCGTTCCAGTTGGACATTATCCAAACCTGCGTTTCCTGCGCCGCTTGCCTTGGCGTTTTTGATGGTTTTGACAAGCGTTTCCTTGAGGTCTTCGTACATCTCGATCGAGAGTCCGATCTTATTTTCGTCGTTCATGGTTTTCTGGCTTTAAGGTTATATTTTCATTTTGGCTCTTCTTTTCTGTTCTTCGAGCTTGCGGCGACGTTCCATCGCGGCTATTGCCATCGCCTCGGCCGCGGCATTGAGCAGCGCCGTGATTCGTGCGATATGCTCTTCGGGGCTTTCTCCCGGTTTGCGCTGTAACTGCTCGGCCGACACTCCGCCGGGCGAATCGGTAGGCGACAGCGGAATACCCCCGGCTTTTCCGAGATTGACCGTTGGCGGCTCTTCGCGTGCACTGCTGCCGCCCATGCCTCCGAACAGCCCTGCAAATGCCGAACGGTAATTGCCTGCCGCCGCCGAGAGGTTCCCGAAGAGCGTTG
>OGWQ01000905.1_pt1 | contig 19837 bp, 15 predicted proteins | sample 1576091 | NCBI WGS metagenome assembly OGWQ01 (sample SAMEA3541584, study PRJEB24748) | human gut metagenome | biome: human gut; feature: human-associated habitat; material: faeces | place: China | collected 2012
AATTAAAATATCCTACTCCTGCAAAATATAAAAAAGAGTATGAATTTCTAAAAGAGGTTGATAGTCTTGCTCTTGCTAATGCTCAAATGAATTTGGATAAAGCATATAAAAACTTTTTTAGAGATAAATCTATTGGCTTTCCTAAGTTCAAATCTAAGAAAAATCCTGTACAAAGCTATACTACAAATAATCAAAATGGAACTATAAATATTTTTGAAAATTGGTTAAAACTTCCAAAACTTAAAGAATTAGTAAAAATTAGAGAGCATAGAAAAATAGAAGGGATAATAAAATCTGCTACTATTTCTCGCAATGGAAGTGGTAAGTATTTTATCTCTCTTTTATGTGAAGTTGATATACAAGAATTACCTAAAACTAATTCATCAGTGGGAATTGATTTAGGTATTAAAGATATAGCGATTCTTTCTACTGGAGAAAAAATAGAAAATCTTAAATTTAGCAAACAATTAGAAGCTAAATTAAAAAGAGAACAAAGAAAATTATCTAAAAAATTTTTAGTTGCTAAAAAATCAAAGAAAAAATTAAGTGAAGCTAAAAACTATCAAAAACAAAGAATTAAAGTTGCTAAGATACATGAAAAAATTATGAATATGAGAACTGATTTCTTAAATAAGTTAAGTACATATGTTATCAAAAACCACGATATTATCTGTATTGAAGACTTAAATACAAAGGGATTACTTCATAATCATAAATTAGCAAAATCTATTGCTGATGTATCTTGGGCTAGTTTTGTGAATAAATTAGAATATAAGGCAAAATGGTATGGTAAAGAGATAATAAAAGTTGATAGACTATATCCATCAAGTCAAATATGCTCTGTATGTGGAAATCATGATGGCAAGAAAACTCTTGATATAAGAGAATGGATTTGTCCAGTCTGCCATACTCATCACGATAGAGATATAAATGCAAGTAAAAATATATTGGCTGAAGGTCTAAGAATAAGAGAAACAGCCTAAAAATAAAAAGAACCGTAGGAACTATGGGGATAGCTTGGTAAATATAGTTGGCTAACAAAAGCAACTACTTCCCAAGAAGAAGCTCCCACTTCAAAAATTACGAAGTAATTTTAAGTGGGAGAGGTTCACACTGATTATTTAAGGAGAAGGATTGTAGATGAGGAGAAAATTATTATTAGTAGCATCTTTTATTATAGTTTCTTTAGTTACATTTGGAATAACCACGGTTCCTATGGGGGAAGTAGATCAAAATAAAGATGATAGAATAATAGGAGGAGCTGACGAAGTTGAGTTAGATCTTCTTACTGATACTATTACTTCTCAAAATGGTGTTAATTTAAAGTATGGAAACTTAAAATTAAAAGTATTTAATTTAAGAAGAGATAAGGATGAAAATAGAGTTTATTTAAAAGATAATTTAATAGCTCAAGTAGAGCAACCTACTGGAGTTTTAAAGATAGAATCAAAAGAGGGAGATGTCTCTCTTGATGGAAATCAAGGAGTTTTTTATGATAACTTTGGATATCTAGAGATTGGAAAAGTTACAGGTGGAGAAGCTCCAAATGATAAAATCTATTTTGGAGGAAAAGTTTTTGATTATAACAATGGAAAACTTTTTATAAATAATGGTTGGATAACAACTGATTACAATGTAGCAGAAAGTGGAGATCCTGATAAGGCTGGGTATCATTTCCTATCTAAAGAAATAATCGTTGAACCTGATAAGCAACTAACTTTAAAAGGAAGTGACTTCTATATGGGAAGTAGTGATATTTTTCCATTCTCACTTCCATGGTATAGATTAAATATAAGAGAAGGATCTAAAGTTCCACTATTCCCAGAGTGGGGAACAAAAGATTACTATGGTTGGCAAACTTCATGGGGAGTTTTGTATGGAGATAAGGACAGTAAATTCAGAGGTGGATTTGCTCCAAAATTTGCTGATCAAATGGGACTTTTAATAGGTAGATGGGAAAACTGGTATACTACTGATAAATTTGGAACTGCTAAACTTGATATTGATGATGCTTTGGTATGGTCAAAGGCAGATAAACCAGAAGATAAAAAATCAGATGTAGAGTATGAGGAAAAACATAAAAGATATAGAGTAAATTATACCCATGAATATAATGGAGAAAAGGGAAAGTTATACTTTAATACTATCAATGCAACATATAATATGATACCTAAGTTAGATGATATTATTACTGATTATGAAGGAAATAGCTTTTTCCACAACAATGATGTAAAAAGACCTAAATTAGATTCAAATATGATGTTTTTCTCAATGAATTCTGATTTAAAAGAGCTTGGAGAAAATAAAGATATCACTTTAAAGACTAGATTGAAGTTAACTGATGATAAGGAAGCTTATGCTTGGATGGTATATGATGATATAGATGATATTGACTATGGAAGTAATATAGATAATGATCTATTTTCACAAGTATCATTGTACAAGGACAATGCAAAATATAAAATTGGTGGATACTATAACTACTTATATGATATGGATCCAGGATCTACTTTAAATGATACTCAATCAAGAGCTGAAGATTTTGGTTTTGAGTTCTTTGAAAAAGAGAATAATATTGGATTCAGTTATGATGAGAAAAATGGAGATAAATTTAGAAAATTAGGACTTTGGGAAAGAGATCCTAAACTAGATTCTTTATTGAAATTTAATATTCTTTTAGGTGGAAAGCTGTATTATAACTATAATCCAAGTATGATAAGAGAGTATAGTCAATATGATAGCAAAGACTTGAGAATCTCTTTTGGAGATTATGATCTTTATGGAGATTATAGAGTAAAAGCTGGTTTAAATGTAAATGAATATACAAGAAAGCTTGATTTAACTCAAGATCCTTTAAGAAAAAATGTTATTAATAAAGAGTTAGATAAAAATAATAATTATGTTGATGTAGCAGGAACGGGAAATCTACCTAATGTAAGAAGTAGAGAGTATAATAGATTTGAAAATATTATTTACCATGATTATAGAGAAGTTAGAGGATATGTAGATTTCTATGATGATACAACTAAATTCACTTTTGCATCTGGAGAGACAAAAGAGGAGTTTTGGGATAGAGATGGTATATATTACTATACACATGATTTTGAAGAGGGTTCATATAGAAAATATGTAAATGAATCGAAGTTCTATGAAGTAAGTGCAGAGCAAAATGAGATATCTTTAGGAAACTATGGAGAATTAGCTCTATTTGGTGGAATTAGATATGATAAATATGATAAGGGATATAATCCTTATGGTAAAAATTATGCTACTGGAGAGGATTCAACTTTAAGAACTCAACTGAAATTAAATCATGTAGTAGATATTTTTGATAATAGAGAAGATTCAAATAGAAAAATAGACTTCGCTATGAACAATGATTTGAAACTTTTCTATCAAAGATATGATTATGACTCTGGAGATATAAACTTTGGAGATACAAAAGATGAAAATAGAAATGATAAAAAAGTAACTTCAAAAGAGATTAGATTAAAAAATAAAGATAATATCTATGAAGTTAAGGACACAGTAACTACAACAGTTGGAAATACAGAAACTGTATATAATGTAGAGTATAAGAGAGCTGAAAATCCAGCTAATACAAATGATCTGAATGGACAACTATTTAAAAATGATTTAACTTTTAAAATTGATGATAAACAATCTTTAACATTGAACTATGGACAAGATAGAAGATATACAAATGAAAATATGAGAGATCATAACTACAATGATTTAACATTTATCAATTATGGTGGATCATATACTTATGATAATCATAAGTTCTCATATGAAACTCAAGGTATAGATTCTAAAATTTGGGATATAAAAAATGAAGATAAATCTTTAAATAATGCTAAAGAAAAAATTAGAGCTAATACATATGGATATAATTATAGTTTTGACGATAATCAATTAGGAATTAGCTTTAGCCAAGGTACAGATGTTAGAGATAACTATGAAATTAATAAGAGAGAACTAGATGTAGATAATAAAATCTATAAAGTATCTTTCTTAGATGGTGGAGATGTAGAAAACTACTATGCTGTAACTTATGAAGATTATAAGCATAAGGAAGATGGTGCTAAACGTAATATTGATGGAGAGATGAGAAATACAGGAAACTCTGATGTATTATCATTAACTTATGAGTATAGAGATAAGAGATTTACAGATGAAGAGTTAAAAAATTATGCAGAACTTGAGTTTGACAAAGATTCAAATACACTTTCTCAAGCTGAACTTTATAGAGTAAGAGATATTTTAAGAGATAGAGAGAGAAATAGTGTAAACTTCAACTTAAATAGTATAATGTATGATAGATTTAATTCTTTAGGAGATTATAAACGTAACTTTAAAGTTTATCTAATGGCTCAAAGAAATGAAGCAAGATATGATAAAACTGGAGATTTATGGGATTCATTGGAAGAGGTAAATGCAAAGATATTCTATTCACAAAATAGATATGGTATTGGTTATGAGATAGATGATAATGCTGGATGGAATAAAGATAATAAATGGAATAAAGTTGATAGAGAGCATAAAGTAAGTCTAATGGCTAAAATAGGAAAACCAAGTCAAGGATGGAATATTAGAACATATGCTAAGTTCTATGAAAACTACAATGATAAATCTGCAGAAAATAGAAATAAAAAATCTTTAGATGGATTAGGAATTGAAATAGGAAGAGAATTTGGATATTATCAATGGGCATTAGCTTATGAACAAGAGTATGATCTAGGAACAAGAGATTATGAGTGGAGAGCTGCACTACAATTTACATTGCTTGCTTTCCCTGACAAACCAATATTTGGTCTTGGAGCTACTACTGGAGCAGATAAGAGAACAACTCCAGATACTTACCTATTTGATGGATTAAAACCAGAAGATGTAATAGATTAATTTATATAAATTAGAGGAGGAAAATATGAAAATAGAATTACCTAGTGGAGAGATAAAAGAGTTTGAAAGTGCAGTAAATATGTTTGAAATTGCTAAAAGTATCAGTAACTCTTTAGCAAAAAAATCAGTAGCTGCTAAAGTTGATGGAATAGAGATGGATATGTCAACTGTTCTTGATAGAGATGCAAAGGTAGAGTTTGTAACTGCTGATTCTGAAGAGGGAGAAGAGGTTATAAGACACTCAGCTGCTCACCTTATGGCACAAGCAGTAATCAGATTATTCCCAGGAACAAAAGTTGCAATAGGACCAGCTATAGAAAATGGATTCTACTATGACTTTGATCCAGAAGTACAATTTACTGAAGAAGATTTAGCTAAAATTGAAGCTGAAATGAAAAAAATAGTAAAAGAAAATGAAAAAATTGAAAGAATAATGATGAGCAGAGAGGAAGCTATTGAACACTTTGAAAAACTTGGAGAAGTTTACAAAGTTGAAATAATAAAAGAGATTGCTCAAGGAGAAATGCTTTCTTTCTATAAACAAGGTGAATTTATGGATCTTTGTAGAGGACCTCATGTACCTTCTACATCTTACATAAAAGCATTTAAATTAAAATCAGTAGCTGGAGCATATTGGAGAGGAGACTCTAAAAATAAAATGCTTCAAAGAATCTATGGATTTGCCTTCTCTGATGATAAGAGATTAAAAGATTATTTACACCTATTAGAAGAAGCTGAAAGAAGAGACCATAGAAAACTTGGAAGAGAACTTGATCTATTCTTTGTAAGTGAATATGGACCTGGATTCCCTATATTCCTTCCAAAAGGAATGGCAATAAGAAATACTCTTATTGATCTATGGAGAAGAGAGCATACACTTGCTGGATATCAAGAAATAATGACTCCTATTATGTTAAATAAAGAGCTTTGGGAAACTTCAGGACACTGGTTTAACTACAGAGAAAATATGTATACTTCAACAATAGATGAAACTGAATTTGCTATTAAACCTATGAACTGCCCAGGAGGAATAATTACTTATAAATCTCAACTACACTCATATAAAGATTTCCCAATTAGATGTGGAGAATTAGGAACTGTTCATAGACATGAGTTTTCAGGAGCACTTCATGGACTTATGAGAGTAAGATCATTTACTCAAGATGATGCTCATATCTTTATGACTCCAGATCAAATTGAATCTGAAATTATTGGAGTAGTACAATTAATAGATAAATTCTATAGTAAACTATTTGGATTTGAATACCATATTGAGCTTTCAACAAAACCAGAAAAAGCTATTGGATCAGATGAAATTTGGGAAAAAGCAGAAGCTGCACTAGCTGGAGCTCTTGAAAAAATTGGTAAACCATATAAATTAAACCCTGGAGATGGGGCATTCTATGGACCTAAATTAGACTTCAAAATTAAAGATGCTATTGGAAGAACTTGGCAATGTGGAACTATTCAACTAGACTTCAACTTACCAGAAAGATTTGATATTACTTACATAGGTGAAGATGGAGAAAAACATAGACCAGTAATGCTACATAGAGTTGTTTATGGATCAATTGAAAGATTTATAGGTATCCTTATTGAACACTATGCAGGAGCTTTCCCTCTATGGTTAGCACCTACTCAAGTAAAACTTTTAACTATCAATGATGAAGTTGTTCCTTATGCTCAAGAGATCTTCAATGCTCTACAACAAAGAGGAATAAGAGTAGAATTAGATGATAGAGCAGAATCTATTGGATATAAAATAAGAGAAGCCAATGGAAAATACAAAGTTCCAGTACAAATTATCATTGGTAAAAATGAAGTTGAAAATAAAGAAGTTAATATAAGAAGATTTGGATCTCAACAACAAGAATCTATGAAATTAGATGAGTTCTTAGATAAAATTGTAGAAGATGCAAAAATAAAATTTGATAAATAAGAATATTATTAATATAAAAAGGCAGAAAGAATTTTTTCTATCTGTCTTTTTTTTATACAAAAAACTTAAAAAAAGCATTGACTTTTAAAAAAAAGAATAGTATATTACTAATATGATTAGTGATATTATCAAAGGTGATTGAGATGAAAATAGAATTCTCACAATATTCAAAAGAACAAAAAGGAATATTAGTAATAGGTTTTTTATGTATGTTCATTACAATGGGAGCTTTGATAAACTGTAATGGAATTTTTATTAAGCCAATATCTATTACTTTAAAATGTAGTCATTTTAAAATATCAATTATTTATTTTTTGTATATCATAGGACAAATATTTTTACAAATTTTTTTAGAAAAAATACTAAAAAGAATAGTTATAAAAAAAGTTATGGAATATAGTTGTTTATTAATTTCATTAAACCTTTTAATTATAATTTTATCTAAAGAACTAATGATTTTATATTTTTGTGCTTTTTTTATAGGGATAGGAGTTGGTGGAATGACAACAGTACCCATTTCTATCTTAATAAAAAATAATTTTTTAAAAAATTATGGAGTTGTTTTAGGAATAGTTTTAAGTGGGAGTGGAATAGGTGGAATGATATTTGGACCAATATTTATTAACTTAATTCCGATAGTAGGTTGGAAAAAATGTTATTTACTACTTTTGTTAATCCATCTATTAATTTTATACCCTTTAATAAAAAAGAAAATTAGTACTTATAATTTAAAAGAAGATAATGTTGAAAGAAAGGCAAGAAAATCTCAAAGTTATTTAAGAGAGAGAAAGTTTTGGTTATTTGGAATAGCTTCAATGATAACTTATTCTTCAATCTCAACAGTACATCAAACTTTAGCTTCATATTTAAATGACTTAAACTACTCAATATCTAAGATATCATTAATTTTTTCCCTTGGAATGTTTTCATTAGCAATAGGAAAAGTTGTTCTAGGAAAAATATATGATATGTTTAGTGTAAAAAAATCAACAATATTTAGTGCTTTAAATGCAGTAATAGCAATAATAAGTATAATTTTTATAAAAGTAAATAGAATTGAATATATTTATATAGTAACTTTAGGGTTAGGATACTCCTTTGGTAGTATAGCATATCCTTTTGTTACTGAAAAATTATTTAAAGAAAAAGAGTTTGTAAAAATAAATAGTATCTATAATGCAATCGGAAATTTATCGTTGGGATTGGGAATGATTTTAGCTTCAATGATCTATGATAAATTTCATAATTATGGAGTCATTTATAGAGCATTTGTAGTTTTGTCATTAGTTTCAATATTAATATATATAAAAATAATTCCTAAAGATAAAATATTAAAGAAGGAGGTGTAAAATAAAAGCTTTATTTATTTTTTAGGAATGATAAAATAAAAAATATAAGGAGTGGGGTTATATGAATGAAGAATATATGAAAATGGCTAATAGTCCAATAATGTGGATAGCTTGTGCAATCCCAATTATCTGGGTAATAATACAAGCGGTAGTTTATTATAAAAAAAGTAGAAGTGCAGCATTAAAAATGGGGATAGAAGATATAAAAATTAAACATGCTACAAAAAGTGCTAGTATTGCATCAATAGGACCATGTTTTGTTATGATAACAACAATGCTTTCATTGATGTTAAATGTGGGAGCACCATTGGCCTGGTTAAGAGTTGACTTTATAGGGAGCGTTTCTTATGAATTAACAGGAGCGCAAATGGCGGCTGACGCTATGGGAATTGAAATGGGAAGTGCACAAATGAATGCAGATTTTCTCTGTGCAGCAGCAGTTGTTATGACAACAGGTTGTCTGGCTTGGATATTATTCGTTTTATTCTTTGCTAATAAAATGGATAAAGTTAATATGGTAATGGCTGGAGGAAATAAAGCCTTAATTCCTGCATTAGGAGCAGGGGCAATTATAGGTTGTTATTCTTCTTTAACAGTAGATAGGGTATTTCCTATAGGACCAAATATATGGGCTATTATAGTTTCTGGTGGTCTAATGATGATTTTAACTTATTATAATAAAAAGGCAAATAAACAATGGATAAAAGATTGGGGAACTTCTTTATGTATGATAAGTGGAATGATTAGTGCAACTATAGCATCTATGTTATAGAAAGGAGGAAAAATATGAATATTTTAGGAAAAGAAGAAATATTTGAAAAAGAATATATGCCTTTTGTTATTAAATGGGGAAAATTTTCATGTATAATAGCTATATTAGTAGTCTATCTTCCGGCGTTAGCATTATTTTTATTCTTTAATGCACGTCCTGATGTTGGAGCAATAATAACAGGAATAATAGGAATGGTTTCAGCATATAGTGCTTGGTATTTTGTAGATCCAATTACATTATTCCCAATTTTAGGAGTACCTGGGATGTATATGACTTATGTTTCAGGAAACAGTAAAGAAATCAGAGGACCAGCAGCTTTACAAGCTATGGATGCAGCAGAAGTTAAAGCAGGAACACCTGAAGGAACTATAATATCAGCTATTGGAATATCTATTTCAATTTTAATTAGTTTAACAGTAATGACAATTGTAGCTATAGTAGGAAACTTTATGCTACAAATTCTACCTACTCCAGTTATAACATCATTAAGATACTTACTTCCTTCATTATTTGGAGCTTTAGCAATGCAAAGAGTTGTATTAAATCCCAAAGTAGCATCTATTGGTATTCCATTAGCATTTATAACATTTTTCTTAAAAAAAATGGGAATGTTTAAATTTCTTCCATTAGGCGGAGGATATGCACCATTAATGATCTGTGTATTTGTTTGTATGTTTTTATCAAAAGCAATGTTTTTAAGAGAACACCCAGAATATAGAAAAAAGTAAAGAAATTATTTTAGGAATTTAAGGAGGGAACTATGATAATGAGAGAAAAAGTAGCAGAAAAATTTTATATTGAAGATCATGCAGTGCTATATGGTTTATTAGTGAAAAATGCAATAGAAATATTTGGAGAAGCAGGAAAAGAGTCTTCTAAAAATGGAACAATTTTATACGCTAAAGAAAGAGGAATAAGAATGGCAATGAGAGCACTTGCTGATGGTCAAGAACTTACTCCTAATAACTATATGATCTATGGAGAATGGATTGATTATAAAAAAGTAAGTAAAGCTGAAATAAAATCAATTTCTCCTGAGTATAGGACAAATAGCTTAGTGTGTGGTTGGTGTGATGCTTGGAAAAAACATGATCTAATGGAATATGGAAAGATTTACTGTACTTGGATTGATAAAAATCTTGTAAAAGGATTTAATTCAAATAATGAATTAGAAATAGACAGCATTTTATCTCATGGAGGAGAATGTTGTGCATTTCATTGGGTAGGAGCTAAATTCAATGACATGGAAGATTTAAAGAAAATGAGAGAAGTTAAATCTTCAAAAGCTTACTACGTATTAAAAGATTTCTTATATCATACAGCACATGTATTATCAGCAATGAGCAGACAATATTTTATGGATTTTGGAGTAGCAGAAGCAAATAAAATAATAGAAAAATCTCTTAAAGAATACGAAGAAAAATTTGGTGTAGAAAAGAAAGAAGCACTAGTTGAAGAAGGAAAATTGAACTTTTTAGCAATCTAAAATAGGAGAGAAGGCTATGACAGATAAAGAATATATAGAAAGATTAATAGAAAAGAAAAAAAATGTATTCATAGAGGCTAGTGATAAAATTTGGGATAATCCTGAACTATATTTTCATGAAACAATAGCAGCTGAAACTTTAAAAGAGATTTTAAAGAAAGAAGAATTTGAGGTTTTAGAAAATGTAGATGATATACCAACAGCTTTCATAGGAAGCTATGGGTCAGGTAAACCAGTAATAGCAATTTTAGGAGAGTTTGACGCTCTACCAGGATTGAATCAAAAAGCGTTTTTAGATAAAAAAGAAGAGATTATTCAAGGTGCACCAGGACATGGGTGTGGTCATAATGCAATTGGAAGTGGTAGTTTATCTGCAGTAGTTGTAGTTAAAGACTATATGAAAGAAAATAATCTATCAGGAACAATTAAATATTTTGGTTGCCCTGCAGAAGAAGCAGGTTGGGGTAAAATGTTTTTAGCAAGAGATGGTTTCTTCTCTGATGTAGATGCAGCTATAACTTGGCACCCTGCTGGAATCAATAGAGTTCAAGGATCGAGTTCATTGGCAAATCTATGTATGATGTTTCATTTTAAAGGAAAAACAGCTCATGCAGCAGGAGCACCTCATTTAGGAAGAAGTGCTTTAGATGCTTGTGAATTAATGAATGTGGGGGTGAACTATTTACGTGAACATATTATACCTGAAGCGAGAGTACATTATGCTTACTTAGATACAGGAGGATCAGCACCAAATATAGTTCAAGATCAAGCTTCTTTAAAATATTTTGTACGTGCACCTAAAATTAAACAAGCATTAGAAATTGCAGAAAGAGTAAAAAAAGTTGCTCAAGGAGCAGCTCTAATGACTGAAACAGAAGTTGAAATAGAATTTAAAGCTGGAATGTGTGATTATGTTCCAAATGAAGTTATAAGCAAAACTATGACAGAAGCTTTATTTGAAATAGGAGCTCCAAAATTTGATGAAGAAGATGAAAAAGTAGCTAGAAAATTCTTTGAAACAGTATCACAAAATGAAATAAGTGCAGCTTTAAAAAGAGCGTCAGAATCCTATGATAATGTTGAAAGATTTAGAGAAATGGTTTTAATAACTGAAGTTGCTCCGTTTAGAAAAATAGATAGTTATGGATTTGGTTCTACTGATGTAGGAGATGTATCTTATTCTGTACCAACGGCTCAATTACATTTAACATCTTTAGCTAATGGAACTCCAGGTCATTCTTGGCAAGTAACAGCTCAAGGAAAAACTAAATATATGCATAAGGCATTAATTACTGCAGGAAAGATTTTGGCATTAACAGCAATAAAATTATTAAAAAATCCTAAAATTTTAAAGGAAGCAAAAATTGAATATGTTAATGTAACAGGAGGAAAATATATTTGTCCTGTTGGGAAAGATGTTAAACCAGAAATATAAATAAATATGGGGTTAAATTTATTTTAATCCCATATTTTTATATTATATAGCTATTAAAATATAAAATAAATATGTACTATTTACTTTTAATTTTTTAATTGATACAATTAAGATGAAAGATGTTTTATAAAGATAGGAAGGAGGAAAATATATGAAAAAAGCGGATACCAGTTTAAAAGTAATTGCGTATCAAGCTATTCTTGATGGAATTATAAATGGAGAGTATCAAGCAAAGCAAATAATAAATGAACAAGAATTAGTAGAAAAATTTGGGTTTAGTAAATCACCAATTCGTGAGGCGCTTGCAACATTATGTAATGAAGGAGTTATACGTAATTTACCTCGTTATGGATATGAAGTTATTCAGTTAACTAAAGAGGATATAATTGAAATTTTAAACTATAGATTTGTTATTGAAGGTGGATTTTTAAGAGAAACATATGAGAATATAACTGAAGAACAGTTAAAGAAATTACAAGAATTAGCAATTTTGTGTAAAGAACCTGTAGATGATCCATGGGTTCATTGGGAAAGAAATTCTGAGTTTCATTTAACTTTACTTTCGTATTCTCAAAATGAATATGCTTGGACACAATTAAAAAAATCTATGGAAATTTTAAAAAGAGCATATGTTCAATTTTATAGAGATAAGTGGAGGGAAAATCTCATAAAAAGAGAGTATCATGATGCTATATTAAAAGCAATAAAAGTGCGTGATATAGAAAGTGCTATTGAATATTTAAAAAAAGAGTTAATGGATTTTTAATTAGTATAAAATTTTTATGTACCAATTTCTTATTAAAATAAGAAATTGGTACATTTTTTTTTAAAAATTATGGTATAATGTGTTAAATATAAGCTAAAAAGGAGGAAAAATTTATGATTAAAAATTTTGTTCATCTTCATCTACATACAGAATATAGCCTCCTTGATGGAGTTGGAAAAATAGACGACTATTTAGATAGAGCTATTGCTTTAAAGATGCAAGCTATGGCTATAACAGATCATGGAAATCTTTTTGGAGTACTTGAATTTTATAAAAAAGCTATGAAAAAAGGGATAAAACCTATAATTGGTTTAGAAGCATATGTAGCAGAAAATTCAATGGAATTAAAAGAGGGAAGAAACTTTCATTTGATCTTATTAGCAGAGAATAACAGAGGATATAAAAATCTTTTAAAAATAAGTTCAGAAAGTTATTTAAGAGGATTTTATTATAAACCAAGAATAGATAAAGAGTTTTTAAAAGATCACAGTGATGGGATAATTGCCCTTTCAGCATGTATGCAAGGGGAGATCTCAAGAAGAATTTTAGATAATGAACCAAAGGGAAATATAGATTTAGCAGTTAATCAGTATATAGATATTTTTGGAAAGAATAACTTCTATATTGAAGTTCAATCTAATGGTGTTAAGGGACAAAAGGAACTTAATGATAGATTATATGATGTAGCAGAAGAATACAATTTAAAAATGGTAGCTACAAACGATACACACTATGTCAATGAAGGGGAACACACTCTACAAGATATTTTGATTTGTGTACAAACTGGGGCAAAAGTTTCAGATGAAAAGAGAATGAGAATTGAAACTGATGAACTTTTCTTGAAAAGCAGAGAGCAGATAATAGATGGTTTAGGGACAAAGTTTTTAGAAGCAGTAAATAATACAGTTGAGATAGCTGAAAGATGTGATATCAGTATAGAATTTGGAAAATTTAAGTTTCCAGAGTATAAAATTCCTACTTGTGTTAAAAGTATAGAGGGATTTTTAAGAAAATTAGTATATATGGGATTAGATAGAAGATATCCTCACGGACTTACTAAAAATATAATAGAGAGAACAGAATATGAACTTTCTATTATTGAGAAAATGGGGTATGCAGGATACTTTGTAGTAGTATGGGATTTTATTGACTATGCTAAGAAAAATAGGATACCAATAGGACCAGGAAGAGGATCAGCAGCAGGAAGTTTAATTGCTTATGCACTGGGAATAACTGAATTAGATCCATTAGAGTACAATCTGATTTTTGAAAGATTTTTGAATCCTGAAAGAGTATCAATGCCAGATATAGATATAGATATTTGTCAAGAAAGAAGACAGGAAGTTATTGAGTATGTAATAGAAAAGTATGGAGCTGATAAAGTAGCACAGATTATTACATTTGGAACAATGAAAGCAAGAGCAGCTATAAGAGATGTTGGAAGGGTGATGGATACCCCTCTTAGTAAGATTGATAGTGCAGCAAAATTAGTTCCTTTTAATGCTACAATAAGCCAAACTTTAAATAGTGTAGAGGAGTTTAGAAATATTTATTTAAATGATAGTGAGATGCAAAAGGTAATAGATATCTCTGCTAAAATTGAGAACAAAGTTAGACATGCCTCTGTCCATGCAGCAGGTATAGTTATAACAAAAGATCCTCTTACAGAGCTAGTTCCTCTGTATAGTGATAATAAAAATAAGGTTGTATCAACTCAATATCAGATGAAGGAATTAGAAGATTTAGGACTTCTAAAAATGGACTTTTTAGGATTACGTAATCTTACAATTCTTCAAAGAACAATAGATTATATAAAAGATGGAACAGGAGAAGAGATTGTTTTGTCTGATATTCCTTTAAACTCTAAAAAAGTTTATGATATGTTATCAAGAGGGGATACTTCAGGGGTATTCCAAATGGAATCTCAAGGATTGAGAAAAATACTGTTGAAGTTGAAACCTGATAGATTTGAAGATATTATCGCCTTGTTGGCATTGTATAGACCAGGACCATTGGGATCTGGAATGGTAGATGATTTTATAAATGGGAAAAATGGTGTTACAGAGATAAAATACCCTCATCCATCTCTAGAAACAGTTTTAAAAGAAACTTATGGGGTTATTCTATATCAAGAGCAGGTTATGAAGATAGCCAATGTAATGGCTAATTATTCCCTTGGAGAGGCAGATCTTTTAAGAAGAGCTATGGGGAAAAAGAATATTCAGATAATGGAAGAGAACAGGGATAAATTTGTAGAGAGATCTATAAAAAATGGATACAGTAAAGAAAAAGCTGTGGAGATGTTTGAGCTTATTGATAAATTTGCTGGATATGGATTTAATAAGTCTCACTCAGCAGCTTATGCAATGATAGCTTATTGGACAGCATATTTTAAAGCTCACTATATGAAGTATTATTATGCAGCTCTTATGACTTCTGATATGAGTCACATAGAGGATGTAGCTTATTATGTGGAAGATGCAAAGATACACAATGTAAAATTGTATCTACCAAATGTAAATAAAGCTAGTTCAAAATTTATTGTTGATAATGATGGAGTTGTATTTTCATTGGCAGCAATAAAAAATGTTGGAGAGGGAGTAGCAGATAGAATTTTACAAGAGTACAATGAAAATGGTGAGTATAAAAACTACGAAGATTTTGTAGTGAGAACTCGTAAAGATGGATTGAATAAAAAAGCTTTAGAATCTCTTATTCTAGCAGGAGCTTTAGATAGTTTACCAGGAAACAGAAAACAGAAGTTTGAATCAGTAGATAAAGTTTTAGATTATGCTAATAGAAAACTGAAAGAGGATGATATTCAGCAGATGAACCTTTTTGGAGAGGCTAAATCTATTTTAGGAGCATTTATGTTACCACAGATGGCTGAATATACAATAGAGGAACTATTGGCTAAAGAAAAAGAGTATCTAGGTTTTTATTTTAGTGCCCACCCTTTAGATAATTATAGAAATATAATAGATGTGTATAGATTGAATAAGATAGCAGACATTAAAGAGGAGAAAACTCCTCGCATTTTTAAAACATATGGAATAATTAGGGATATAAAGAAGGTAGTAACTAAGAAAACAGGACAGGTAATGTGCTTGTTTGAGCTAGAAGATTACTATGATAAGATTAGCTGTGTAGTATTTCCAAGAGATTATGCAGAAAATGCTCATATTTTTGTTGAAGGAAAAGCTGTGTATATTGAGGGAAGTATACAGACAGATTATTTCAAAGGTAGTGAAACAAAAAAAGTTATTGTAAAAAATATAAGATTCTTAGATGAACTATGCTATGATAAAAGATTTACTGTGTATCTTTTAATTACTGAGGAGGATAAAGAAAAATTTAGTAGATTAAAACAGATAATTTTATCCTATCTAGGTGATACAAAATTGAGCTTTGCTATTAAGACAAAAACTACTAAAGAGGTAAAATCTACTAAATACAAGGTGTTACCTTCGAAATTATTTATAGATGAGATAATAGAATTGATAGGGGTAGACAAGATCACTATAAAGTAGTAGAATGTAATTTTGTTGAAATAAAGTAATTGTAGTGGTAAAATATATAAAAATGAGGAGGGATTATGAAGGCTGATATAAAAACTATAGAAGAGTTAATGAAAGTTTTACATGAACAAAAATTAACTGAAGTTTCATATGAAGACACAAATTTTAAAGTGACAATAAAAGGAACAGCAACTGCTGAAGTAAAAAAAGAGATAAAAAGAGATCAAAAACCTGTAGAAACTAAGGAAACTATAAAGTATAAAGAAGTATTATCTGACCATATTGGAAGATATTTCTATATGAAAAAAGATGGAACTCCAATAATAGAAGTTGGACAAAAAATAAAATCAGGACAAGAGATAGGATATATTACTACAATAGGTGTAAATACAACTATCTGTTCTAACTTCTCAGGAGTAATAGAGGAAATATATATTGAAAATGGCAATCCAGTAGATTATGGAAGACCATTATTAAAAATTAGAATATAATGCTCTAAGATATTTGGATTACCAGGAGGAAAAGATATGTTTAAAAAGATACTTATAGCGAACAGAGGGGAAATAGCTGTTAGAATAATTAGAGCAGCTAAAGAGCTAGGAATAAAAACAGTTGCTGTATATTCTGAAGCAGATAAAGAGAGCTTACATGTAATGTTAGCTGATGAGGCAGTTTGTATAGGAGGAATTTCAAGTACAGAATCATATTTAAAAATTCCTAATATCATAGCAGCAGCAGAGATTACAGGAGCAGATGCAATTCACCCAGGATATGGATTCTTATCTGAAAATGCTAGATTTGGAAAGATTTGTGAAATGCACAATATAGCATTTATTGGACCTAGACCAGAGTGTATTATAAAAATGGGAGATAAGGCAACAGCTAGAGCAACTGCAATAGCTAACAATGTACCAGTAACAAATGGAACTGGAATAATCAAAAGTGTAGAAGAAGCTAAAAAAGAGGTAAATGAGAGAATAAAATACCCAGTAATGATTAAAGCCACTGCTGGTGGTGGAGGAAAGGGTATGAGAATTGCCAGAAATGATGAGGAACTTGCTGCTAATATAGTAGCTGCTCAAAATGAGGCAGAATCAGCTTTTGGAAACCCAGATGTATATATAGAAAAATTTGTTGAAGATCCAAGACATATTGAGATACAAATTATGGGAGATAAACATGGAAATGTAATCTATCTTGGAGAGAGAGATTGTTCTATTCAAAGAAGACATCAAAAGCTTATAGAGGAAGCTCCATCATTCTCACTTCCATATAACATTAGAAAGGCAATGGGAGAAGCAGCTGTAACATTGGCTAAAGCTATAAACTATGACTCAGCTGGAACATTAGAGTTTTTAGTTGATAAAAACAACGACTTCTTCTTTATGGAGATGAATACAAGGGTTCAAGTTGAACATACTGTAACAGAGATGGTAACAGGACTTGATATTATAAAACTTCAAATAAAAGTTGCAGCAGGAGATAAATTAAATATAACTCAAGATGATGTTGTACTTTATGGACATGCTATTGAGTGTAGAATAAATGCTGAAGATCCAGAAAATGATTTTTTACCATCTCCAGGAGTATTACAAAAATATATAGTTCCTGGTGGAAATGGTATAAGAGTAGATTCACACTCATATCAAGGATATGAGATAAGCCCTTACTATGATTCTATGATAGGAAAATTAATTGCCTTTGGAATTAATAGAGAGGAAGCTATAGCTAAGATGAAAAGAGCTCTTGATGAATATATAATTGAGGGAATAGAAACAACAATTCCATTCCATAAAGAAGTATTTGAAAATGAGCTATACTTAGCAGGAAAAACTTCAACAAACTTCATAGAAGAAAATTTTTCTAAAAAAAATAATTAAAAATCAATTAAATAGTAGTTTTTTTTCAGAAAATTAGATATAATAGTGTTACATAAAACTTGGAGGTGTTTTCAATGAACGAATTAGGAAATATAAGAATTTCAGATGACGTAGTAAAAACAATAGCTGCTAAAGCTGCAAGTGATGTAGAAGGTGTATATAAACTTGCTGGTGGAATGGTAGATGAAGTAAGTAAAATCCTAGGAAAGAAAAGACCAACTAATGGGGTAAAAGTAGAAGTAGGAGAAAAAGAGTGTAGCATCGAAATATTTATAATCGTAGAATATGGATATCCAATCTCTGAAGTAGCTCATGAAGTTCAAAAAGCTGTTTTAAAAGCAGTTTCTGAATTAAGTGGATTAAAAGTTGTAGAAGTAAATGTATATGTTCAAGATGTTAAAATAATATCTGAAGAAACTACTGAAGAAGTTGAAGACATACAAGAGTGATTATAATATAAAGAGGCGTCTGAACAACGCCTCTAAATTTTATTAAAGGTGGGATTGTTATGATAAATAAATTCCTTTTTTTTCTAGGTTGGGTAGGAATATTCATTCTATCAATAACAGGTATTGTATGTACTGTAATGCCTAATGTGATAGTGAAGTTTAATCCACTGGATTCTATAAAAACTAATGTTGTAATAGTAGTAGTTTGTGTAGCATATTTCTTATTATCTATATTGAAACTATGTTCACTATTTGAGAAAACTGGAGATTATGAGATAAAAACTGAAAATGGTAAGGTAACTATATCAGCTAACTCAGTAATTAGCTTTATTAAGGAGTTACTATCTAAAGATAGAGAGATAAATAATATAAAAGTTATCACTGGAAAAAAAGGTAGAAAATTTACTATTAAGATAAAACTTGATATGCTAACTGATGGAAATATAGCTGACAAAACTAATTCTATACAAGAAATGATAAAACAAAGATTATCTGAAAAAATGGGATTAGAAGTTGAAAAAGTAGAGGTACAAATCTCTAAAATCTCATTGAAGTCAGATAATATCAGTGGAACAAGTGCTGAAGAGTAGAGGTGGTACAGTGCTAGGAGAATTATTAGAAAGATTATTAGTAACTCTTATAAATAATTGGAAAAAATATCTAGGATGTTTTTTAGGTTTTGTATTAGGAGTTTTATTAGTAGAGTATGGAATGTTAAAAACACTGTTTATTATTGTATTAAGTACTATTGGATATAAATTAGGGGATATTACAATTACCAAAAAGATCAAAAAATTTATATTGGAAAAGATGAAAGAAGATTAAAAAATTTAAAAGATAGAAAGGAAAAATATGAGTAGAAGAGTAGCTAGAGAGGAACTATTTAAATTAGTATTTGAAGGAGAAATAAAAGAGGAAAGTACTAAAGAGATATTTGACAGTTATCTAACTAGAGATGAAGCACTGAAAAATGAAAATGAGATTGCTTTCATAAAAAAATATATGGAGGGAATCACTGAAAATAACAGTGAAATTTTAAAAACTATTTCAGATAATATTACAGGTTGGAGTTTTGAAAGAATTGGAAATGTAGAGAAAGCTCTTTTAAAATGCTCAGTATATGAGATTTTATTTGAAGATACTCCACGTGAAATTGTTATCAATGAGGTAGTAGAGCTTGCAAAAGTTTATGGTGATGAAAAAACATCTGAATTTATAAATGGAGTTCTAGCTAAAATAGTAAATAGATAATAATTTGAAAGAGTATTAAAAATATACTACATCTTAATTTTTAATCATAAAAAATAGGATGTAGTTTTTTTATGCTCAATTAAAAATGAA
>OGWQ01000908.1_pt1 | contig 19820 bp, 9 predicted proteins | sample 1576091 | NCBI WGS metagenome assembly OGWQ01 (sample SAMEA3541584, study PRJEB24748) | human gut metagenome | biome: human gut; feature: human-associated habitat; material: faeces | place: China | collected 2012
GATGCGTTTATTGAAAATAAACTAATGTATGCACCGGGTAAAGCCGTAAATGCCGCAAGTACGTTCATCCAGAACGTAGATAAATGTACAGAAGCCGCCGCCTCTACACGTGGAAAGTGGAAATCGGAAGCACGTGCATTGCGGGCATACTATTATTTTGAATTGCTGCGCCTTTACGGTCCCATTCCGTTGATTGGCGAAGATCCCATTCCTTTGGACGCTTCCTTGGAAGAACTGATTAAAGAACGTAATTCGGTAGACGAATGCGTAAACTTCATTGCTACGGAATTGCAGAGCGCCATTGATTCCGGCGATTTGCTCCAGAGAGCCGGAAAGGCAAACCTGGGACGTATGGATGTCGCCACTTGTATGGCACTCAAGGCAAAGCTGTACCTCTATTGGGCAAGTCCGCTTTTCAACGGAAATACGGATCAGGCGTCAGTCAAGAATAAAGACGGCAAACAACTTTTCCCTCAGACCGAAGATAACTCCAAATGGGCTCAGGCACGCGATGCATATGAACGGTTTATGACCTTCGCAACCGGACAGGGATACAAGCTGACCGAGGTCTATACGAATGGAAAACTAGACCCTTATGCTTCGTGCAGGGCTGCGGGCGAGTTTTTCACCACAACCTGGGAAGCTGTTGATGAACTGATTTTTGTGAAACTGAGAGATTTGTACGACTATACCTACTGGGTATGTCCTAAGTTTACCGACTTCCAGGATACTGACGTGACTGGCGGCGGTGGCTATTATACAACACAGGAAACGGTAGACCTGTTCTTTACGAAAGACGGACTGACCATCGAAGAAGATCCCGGCTATGACAAATTCGAGGGCATACCGAGCGCCAACAACTTCACATCCGGAAGATATTATGACCCCAATAACCCTTCCCGTCTTTACTTTGACGCCGATAAGTCCAAAGTGCTGAAACAGTGGAAAGACCGTGAACCGCGCTTTTATGTGAATATTACCTATAGCGGCTCTATCTGGCTGAACGAAGGTAAGTACAATGAGGAAATGCGCACAGACTTCACCAACGGTGCAAACGGAACCTGCGGCAAGTCCAAAGCCTCCGGCGACTGTCCGGATTCGGGATACTTGATCCGTCGGGGTGCGAAAGCTTCTAACAACAACGGCTCGAAACACTTCTCTCCGGTACTTCGTCTGGCAGATATGTATTTGGGATATGCCGAAGCACTTTGTATGTGCAGCGATCTCGACAATGCCCTGACTTATCTGAATAAAATCCGTGTCCGTGCAGGCATTCCCGAATATACATTTACCGCAACAGCCGGCAAAATAACCTGTCCGAAGACACAGACCGATCTGCTGAACCGTATCCGCCGCGAACGTCTGGTTGAACTAGTCTTCGAATGGAACCGCTATTTCGATGTGCGTCGCTGGAAAGTGGCGGAAGGACAGAATGATCCCGAACATTGGATCTATCCGGCATATCACACCGGAGGCGAAGGAGGCAAAGTATACGGTATGAATATGGACAAGGATTATCCGGCATTCTTCGAAAGGACCTCTTTTGAGACTCGTGTAGCATTTACGAAAAAGCAATATTTCATGCCGATACCTTATGATGACCTCCGTCGTATCCCGTCACTGGTACAAAACTTAGGATGGTAATACGATATTCGAACAATAACGCTTAAACAAGAAGATTATGAAACATTGGAAAGATATAGCTTTCGGGTTGTTTGTCTCACTGACACTGGCTGCCTGCTACGGTGAGGAAGACAGCTTCGCAACTCCTGACATCTATAAAGATTATCAGCCTGTACTGAAAGACGGGAATACCGTAGCCGGATATGCGGCTGCCCCTCTCAAAGAGGCGAAATATGATGAGGTGCTGAATGAACTTTACCTCACGTGGGACGGCAGTAACTCTGGCTGGGAAAAGAGAGATGAATATGTGGGAGTGGAAGTAGAATTCAACTCCCTGCTCTCCGGCAAAAAGATAAAGCGCGTCATGATCCCGAATGTCGGTGATTTTGGCAACCTGACTGTGAAAAGGCGGGATTATGGCAACGAGCCGACCACTCTGCGTCTGAGTAAATATCGTACAGTAGTGGTTACAGACCGTTACGGTGTAGAGGAACTTCGTTTCCGTTCTATCTACAAAGATGCCGACGGTGCCCGGCAGACAAGTGACTGGACGAATCTGAGCGATCAGGCGGATAAGTATGAACTTCAAGTGGATATGAACTATGCTGCCTGGCAGTATTTTAAAACCAGCCAGGCGACACAAGTTCAGATTTCCTTTGAGAGTGATTCGGAGATACGTCCCGTTTCTGCATTGTATAATCTGATAGGTAACGGAGATGAGGCTGCTACTCAGGAAGAGTTCCGGAAATGGTATTATATGGATTGTGCGGCTATGTCATTCGACCCCTATAATCTGGCTTTCGACCCTTACAGCAAACTGCGTGTCTTTATCAAGAAAGACCAGACCGGAGGAGCGTATGCGGTAGATTACCCCACCCATAACGAAGGAAGAGGTATTGTTTATCCGGCTTCGGAAAGCAATCCGAACGATGCGTGGTGGAAACTGCCGGACATGCAGCATGTGTTTATGCACGAGATGGGACACTGCGTGCAGTGGATGCCCAAACAAGGAAAATATATCATGGAAGGTGTGCAGGATTGTGACCGGCAGGGATATCAGGAAGGATGGCCGGACGCTGTGAAAGTAGCGAGCAAAGGATATATTCTGGCTACGCAAAAAGAAGAATATCAGGCTGCTATCGCCAAGTCTTACCGGAATCCGCAGAGTGATAAATACTTTGTCTGGCAGGTTGACTATAATACTTCCGGTGCTTTTATGAGTTGGCTGCGTCTTTATAATGGCGACTTCGTACGTATGTTGCCGTGGACGGTGCTGATGGACGAACTGACCAACCAGTGGAGCCTGGAGGATGCGGTGAAGTATATCCTGAAGGAGAGCTACCCGGACCTTACGATGGAAGAACTCTGGAACGAATACAAGACAGAGGTGGAAGTGTTCCTGCAAAATAACTAATAGAGCAACCTTTAAAAAACAACTATGATGAAGAAAGTATTATTTGCATTAGCTGTGCTGTGCACGAGCTTTTGGAGTTGCAATACCTTGGATTTGAATGACGTGGGCTACGGAGATGGTGACCGTCTGAAGGCTTCCTCCGTTAAAGAAATATTGTATGGCACAGCTGATGGCTGTTGGAAAGCTGACTATCAGGGGCACGAGTTTTACTTCCAGTTTCATGAAGACGGAACAGTGACACTGGATTCGGACTTTCTGGAGATGGCGGTAGAAGGAAAAACATCATTCTCTGCCAAAGGCAAGGAAGTGGCACTGGATATTGAGAATTGCGATGTCCATCTGCAAAACCTGGGTAGTGAATTTGCAGATACCAAGTTTGTCGTATCAGAGATTCCGGCAGAAGGAGAGGCGCCACAACTGAACTTATACGGTGAATCTACCGGCAATACCATTGAACTGCAGCCGACTACACAGGCATACATCGATGGTAAAGTTGCTTCAAAAGCGGACTTTACCGAACTCTTTGAGAAAAACTTATTGGATAATCAGTCCATCTGTGACGCTTCCGGCAATTTTATCGGTTATTATGGCTTGGTACTGAATGGTGTCAATGATCTTTCTGTCAAGGTAATAACGATTGAAAACAAGGATGGAAGCGATGCGAACGGCCATACGCAATATTATGAATCTAAACTGACGAAAGAAGGGCAAATCTTCAAACTGGACACGCCGGTAGAACAGATTAAATCGGTGAACGGAGCCACTTATGCCTTCAAAGCCATTGATTGCACCGGTGATGCGGTGGCGGTAGACGGTATGTCAAATGTAACCCTGACCTCCAACAAGGGAGCGGTCAATGACTTCGACTATGTGACTTCCGGAGGAAAATTCACACTCGGAAAAGCGCAGGATCATGGTGCCGCTTGCGATGAAATATGGGCGGGAACAGGCGGACAGGCTACAAGCTCCGGTGGAACAATCGCCGATATAAATGCCATGAGCTATGATTTCGGATGGAGTGGAAGCGCGAAGCAAAGACCGCTCGTTATCTGGACATGGTGGTTTGCAAACCTCGCTTTCCCGAGCAGTGAAGAAGGAGCAAGCATCCTGATGAATAATTCCGATAAAGACCGTGTCTTGTTTAAGAACATATCCGGCAGCGGACAGACTTGCGGCGGCGGTACTCTTAACGCGACTGAAGTAGCTGAGATAAATGCCTACTGTAAAGACCTGATAGATACTTGGTTCAATGAGCAAGGACTTTTTGTCGTTCGTCACGACCGTCAGAGTACAGGAGATAAATTATACATCTATCTTTTGTGTCCCGATACGGAAGCCACTTCGAAAGGTGGAATGTGGATGAAGTATCAGAGAGACTGAGAATGAATGTGAATAAGATAGTATAAGCTAATGATGCTAACGTACTTAACTAATTAATAATTAATAAATGAATAGATGATGAAAAGACTGTTTTTACTGATGATCCTGGGTGTAACTTCGGTGTTATGCCTGAATGCTCAAACTAAGTCGTTGCACCAGCTGCAACAGGAATTCGTTGATTTACGCTGTGGTATGTTCATTCATTTCAACATGCCGACCTTCTTTAATGAGGACTGGCCGGACCCGGATGCTGCTCCCGAGCTTTTCAACCCTGTCAGGATGGACTGCAAACAATGGGCAAAAGCGGCAAAATCAGCCAACATGACCTACGGATGTCTGACAACGAAACATCATAGCGGTTTCTGTATATGGGATACTAAAACGACCGATTATAGTGTAATGAGCAGCCCGTTCAAACGTGACGTGGTAAAAGAATATGCCGACGCATTCCGTGCCGAAGGGATGAAAGTGATGCTCTATTATTCGATCCTCGATACGCATGCCCGGCTGCGTCCCAAGTGTATAACTCCGCAGCATATCGAAATGATCAAGGAGCAACTTCGCGAACTGTTGACCAACTATGGTGAAATAACAGCTTTGATCATTGACGGTTGGGATGCCCCGTGGTCACGTATCTCTTACGATGACGTACCTTTTGAAGATATTTATCGTCTGGTCAAATCAATCCAGCCCAACTGTCTGGTGATGGATTTGAATGCAGCGAAATATCCTGCCGAGGCTTTGTTTTACACGGACATCAAGTCTTACGAACAAGGAGCCGGACAGCATATCTCGAAAGATACCAACCGTCTGCCTGCCTTGTCTTGCCTGCCGTTACAGCAGAACTGGTTCTGGAAAGAAAGTTTCCCGACTACCCCTGTGAAGTCTCCGGCACAAATGGTCAATGATAATATCATCCCGATGGGCAAATCCTACTGTAACTTTATCCTGAACGTAGCTCCCAACAGAGACGGCTTGATGGATGCCAACGCCTTGAAAGCTCTGAAGGAAATAGGTAAACTGTGGAAGAACGACGGTCGTGTAGCAACGGTTCCCGAAGCGGATGCTCCTATTATATCTTCCAACATTGCCAAATATCAGCCTGCCGAAGGTACATGGAGCAGTGACTATGCTATCATGGACTTTGCCAATGACGATGATTTCGGGACCTGCTGGAATTCTAATCCTGAAGTGAAAGTGCCCTGGTATTCGGTTACTTTTGAGCGCGAGAAATCTTTCAATATGGTGGTTATTACGGATCGTAACAATGACCGTTTGCAGGAATACCGTCTGGAATACCGTGCGGGTGGTACATGGAAACCCCTTTACGAAGGTAAGGCTCCTACCGGTCTGCGTGTGAAAATCCACCGTTTCGATACGGTTTGGGGAGATGCGGTACGAATGACTGTCTTAAACTCTAATGGTACTACCTCCATTGCAGAGTTCGGGGTATATTGTGAGAGAAGATGATGAATTTATCTTAGAGTTAAATCATTGATTTTATATAGAATCACCATCAGGTAAAGTCGTGTTTTTTGATGGTGATTCTATTTCATCCAACTCTTTATCGTACGTCCGTACTTCCCTTTTTGTGGGAATTGCGTGTAGAATAATATTTGGATTTAGGCCAAACATTTGTATCAGCTTTCTAATGGTCTATCCGATGGCTTTTGTTACTTTTCTTACTTATTAATGTCTCATTTATATTATATTTAGTATATTTGTTCCCGCTTTATCTAATAAGACATGAACAATAACACTTGCTATTAATATAATGAGAAGATGTCTGATATTATGCCTTTTTACATTTATTGGTTCGTTGGTCTGTTGGGCTGATGCGGGTAAAGATGCTTATCTTTTTCGGAAAGTCGATTATCAACAAGGGCTTTCTAATAGTGCTGTGCTTTGCCTCTATCAGGATAAAGCAGGGCTGATGTGGTTTGGCACTTATGATGGCGTGAATTGTTATGATGGGAAAGGTATCGAGGTCTTTCGTTCTGATTTCTCAATGAAAAAGACGTTGAGTAACAATGTCATTCATTCTATTCAGCAGGCAGATAGCAGTTGTTTGTGGATTACTACACATTTGGGAGTTAATCGTTTTTCGCAAGATTCGCGTCAGGTAGTGGGATATTATGATTTTACAGGTGATTATTATCTGCATTCCAATCCGAAAGGAGATACTTGGGTAGTAAGCGATGAAGGAATCTTTTATTATAATACTTATCATAAAAAGTTTGTCCATCTCAAAAATATAGAGACTCCTGTCGAGAATATGGATCAGCGTGCTTTTGTCACGGATGATGGTGTCTTATGGACTTTTCCACGGAATACAGGTAGTCTGATTCAATGTTCATTAGATGGCTTTGACCGGGATACATTGTCTGTCCATCCTACTGTTTCATCTTCTGATTTTCATGCAAAACCTATCGATAATGTATTTTATCAGAATGGCATTCTCTGTTTTGTGGATGCAGAGCGGGATCTTTATGTATATGATATTTCCAGAAGGTCTAAAATCTATATTCGTAACCTTTCTTCGTTGGTGCAACGATATGGGAAAGTTGTGGGAATTGTTCCTTTTTATGAAGACATTATAATTGCTTTTCAAACCAATGGTTTAGTACGTTTGCGCACCTCGAAAAAATATGAAGAAGAAGTGGTGGACCGTAATGTACGTATATATGATATTTTCCGCGATCCTCATCAGAATATTCTTTGGGTAGCTTCTGATGGGCAGGGAGCTGTCATGTACGCTAAGAAGTACTCGATAGCCACTAATCTGATGCTTAGCAAACTATCATCCAATCTAAGTCGGCAGGTACGTTCTGTCATGACAGACAAATATGGCGGATTATGGTTTGGTACGAAAGGAGATGGACTTTTGCATGTACATGATTATGAAGGTGGTATGGATGCTTCTGCTACTACAGTTTACTCTCCAGTAGGCAGGCAGGATGCCTCATCTTATACCCGTTGGAATAGAGAGTTTCAAGCATACTCATTAAAACAAAGCCGTTATATGGATGGCTTTTGGGTAGGATCGGGTAATCCCGGACTGTTTTATTATTCTTTTGCAGATAAAGCCTTGCATTGTGTTGAGGATAAGTCTGCAGATCCTGTTATCGAAATACATGATATCTATGAAGAGAATGACAGCGTACTCTATGCGGTTACGGCTGGGGTCGGATTTCGTAAATTGATATTGGAGAGGAAACAAGGGGAGATTCACCTCAAATCGCAAAAGCGTTATCATTTCTTTTATGAACAAAAAGAGATAACCATGTTTTATCCTATGTTAGCTGAAGGAGATTCCATTCTTTGGTTGGGAAGCCGGGAAAAAGGGTTAATTCGATTTGATAAACAGACAGAAGAATATAAAGTCATTTCTTTGAAAGAAATATTGCATAAATCTGTTGATGATGTACTTAGCCTGCATCGTGCTAAAGATGGTAGGATGTATGTAGGAACAACATCGGGACTAGTGTGTTTGACCTTTAATAAGGAACAAATCAGTGCCTCCTATATCGGTAGAGAACAAGGGTTGCTTAATGATATGATTCATGGCATATTGGAGGATGCAAATGGTTTTTTATGGCTTCTCGTTTTGGCACTAATCGTGGACTTATTAAATATAATCCCAAAAACACTTCTTCGCATGCTTATTATTATGCCGCCGGTGTGCAGGTGGGCGAGTTTAGTGATGATGCCTATTATCAATGTCCTTATACCGGACGTCTTTTCTTTGGAGGCATTGACGGTTTGCTTTATCTGGATAAGGAAGTGGCGACAGCTCCGGAATTCTATCCGAACATATTATTGCGTAAGCTAATGATTGGACGTAAGGAGGTTAATCTGGGGGATTATTATACCGATGGTGGCAAAGCGTTAAGTTTTAAAGGAGCGAAGGCTTCTTTTTCCCTTTCTTTTGTTGTTCCAGACTTTCTTACTGGAGGTGATGTGGAGTACTCCTATATGCTGGACGGATTTGATAAAGACTGGACCTCGTTTAGTAGTATAAATGAAGCATCGTATCTAGAAATACCTTCGGGTAGCTATGTTTTAAAGGTCCGTTATAAGAAAGATGTATTTAATACGGAATATAAGGTATTTTCTATCCCTTTGTACATTCTTCCGCCTTGGTATCTTTCTACGGTAGCCTATGTCATTTACTTGCTGTTTTTCATATTAATAGCCGGTTATCTGATTCATTTATTAAGAAAATATTTTCTCCAGAAGCGTATGATGCAGCGGCTGTTGACAGCAGAAAGCAATGAAGCTCTACCGGAGTCCGCCAGTCTTAATCGTGAGTTACTGAATCGTTTTACGTCCATTTATCGCTCTTGTGATCAGTTGCGTGCGGAAAATCTCCCTTATGAACAGCGTCTCAGAATTATGGAGCAGGTACACGAGACGGTTATTGCAACTCTTTTCCGTTCGGGAACTTTGGCTGTAGAGGAACTTAAGTCATTTTTCCCTACGGAATATGCGATTACTGGTTGTATGTGCATGAAAGAGCTCTCTATAGAAGTCTTGCATGTGTTGGAAGGACAGGGCGTTGATATATCTTCTGTAAAACTTGCTATACCAGAACACTTTGTTTATCCTGTTTATAAGAATGCTTTACGCTGTATGCTCTATTGGTGTTACCTTTATATTGGCGGAGTAAAACATAAGTCGGATATTGTAGTGGATGTGAAGGAAGAGGAAGGACGGATGTTGTTGCAGTTCTCTGCTGTAGATGATACTCTGAAGGAATTATATAAGCAACTTTCCGGTTCGGAAGAAGAGGGAAGAAGAGATAGTAAGGAAACAGAAGAGGCGATAACTACCCGCCAATTACTGTTTTCTGTGCAAGCGGCTTTGAGACAGCTAAATGTTACGCTTCACTATGCCGACAGAGAAAAGGATCATTTATTGACGTTAGCCTTTGAACCGGCTATCATCAAGGAGACTGAAGAGCATGGGAAGAAAACGGTTCTTCTGCTGGAGGATAGGGATGAAATGGTATGGCTGATAAGTGATCTCTTAGCAGATGAATTTGTTGTTTGTCCGGTGAAAAGTGTACAACTTGCATTTGAAGAAATACGTAGATCGGCTCCTGCTTTGTTACTAGTTGATATGTTGATGTATGCAAAAGCAGAGAGTGACTTCCTGGAATATGTGAATAAGAATCGTACTCAACTTTCGAAAACGGCATTTATTCCAATGTTAAGTTGGAAAGTAAGTTCGTCCATTCAGCGCGAATTGATTATGTGGGCTGATTCATATATTGTACTTCCTTATGATATTATATTTTTGAAAGAAGCCGTCAATAAAGCTATTTACGGTACTCGGGAGGCAAAGCAGATTTATATGGAAGAGCTTGGTGACTGGGCCGGACGCATTGTTTGTACTACAGAAGAACAGGCGGACTTTATCCGGAAACTGTTGCAAGTGATAGAACAAAATCTTGACCAGGAAGAATTGGGATCAACCTTAATTGCCGACCGTATGGCGATGAGTCCGCGTCAATTCTATCGCAAGTTTAAAGAAATATCCAATGCGGCTCCCAGTGACTTGATAAAGAGTTATCGGATGGAGAAGGCTGCACGATTGTTGCAGAATGAAGAACTTTCTATTCAGGATGTTATCGCTGAAGTTGGTATTTCCAGCCGTTCCTATTTTTATAAAGAGTTTACCCGCCGATTCGGAATGACGCCGAAAGATTATCGGGAGCAACTCCGATAATGCTATCCCCACTATCTTATTCTTTACTAATTGAGTTTTATGGATGTATTACCCGAATCCTTAGATCAGTAATTCCGGATAATTAAGTCTTTCGAGGTCCTTATTTATTCGTTCCACTATAGTTGGGCGCAAGAGGAACTATAGTGCTTCTTGCGTCCAACTATAGTGGAACGAAAGGGAAACTACAGTAGAACGAATGAATTTGGACTGATAAGAAATTAGTTTTTCAAAGTCTTTCGGTTAATGATTCGGGTTTTCTTCATTCCTTCTGTTCTTTGGTCGTTTGGGGTGACAGATATATTTGAATTCATGTCTGTATAGATTTTATTTATTACTGCTTACGAATAAACTTTTTAATAAAAGTGGCGAAAAGGCGGCTATTATAACTTGATACAATGTGCGCAAACTTGTGCTCTGTTTGTGCGTGAATGAATGCTATGTGTTGATATATAGATGTTTATAATGTGCTTTATTTCTCCTTTCTGTTCTATAAATGAGCATTTTCATTTTGACATAATTTTGTCACTTCTGCGGAATATTCTTAATATTAAAAGTTTTTAATTTGCTTCCGCTTATAAGAATTATATAGGCGATTGATAACCTTAGTATTAATTAAAAAAAACAAAGTAACATGAATTTGTTTGAAATGGAAAAACATCACACAAAGACATTGTGGCTATTGGCATTACTGCTAACATTTAGTACAGTAGTGTGGGCACAAGGTACTCCTGTAACAGGGCGTGTGTCTGATGAAAAAGGCGAATTGCTCATTGGAGTGAGCGTTCAGGAAAAAGGTACTACGAATGGTACCATAACAGACACCAATGGTCAGTATAATCTGAAACTGACGAGTAACAATCCCATTCTTATCGTATCCTATATAGGATATAAATCACAAGAGGTAAAAGTAGGCAAACAGAAAGTGCTGGACGTAATTCTTGCAGAAGATGTATCGTCACTGGACGAAGTGGTAGTTGTGGCTTACGGACATCAACGTAAAGTATCGGTAGTAGGTGCGCAGTCATCTATGAAAATAGAAGATATAAAGATGCCGACAGCTAATTTATCTTCTGCTATTGCTGGACGTTTGCCGGGTGTAGTAGCTGTGCAACGTTCAGGAGAACCGGGGCATGATGATTCCGATCTTTGGATCCGTGGTATTTCTACACTGGCGGGTCAGAACTCTAAACCACTGGTATTGGTGGATGGTGTGGAACGTAGTTTCAATAATATCGACCCTGAAGATATTGAGTCGTTTACGGTGCTGAAAGATGCTTCTGCCACAGCTGTATATGGAGTACGCGGTGCTAATGGTGTAATTCTGATTAAAACCAAACCGGGTAAGGTGGGCAAGCCGCAATTCTCAGTAGACTACTATGAAGGTTTTGTGACATTGACAAAGAAACCTGAAATGGCGGATGCCTTTACGTATATGGATGCTGCCAATGAAGCGTATATGGATACTAGAGGCAGTATGTTATATTCTCCTCAATATATTGAGGCTACGAAGAAAGCCCATGGATTACTACCGAATGATAATCCACTGATGTTCAATCCTTATTTGTATCCGAACGTTGATTGGATGAACGAATTATTCAATGACTGGGGACATAATCGTCGTGTAAATGTAAGTGTGCGTGGTGGTGTACCTAATGCCACTTACTACGTTTCATTGAGTTATTATAATGAAAAAGGTCTGACACGTACCGCTGAAATGGAGAACTATGATGCTAACATCCGTTACGACCGCTACAATTATACCGCTAATTTGAACTTGAAGCCAACAGAAACGACTACTATTGATTTGGGCTTCAATGGTTTCCTTTCTATGGGTAACTATCCGCAGCAATCTACCAGTGACTTGTTTGCGTCAGCTATGGAGATTAATCCGGTCTATTTGCCGTTAATGATGCCTGATGGTTCTGTACCAGGTATCTCTACCAATGGTGACCTCCGTAACCCGTATGCCGATTTGACTCGTCGTGGTTACAAAAATGAAGCAAGAAATCAGTTGAACTCCAACATTCGTTTGACGCAAGACCTTGGTTTCTGGAAGTGGAGTAAAGGGCTTACCGCCTCTGCCATGTTGGCTTTCGACGTGCATAACAGTCGTGACCTGAAGTATAACAAGCGTGAAGATACTTACAATTTTGCCGGAACTAAAGACGAAAACGGATTGTGGAATGATGATGTATTTGATGCAGATGGCAATTATCGGTATGCACTGACCTATACAGGACATAAAGATCTTGCATTTGACCAGGGCGCTTCCGACTCTAGAAGTACTTACTTTGAAGCTTCTTTAAATTACGACCGTTCGTTCGGTTTGCATCGGATAGGTGGTCTTTTGCTTTATAACCAAAAGATTTACCGTTCGAGTTCTGATAATCTGATCGGTTCTTTGCCCTATAAGCAACAAGGCTTGGCCGCCCGTGCTACTTACTCATGGAACGACCGTTATTTTTTCGAGGCAAACCTTGGGTATAATGGTTCCGAGAACTTCAGTCCAGAAAAACGTTTCGGTTTCTTCCCTGCATTTGGTCTTGGCTGGGCTATCTCTAATGAGGCTTGGTGGGAATCTTTGCAAGAAACTGTTTCTTACTTTAAAGTGCGTTATACAGATGGCTTAGTTGGTACGGATGCTGTAACAGGACGGCGTTTTATGTACCTAGACCAGATGGCGAGCGTAGATGGTTATCGTTTTGGCGACCAGAATAACGGTGTTGGTGGTTGGGGGTTCAGCAAGTACGGAGCCAATGTCGGTTGGTCTACTTCCCGCAAGCAAGACTTAGGTGTTGACTTAAAATTTTTCAAAGACAATCTTTCGCTGACATTAGATATCTTTAAAGAACATCGTAAAGACATCTTTATTACCCGACGCGTTATTCCTGATTATTCCGGGTTCGTAGAAATGCCTTATGCTAATTTGGGAGTGGTAGACAATAAGGGTTTTGAAGCTACATTGGAATATACACAGCAACTCGGTAAGAAATGTTTCCTGACTGTCCGTGGTAACTTCTCATGGAATGAAGATAAAATTATAGAGAACGATGATCCCCGGGTACAGTATCCGTGGATGGAAAAAAGAGGAACGAACGTGAACGGACGTTGGGGATGGATCGCCGAAGGGTTATTCACTAGTGAAGAAGAGATCATGGACCATGCCAAGCAGTTTGGTGAAGGGCATCCGGGACAGATTTCGAAAGTGGGTGATATCAAATATAAGGATTTAAATGGTGACGGAGTAATTGACGATTATGATAAATGTCTGATAGGTCAGGGTGACGTACCTAAGATTTATTATGGTTTCGGTGCAGATTTACAATTAGGTGATTTCTCTGTCGGTGCGCTCTTTGCCGGAAATGCCAAGGCAGACCGTTGTTTGGGAGGAAATGCCATGTATCCTTTTAATGATGGTTCAGGTATTACGAACTTGTTTGCAAACATTACTGACAGATGGTCTGCTGACAATCCGACTAATCAGGATGTATTCTATCCTCGTTTGCATCATGGAAACAATGCGAATCAAAATAATATGAAAACCAGCACATGGTGGCAGAAAGATGTCAGTTTCCTGCGTCTGAAACAGTTGACTATTGCTTACCAACTCCCGAAGAAGTTGATTAATCAAACATTCCTGAAGAGTGCGCGTATTTATGTGATGGGCACCAACCTATTGACATTCTCTAAGTTCAAATTATGGGATCCGGAGTTGAATACCAATAATGGTACTGCTTATCCTAATGTACGTACTTATTCAGTAGGTGTGAATGTAAGTTTTTAATAATAATCAGTTAGCAAGAAGGATATGAAAAATATATTTAAAATAGGAACTTTGGCGCTGTGTTTGGTGGTCGGACTTAGTTCGTGCAATGATTTCTTCGATGCAATCCCCGGTGAACAATATGACTTGGAGGATACGTTTACTAATCGCTCGAAGACAGAACAGTTTTTGAATAATGTGTATAATTATGTGCCCGATGAAACATTAGAACGTTCTGCAAGGAATACGATGTCGGGGATCTGGACAACCGGTTCGTTGGAATGCAAGCTTTCATGGGATGGAAATAATGGTAGCGAATGGGCTTCCGGAGCCACCTATGCAGGTTCCTCATGGATAAACTTTTGGTACATCGAGTATTATAAAGGAATTTCTCGTGCCAGTACATTTATCATGAATGTAGACCGTTGTTTGGAAGCTTCGGCCGCACAACGCAAACAGTGGAAAGCGCAAGCCAGAGCTTTGCGTGCTTTCTATTACTTCATGATTTTCCGTTCCTACGGCCCATTTGTGATTTTGGGGGAAGAACCAATTCCATTGGATATTTCTACTGCTGAACTGCTGAAAGAACGTAATACGGTAGATGAATGTGTGGCTTTTATGGCGAAGGAATTTGATGATGCGGCAAATGAGCTTCCTGATAGATATGACGGATCCAATTTGGGACGTATAGACAGAGCTGCATGTAAAGCTTTCAAAGCGAAAATGTTGTTGTATGCGGCAAGTCCGCTATTCAATTGTAATCCCGATTATGCCGCCATCGTTAATCCGGAAAGTGGCAAGCAACTCTTTCCGCAAGATAAATCGCAGGAAAAAGCGAAATGGGAGGCTGCACGTGATGCTTACAAAGAATTCTTTGATGAATACGGTAACACTTTCTCTTTATATACGGAGAAGACAGCCGATGGAAAGATTGATTTCTATGAATCTTATAGAAAAGTGACATCGGGAGTTTTGTACGGTACAGAGAATAAAGAACAGATTTTCATTCGCTTGGCAGACCATGATTACCGGGCTTACGAAACCACGCCTTATCACAAGGGGTACGATGATAATAATGGTGCTTTGAGAGGTGGTCTGGGATTTGGTGTACCTCAGGAAATGGTGGACTTGTACTTTATGAAAGACGGTCGCCGGATTGTTGACGATACGAACTATAAGGAATATGAGGGGGTACCTTCTAATGAATATTTGGGATGGTCGAGTGACTATACTGACGAAGTAGTTCCTTCCAGAACCTACTTCAAGAGCAATTCGAATCAAACATTGAAACAATGGGCTAATCGCGAACCGCGTTTTTATACGAACATTACATTCCATGGTTCTACTTGGTTGAAGACAGATACTCCGCGTGGAGAAATAACCACAGAACTGACTTATAACGGTAATTCCGGTTATGCTAATGCCAATTGGGATGCCCCTTACACGGGTTATGGTATGCGTAAAATGGCTTCAAAAGAAGGACGTAGCGGGGCTAACAGGCATTGTGCAACTTTGCTTCGTTTGGCAGACATGTACTTGGGGTATGCTGAAACGTTGAGCGCTTGTGACCAACGTAATGAAGCGATTAAGTATGTAAATAAGATACGCGCCCGTGCCGGTATTCCTGGATATGGTGCGGTAGGTACTAAGGACGATAATGGATTTGCATGCATTCCTTATGAAGATACACGTGACGGAGTGGACAAACGTATTCATCGTGAACGTTTGGTTGAGCTGATGTTCGAATGGAATCATTTCTTTGATGTACGTCGTTGGAAAGTAGCCGATATGGCTGTAGGCGATGATTGGATTTATCCTAAATATCATAGAGGTGGAGAAGGCGGACCTATTCATGGTATGGCTTTCCGTTCGGATGCTCCTGCATTTTTTGAGAAGGTAGTAGTAGAAACACGTACATTTTTGCCTAAACATTACCTCTTCCCGATTCCTGACGAAGATGTACGTCGTAATCCGAAGATGGTACAAAATCTGGGATGGACAACGGAGTAATATACTCCGGATGTCCGATCTGCGAATGAATGAAAGAAATTAATGAAAAGAAAAACAATGAAGATACCTCAAATAAGATGTAGCGATGTGAATGCAGTGAAGAGAATCATTTTTCTTTTGGTGCTGCTAATTCCCTTTTGTCTGGCAGGATGTTCGTCCGACGATGATGAAGGAGATAATGGAGGAGAAGGTCCGAACGAAGATGCTCCGGTTTCTTATGTACTTGGTTCGGGTAACACGAATATGCCCTCCAGTGGTACAATTATAGCGCAATATGCTGATGCTCCTGTCGGTTCGGAAATCAGACGTTTGGTAGACGATAATGCTGACACGAAGTATGTTACTTATCATAGTAGTTTCAACATCACTTGGAATGGAAATAGTAGTAAGGCTGTCACTGCCTATTCGTTGACCTCGGCTGCCGATACTCCCGAAATGGACCCGAAAGATTGGACACTCTATGGTTCTAATGATAATACTACGTGGACAGAACTGGATGCGCAGACAAACCAACTTTTTGCAGCGAGAAAAGAAGAGAAAAGCTATGAAGTGGATAATGCAACTTCCTATCGTTACTACAGACTTTCTGTTGAAGCGAACAATGGTGGTGCTGCCACGCAGATAGCTGAATGGAAACTGGTGGCCATGCGTTCATATACGGAGAATATCAACGACTTGATTGCTAGTAAAGGTTCCAGTACGTTTAGTGCGATAACTCCGATGGGCAGACAGCATGAGAATGACAGAGAAGCTACGGCAGCAGACTTGAAATGGCTTGCCGATCCTGCTGAAGAACCTGAACCATTTGGAGATGGTGGGACGAAGATGGCTTGGAATACATTCAATGTTGTATCCATTTATCCAAATGGAAATCCTGTGATGTCTGATGTAAATCAGCGTTGGGTAGGTGACTGCTGTGCTTGTGCGGTGATTGCTTCGATGGCATACCTCTATCCCCGTTTCGTAAAACACATTATCAAGGATAATATGGACAAAACATACACAGTTACTATGTATGACCCGAAAGGAAAACAAATATCAGTTGGTGTAGGTGGCGACTATTTTATCGGTAATAGTGGCGATTTAGGTGCCTTAGGCGGCAGAAATAAAGAAGTCACTTGGGCTACGATTCTCGAAAAGGCTATGATTAAGTGGAATCAGATCTATCAAGGTAGTTCTAATGTCGGTGGTATTGGTACTGAATATGTTTCTGCTATCTTTACCGGCGACGGGGAAAGTGTAGGTTTCGGTGCAAATGCATTGATTGCCGAAGACTTGCAACGCGCGGTGGAAGTGTCGCTCAAACAGGGTAGACTGGTGATCGGTGGTTTTACAAGAAGCGGTGAACAGGTAGATCAAAATTGGCAGACGACCAGTGGGCATGCGTTTACGTTTATCTTGCCGGATGATAATACTCATCTTTTCAAGATGCGGAATCCTTGGGGAGGTACTACCGACGGTGTGATGAAAGTGAAGGATGACGGACGGATTCCGCCGATGATTGACTTACGTATTTGTGCGCCGGGAGCAGCCAAGAATTATGGAGTGGGACCGGACTTGGGAGGATATATACCTAATTTCTAATTTCAAATCTTAAAAGAAAAACATCATGAAGAAACTTATTTATATAATGTTGTCGTTGTGTTGCCTGGTTTTTTATAGTTGTGGCATGACGGAACCTTGGAAAGACTGGGAACATGAAGGTGACATGAGTGCAGACCGCTTGCGTCCTTCAGAGGTAAAAGAACTACTGTGTGCGGCAGACGGATGGAAAATGATTTATCAAGGAGTAACGTTCTACTTTCAGTTTGATGAAGAAGGAAATGTAGCATCGGATTCAGACGAAACGTTGTTGAAGAATGAGGTTGGAACAGATTATTCTCTGGATTTCCAGGGGGAAAAAGCGGTGTTGCTTACCTTGCTGAATGGAGGAATGCTACAATATTTGAACGAAAACTCGGAGACGACATTTGTCATTACGGGGTATTCTGATTCACAAATTACAGCTGTAGGACAGACGCATGGCAAAGAAATGATCTTGACTCCGGTCTCAACTGCAGCTTTGCAACAAGCTAAGGAGAGAAAACGATTGGCCATTATTGCTTATAATAAAGCACAGGCCATGGATTTGCTTAAGGGAGAGTTGAATAATGGTGTATTTCGTAGGTCATCCTCTTCTTTCCTTGCACACTATTTGATTATTTGCGACGAGAGCAATAATTGGAAAGTGAAGATTTCTGCAATAGATAACGGTGTGGTAAAACACACAGAGTATCCGATGATAATTGATACAACGAATGATGAAAATGCAGTGTTGACTTTGGGTAGCAATGTGACGGTAGATGGAATAAGTTTAAATAAACTCTATTACAACTATTTGAATGGTGAAATTGAAACTGACAATGCTAATGTTGTATGTGATACTCGGAAAGCCTCTGATATTGCAGCATGGTATGCAGATGGTTGGAAGACCCATATAGTAGATCAGGATGAGATTCATGCAGACTTTAAGGGAATCTTCCACTCTGGTGTGGAGTTTGATGATCGTAATCCGAGGAATTTGATTGCTTGTCCGTGGAGTGGTATGGGATCTTATATTGGCTTTGCGGTTACTATGACAGCAGATAATGCTACTGGTCGTATATTCATCAGCTTGGGCGAACCATATGATTTATTCGGATGGAATAATAATCCGGCTGATTATAACCGTGTACAGCAGGATTACAGTAAATTCCTCTCTTTCTGTGTTTCGGAAGACGGCTTCTATTGGAGTTATGATGACAACGACAGTATGGTGTATGTGCTAAGTGCTACAGGCGAGCGTTGGTTTAGAATGAAGAAGTAACCAGTCTTTGAAAAAAGCAAGAAAGTAAACAGAACATAATCTCGATTACTTTCTTGCTTTTGTTTTTGTTTGTACTCTATTTGTATTTTCTTATGGGCAATTATTTGATTATTAGTAATTTAATTTGTGCTCTGTTTGACTCCTAGTTCTCTACTCTGACATTCTCGCCCGGACGTGCTTTTTGTCACGTTAGAGTATAGTTATTAATTTTCTATTGCGTTAATTTGTAACGTGAATAATAACACTCGCTAATCTAATATTAATAGTTTAACTTTTATATCATGAATAAACAGAAACTACTGTCTATCACAATGACTCTATTGTTGGGAGTCTCCTCTATCTTTGCGCAAAAGCAGCCGGTGGATTACGTGAATCCCCTGATGGGAACCGACTCCAAGATTTCGCTCTCCAACGGAAACACCTATCCTGCCATTGCACTGCCTTGGGGGATGAACTTTTGGATGCCGCAGACCGGAAAGATGGGGGACGGTTGGGCTTACACGTATGCTTCTGACAAAATCAGAGGTTTCAAGCAGACCCACCAGCCCAGTCCCTGGATCAATGACTACGGACAGTTTTCCATTATGCCGATGACCAAACAGCTGAAGATTGATCAGGACAGCCGTGCTTCCTGGTTTTCGCATAAGGCAGAGAAAGCAACTCCTTATTATTACAGTGTTTATCTGTCAGAGTATAACATGACAACGGAGATTGCCCCGACGGAGCGTTGTGCGTATTTCCGTTTTACTTTCCCCGAAGCGTCCGATGCTTATGTGGTAGTAGATGCTTTCGACCGTGGTTCGTATGTGAAGGTGATTCCTGAAGAAAATAAGATTGTAGGTTATACGACACGTAACAGTGGCGGTGTTCCGCAGAATTTCAGGAACTACTTTGTGATAGAGTTCGACAAGCCTTTTACATTTAATAAAGTATGGGCGGACTACCATCTGGTAGAGACGCATCTTGAACTGCAATCCAATCACGTAGGTGCTGCCATCGGTTTTTCGACAAAGAAAGGACTTGGCATAAAGCCATATAAGGAATGCTCCTGCCAC
>OGWQ01000911.1_pt1 | contig 19768 bp, 20 predicted proteins | sample 1576091 | NCBI WGS metagenome assembly OGWQ01 (sample SAMEA3541584, study PRJEB24748) | human gut metagenome | biome: human gut; feature: human-associated habitat; material: faeces | place: China | collected 2012
TGTCAAAGGCAAGGCTCGACTTGCCCGAACCGGACAGGCCGGTTTAAAATTACTATCTGAAATATAGAATTTTTTTGGAGGTGAAAATAATGAAAAGAACATACCAACCTAATAAAGCAAAAAGAAAGAAAGATCATGGGTTCAGAGCTAGAATGGCTACTAAAAACGGTAGAAAAGTTTTAAAAAGAAGAAGAGCTAGAGGTAGACAACAATTATCAGCATAGAACCCGGTGTTTTAAATCACCGGGTTTTTACAAGAAATAGTATTGTAAAAAATAATTCAAAATTGTTGGGAGTTTTATAACTATGAATAATTTAAAAAAAGACAGAGAGTTTCAACTAATCTATAATTCGGGAAGAAAAAGTTTTGGTTATTACTCTCTTATTTTTTTTAAAAAGAATGATCAAAACTTAAAAAGATGCGGTTTTGTAGTAAGTAAAAAAACTGGAAATGCTGTTTGTAGGAATAGATTGAAAAGACTATTCAGGGAATATTATCGTAAATATGAAGAGCAAATAAAAGATAATTATGATATAATATTTGTGGCAAAAAGAAATGCTGGAGAAAAAATAAAAACTTTAAAATATCAAGATATAGAAAAAGATCTTTTAAAAGTTATGAATCATAATAAGCTTTTCAAAAATCAAGGAAAATAAACTATGAAAAAAATTATACTTTTATTAATTAGATTTTATCAAAAGTATATATCAATATTTTTGGGAAAAAACTGTAGGTTTATTCCCACATGTTCGGCATACACATATGAAGCTATTGAGAGATTTGGAGTCTTAAAAGGGGGATTTTTAGGGATAAAAAGGATATTAAAATGTCATCCTTGGCATCCTGGAGGATTTGATCCAGTCCCTAAAAAAAATAAAAATATTCAGGAGGATAAATGAGTTATATTTATGGTTTGTTAAAAACTGCTATTGAAACATTACTACTAATGGTTTATAAGGTGACAGGAAACTTTGGAATTGCTATAATTGGAGCAACTATTATAATAAAAATTATTCTTCTTCCACTTACTTTAAAACAAGATAAGTCTATGAAGAATATGAAAAAATTACAACCTGAAATGGAAAAAATTAAAGAGCAATACAAAAATGATCCTAAAATGCAACAACAAAAAACAATGGAGTTATATCAAAAACATAAAGTTAACCCTGCTGGAGGATGTTTACCACTACTTATTCAACTTCCTATTTTATGGGCATTATTTGGAGTTTTAAGAGGAGATATCGTTCCTCAAGAGATGTTTTTATGGATGGATCTTGTAAAGCCAGATCCTTATTATATTCTTCCAGTTCTAAATGGTGTTGTATCTTTTGTTCAGCAAAAGGTAATGGGATCATCTGATAACCCTCAAATGAAGAATATGATGTATATGTTCCCTATTATGATGGTATTTATCTCTTATAAAATGCCTGCTGGATTACAAATCTATTGGCTAACATCAAGTTTAGCTGGAGTTATCCAACAATATTTAATTATGAAAAAAGGAGATTAAAATGAATAATGTTATAGAGATCAAAGCTATGAGCAAAGAACAAGCTATAACTAGAGCTTTAAAAAGAATGGAGGCAACTCCTGAGCAAATAGTAAAAGTAGTAGAAAAACAAAAAAGTCGTTCTTTTATCTTTGGACTATTTGAAAAAGAGGGAGTTTATGAGATAGAGATTTCAAAAGAGGTTGTAAAAAAAGAAGAGGAAAAAATTCAACATACTCAAGGTGAAGAGAAAAGAGAAGTTCCTAAAAAGAAAGAGGTTAAGGAACATAGAGAAAATCATAAAGAGAAAACTCATACAGAACATAAAAAAGAGCAACCAACAGTTGAATCTGTGGATAATTCAAAGGTTGTAGAGGCTAAAGCTAAAGAATTATTAGAATATATTGGATTGAATTTAAGAGTAGATGTAAATAAGATCCATGAAAGAACTTATTTAGTGAATCTTTATGGAGAGGATAATGGAATAATCATTGGAAAGAAAGGAAAAACTTTAAATAGTTTTGAATACCTTTTAAACTCTCTATTGAAAGATTATAGAATAGAAGTTGATGTTGAGGGATTTAAAGAGAAGAGAAATGAAACTTTAAGAGAGCTTGGAAAGAAAATGGCAGAGAAAGCTTTAAAATCAAATAAAGCTGTTAGATTAAACCCTATGCCACCAAGAGAAAGAAAAGTTATTCATGAAATTGTAAATAAATATCCTGAATTAGACACTTTTAGTGAAGGAAGAGATCCTAAAAGATACATTGTTATTAAAAGAAAAAAATAAGGAGGAGCCATGCTTTTTGATACAATAGCGGCTATCTCTACACCTCGTGGAGAAGGTGGAATTGGAATAGTAAGAATATCTGGGAATAATGCACTAGATATACTTGAAAAAATATTTAAACCTAAGTCTGGAAAAGCTATAAAAGGACTAAGAAATTATAGTATTAACTATGGTCATATTTTTGATGGTAAGACTTTAGTGGATGAAGTACTAGTATCTATTATGAAAGCTCCTAATACTTATACAAGAGAGGACATTGTAGAGATAAATTGCCATGGAGGTTTTGTAATAACTGAGAAGGTGCTTGAAGTAGTTTTGAAAAATGGAGCAAGAATTGCTGAAATTGGAGAATTTACTAGAAGAGCATTTTTAAATGGAAGAATAGATTTAACACAAGCTGAAGCTGTAATTGATTTGATACATGGAAAGACGGAAAAATCAGTTTCTCTATCTTTAAATCAATTGAGAGGAGATCTAAAAGAGCAGATAGAGCATCTTAAAAAGTTAGTTTTAGATGTTGCAGCTCATATCAATGTTGTTTTAGATTATCCAGAAGAGGGAATTGATGATCCTTTACCAGAGCATTTAGTGGAAAATCTTCAAGAGGTATTGGATACAACAGATAGATTAATAAAATCTTACGACAAAGGTAAGATGATAAAAGAGGGAATAAAAACAGCTATAGTAGGTAAGCCAAATGTTGGTAAATCTAGTATATTGAACTCTGTTTTAAAGGAAGAAAGAGCTATAGTTACTCATGTAGCTGGAACAACTAGAGATGTAATTGAAGAGGTTGTAAATCTTAAAGGGATTCCTTTGGTATTAGTTGATACTGCTGGAATTAGAAAAACAGATGATTTAGTAGAGAATATAGGTGTTGAGAAATCTAAGAAATTGATTGAAAGTGCAGATCTTATTCTTTTTGTTGTTGATGGTTCAAGACCTTTAGATGAAGAGGATATGAAGATACATGAAGCTATAAAAGCTGAAAAGGTTATTGGAATCTTGAATAAGATAGATATTAAAGAGGACATTGACCTATCACCTTTAACTAAGATAAGTAAATGGTTAGAGATTTCAGCTATAAAAAATCAAGGAATAGATGAGATGGAAGAGGAGATCTATCGTCATATTATTGATGAAAATATTGAAGATAGTTCTCAAAAGATAACAATTACAAATGTAAGACATAAGTCAGCTTTAGAGAAAACTAAACAATCTATTGAGAATATATTTGAAACAATAGAGAGTGGACTTCCTATGGATCTTATGGCTGTGGATATTAAAGGGGCTTTAGATTCATTGTCAGAGGTAACTGGAGAGATATCTAGTGAAGATCTATTAGATCATATATTTAGTAACTTCTGTGTAGGAAAATAAAAAATAAGAGTGATTCATTTTGTGGGTCACTCTTTTCTTGCTTTTAAATATTGAAATTTGGAGGATAAAGAATGAAAAAATATGAAGTTATAGTTGTAGGAGGTGGGCATGGAGGTGTTGAAGCTAGTTTAGCAGCAGCTAGATTAGGAAAGAAAACAGCTATGTTTACTCTTTATTTAGATACAATAGCAATGATGTCATGTAATCCTTCTATTGGAGGACCTGGAAAAAGTAACTTAGTAGCTGAGATGGATATTCTTGGTGGAGAGATGGGAAGACATACAGATAGATTTAATCTTCAGTTGAAACATCTAAATGAAAGTAAAGGTCCAGCAGCAAGAATTACAAGAGGACAAGCAGATAAATATCTATATAGAACAGAGATGAGAAAACTTTTAGAACATACTGATAATCTTGAATTGATACAAGATTGTGTAGATGAAATAATAGTTGAAGATGGAAAAGTAAAAGGGATCATAACAAGACTTGGAATAGAATATTATGCTGATACAGTAGTTTTAGCAACAGGAACTTTCTTAAAAGGGAAGATAGTTATTGGAGATGTTGCTTATTCAGCAGGTAGACAGGGAGAAAATTCAGCAGAGAAACTATCTGATAGTCTAAGAGAGCATGGAATTACTATTGAGAGATACCAAACTGCAACTCCACCAAGACTTGATAGAAGAAGTATAGATTTTAGCAAGATGAAAGAGTTAAGAGGAGAGGAACACCCTAGATATTTCTCAATTTTTACTGAAAAAGAGAGAAATAATACAGTTCCAACTTGGCTTACTTACACTACTGAAAAGACAATTGAAGTAGCTAAAGAGATGTTGCAATACTCTCCAATAGTAAGTGGAATTATTAAAACTCATGGACCTAGACACTGTCCATCTTTAGATAGAAAGGTTATAAACTTCCCAGATAAAACAAATCACCAAATATTCTTAGAGTTAGAGTCAGCTGATTCAGAAGAAGTTTATGTAAATGGACTTACAACAGCTATGCCACCTTTTGCTCAAGAGGCTATGATGAGAACAATAGCAGGGCTTGAAAATGCAAGGGTAATGAGATATGGATATGCTGTTGAGTATGATTATGCTCCAGCATCACAACTTTATCCAAGCTTAGAGAGTAAAAAGATAGAGGGGCTTTTCTTTGCTGGGCAGATAAATGGAACTTCAGGTTATGAAGAAGCAGCTTGTCAAGGATTTATAGCAGGGGTTAATGCTGCAAGAAAAGTTGATAATAAAGAGCCTGTTATCATTGACAGAAGTGAAGGATATATAGGGGTATTGATTGATGATATCATTCATAAGAAGACACCAGAGCCTTATAGAGTCCTTCCATCAAGATCTGAGTATAGATTAACACTAAGATTTGACAACGCCTTTATGAGACTATTTAAGAAGGCTAAAGAGATAGGAATCTTGTCTAAAGAGAGAATTGATTATTTAGAAAAAGCTATTGAAACAGTTAATAGTGAAATAGCTAGATTAAAAGAGATAAGTGTGCCAATGGTGCAAGCTAATGCTTTACTAGAATCTTTAGGATCTACTCAAAAATTAACTAAAGGGGTAAAAATTGGAGATCTTTTAAAGATAAAAGAGGTTACTTATGATAGTTTAAAAGCTATTGTTGAGATAGAAGATTATCCTGAATTTATAAAGAATCAGATAGAAACAATGATAAAATATGAGATCTTTATAGAGAGAGAAAATGAACAGATAAAAAGATTTAAAGAGTTAGAAGAGATGAAAATACCAGTTGATTTTGATTTTTCACAAGTTAAGGGAATTTCAAATATAGCTAGAAGTGGAATGGAAGAGATAAAACCTCTATCTATTGGAGAAGCTTCAAGAATTAGTGGAGTTACAGGAAATGATATAGCTCTTCTAATCGGATATCTAAAATAGCAATTAAGATAGTTATTAATGTGTATATGAACATTAATAACTATTTTTTTCTTTATTCTTTTTTACAAAAAGTATATAAAAGTTGATATGTATATAATCGAAAATAAGATTTTATTTTTTGCCATATACATAAGTTTAAATAAAAAAGAAGCTGCTAAAATAGCAGCTCCTAGAATTTTATTTTTTGTCATATACATATTATTTTTTATAAACTTGATAAAGGATATGAGTACTTTCTGGATGAGGTACAAATCCTTCAACATTTTTTTGCATTCCTGTAATATCATCAGGATAGATTAAAGAGAAGAAAGGTAACTCCTCTTGAATAATATTTTGAAGTTCTTTATAGTATTCAATTCTGTCAGCTGGAACTGTACTTTCTCTAGCTTTATCCAATAGTTCATCAACTCTCTTATTTACAAAGAAAGTTCTGTTTCCTGCTCCACCAAGGTTTTTAGAGTGGAATAGTGCATAAAGAGCAGAGTCAGAGTCAGCACTAGAAGACCAACCAAGAATAAACATCTCATGTTCTCCATTTGCAACTCTGTCAAGGTAAGAACCCCATTCAAGAATCTCAATTTGAACATCTATTCCAATTTGTTTAAGTTGATCTTGAAGGATAACAGCAGTATCTTTTCTAACACTTTTGTCATTAGTCCAAATTTTAGTTTTGAAACCATTTGGATATCCAGCTTTAGCAAGAAGTTCTTTAGCTTTCTCTATATTTTGAGTATATAATTTTGCATCCTTGTTATAACCAAAAACATATGGTGATACAGGGGAATTAGCTTTTTTTGCTGCACCTAAGAACACAGCCCCAATGATATCATCAACATTAGTAGCATATGCTATAGCTTGTCTAACCTCTTTCTTATCGAAAGGAGCTTTTTTAGTATTAAATCCAAGATAAGTAATACTCATAGCAGAGTTTTGAGCTAATTTAAGATTTGGATTGCTTTTTACCATTTCAACGTCAATAGGATCTACGTCATAGGCAATATCTGCTTCACCAGTTTCAAGGGCGATAGTTCTATTAGTTCCTTCAGGAACAACTTTAAATGTAAGTGTATCTGAAGCTGCTTTTCCTTTGTAATAATCAGGGTTAGCTTTTAAAACTATTCTATCTCCAGAAGTCCAAGATTGGAATACAAAAGGTCCTGTTCCAACTGGATGTTGTCCATAGTCAGCCCCTCTTTCTTTGACAGCTTTCTCATTCATAATTCCTGCACCAATGTGGGCTAGGTAATTTACTAGAGGCCCATAAGGTTTTTTAGTTGTGATTCTAACAGTATAATCATCAATAGCTTCAACCTTATCTATATCAGAAAAATATGCTATTAAACTTGGAGCTTCCTTAGCTCTATTTAAACTAAAAACAACGTCTTTAGCAGAGAAAGGTTCTCCATTGTGGAATTTTACATTTTTTCTTAATTTTAGTTCAAGAGTAAGTGGATCTATCTGTTTCCAACTTTCAGCAAGTCCAGGAACTAAATTCATATCTTTATCTTTTTCAATAAGCCTATCGTAGATATTTAAAGTAACTCTATGTGTAGGTACGTCATTTGAAACTTGAGGATCTAAACTCTTAGCATCAGAGTTTTGTACAACAATTAAATCAGAAGCTAAAAGGTTAAAACTTGAAACTGATAGTAAAAGTGCAGTAGCTAAACTAAAAAATCTCTTTTTCATAAATAATCCCCCTATAAAGTTAAATATAAAATTTATTTTCATTTTTTTAAAAAATAATATTTATTTTTCATTGATTATATTATTTTTTTTTCATTTTGTAAAGAGATATTTTTAATAATTTAAAAATTTCTAAAAAAGATTTAAACAAGATATTGTTATAAAGATTTTTTACTAGGAAAAGTTTAAAATAAAGGGTAGAATATAGAAGAGGTGGGAAATAGATGTTAAGTGAATATAGGGGAAGGATACCTTTTTATTTAAAAAATTTAAAAGAAAATATAGTTTATCTTTGCTCATCAAATAAAAATATTGAGGATTATTACAATACTCTTGCTGATTTTTATGATGGGAAGATTTTAAAAATAGAGAGTAGTTCTGATAGAGATGAGATAGAGAAAATAAATTATGATCTCTTAGAACTTTTAAAATCTAAGAAAAAATATATTATTTTAATCTCTCTGGAAGGATTTTTAAGAGACTATTATCTTGAAGGAGAAAAAATAGTTTTTCAAAAAGATAGAGATATGTCTTTAAAAAAGATCCAAGAGATTCTTATAAAAAATAGATATGAAAAAACATATATGCTAGAGAAAAGAATGCAATATAGTCTTAGGGGGGATATATTGGATATTTTTCCAAAGAATGGAGATTATCCAATAAGAGTAGAATTTTTTGGAGATAGTGTTGAGAGAATAACTTATTTTGATATAGAAACACAGAAAAGTATTGAGTCTTTAGATAGAATTGATATGTATATGAATAATAATAAAAACTCTCAGATAGATTTTTATAAACTTATAAATTTATCTGAAAACAGGATAATTTTTGAAAATAGAGAGATTCTTCAATATAAGTTAGAAGAGATAATTTTAAGAGATAGAGAGAGAGAAGAAAAATTTAGAGAGAGATTTTCTCAGTTGGATATAATTGGTGAGGAACTGACTTTAAAAAGATTTAGTGAAGATGAGATAAAAAAATTTGAAGATTATGAGAATATAAAAAAATTAAGTAAAAAAGAGAAGATCTTAGTAATTTCAGAGGAGAGTAAGAGATATCAAGAGATATTTAAAGGATATCCCATAGAGTTTCAACACTATCCGCATTATGAGGGGTATAGAGATGAAAAATATCTTGTTTTAACAGATAGAGAGTTAAAGGGAATAAAAGTTAAAAGAGAGACAAAAGAGAAGATAAAATTAAGATATAAAGATGTTTCTCAAATAAGAGAAAATGATTATATAATCCATGAAAATTATGGAGTTGGAATCTATTTAGGAATTGAAACAATAGATGGACAAGATTATCTCAAAATAAAATATGCTGATGAAGATAAGCTTTTTGTTCCAGTTGAAGGAATTAATAAAATTGAAAGATATATTTCAACTGATGGTGTAGTTCCAGAGATCTATCAATTAGGTAGACGGGGATTTAAGAAAAAAAGAGAGAAATTAAGAGAGGAGATGTTGATTTTTGCTAAGGAGATAATTGAGATTCAAGCAAGAAGAGCATATGAAAAAGGATATAAATTCTCTCATGATACAGTTTGGCAAGAGGAGTTTGAAGAGAGTTTTCCATATAGAGAAACCCCTTCTCAGTTAAAAGCTATTGAAGATGTAAAACATGATATGGAATCTGATAGAGTGATGGATAGAGTTATCTGTGGAGATGTGGGATATGGAAAGACAGAGATAGCTATTAGAGCAGCTTTTAAAGCTTCAGTTGAAGGAAAGCAAGTAGCTTTAATGGTCCCTACAACAGTTTTAGCTCAACAACATTATGAGAGATTTAATGAGAGATTTAAAAATTATCCAATAACTATTGAACTATTAAGTAGATTGAAAACAGGTAAGGAGCAAAAAGAGGTACTGAATAGAATAGAGGCAGGAACTGTGGATATAGTTATTGGAACTCATAGAATATTATCTTCAGATGTAAAATTCAGAGATTTAGGATTAGTGATAATTGATGAGGAGCAAAAATTTGGTGTTAAGGCTAAGGAACAGCTAAAAAAGATAAAAAATAGAATAGATATGATAACTTTAACAGCAACACCTATACCTAGAACATTGAATCTATCACTATTGGGAATAAGAGATCTATCAGTAATTGATACACCACCAGAGGGAAGAAAACCTATTGAAACAATTTTTATTGAAAATGACAATAAAAAATTAAAAGATATTATTATGGAGGAGATAGCTAGAGAGGGACAGGTATTTTATATCTTTAACTCTGTAAAAAATATAGCTAAAAAGACAGATGAGTTAAGAAAAATTCTTCCTAACTATCTAAAACTTGATTTTATTCATGGGCAAATGACTCCAAAAGAGATAAAAAATAAGATAAAAGAGTTTGAAAATGCTGATATAGATATTTTAGTTTCAACTACAATAATAGAGAATGGTATAGATATAGAAAATGCCAATACAATGATAATAGAGGGAGCAGATAGACTGGGACTCTCTCAAATCTATCAGTTGAGAGGTAGAATTGGAAGAGGAAATAGAAAGGGATATTGTTATCTTTTAACTAAGGAGTCTCAAAGTAAAAAATCTAAAGAGAGAGAGGAATCTATTAAAAACTTAGGAGATAGTGGTGGAGGATTACAACTTTCTCTTGAAGATATGAGAATTAGAGGAGCTGGAGAGATTTTAGGAGAGAAACAGCATGGAGCTTTAGAAACTTTTGGATATAATCTCTATATAAAAATGTTAAATGAAGAGATTGCTAGATTAAAAGGAGAAAAAAGAATAGAGGATATAAATCTTGAGATAAAATTAAATATAGATGCCTTTATTCCAGATGATTATATAGAGAAAGAGGAGAAATTAAAAATTTATAGGAAAGCAGCAGAACTAAAAGATAAAGATGAGTTAGATGAGTTAATTGCAGAAGTTAGAGATAGATTTGGTGAGATGCCTAAAGAGGTAAAAAATTTCTTTTATTATCTAAATGTAAAATTAAAAGCAAAGGAGTTAGGAATTGCAATAATAAAAGAGGAGAAAGATGGATTCTTTATTAAATTTAATAGAGAGAGTGTAAATATAGAGAAGATAACAGAGATGATGTTTACAAGAAAACTCCAATACTTATCAGAAGATGAGGCTATAAGATATAAGGGTAGTATTATGGGATTTTTTAATGAATATGAGGGAGTGATACAATGAAAGAGTTTGATAGACTTGTGGAGATAATAAAGATTTTGAGAGGTGAAGGAGGTTGTCCTTGGGATAGAGAACAAACTCTTGAGACTTTAAAACCTTGTTTGATGGAGGAAACTTGTGAAGTTTTAGAGGCTATGGACAAAGGTGGAGATGAATTAAAAGGGGAACTTGGAGATCTTTTGATGAATGTTGTTTTTCAAGCTGATATCTGTGAAGATGAGGGAAAATTCAATATTGAAGATGTTGCTAGAGGAATAAATGAGAAGATGATTAGAAGACATCCCCATGTTTTTAAAGAGAAAGATAGCGGAATAACTTCAGATGAAGTTTTAGTTAATTGGGAAGAGATTAAGAAAAGTGAAAAGGAACATGAAAATAGAAAGTCAGCATTAGATGGAGTGCCTATCTATCTACCAGCTTTAGCAAAGGCTGAAAAAATTCAGAAAAAAGCAGCAAAAGTTGGATTTGATTGGGATAATATAGCTGATGTAATAGCAAAAGTTGAAGAGGAGCTAGGAGAATTAAAAGAGGCTATGGATAAAAAAGATTCTGAAAATACAAAAGAGGAGTTAGGGGATCTTTTATTTGCAATAGTTAATCTTTCAAGATTCTTAAAAGTTAACTCAACTGATGCATTAGAGCAAACTATAAAGAAGTTTGACAAGAGGTTTAGATATGTAGAAGAGAGATGTGATATAGAGAAAGCATCTCTAGAGGAAATGGAAAAATTTTGGAATGAGGCTAAAAACAGGGTTGACATATAAGAAAAATATAGTATATATAGTTAATAAGACAGGAGGAGTAGTCTAAATCATGAGATTGGATAAATTTTTAAAGGTTAGTAGAATAATTAAGAGAAGACCTATTGCAAAGATAGTTGTAGATGGTGGAAAAGCTAAGCTAAATGGAAAGGTAGCTAAGGCTGGAACAGAAGTAAAAGTAGGACAAATTTTAGAGTTAGAATATTTTAATAAGTACTTTAAGTTTGAGATAATGGAAGTGCCTACTGGAAATGTAGCTAAAGAGAAAACTTCTGACTTGATAAAAGTTTTAGAAAGTAGAGGAATTGAAATTGATATAGATAGTGAGGAGGATATTTTTTAGTGAAATTTTCGTTAAATTCTAATGGAAAAATAAATATAGGTCTGAATGTAACTGGAGTTCTTCCTAATGGGTATCATCTTTTGGATATGATTATGATACCAATTAGTTTAAGTGATAAAATAACTGGTGAAATAGAAGATATTTCAGGAACTCTTGAAATAAAAACAAATAAAGCAGATATTCCTGTAAATGAAGATAATATTTTATGGAAAATCTATGATAAATTTTATAATGAAAGTGGAATTTCTAAGAGAAAAATATCTCTTTATCTTGAAAAAATCATACCTCATCAAGCTGGACTTGGAGGGGGAAGCTCAAATGGAGCATTTTTATTGAAACTTTTAAATGAGTTTCATGGAAACTTTTTCTCACAAGAAAGATTGATTGAGATAGGAAAAAGTGTTGGAGCTGATATTCCATTTTTCTTGATTAATAGATCTGCAAGAGTTAGAGGAATAGGGGAGGATATTGAGATTATAGAGAATAATTTAAAAAATTCTATAATTTTAATAAAGCCACAATTTGGAGTTTCAACAGGAAAAGCTTATAAAAATATGTCTATGCTCAATAATAAAAGAGATGCAAATATTGATAAAATCATATTTGGATTAAAAGAGAATAGGGTAGATATAGTTGAAGATAATATAGAAAATCATCTAGAGCAAGGATTGCTATTAGAAGATGAAAATATAATTGAATTTAGAAAAAAATTAGCAGAATTAAATATGAAATTTTTTATGTCAGGAAGTGGAAGTGCATACTATACTTTTGTTACTCAAGAAGAATCAGAAGAAGCTGTTACAAGAATAAAAGAGTACTTAAATAGCTGTGAAGTCTATCTTTGCAGTTCTTTATAGATAATACTAAAAACAGGGAAGGTGCATTAATTATGAAAATTACAGATGTTAGACTAAGAGCAGTGAAAAATGAGAACGAATTAAAATTAAAGGCTTATGCTGATGTGACTTTTGATGAATGTTTTGTTATTCACGGTCTAAAAATAATAGATGGTCAAAAAGGAATGTTTGTTGCTATGCCATCGAGAAAAATGCCTGATGGAGAGTATAAAGATATAGCTCATCCTATCACACCTGAATTAAGAAAAGAGATAACAGATTCAGTTATAGCTAAATATAATGAAATGGATTTTTCTGAAGAAGTAGCTGAAGAACCAAAAGCTGAATAAGAGATTAGATAATAAATAATTTTAAAGATAACCTGAAGTATTCCTTCAGGTTATTTTGTGATTTTTATAAAAGGAGTAAATAGATGAAAATTTTGATTTTAAATGGAAGTGCAAGAAAAAAAGGAAATACTAGAACAGCTTTAAAACAGATAGAAAAGGGGATAGATCTAAACAGTAATAGTGTTGAATTTATAGATATTACAGATTTTAAAATAGCTGGTTGTTTAGGTTGTGACGGATGCAAAAGAACAGGAGTTTGTGTAATAAAAGATGATGCAGTAGGATTAGTTGAAAAAATAGTTGAAGCTGATATGGTAATTTTTGGATCTCCAGTTTATTGGTGGGGAATCTCTTCTCAAACTAAAGCTTTAATTGATAGAATCTATATGAAAAACTCTACTTTACCACAACTTAAAAAGAAGATTGGTGTAGTGGCAGTTGGTGCAGATGAACTATCAGGAGAGCAGTATAAATTGATAAAAGGGCAATTTGATTGCATATGTGAGTATTTAGGTTGGGAGTTTGAAGTATATAAACCTATCTCAGCTGGATTGATTGGAGATGTTGAAAAGCAAGTTGGATTGATGAGAGAGTTAAAAGAGATAGGACAAAAATTATAGGAAAAGAGATATAATTAGAAAAAATATTATTGTATATATACATATAGGGAAACTGGTAGATTTTAGGATTTACCAGTTTTTTATTTGAAGAAATTACTATAAAGAATTATAATAAAAGTAAAAATAAGAGAATAAATTAGAGATGAGGTATAGATATATGGCAAGTAGAAATAGTGAAATAGTATTTGAATATCTTAAAAATTCAATAACAGATGGGAAGTGGAAAGATGGAGAACAGATAACTCCAGAGATACAACTGGCAGGGGAGTTAGGAGTTGGAAGAAATGCAGTTCGTGAAGCTATAGAAAAACTTGTTGGAATGAAAATTCTTATAAAGAAAAAGGGAAAGGGAACATTTGTGAATAATAACCCTGTGGAGCAAGAATTTAATCAGATGTTTATAAACTCTATATTAGATAGGGGAAATTATTTAGATATTTTAGTTTTTAGAAAGACATTTGAACCAGAAAATGTAAAGATGTTTATTGAGAATGCAGAGAAGAAAGATTATGATGAGCTTGAAAATTGTTATAATCAGATGTTAGAGTTTAAAGATAATGGAGAAAAATTTTCATATTATGATGCACAATTTCACAACATTTTAGCAAGAGGAACTAAAAATAGTATAATTATTAAGATCAGTGAGGTTTTATCCAATATTATGATTTCGCATCAAAAAAGCTTAAATACCATATTGGGATCAAGTAGTGGAATGAAGGAACATAAACTTATTTTAGAATCTATTTTAGATAAAGATACGGAAATGGCATATTATTTTATGAGAAAACATATAACAAGAACCATTAAAGATGTCCTACAAGTAGCTAAATAAAATTTAAATATAAAATATATATAAGCAGGCATAAAATGCCTGCTTTTTATATTGTTTCAATAAAAAACAACTTATTTCTAAACAAAAATGTTGACTTTTTATAAAAAGTGATGTACTATAAAATCAATAAAATTAATTAACTTGTAGGACATGTTAGGAGGGTAAGATGTTAAAAAGTCAAAAATTAAGAGAAGTTGCTCCAGAAGTAGATCCTTTAAGAATAGGAATGGGTTGGACAACTGAAGATTTAAAGAAACCACAAATAATGGTAGAAAGTACATATGGGGATAGTCACCCAGGAAGTGCACATCTTGATTTACTGATAAATGAAGCTGAAAAGGCTATAAGAGAACATAATGGAAAAGCAGCAAAATATTTTACAACTGATATGTGTGATGGACAAGCTCAAGGACATGATGGTATGAACTACTCTTTAGTTTCAAGAGAGTATATAGCAGATATGATTGAGATTCAAGCTATGGCAACTCCCTTTGATGCAGGGGTATTTATAGCAAGTTGTGACAAAGGTTTACCAGGAAATTTAAAAGCACTAGCTAGATTAAATATGCCAAGTATTGTTATCACTGGTGGAATTATGGCAGCAGGTCCAAATATGCTAACACTTGAACAACTAGGAACATATAGTGCAAGATTTGAAAGAGGAGAGATTACAGAAAAAGAGCTATGTTTTGCTAAAGAAAATGCTTGTCCATCTTGTGGAGCTTGTTCATTTATGGGAACAGCCTCAACAATGCAAGTAACAGCAGAAGCATTGGGACTTACACTTCCAGGAAGTGCATTGTTACCAGCAACTTCTCCAGATCTTTTAACAAAGGCATATGAAACTGGAATAAGAGCTATAGAATTGGCAAAAGAGGGACTTTTACCTTCACAAATCCTTACAGAAAAAGCTTTTGAAAATGCAATAATGGTTCATGCAGCTATAGCAGGATCATCAAACTCTCTACTACACATTCCAGCAATAGCACATGAAGTTGGAATTGAGCTTGATGCTGATAAATTTGATGAGATACATCGTAGAATCCCATATATTTTAAATATTAGACCAAGTGGATTCTATCCAGGTGAATACTTCTATTATGCAGGAGGAGTTCCAGGAATAATGGAAGAGATCAAAGAGTTTTTACACCTTGATGTTATGACAGTAACTGGAAAAACTTTAGGGGAAAATTTAGAGGAATTAAAGAGAAATGGTTACTATGAAAGATGCTATGCTGAACTAGAAAAGCGTAATTTAAAGAAAGAGGATATTATAAAAACAGTAGCTAATCCAATTCAAAAACAGGGAGCTTTAGCAATATTAAAAGGAAACTTAGCACCAGAAGGAGCAGTTATAAAACACTCTGCTGTACCAAAAGAGATGAGAGAGGCAGTTTTAATAGCAAGACCATTTAACAGTGAAGAGGAAGCTATAAAAGCTGTATTAACTGGAGTGATAAATCCAGGAGATGCTGTAATTATAAGATATGAGGGACCTAAAGGAAGTGGAATGCCAGAGATGTTCTATACAACTGAGGCTATTGCATCAGACCCAAGAATAGCAGCATCAACAGCACTTATTACAGATGGAAGATTTTCAGGAGCAAGTCGTGGACCAGCAATAGGACATGTTTCACCAGAAGCAACAGAGGGAGGACCAATAGCTCTAGTAGAAGAGGGAGATCTAATTAAAATAAGTGTATCAGAGAGAAAATTAAGCATAATAGGTGTAAAAAATAAAGAGTTACCTGAAGAAGAGATAGAAAAAATCTTGGTTGAAAGAAAGAAAAATTGGAAGAAACCAGAGCCAAGATTTAATAAGGGACCATTAGCAGTTTATACAAGATTTGCAGTATCACCAATGAAAGGTGGATATATAGAGGTTAAATAAAATAATTATTTTAAAATTTGTCAATTATAAAAAAATTAAATTTGGAGGGATAAAAAATGATAAATTCAATGTTTGATGTAACTGGAAAAAGAGTAATAGTAACAGGAGGTGCTCAAGGATTAGGATATGGTATGGCAGAAGGATTTTTGGAATCAGGATGTGAAGTTGTATTAATGGATATTTCAGATAAACTTGATAAAGTAGTCAATGAGTTTTGTGAAAAAGGTTACAAAGCACATGCTGTGAAAGGAAATTTAGGAGATAGACCAAGTATTCAAAAAATGTTTGATGAAGCCATGAATATTATGGGAGGGGTAGATGTATTAGTTACTGCTGCTGGAATTCAAAGAAGACATCGTTCAGATGTGTTCCCTATGGAGGATTGGGATGCTGTAATAGCAATAAACTTAGAATCTGTATTTATATTAGGACAACTTTGTGCTAAGAGAATGATTGAACAAGGTAAAGGAAAAATAATAAATATTGCTTCAATGAATACTTGGTTTGGAGGTATAAATATACCAGCTTATGCAGCAGCAAAAGGTGGAATAGGACAATTAACAAAATGTATGGCAAACGATTTAGCAGCGTTAGGGATAAATGTAAATGCAATAGCACCAGGATACATGGCTACAGATATGAATGAAAAACTTCTAAAAGATGAAAATCGTACAAAAGAAATCTCTGAAAGAATTCCAGTTAAAAGATGGGGAACACCTAATGATATGAAAGGAACAGCATTATTTTTAGCTTCAGCAGCAAGTGATTATTTAAGTGGAGCTATAATTCCAGTAGATGGTGGATATTTATGTAGATAAGTAATTTGTTTTATTTGTTGAAATAAAATATAAAAAAATTAGGAGAGAAATATGAAGGGAAAAATAAGAAAAATTCTTATGACTATAATGTTGATAAGTTTAGCTTTTATAGTAACTAGTTGTGGAAAAAATACTAATGAAAATAAAGTAATAAAATTAAATCTTTCAATAAATGACAATGAATCATCTAACTATTATAAGGGGGCAATGAAAATAGCAGAAGAAGTTAGAGAAGCTACAAATGGAAAAATAGAAATAAATACCTTTGCTGGAGGGTCTCTTGGGGGAGAAAGAGAAGTGATTGAGTTTGCATTATCTGGAGATCTTGATATAGGTTCTGCTGCTAATTCAGTTTTAACAAATTTTATTCCTGAAATGAGTATATTAGATCAAGCATTTTTATGGGAAAATGCAGAACAAGCTCATGCAGCTGTTGATGGAAAAATTGGAAAACTAATAGACGAGAAAGCTAAAGAACTAGGGGTTCATGTTATAGGATATATGGAATCAGGATTTAGAAATGTATTTTCAAAAAGAAAAATAGAAAAAATAGAAGATTTTAAAGGACTAAAAATTCGTACTATGCAAAATGAGTATCATATGACAGCTTTTGAATCTTTTGGAGCAATGCCAACGTCTATGGCAGGGAGTGAACAATTTACAGCACTTCAACAAGGAACAATAGATGCAGTAGAAAACGCAGTATCTAATTGCTTATCAAATGGTTTTTATGAATTAACAAAGGATATTACTTATACTAATCATGCATTTGTGTACATTGTTTTATGTATGTCAGATAAGGCTTGGAATCAAATACCTGAAGAATTAAGAGAACCATTTTTGCAAGCAGTAAAAAGAGGATGTGCTGCTCAAAGAAAATATTTAGTGGAAGCTAATGAGGAAGCTGAAAAAATATTAGCTCAAAAATATGGAGTTAAATTTCATAAAATAGATAATAAAATGTTAAAAGAAACTTATTTAAAAATTTCTAAGCAAAAAGGATACATATTTGATCCAGTGTGGCAAGCTGCTGTAGATGAAGCAATTGCTTCTACAAATAATAATTAGATTTAGGGGGATAGAATGAAAAAAATATTGAAATTTCTTCAAGGAATAGAAAATATTATTATGTTAGTAACATTTGCTATCATGGTATTTGCATCATTTGCTCAAGTTGTGAATCGAAATTTTTTTAAATTACCTATTACTTGGTTCGAAGAGGCTGCTGTTTATTCAATGATATACATGGTTCTTATTGGGACAGAAATAGGGTTAAGAGATGGAACACAAGTAGCTGTGACAGCTGTAGTAGATAAATTAGGTGGAAAATTTAGAAGCTTTATAGAAATAATTTCTAAAGCTATTGTGGTCATTTTTTCTGCTACAATTTTTTATAGTTCAATGGGAATGTTACAAATGCAGATAAGAACAGGACAGACTTCACCAGCTTTAAAACTTCCTATGTCAATTCCTTATGCAGCAATTACTGTTAGTTTTGGAATAATAGCAATAGTACAAGGAGCGGTTCTTCTTTTAATGATATTAAATTTTAATAAGGAAAAGGGGGCAAAATAATGATAGGAATTATATTATTTGGAGCTTTAGGAATACTTTTAGCAATAGGTGTCCCTATTGCAATGTCACTAGGAATTGCAGCAACAGTTGCTCTTATTTCAAGCCCTACAATTTCAGTATCTATTGGAGTTTTAGCCCAAAGAATATTTGCTGGTCTTGAGTCTACATCAATTATGGCAATAGCTTTTTTTGTCCTTGCAGGAAATCTTATGACTAAAGGTGGAATTTCTAGAAGAATAGTTGAATTTGCTAATTCAATAGTAGGGAATATTCGTGGAGGTATGTCATTAGTATTAATACTAGCTTGTGCTTTTTTTGCGGCTTTGTCAGGATCAGCACCAGCAACAGTGATAGCAATAGGGGTTATTCTTTATGAAGATATGGTAAGAGTAGGATATAAACCAGAAAGAGTAGCAGGTCTTTTAGTTGTGTCAGGAGGACTTGGACCAGTTATTCCACCAAGTATTATAATGGTAGTTTATTGTACAATTACTGGAGCATCAGTAGGGGATATGTTTAAATCAGGTATGTTAATAGGAATATGTATAGTGATTTCTCTAGTTATAGTAGTTCTTTACTTAGCAAATAAAGAACAATGGCCTAAAGCAGAGAAAAAAATATCTTTTGAAGAACTTTCAAAAAGTTTTTTCTCTGCAATACCAGCTTTACTTCTTCCAATAATTATATTAGGAGGAATATATTCGGGAATGTTAACTCCAACAGAATCAGCAGCAGTTGCAGTTGTTTGGTCATTAATAGCAGGAATTTTTATATATAAAGAAGTAAAAATTAAAGACATAGTTCCTATTGTTTTGGATTCAGCAAAAGGATCTGCGATGATATTATTTATAATAGCTACTTCTACAGCTTTTTCATGGCTCTTTACTTTTTCTGGAATTTCTAAAGAATTAGTAGCTTTAATAACAGCTATGAATCTTGGAAAAACAACTTTTTGTATAATTGTAGCAATAGTTCTTTTAATCTTTGGAACTTTTTTGGAAGGAATTGCAACAGCAGTATTAATGGTACCTGTATTATGGCCTATAGCTAAATCTTTAGGAATTGATGTAATTCATTTTGGAATGATAGTTTCTATTTCAAATGTAATAGGAACAATGACACCACCAGTTGCTGTAAATATTTTTTCTGCTGCATCAGTATCTAAATTAAAAATAGGAGATATTGTAAAAGGACAAATTCCTTTTTTTGTAGGGTATGTATTAGTATTTGTATTAATTGTTTTATTCCCATTTTTTAGCACAGTTTTAATATAAAATTTATAATTTTGAAAATTATATTATTAAAAGAAATTT
>OGWQ01000912.1_pt1 | contig 19751 bp, 19 predicted proteins | sample 1576091 | NCBI WGS metagenome assembly OGWQ01 (sample SAMEA3541584, study PRJEB24748) | human gut metagenome | biome: human gut; feature: human-associated habitat; material: faeces | place: China | collected 2012
GAGGACGTTTAGACGCAAGAAGGACGCTGAAGAGCTTAGTTGCGGATTTGAGGTATGATAGAAAGAATAGTGATTATAGCTGGTATTGTTGCATATTTTTTTATGCGTAAACAATTATTGGTAGATAATTCAATCGAATATACTCAAAAAATAAGAGATACACTAATTATTCCTATCGTACAGATAATAGCATCTTTTTTTCTTTTCGAAGAAGCTTCAGGTGCTGTTAAATCAGCTGGTAAAATAGATAGTCTTCACGACATATCAACCTATACTCCATTTTTAGGTGATTTGGGTAAAGGATTGGATATAGCTAATCAACTTGGTGTATTACCTGACATAGAACGTTCACAAAGTACATTGGAATATATAAATTCTGCAACGACAGTAAATAATGTAGTAAGTTTCGGAGCTATACTTATAATTATTTTTGCCATAGCTGAATTATATGGTGTTTTCCGTTTGGGAAAATTTACAAAGAAACAAATGCTTATGCTCTATGGAGGAGCATCTATTGCTTTCATAGTATGCAGCATTTACTTTGGTATATATATGGAGAAATTTATGGGTGTATTAGCTGGTATTTTTTCAGGTACAGATGAATACCCTTTTGCTATTATTTTCCCAATAGTGACTTTAGTATTAGTAGGAGCATTCTATAAGGCTTATTCCAATGCTTTAGAGAATCTATTTAACTATTCTCTACCTGAGTCGGTAAAAGAGAACAATTTACAAGAGCAGCCTAATAGACAATCTGAAGAACAGATTGACAGGAATAGTTCTGAGCCAAAAGTGCAGTCAGAGCCTATGCAGGTTGAAGAAACTGGAAGAATAAAGGAGAAGCTGGAAACTCCCCCACAGGCTAAAATCATCATAAAAGAAAAAGCAGAGCAGAAGTCATTTTTTCGTTTTAATATTTTATTTGGTATAGGACTAGTTGTATTAATGGGGATAGTAGCTTTGTGGATTTTACGGAGTAATGAAAAGGATAATTCAACTCCGGTAGTGGAAAATTATTCAGATCCAATTATTCAACAAGAAGATACAATAACCGAAGCTACTAGCACTACCAATCAGTTTGAATATATCAATGAAACAAGAGGAAATTATGAGGTTGATATAGAGTGGCCTATTTCATTGATTGGAATGAAGGATGTAAGTGGAATACAGTTAGCTATAGCTCAAAAAGCATTTAATAGCAATATCTATGATATTCATAGTTGTGTTGAAAAGTATTTTAAAGAAGGCAACGAAAGTGCTTCGCTTGGTGAATGTGAAACAGCTGGTAAGGTTACAGTAAGATTCCAACAAAGGCTAAACAATCTTTATGTTTTCAAGATTCAAATTTATGCCGATTTAGGAGGAGGTACCGGATTATCCTTAATTTATAGGGATGAATATGTTTATTTTGATAAAGAAATGGACAGGACTTTAGAAATCAGTGACTTATTCAATGATTATTCCCAGACCTTATTTTTAGTAAATAATCATATTTCTTTAGATGAATATGCCAGTAAAGCAACAGAACTACCTGAGAATTTTATAATTTCTTCATCTGGAATTACATTTATATTCCCTAAATATAGTATTGGTTATGGTTATCAAGGGGAGGTTGAAATATCTTTAACCTATGAAGAACTGAATAACGTACTATCAGACAGTTTCAAAAATGCAATAGGAAAATAGTTTTATTCTGTTTGTAGCTTTCAAAGGAACGCACTAGGACATTCAATCTTAGTGCGTTCTTTTTTTATACCTACTTTCTCTCAAATGACAAAACGCGATTCTGGTGGATTGAAACTCTAACTAATGACAAAAATAATACCTACGATCATGTTAGGAAATCTAATGAATATATTCTTTGATGGTACTTTAGAAGAATCGTCAGAGCGTCAGGTTAGAGAAACTACTCCTGATGTTATCGAAAAAAGTAGTACAATCGCCAAACCTATCCCTGAAAAGTATAAGAAAGATGTTGAAGCCTTACGAAAGAGGTATGGAGAGAATTTTAAAACTGGTCTCTGCATTGAAATAACACTGAAGGAACTTCTGGAGATATGCCCGAGAGAAAGAAGGCGAACTGATGCTTATACTGGACTTATATCATTCCTGAAGGGCAAAATGGGAATTACGCTAAACATTAAATCACAAAAATCTAAACGATGAAAAACTATTTTATTGCAAATAGAGAAGTCCTCGATACTACAATGACGATAGAGGAGATTGAATCAGCCGTAAATGATTCTTTGGAGGAAACAACAAGTGGAATGGTCTCTTTCTCGATTGAGGAGTTAAGCGAAAATCATGTAATTATGAAATTTATTCGTGATTTTAATATCAATCCGGACAAACCAGTAATATATGATACTGACGCAAATATTATTTCTGGTATTGGTCTTAGAGCTTTAACTCCTAAAAAGATGGGTGGTTATCCATTAATTAGTCCACTGTGTTTTAACGGTAAAAATTTCTATACCGATGTAACTACCTTCATTCAGTTCTATAAGACACTGTTACTATTTACATGTAAAGGGGAAGGGTTTGTTGAAGAAATCGGTATAAGATGTTATCCCGATTGTATCATAATGAAAATCACGTATTAAACTAAGGAGGAGACAGTAATGAAAAAAGAAAAGAAGGTATTCGTTATGGGTAAAGTATATACCATAACTGAAACAAACATTAGTGAAATTGAAAAAGCAGTACAGGAAGATTTGGACAATATGGTTGGTAAAGATAAAGTTGAATTTAAGCTATGTACATTAGGAAATGTTGTAGCCATGTTTTTCAATAGACCTTTAGAATATTCCACTTTAGGGGCTGACCCGAGAGAAAGTATTATTGGTGAGGATGCTTTAATCATTACAGGAGATAGATATAATGGGTTCATAATGCCATCACCTCTTCCTCCTATGCCTTATTTAGGACATATAATTTATAATCTGGAACAGTCAGACTTTCTGAAGGTTTATAAAGAAAGTGCTAAAGGATTAGGTGCCAGTAAAATAAAGGATGCTTGGTTGGAGATAAATCCAGGATCAATCATATTGAGAGTACAGACAAAATGATAATAATGTAAGGAGATAGTCTAGTGGCTGTCTCCTTTTTTGTAGCCATAAATCAGAAATGAAAATGCAGAAGACAGAATATAAAAAAACAGAATTGCTTGGGATTATAAAAGCCGGGATGAAGGAACTTGAAGATAAGTGTGAAGATATAGACATTGGATATTTTAATGAGTCTGATATTGATTCGTACTATAATTATCTTCTTTCCAAGTATAAGGATGAAATAGCTGTGATTGATGATACAGGGGAAGGAGGAGATTATGAGGGAGCTTTTTAATATTGAACCACATAGTACTGGTCCGGGATTCTTGATGAGACTGAAGACTGGGGAAATTGATGTTCCAGACGAGAGAGGCGGTTATATAATCAGTTCCGGGTGTGGTAGTGGCAAGACAGAAAGTATAAAAAGCCTGATAAGGAATAAATACAATGAGGGAATTCTTTATTGTGTTGATACCAAGGAAGAGCTGGATAAGATGTATAACTGGATAATAGATAACCTTGTTGATGTTATGCCTGGACTAAAGAAAGAGGATGTAATGATAATTTCCAGTGATGATGAGCATTATATTTCTTTATCGGAGTATAAAGACAATCCGGAAATAATTATGCAACAGAAAATACTCCTAATCACTCACGTCAGATTTTGGACAGACCTTATAAACTTCTTCCTTATCTATAAACCGACTTCTGATGTTGATCCTTTTGATGGTGATTTCAGGAAACTTATGATAAGGGATGATCTTAGAGGGTATATAGTATTTGATGAGACCCCTACATTCATAAAGCCATTCGTTACCTTCAGTTCTGTAATGATGGGAAATTTTACTGATATTGATGATGAAGGAAAACCTAGGAGTAAGAAACCGGAGGATATAGAAAGATTTTATGACCTGTTTGTTAAAGGTACAAGCTCCGAAATATTCAATACAAAGTACAGGATAGGCAGGATAAAGAAACAGGTTGCATTAAATCTGATTCCTGATTACTATGATTCATGGAGTATATCAGGGAAAAAAGAACTGAGTATATCCTTCTATCCTGTTGATCTATGCCCTGATAACACAACAATCAATACACACATTCTAATCTTTGAAGGTGTTGGGGATATACTTTTCAAGGACATAAGAAATTACAAACTACTTGATACCACCGAAAAATATAATACAATAGTTGATTTTCAGAAACTGGAATTCGGGATAACAAGGAAAAATCACAATGACAGTTTATTTGAAAGAGTGATGACAAAGATAGCAGGACTTATAACAGAACCGACACTTATCATATCATGGAAAGAAGTGAATGATGAAAAAAGTGATTCTGGAAATTCTGGCTACCGTGAAAGGATAAGGAATGCACTACTCCGAAGAAATGTGGATTGTAGTCTTTTCCATGTAACCTATTATGGAGCCAATGATAATAAGAGTACCAACTGTTTCCGGGATTATAAGCAGATCGTTCTTCTTGGTGACTGGAACTTACCTAATACTGAATCTTCCAAAATCAGAAGAGCCTATGGAATGTCTACCGATACACAGGATTATAAGGACTGGTTTTTCATTCAGCTAATCTCAAGAATAGGAATAAGGAAACATATCAAAGGGGAATCATATAAGGTAATATACACTGATGACTTCGATTCCTGGTTTATAGAAAGAATGACAAGGTACTTCAATTATAATCTGATAATAAGGAAATACAGTCTGACAAATAATGACTGGAGAAAGAAGATTGAAGAAATGAAAATCAGAAAGAATGTAAAGGAGGAAATAATCAAGTTTGTTGGTTCAGATAATAACCTTCAGAATGCAATAGTCCAGGGAAAGGAATATAGTATAAATGTTGGATTTGATTATTTGGAAAACATAGGGATAAAGAGAGACAGAAGAGAAAGAGGGAAATATAGTACTTTGATTGAAACACTGAAGAAGATAGGAATAGAACTTATTATCATCTAATTTCCCCGGAGGATGCTAAGATGAATAATATAATAACTACCCCCGATTTTTTGCATAGATGTTAAGTATATATAGAGAAGTAAAAAAAAGGGGGTAATGATTAATATAAAGGGAAGAGAATAATATTAAAGAAAAGACTTGCTTCGCAGTCCAGAGAGTGTAGAAAGAGAGTATTTTATTTATTTCTCTACTATCCTTACACTTCCAGAGGACGAAGTTCCTCTCCCTTATTACTTATTATAAAACTAAAAACTTAAAGACTATGAACAATATAAAGAAAACAGTAAGTATATATTATAATGCTAAAGATGCAAATTCTCAAGAAACAATAACTATAGATGAAGTAATTGAACTTATAAGGAAAGATTCTTGTATTATTTCAGAACTAACAGAAAAAGTAAGAAATGCAGTAGATGAGAAAGAATATAAAGAACTTAAAAAGCAGCTTCCTATGTTTATAGGTGCTGGAGTATTTAGGTATAGAAATGATAATCCTGATAATTTGGTAGAATATTCAAATCTCTTAGTTATTGACTTTGACCATTTCCATGATTATCAGAAAGTCATTGATTTCAGGAGTAAACTTATACAATATGCTGACTCCCTTCATCTGTATGCTATCTGGATTTCCCCTAGTAATGATGGAATAAAAGCTGTTATGATACATGATAATGAGAACCCAGACTATCATTATAATTTATTCTGTCAGGTTAAAAAGAATCTATACCCAAGGACAGAGGAATTTGATATGAACTGTTCCAATCTCACCCGAACATGCTTTATCTGCCATGATCCTGATATATGGGTTAATCCAAGGAAAGATGAGATTGAACCATATCACTTTGTCTATGATCCAACTATTCCAATGCCAGAAGAAAAGGTTTATTCCAGTTCTAAAGACAATGGAAAGGTATGTTCTTCAGAGTTTATACATACACCTGAAGAAATAGAAACAAATCTTAGGTGGCAGGGATTATGGACGGACAAGCAGCTTATAAACTATGCTGATAAAGGATGGAGAAAACAATATCCGGATTCATATAAAGATGGAAACAGACACCTTTCTATACTATCAAGGGCTAAGTGGTTATGTCTTTATGGAGTACTTTTCGAGAATGCAAAGGATTATCTGATAAATACCTTTGGAAGACATGGAATTTCAGAGTTTGAGATAGAGGGAATGTTGAGAAATAACTATCATTCTAACCGGGGAGAATTTGGAAGGAAGAGAATGGAAATATATGGCAGGAAGGAAGAAGGAAAAGTATACAGGGCAAAAACTCTGAGAGGTGAATCATAATGATAGCAGTAATATTAAGCAGGAAATCGAATAAAAAGGTTTCCTGTTTTATTTTTTTCTGTAAAGGAAAGCCTATGGGGAGTTCAATATGTGCTAAATTAATGCTATAAAGCGAGTTGTTGATTAATGCTCTAATAAATGAAAAAGCTTTTATTATATTCTTTTTTCTTATATTTGAGTCATAACTTTAATTATCAAACACTATGGGTATTAACCAAAAACTTGATAAACTTTTTGATGAATGGATGAAGAATTATCCTGAACGTGAAAGACAAAAATTTTGTAGAGATGGTTTGGTATATAAACGTCTCGAAGTAAGCTGTGATTATGACATTGAAAAAGAATGGAATAATGCCCCACGCAAAATCTTGTTTTTATTAAAAGACCAGAACGATCCAGGACAAACAGATAAGGAAAATCAGGTAGGTAGTGATCTTAGGCATTGGCTTGATGGGGATAGTGAGAATTGTAAGAATAATTGTAAAATCAAAGGGCGTTTTATTAAAAGAATAGCTCAATTATTTTATTTGTTATCTTATTGGAATCCTGATAATAATATCAATTTTGGAGAACATGTAAATAGAAATGATAGGATAGTGAGAGATTGTTTTAACTCTGTTCCTTTCGCGCTTGTTGAAAGCAAAAAACTTATAGGGACATCATCTATTTCAGGAAAGGAGATAAAAGAAGCTATTGAGAAAGATAGTGAAATGTTGAAAAAAGAGTTAGATATCTTAAACCCCAATATAATTGTATGTTTCGGAACTCCACAATATGAATATATCAAGGATTTCTATTTTAAAGATGTTCTTCCGGATATATCAATAAATCACCCATACCCTGAAGCCCCCAATGCAAGTTGTATATTGGACTACTACTCTGAGAAAAAAATTATAATAATTCATTCGTTTCATCCTTCTGATAGAAAGGCAAACTGGATTATATGTGAGAAAGTATTTAGTCCATTTAAGGAACTATTTAATAACTATGGGATAGAATTAAAAAGCAATAAATAAAACACAAATAATTGTCAGCCTGTCATTCAATGTTGATGAATGACAGGCTGATTTCTTTCATGAAAAAAACAGATTTTTCATCTTGCTAGTGCTATAATCTGGCATATCATTTATATTCCTTTGTACAAGATAGACTAATAAGGAAGTTGATAACTATTAAATATCAAACATATCGTTTATGAAGACAGTAGACAATCATAATGTAAAAATCTTCACAGATAATATAGAAGACATAGTGATGGAGCAAATAAAAGGACTTCTCTCTGTTGATGCCTTTAAGGACTGTAAGATAAGGATAATGCCTGATGTACATGCTGGTGCGGGATATGTGATAGGATTTACAGGAGACCAATAAAAAGGTTTCCTGTTTTTTTTCATCCCATAATTCGTTATTTTTGTAATAGAGTTATTATTAAAAATTTGAACTATGAAAAAAGGTCTATTATTACTGCTATTATTTCCAATCTTTTTATACTCCCAGCAAGTTGATTATTTTTATAATATCCCCGTTGGGAAAGCCATGAGTGAAGTTAAAAAAGAATTATTAAAAGAGTCTTTCAAGATTCATTCCTATTCCGTGGATAGTATTGAAGCCGTAGGTATTGTTGGTGATTTTGGAGTATGTAATCTAAAATTAAAACCTGATTTTTGTGAAATCAAGTCATCTGAGCATTATGAGCATGTTAGAAATTTATTAGAAAAACAATATGATATTATAAGCGAAGATAATAAGCATCAGATAAGTTTTAGAATTTCAAAATTTAAGTATTTGCTAGTTGAAAATTTGAAAGATTCGACTATGATTTGTTTACTTGATATGACCAAGAAGTTTACTATTCAATTCAAAGGTATTACATTAGGTGAAACATTTAAAGATATATTACCTCGTTTACTTAAAGATTATCAATATCTTACGCAGGTAAACGGAATGACTACTGTTTTAACTGGGCGTTTTGCAGGATATAATAATTGTTTGGTATATGTTATGGGTATAAATGATAATGATATAGTTTCCAATATATCAGTTAGTTTACCTTCATCCGAAATCTGGAATCTAGTGTACGGACAATATAAAGACCTGAAGAAATCGCTAATAGAAAAATATGGTGAACCTGTTGAATGTATAGAAAATATCGAAGAAACAGATAATATGATTTTTAGCTTAGCAAATGGGAAAACGGTATGTACAGCTACCTTTCAACCTCATGGAACCGCTTTAAATGATATAATAATTTTCATATCGGGTTTTAAAGATACTAATAGTGCTTCTGTAATGATAAGTTATACAGATAGACTTGTTCAGTCAATACAAAATGAAGTTAATAAAGATGATTTGTAATTGTAGCAATAGAAAAATGAAGTGGGAAGAATTAAAGAAACTGGTAATATCAGAATATGACAAAAGAAATCTAGCATCCGATGTTAGGTACCGTTCTTTAGATAGAATAGAGGCATTCATTAAAACAAGTCCGAAAGCAATGAATTCTATAGAATTGTTACTTCAGGTTGATAAGAAGGTAATTAAGGAATCGTACCGAGATTTTAGAGGAGTAGAAAGACTAAATGGGGCTGACAATAGCTGTATTAATGAGATTTATAATCAGTTGGGAAGTGAATATGGTGAATAAAATATTAAGGGGTATATTAAAATGGTTTATTATCTGCTTTGCATGTATTGAGTGAATGCTGTACTAATCCTCCTTCAATATTGAGGTGATGGGTGGAAGAAGCAGGTGCAGCAAAGAATCCTATCTTCTCCAATCCTTCCAATAAATCTTCAACTCCTTCACGATTGGTTGAACGAAGTAACTCTATAAATTTGTCTTTTGTACACATATAATTTTTCTATGATTTATTCTGTATCTCAACTCTAAAGGTACGAAATAATAATGAATTTTTATAAACAATAAAAGCATTGTAAAGACCAACGCTTATTTTGAAATCCTTACAATGCTTTTGACGGTGCTATTATTTTTTTATCAGTTCTAGAGAATATGTAAAACTTAGGTTATGGTATTTTATCATCCTCTTTCTTTTTAATAATAATCTATCAGCACTAAATAAACCATTGAGTAGTATATTATAAATATTCTACGTCTCCTGAATTCTTCCATTATATTTCAACATCAATACCCTCATCTGTCTTCTCCATTATTCTAATCTGTTATAGAATAATGATTCCATAACCTTGATATCCATTCTGTGAAAAGCTAGTCAAGATTCGAATAATATTTATCATATTAATTCATTGTGTTTAACATAGTACTTATAAGACGTTCCTTCCTAGGAGCGTCTTTTTTTTGTTGTCATACCTGTTTAAATTACAGGCTTCCACAACCGCCGTATTGACAGAAGACATCAAATTCTGGGGGTTGTTATACCCCTTCAAATAGAGGCTTCTACAACCTTTTTCAATGGTTTGATGATGACCGCAAAATTAGGTTGTTATACCCCTTCAAATAGAGGCTTCTACAACCATGCGCTCGTGCCGGTACAAAAGGGATATTTTTTGTTGTTATACCCCTTCAAATAGAGGCTTCTACAACACTAAGAACGCCTCTGTATTGGTTGACAAAGAGTTGTTATACCCCTTCAAATAGAGGCTTCTACAACAAGTTCTGGCAGAATCGGGATTATAGATCTTATCTGTTGTTATACCCCTTCAAATAGAGGCTTCTACAACGTATTTACCATCAATTGCCTTGTAAAATGAGAATTAGTTGTTATACCCCTTCAAATAGAGGCTTCTACAACTTTGCCTTCTGGGCAATCTCCTGCATGTTTTTTTGTTGTTATACCCCTTCAAATAGAGGCTTCTACAACTCGTGTTCTTTACCGGTTATGTAACAGGCAAGGGTTGTTATACCCCTTCAAATAGAGGCTTCTACAACATTCTTATTTTCAGGTGATTATAACATCACCTAAAAATATAATTGGTTATAATCTCTTTTAAGTCAAGAATTTACTTCTCCCATTATAATTTTCGCAAATGTACCAATTAATTTTATACAAAGCAAAGATTTTCTAGGCTTATAAACATGCAAAATATTGATATACAACAATATAATAATGAGATTTTTTTCGCAAATCTATTTTACAAATCATGTAAATTGATGATTTGCGAGAATTAAATATATTTTACACATATAACTCATTGATAATCAAATATACTTTATAACCTCGAACTGTATTTTTTCGCAAATCTTACAGCAATATCTACAACAAGATACATTTGCGAAAATATTTTGACTATCAATATGGACTATAAATATTTATTTGCCTGATTATCAACTATATATGAAAAATAAAATTTTCGCAAATCTATTTAATGGAACGAGAGATATTAATCTATTCAACATCCCTCGTTACTGTTCTTTATTTTATAATCTTATCAGTATCCTTTATAAAGGATTTTTTAATACCAACAGCAATTTCCGGTATATCGTTTTTAATATTTTTGATGTTCGGATATTTATTATGACTGAAAGCATTTCTGACAAGTCTTATGTTCTCTTTTTCTAAAGAATTTAAGACCTCCAACTTATTCAATAGATCAGTAAATCCATGACGTTCTTTTGTCATTTCCGGATATTTTTTATTTACTGCTTTTTCAAAGTCAAGTATCAAGCCGAATATTTCCGGTCTAGTCAGGTCATAATTCATAAGTTCTCTATCCAATTCCATACGATTTATCTCAGCTTTTTTAATTTGCGGTAGAAGACTTTTTACCCTTTCATCATAAAGATAACAGAAGAAGTCACCATAATTTTTTATTTTGATGGCTTCTTGATATATCGTTCTTTCTGTTCCATCTGAAAGTGTAAACTTCATGCTGAACGGGATCTGCAGCTCCAATATTCCTTCTTCCTTATAAGGAGAAATACTTTTCATCTTAAAATTATCAACCCCTGAACCGATAATATTTTTTGCCAAATAAAACAAAAGAATATCCTGCACTTTCAAGCGTCTCAGAGTTCTTTCGTTTTCATCAAGTTCTTTCCTGTATTTCTCTATTTTCTTCAATTCTATTTCTTTCTCTTCATTTGATGCTTTCTTGTAGGTATTCCACCTTTGCTTAATTTCCAAAGTATCAATGTATTCATTTGTCTTTCCCTTGAAGTCATAGTTTTCTAAGAAATTAGTTTGCCTGAAGCAGCTCTTACCTTCGAGCTTATCAATTACTTTATAACCTTTATCCCAGCCATAGAATTTTTGAGATTTGTCGTTCTTGACTGATTCATGGTATTTAAGTATAAGATAAGTCACATTAAAACGTACTCCTTCCTCCTTGTTCCTGTATCTGATGAGCTTTTTTTTCAATTCCTGAAGATTATCATTATCAGCACAAATTTCAATCATCTTATCTACAATACTACTCTCGAATAGGCTTCGTGGTAGTTCTATAGGTTGTGAAAGGTAGCGTTGAGCGAGATTCTTGTAGAATTCTGTATTTCTGTTCATCCACTTTGTCCTTTCAGGTTTCAGTAAGTTTACACTTTTAAAATCCTTCTTACTCAATACGCTCTTTAACCATTCAAGTCTGTATTTCATATATGATTGATAGAATTCAATGGTATTCATAGGTTTACTATCAAATACTTTATAGAGGAATGGATGTCTGTTATTGGAATTACCTATAAGGTTTGCTTTTTCAAACATTACTTTCAGCCTGTAAAAGTTTTCTTTATCATATAAAGCATTATACATAGCTAGTTCAGCATTCAAAACACTATAGTTCAATCCTGTAAGTTTGTCACGACCTTTAAGTTCACCAGTTAGTGCACTAGGCTGTAATGCAATGATATCCTTCATTAAAAACGCTGCCAATCGTCCGGGTTTTATTTCAATATAAGATTTCTTTCCCATCTTATTATCAGTACCGTTAACCTTCTTAATATCTTCTTTGAATCTTTCAATGGCACGCTTATTTTTTTCAATCATTTCACATACAATAGTTTTAGCATAACTTTCGAAATTCTTACGGGTTCTTCCAACTAGATAATCTTTCAGTTTATCAGGTATGTTAGACCATTTGATGCCGTATTTGTCTTCTATTGGTTTATATTCAACAGGAGTAGGGTTCTTTATATCTTTACATTTTACTTTCTGTATGTTACAGTCTACTATATCCTGAAAGAAACGCTTGTATTTTTCAACCTCATCTTTTATAAGCTTTTCCGTCTCAACACCAGAATTACCATTTAATAGTATATGAAATACCATTGCTGGGATTTCATAGATACTAATCCAACACTTAGGCTGGGCACATTCTACGGTATTATCAGAAGATACTTCAGGTATGTAGGAACTATTTCTAACAGGTAGACTTTTTCCTTCAGAACTAGAATACCCAGGCCATCCGAGACCTATTCTATCACCATTAAATACATACTGTGTCCTGCTGTCTGTAATATATGGAAGTATATTAGGGTCATTCCTGGTTATATCTGTATGAGGCTTGATCATTGAACGTGACTTCCATAAATCAGATATACCACATCTGTAATCTTCCATTTCCTGTAATCTTCCGAATCCATTAATATCCTTTTGAAGAATTCTCATGCAGTGTTCATCATTGATACAATGTTTGTCTTCCTTCTTTAGAAAACGGTATTTCCCCATGTTCACCTGAAACCTTATATTGTTGAAAAGACGTTTTTCATCAATATATCTCATGGCAAAGAAATGGAACCTGTCCTCAGATCTTCTTAAAAGTATATCATCACCTGTTGTTGATTTAATTCTGAACTTATCCTGATCCTCCGGCTTAAGATGTTCAAACAGATCCTGTGGGGCTTTTTTCAGTTCATTAAGCATATCCAGTGCCAGAAGAATATCACTTCTTTCATTTCCCAGTCTTTCTTTTGGCAATCTGATACGGAATGCACTGAAGATTTCCCTAAGTAATGATTTCTGTTCTTCATTCAGGTTCTTATAGATGTCCGATTTATTATTTGTCTGGAGTGAGTCGAAGAATATTGAGGCGTAACGCTTCTCTATGAATAGTGATATCAGAAACACACGTCCTAAATCTGTAAGTCTTTTATCCTTATCTACCATAGAGAATGGAAAATTATAATTAATTTCCGCTTTTCTGATCTTTTTCCCATCAACGAATTCTGTTGTGAACTTATATCTCTCTTTTGTAAATATTTCCATATCCTTGGTTTCCTTACCAAATCGAGTTTTTATAGTACGGACAGCAACAGTATAACAGTGATTCAAATAGTATGCCACCTGACGCTCTTTTTCTATATATTTTTCAGAGTCTGTTCTTTCATCTACAAAACTAAGGTGGGACGCCCTGTCTCGTTCGTAATTCAGAACATTAAAAATATTTACCAGTACTTTTCTTATGGACTCTGGTGAACCTGATGCTAATTGTCCTTTCTTCCTTTCACATTCTGCCATTATTCTCAGTACAGGGAAAAAACGGCTTAGTTGTTTTAACAGGAATATCTGCTGGTTCGGTTTTTCCTTAGTAACTTGCATTACAGATTGCATTTCAAAGAGTCTGCTTTCTTTTCCTTCACCTTCCTTATATCCCATTATGTTTGAAATATGTTGAAGGGTTATATATGCATTTTGTCTTGCCATGTTATAGTAGGCAGAGAATTCCGATTGGTATTTTTTGAAAAAGTTATTCATAGTAATTTAATGTTTTAATAGTTAATATTATTATCTTATAAATAAGTGTGTTTCCCAAAATAAGTTTCCGTTTTCTCCTTGTCTTGGAAGTGGAGGAGCCAGTTCTCCTGGAAATGCAGTACAGAAATAATAATTCTCATCTTGTGGAATCAATATTAACTGGCATTCATCTGTCTGTATTGTTCTGTTTACTTCTACCGTTTTTACAATACAATCATTCCTTTGCTCGGTTTTTATTGTTTTCTTTTCTTGGTCTGTAAGGTCTGTATAATGGATTATACTTGTTGTTCCTATAGGAAATCCAAGTTTGAATGAAAGTCTTATCCTTCCGTCAATATCAGTTCTCATTGAGCAGAACATATCTGGAAACTTATTTTGTAGAACAGTGGCAAGTTCTTGTGGTGATTTCACAAATGAACTTGAGAATTTTGAACCCGGTAGTTTTAACTGTTCCTGTATTTCTTTGTCATCATATACCACAGATAACATACTATTTACTTCTTCAGAAATTTCCGTGAAATGACTAAGACTATGATATATGGAGTCAGTAGTGAAAATTATCTTCATGTTGTTACTTATTTTTTTTTGTATCTTTTGTTCAGTAGTACTATTCCTAACAATATTAACACTAAAAGGATGAAGCTTATTATTCTATGTGATGTACTACCTTGACATACATTTAGAAGTTCCCTAATTAATGTTGAACCGTCATTAAGAGCGGACAGAATAGTTATGATTGTGATATAAAAAACCAATTTACCTATCCGTTGTTCGTTTTGTTGATCCTGTCGTTCAGACTCCTGTTCTATATATTTCCTCAGTGCTTCCCGTTCCTTGTCTATCTCAAGTCCAGAATCTATTGATTTGTAAAGTAATTGAGGAAGGAAATTGTAAGATATGTTTGAGAAAGCATACCAATGTTCCTGAATCTTCATATCATGTAACAACTTTCTGCATTCTTTCGACTGTTCACTGGATCTGAATTTTCTATTGACATCGAAAAGCATGGTCTTTTGATATAATGAATGTATGTATATCAATCTGAAATAGAAGTTTTTCCATGTGAAACAAACTCTATCAGCACTTTTACTGTCTGAATTGAGTAAAACTGTAAATGTATCGAATAATGCCAATGCTCTCCAGTTTTTGAACACAGAAATAGAATTCTCATTTATCAGTTTCTTATAATATTCATCCGAAGGTGAATTATTGCTGATATGATATTTCACGCATCCTATGTCACTGAGTGTTCCCAGTTCATATAAGAAGCCATATTCAATATTGTCTGTCAATATAATCTGGAATGCTTTAAGTTTGTTACCTGTCTGTGTTAAACATGAATACTTATTTTCATATATTCCAGGTATGGGACATAATTCAATCAAAGGTCTTATTGTCTCCAGATATTCAGGGGCATTCAATGATAATTCCCATTCCTTATATTTATTGTTGTTTTCATCTGTTTTTTCTACAAGCTTCATATAGCTGTTGACTTCACGTAAACAATAATGGGCTAATGTAAGGTCGTTTGCATAAGATTCTCCTTCATCCTTTATTTCTATTGCAAAAAGACAAATACCATACGGAAAAAAGAAAAGGTGAAGTTTTAAAACAGTGAAAAACCAAATTCCCTTACTTAATTTGTTGTGTTTAAGTTTACAGTTTTTATTGACATCTAGAATATAGTGAGCAGTTTGGCTGTATGGTTCCAGCATTTTCTTGTTTTTGACACTAACCAAAGAATCAATAAAGCTTTCATAATACATATTACAAAGTTCTTGATAGGTGAATTTCTCCAAATCTGATATAGGAATACTTTTCCTTCTTTTTATAGTGAAATCATCATCAAGTTCCTCCTTAATCCAATTATATTGTGTTTTATATAAAAAGTCTTTTGAAGATATATCTGTATTAAGATGTCCACAAAGGTATAAATGTGAATATTTTATAACAGACTTTACCAAATATTCTTCCTTGTCCATATAATATAGTTTACGGTTATACAAACACTTGTGTATTATAATAAAAACCGTTACAAGTTCGAAATAAATTATTAAATCTCAAAATAAATATTGGGAAATCTATTACAGACTTCAAATGATTGCTATTCTAATATTCTTCTACCCAACTCTATAAATCCATATAGAATTTTATCAATCATTTCTCTATTGTTAAGTCAGTATTGTTCAATCTGCTCAAAGCCTAGTATTTTAGTTAGCAGATATTGTTATATATTATAGTAGCAATCATTTTATAATATTTTGACCAGACATTTACTTTTCACTCACTTTTATCTACTTTTGTGCTATGAAAGAAATAAAGCTACATATCTATTCTGCCGATACTGATACTATCCTGGCTCTTCCCTATGCTAACGAAGGGATACGTGCTGGGTTTCCTTCACCTGCACAGGATTATATGACAGAATCTATAGACCTGAACAAGGAACTGATTCATAACAAGGAGACAACATTCTATGCAAAGGTGGAAGGAGATTCCATGATAGATGCTGGTATTTATAATGGGGATTACGTGGTCATTGACAAATCACTGGAAGCAAATGACGGGGATTATATAGCTGCTTATGTAGACGGTGAGTTTACATTAAAGCAGCTCAAGCGTGACCCTGAGAATAATTGTGCCTGGCTGATACCTCATAATCCGGAATATAAGCCCATCAAAGTAACAGAAGAGAATGATTTCATCGTTTGGGGGGTAGTAACCAATATCATTCGCAGATTAAAGAAATAACAACATGGAACTCTTTGGCCTCGTAGATTGCAATAACTTCTATTGCTCTTGTGAACGTGTCTTCCATCCAGATCTTATTGGAAAGCCAGTAGTTGTACTCTCCAATAATGATGGATGTGTAATTGCTCGTTCCAATGAGGCTAAAGCTCTGGGACTGAAGATGGGCGATCCTTTCTATCAGGTGAAGGATATGCTGGAGAAAAACAATGTTGCGGTCTTTTCTTCCAACTACAATCTTTACGGTGATATGAGTAAGCGTGTGATGTCACTTCTTTCACGATATACTCCCAAGCTTACCCAATACAGTATCGATGAAGCTTTTCTTGACTTCTCTGGGATGGATAATCTTCTGGAGTATGGTAAGGAAATAGTCCGAAGGATTGGTAAAGGAACCGGAATACCAGTATCTCTAGGAATAGCACCAACAAAGACATTGGCAAAGATGGCCAGTAAATACGCCAAGAAATACAAGGGGTATGAAGGTGTATGTTTGATTGATACGGATGAGAAAAGGGAGAAAGCATTGAAACTGTTTGAGATTGGTGATGTTTGGGGAATCGGACATCGGAACACAAAGAAGCTTGAATACTATGGAATTAAGACTGCCTGGGATTTGACACAGAAATCAGCTTCATGGGTTCAGAAAGAGCTTAGTGTTATAGGGCTGAGAACTTGGAAAGAACTTCAGGGAGAGAGTTGTATTTCCATAGAAGAGCTACCTAACAAGAAATCAATCTGTACCAGTCGTAGTTTTCCAGGAGTAGGACTGGATAAACTACAGGATCTTGAAGAAGCAGTCGCAAACTTCGCAGCCTCCTGTTCTCGTAAACTGAGGGATGATCATATCGCTTGCAGGAATATGACTGTTTTTGTTTATACCAGTCGCTTCAGGGCTGATACGCCGGAGAATTATATTTCATCAGACATTATTTTCCCTGTTGCAACAAATAATCATCAGGAACTTGTAGCCTATGCAGTCCAGACGCTTAGAAGATATTGGAAAGGAGACGGAAAGTATTACTATAAGAAAGCTGGAGTCATAGTATGGGATATATGTAGGGATAATGAAGTCCAAGGGAATTTGTTTGATGAAGTTAACCGGGAAAAACAGCAAAAACTAATGGCCGCCATCGATGAAATAAACAAGAAGAACGGTCATGATACCATACGTATTTCCACTCAGGGATATTCAAAGACCTGGCATCTGAAAAGTGAATATATCTCTCACCAGTATACTACCAACCTGGATGATGTGATTGTGTTGAAGGTGTAAAATAGTTTTGATGAGATTTGTATACTTGACTTATTTGAAGTAATATTGAAAACTGATAAATAATTTAGGTATATGGAAGATAGTTATATTTTAGGTATTAAAAGAAATGGTGTCTCATTAAAGATTAATACGCTTACATTTGAGGCTGATCAGTCTGGATATGAGTATATTTCTAATATAAATAGAGTTTCAAGATCTGGAGGAAACGGTCAATATAATATAACAGTAATCGACCATAATTTAAATCAGGGGTGTCCAATAGGAAACGGTTGGAAACTTATTTCTGGTAATATATATTATTATTGGTCTGAAGCCTATGCATATTTTATTCTGTCAGATGAACATGGTGTGAAAACCAAAGAAATTTTAGCATCACAGGAGAAGACGCCACTCTCTAAAGGGTATAATATTGATGCTTTAGCTAAGTCTATTTTCTTTAAGGCTCATGAGATTGTTTTACAGTTCCCTTCAGCTTCTATTTATAATGCATTTATAGATTTTATTGAGAAAAAGCCCAAATATCATTTAGGTGTTATTGATAGAGAAAGTAGCAGTGATACAGTTCAAGGTTTTATCAATGGAAACTATGAAAGAATTGTCAATTATATAGACAAATATAAACAATTATTGCAACTGCTTTCTGATTTAGAAGACCCTAAGTGTAAACAGTTGCTTATGGAGGTTGACGAGGTGATGAGCGTGTTTATTAGGGAACATTTTAAATGATATATAATCTTTTGAATTTATGGAATACAGAAAAGAATTCATTGAACTGATTGATAGTTTAAAGAATGAAAATAACAAGAACCTTCGTTTTGTTGGTCTTGGAAATCCTAACTCAAAGATTTTAATTATTGGTAAGGAATGCTCATTTGATTTAAAAAGTGAACAGGATAGTTTTTTCTACAAACTGGAAAATCAAGATAATCTACAGCAATGGATTTATAACATTGAAAACGGAATAGACTTGGAAACATTACCATGCTGGGAGAATAATCCCGACTTATATAATCCTCTATATCCATACAAAGGACAATTCAACAAAGTCATACGAAATAATAATGATGGTACAAGCCAAACATGGATACAGTACCAAAAACTCATAGACAGGATATTACAGAAAGATAAACCAGAGAGAATTGATTTTCATAAGTATGCATTTATTACAGAACTAAGTGATATCCCAATGCCGAGTAGTAGAAAATCAAAAGAGACAAAACAATCCATAAATATAAGATACCAGAAACTTCTCTCTCATGATTTCTTTAAAACTTTTCCTGTCGTTATTGTTCCCTGTGGCCATTATATCAGGGATTACAAGATTAATTTAGAAGAAACTTTCAATCAAAGCTACCAAAGAACGGATGATGATGGAGAATGGATTAATGTTCATAGAAATTATAATCCGCAAATCGAAATGTTCGCGCGTTTCAAAATGAAAAGTTCATTTCACAAAACGAAGCGTATAATTTAAAGCACTCTTTATTCCATTTGAACTGGTCAATTCTAAGCTAAAAATAACAGAAAAATAACTTGCAAATATCAACAAAAATCACTATCTTTACATAGTTAAATTGAGGTCGTTTACCCTCAAATCAGTTCAGTTTTGTATTCCCCTACCCTATCAATATTCTAAAAAAATTCGGCCGGCTTCGCCGGTATTTGAATACCTTTTAAATGGGATTCGGAAACCATCCGAATCCCGTTCTTTCGTTTTAGTCGCTTCGCTCCACGCTT
>OGWQ01000913.1_pt1 | contig 19733 bp, 18 predicted proteins | sample 1576091 | NCBI WGS metagenome assembly OGWQ01 (sample SAMEA3541584, study PRJEB24748) | human gut metagenome | biome: human gut; feature: human-associated habitat; material: faeces | place: China | collected 2012
GCCCGTATGCCGGTCAGTTACGAACTGGAGCAGAAGTGGGAGGCCTGGAAGCGCCTTGGGGTGCTGGCCAGCGAGATGGAGTCGGCCGCCCTGTTTGCAGTGGCTGCCGCGCGAGGGGTGCGGTGCGGCTCGGTATTCCATGTGATCTGGAACCAGGAGCGGGAGAAGGCTGGGCTGGACCAGAAGGAGTCCCACGATACCTCCGCCGCCATCCAGGTGGGGATCGAGGCCCTGAAGCTGCTGATCCAGGAAGATAAGAAGCTGTGATTTTTTGGAGCCGCTGGCTGCGGCTCCAAAAATTTTCGAATTACACTTGACTTTGTCAAGTTGTGTGATATACTTGACTAAGTCAAGAAAAGGAGTTGACCGTTTCATGTTCCAGACTCTGGCCTACTACGCCACCGTCTTTCACCGCGGCTTTACCGCCTACACCACCCAGCGCCTGCAAAAGTTGGGGCTCAATTTCGGCTCCCTGTTTCCGGTGATCTATGTGGGCAAGCACCCGGGCTGCACCCAGGCTGAGCTCACCGCCGCCCTTGGGCTGGACTGGGGGTACTCCCAGCGCACCGTGACCAAGCTGGTGGAGGAGGGGTTCCTCACCCGGGAGAAGTCGGGCCGGGCCTACCACCTGGACCTGAGCCCCAAGGGGCAAGAGGCCTTCCAGGTGAGCCACCAGGTGTTTTTCGACTGGGACCAGCAGGCACTGGCCGCCCTGGATGAGAACGAGCGGGAGCAGCTCTTTGCTCTCTTGGAAAAAGCTACCAAGAAAGAAGCGAATTCCACATGTATGAGACCATCAACAGCCCCCTGAATTACGGCGGGCTTACCTTAAAGAACCGTATTCTCTTTGCGCCCACCAGCTTGGGACTACCCCAGGAAGAACTGCTGGAGCGGATGAAGAAGATTGCCGCCGGAGGCTGCGCCATGATCATCATCGGCGATGTTCCGGTACTGCCCCACGGCTTTGGACTTTCTCTGTATACCAAGAAGGGGATGGAGTTTTACAAGAGTCTGGCAGATGCCGTCCACCCCTATGGGTGTAAGCTATGCGCCCAGCTCCACCAGTCCGACTCCAACCTGAAAGGGATGATCAAATACATCCCCGGTGTGCTCACCAAGCGCATCTCTATGGAGGAACTGCGGCCTCTGCTGAACCAGCAGGTTGTGCCTTACATCACCGGCCTGCCGGAGAAAAAGGTGGAGGAGATCACAGACGCCTTCGGCAAGGCGGCCGAACTGGCCATCCAGGCAGGATTTGATATGGTCCAGGTTCACGGGGACCGGATGTGCGGCAGCTTCAGCTCCTCCGTCTTTAACCATCGCACCGACCGCTACGGCGGCAGCCCAGAAAACCGGGCTCGCTTCGCAGTAGAGGCGGTGTCCGCCATCCGCCGCCGCCTGCCCGATGTGCCCATTGACTATAAACTGGCCGTGCGTCAGGAGAACCCCCACTACGGAAACGCCGGCGTGCTGGAGGAGGAGCTGCCCATCTTCGTCCCCCTGCTGGAGCAGGCGGGGGTCACCAGCTTCCATGTGACTCTGGCCAACCACGGAGAACTCAGCGACACCATCCCCCCGAAGAATCATCCGGAATTTGGGGCAGAGGGCTGTTTCTTGAAGTTCTGTGACCAGGTGCGAAAGCTCACCAAGCTGCCCATCTGCGGTGTGGGCGGGCTCACCGATCCCGACTTTGTGGAGGAGCAGCTGAAAAGCGGCCGCATCGACTGTGCCGCCATGAGCCGTCAGCTGACTGCCGACCCGGAGTGGCCCAACAAGGTGTGCTCCGGCCGGGCCGGGGAGATCCACCGCTGTGTCCGCTGCAACAAAAAGTGCCTGGGAGGCATGATGGCCCACCAGGGTGTCCACTGCATTTATGAAAGGAAGGAAACGAAATGAGCTATTCCATCGTTTACAGCAGCCGCACCGGCAACACCGCCCTGCTGGCCCAGGCCATCCGGGAGGCGCTGCCCCAGGAGGAGTGCAGCTACTTCGGCGCGCCTCACGCCGAGGCCCTCGGCGCCGACACCATCTATGTGGGATTCTGGACGGACAAGGGTACCTGCGATGAGCAGACGGCCCACTTTCTCCAAAGCCTGACCAATCAGAAGGTGTTTCTCTTCGGCACGGCCGGGTTTGGCGGTGCGCCCGCCTACTTTGAGCAGATCCTGGGCCGGGTGAAGGAGAATCTGGCCTCCGGCGTGCAGGTGGTTGGGACCTACATGTGCCAGGGCAAGATGCCCCAGGTGGTGCGGGACCGCTACGAGGCCATGGAGGACAGCCCCCGGCGTACCATGATGCTGGAAAACTTTGACCGCGCCCTCAGCCATCCCGACCAGCAGGATTTGGATGGGCTGAAGCAGGCAGTGACGAAATAAATATAAGGAGAAGGAGCCGCCCGATTTTCGGGCGGCTCCTTCTTTGCCGCTTTTTGGGACAAATGGACATAGGGACGGGCAGGAGCAGAATACAGTGGGGCAGGAGGTGTCTGTCTATGCTTTCCCCAGTGATCTATCTGGTGCTCAACGGCCTGTTTTTTACCCTGCGGCTGTCAGGAGGCGGAGGCTCCTTCCCCCGGCCGCTGAAAGCGGAGGAGGAGCGCAAATATTTGGAGCGGTGCGCCCAGGGAGACCTGGAGGCGCGGAATATTCTGGTGGAACACAATCTGCGGCTGGTGGCTCATATAGTCAAAAAATATTACGCTCAGACCGGGGACCAGGACGACCTGATCTCCATCGGCACCATTGGCCTCATCAAAGGGATATCTACCTTTAAAGCAGATAAGAACGTGCGCCTGGCCACCTATGCCTCCCGGTGTATTGAAAATGCTATTCTAACACAACGGACTTTTTCTACGCTGAAGTAGCAGAGAAAGCGCCATCTGACGGAACATGGCGTATGCTCTGTCATGTCACGGAGAATATGTATGTATTGATACGGAACCTATCAGGAGATATTGCGATTGCCCCGATGTTCTGTTACAGCCTCCCCCTGCTTGCTCCACACCATCTGCTGGAGGCTGAAAAATTCAATATCCGCTACACCGACCCTGACCAGATCACCTGCATGGCAGACAAGCTGCGGTGGTACCGCTACAAAAAAGCGCTCTTACAGCGGGAGGTAGCTGCATTGGCCGGCATTGAAAGGAGCACGTACCTGCACTATGAGGATCCGACCCGGGAGAACTATTCTCTGAATGTCATGGAGAGGATCGCCTTGATCCTTGGGGTGCCGGTCACAGAATTGTTGGACGAGTACCACCTCTTCCTGTACCACGATCAGGGCCGACAAGTGAAGGCAAAGCGAAAAAGCCTCTGTATGACGCGAGCACAGTATGCAGAGTATCTGGGCGTTCCGAGCGGGACGTTGGAAAACTGGGAACAAAACTCGGTACGGATGATGAAAAGCTCCTGGGAGAAATATTTCAAATAGGCAAATGCGAGGCGGGGGACAATCAGTCCCCCGCCTTATGCTTACAACCATCGGAAATGGTCTTAGCGATGGCATCGATCAGCTTTAATTTTTGCTCGGTGGGACAGTCCAGTTTTTCTATGTAGCCAAGCACATATTGTGCGTGGACCTTTGCGACCAGATGGTCAAGCTCCGCTTGCTTTTCTGGCGTTTTGGGATAGTGTACGATGAGTTCGATGGGCCATCCCTCCTTTGCTTTAGTCTATGCCAGGGCGTTTGCTCTGTATCACTGGGAAAGGCTGTTTGAGCCATTGCAAGTTTATCGGTTATTTCCGTTTTATAGAGATACTTATCTTGGGATACTGACGAAGCTGCTTGAAGTGGTTAGACCGCCAATAGATAGTTGGCCACGGTGACATCGCACCGCCAGTGACTCAAATGGAAGATACTCACGGCCATCACCGCCAGTCGGTCATACTTGACAGGCAACCCGTGGGCGAGGGCCAGCCGGCGGCTGTTGCCACGGATACAGTAATTGCCCTCTACACAATTGGGATCCCACCTCTTGCTGCACAGGCGTACCCAGCGGCGGCGCACCTCCTCGGTGAGCTGTGCCCGGTAATCAGGGTCGCTCTTCAGACGCGCCAGGTAGTCGTGATAGGCCCGCTGAGCCCTAAGGGCGCGGAGGTGGTGCAGGTCGATCTTGTTCTTCATCTCTTCGTCCGAGAAGATCCTACCTTCGGAACCATCAAAGAAGCTGCGGACGAAGCCCACATCCTTCGGTGCGATCCGCTGCTCCTGGTACTTGCCTCCCTTGCCCCGCCTGACCCGGACACAGGGATAGCCGGACTCGTCGACTACCAGGTCATTGCCGCAAAGATGCTTGTACTCGTTCCGACGGATCCCCACCGCCAACGCAAAGTCGTACAACCGAGGAGATGCCTCTCGCTGGGCATCACTGCGGCTATCCACAGCCTTGACGCCACGGCTGCGGGTGTTGTCGGCCACCACCCGCCTAGGCTTACTGATCGAATCCAGAGGCACCCCAAATACTCTGCTTGCCCCGGCCAGGTACTTGTGTACCGTGTTGGGGCTATAGCCCTGGGCTACCAGCCAGTCTGAGTAGTCCTGTAGGTGGGCGGGACACTCCTCAATGTGCCGACAGCCATACCGTTCCCGGCACCAAATGGCAAACTTGACTACCCGATCTTTATACTGACGATATGTCTGATTTGATATCTTGCGGTCTGCCATCTCTTTGCGGAGACGATCAGCCAGTTGCTTGGCCTCATACACAATACTTGCCATGGTTAAACCACTTTCTCGCAGACACCCATTGCAAGACTCAATACCTGATTAGGTTCATCTGCAAGCGGCTGTGGATTTTTCCACACATTGTGTCGAGGCATAATTTTAGCGTTGTCTATCATATAAGCCTTTCCTTTCTGCCAGCAAGTCTCGGTAACATAAACATAGCCGTATTGGGTGACGGCACACCCCAGCCCATGCGGGCAGTTAAAAGCGGTACATATCTTTGGTATAGGGGGATATAGTGACCCCTATCAGGGCTGGCACCCACCACGGTGTCAGCCCCCCATCACTGGTTATTTTCCGGGAAACCCGCAAAATAACCAGTTCACCCCCCGCGCGTAACGGGCGGGTTTGCGTGTGAAAGAGCAGGCTCATATAGCAACTCACCACGCAGGAGATGCCCCCGGATCCAGGGGCGGGTACGGCATTTGCAGTGGACATCCCTGGTCGCCGTACCAGGGATGGGAGCCAGTCTCCGGGGGCTCCAAGCGGGTCGCGTTAAGCGGCTAGTTGCAGGGGTTCGGCACGGATTTCTGCCCCTCAGTGCCATGGGGCCTTGGTAATTGCTTTTGTTGACGTCAACATACTGAAAAAAGGAAGATATATATGAAAAAGGACACCGGTGTATAGATCAAATACACTGGTGTCCTGGATTTTAGATAAACAAAAAAGAGTATTCACCTCGTGGCAAATACTCTTGAAATCGATTATAGTACTCTTGTTTATAAGATCCTCTGGCAATAAAACATTATTAGGTGGTGCCGAGGTGAATTTTGTAAGAGAGGGACGAGTCCTGACAGGCAGGACAAGAGAGACGAGATGTGCCGGATGATCCGGCGCAACAAAGAGAGACTTTTACGAGACAAACTATATCACATCCCCTGTGCTGTGTCAATTGATTTTCAACGAAAAGTTTAATTATTTTAGTTTTGGCAGAAAAACACGGCGAAATACACGTATAATTGTTCCACTATCGGTACAATCGTCACCAGCAGGTGTGTGCAGGAATCACACAGATCCGCTTTCCCATAGACCTCGCATAGGCAATTGTATTTCCAGTCCCGCTGGGAGAACCATTCCAAACCGCAATGATAAGATCGCTGTGGTCAACCATATAGCGATTGCGTCTGTCAAAGCAGTCTGGGGTATAGCGTGTCTGAAGCAGCGTTATCTTGTCGCACTGGGTTATGATAGATTGATGCCGCTTTTGGCTCTCCAGCGGCCACTTAGCATCCTGTCCTTCGCAAGGAAGGACAGCTTCCAGAGTAACGGGAAACTGTTTGCGCAGCGACAGTACGATCTCTGCCGCCCATGTATCTACTCCTAAGGCCATACCGGTGAGAAAGTGCCTGACGCCATCCTGTTTGATCGCGTGGATAATCTCGCGATTTAGCCGGAATTTCAGCATCATGCACCGCAGATCCTTTTCATTGTAGCGCCAGGGAAAGGCCCGGGGACGATGCCCGGTAAAACAGCAAGTTTGTATGGACATGACGCTCACCTCTTTAGCACAGCCGACTACACACAAAAAATTACGCTTGTGCGTATATTATAATTTATTTCCTGAAATTACGCAACTGCGTATACGCGTTTGCGCATAAATAAATACTATCATATCGAGGTGAGTGCGATATGGTAGTAAAGCAGGCGGTGGTGAATCGATTTCTGGATATTTGCCGTCAACGTAACATCAAGCCGAACGAATTGGCCACGCTATCAGCAGTAACACCGTCTACGGTGTACAGTATGCTGGATGAATCCCGGAAAGATATCTCCATTGTCACGATCAAAAAGCTGTGCGATGGTCTGGAGATCACATTGGGAGAATTTTTCTCTACCCCTGAATTTGATGAGCTGGAACCGGAGATCAAATGAAAGATGACATACTCTGAACAGAAAAACGGAGCGCCTGCTTTCTCGCAGACGCTCCGTTTGACGTTGGACCAATTAGGGATTTCTGCAGCTAGATTACTGGTCAGAGAGATCGCTTAGAACATAGTTCCATCATACCGCCGATAGTATCCAGCGCGGACCTGTCATAGTACAAAAGGCAAATCACCTCGTGATAACACAGATATTCCAGCAAGACAACGCGAAATTGACTGACCTGCAATCGGCCGCTGTTACCAATTTGTATGGAGCCTCGCTCAATAAGCCAGTCTATCGCATCCTTTTGATAAAGTTCCTGCAGATTTGCATTGGAAAGTCCACTGAAATATTGGCCCAGAATTTGCTGGAAATTTTTGCACCGGCCCTGATACTCTGAAAATTACTCATCAGTCCAACCCAAGCGCCGCATACCTGAATCTATAAATTTCTTGATATTATAAAGTTCCCAAATGTTGCTCAGACTTGCTTCCCTGACTTTTTCGTCCCAATGTGGCTATCCATCCGGTTCCCACACGATGGATGATAACCATCCAGAACAGGTAAAGCAGGCACAGAGATTTGTCCGGATGGCGGGCAGATTTCTGTGCCTGTTTTTGTTCAGCGGCGGCTGGACAAAGCATACGTGGAAGCCTTGCAGAATCCTCGGTTCTAGTTGGAGATTTTCGTATTGGAGTGCGAAAACCAATTGTCCCAAGTCCCTATATCTGGTATAATAATACAGTCGAATTTTCTGACCGGAGGTACCCATATGGCCATCTCTTACAATAAGCTCTGGAAACTGCTCATTGATCGCAAAATGAGCAAGGCAGACTTACGCCGAGCGGCTGGAATCGCTCCCAATACGATGACAAAACTAAACCGCGATGAAGAAGTGACCTTGGAAACACTGGGGAAAATTTGCGCAATATTGAATGTAAATATTGGAGACATCGTGGACTTTCTGCCGACCAATCAAACAACCGAAGTGAACTTGGAGACAAAATAAGTATGACGGAAAATGTATTGTGTGCGCTGATTGGCGTAGGGGGAACACTGTTAGGGACCATTGTTGGTCTTGTTTTTCCGTACCTGTGCAGTGGCTTTGGATGCAAACTGCTTGTTATTTCCGATATTGATGTGCGGTTCGGTACGGGCAAACCAGACGGTGAAGGCGGATATGATGGTTCGTGGATAAATTTTAGGGCTTCGATTCTCAACAAGAAAAATAAATCGTTGATTATTGAGAAAATTGCTTGCGAATTATACAGCGGTTCAAACAGAATTGCCGTGTGCTCCTGTGCCGATAAAGACACCGGCAGGAAAAGCGCAGGAGCCTATAAATATGATGAACTTCGATATATTGATGTTGCTTCAAAATCAAGCACTACAAAAAACATCCATGCATTTGTGCGTGGAGATTTGACCTCATGTGATAAGGTGGTTTTTGTATATTCATGGGGGATAGTAAAAAGAAAGCAAATTGTTTGGGTCAAGGAGGATACACCCCATGCCAACACTTGAATGGATTGGAAAAGATAAAGTGGTAAACCACCACCAGGAGGTGCCTTACCGGGTGCTGGAGCGCCAATACAGCTATGACGAAGCCGGACAGCACGCCGAGGACAACGGCAGCGAAAACATGATTATCCACGGCGACAATCTGGAGGCACTGAAAGCCCTGCTGCCCCGGTACGAGGGCAAAGTGAAGTGCATCTACATCGATCCTCCCTACAACACCGGCAACGAGGGCTGGGTGTATAACGATAACGTCAATGATCCCAAAATCAAAAAGTGGCTGGGCGAAGTGGTTGGCAAAGAGGGTGAGGATCTTTCCCGGCATGACAAGTGGCTGTGCATGATGTACCCCCGCTTGAAGCTGTTGCAACGGCTGTTGGCAGAGGATGGTGTCATCTTTATCAGTATTGATGACAATGAACTGTATAATTTGAAATCTATTTGTGATGAAATTTTTGGACTCAGCTGTTTTGTGTCAAATATTTCATGGCAGCGGACGTATTCCATGCGCAATGATGCTAAAGGAATCCCAGCAGAGGTAGAACACATTTTGGTCTATGGTAGGCGTGCGGATTGGCAACCTCAGAAACTAGAACGCACGGAATCTATGGATTCAAAATATAAGAATCCTGATCACGACCCTAAAGGGGCGTGGAGAAATATTGTAGCCAGTGCACCAGATTCCGTAGCGCACCAAGGAATGGTCTATGCCATTCAAAATCCCATTACAGGTAAATTGAATTATCCACCGCAAGGCCGACATTGGAGTCTTGGACAGGATCAAATGTTGGAAGCAATGTGTAAATGGGGCGAATATGAGCTGCGAGATTTAAAAGACTATGAAGCCCGTGCTTTCGTCTGTAATGTGGCCGTTGAAGATGTTAGACAAGATGTTTTGTCGATAGTTCTTAAAGAAGATATTTCTATTGCACAACAAAAAGCAATGGAGATATATAAAAAAGGTCCCTTGCCTGAATTCTTTTTTTCAAGAAACGGGAAGGGGGTACTCAGTCGAAAAGCATATCTCCAGCAGATGGGAGGTCGTCCGGTCACGAATTTGTGGCCATATGAGGAAACTGGACACACAGATGAAGCATCGCGCTTACTCAAAACCATGTTTAAGGGAACAGCTGTCTTCGATACTCCCAAACCGCCCAGAATGATTGAGCGGATTGTTCAAATTGTTGGTGATAAGAACGGCCTTATCCTAGACTCTTTCGCCGGTTCCGGCACTACTGCCCATGCTGTGCTGAACATGAACAAGGCCGACGGCGGCAACCGTAAATTCATCCTGGTGGAAATGGAGAATTACGCCGACAGCATCACCGCCGAGCGCGTCAAAAGGGTGATTGACGGCTATGGAGAGGGCAAAAAAGAAGTGGAAGGCACCGGCGGCAATTTCAGCTACTATGAGCTGGGGTCTATGCTTCTGCTGCCGGACGGCAACCTCAATGAAGAAGTGGGCCCGCAGAAAATCCGGGAATATGTCTACTTCATGGAGACCAAAGAGCCCCTGCCCGCAGAACAGCCCACGGACGAACCCTACTTCATGGGCCTGTGCCGCAACACCGCCTATTACTTCTACTATGAGCGGGAAAGTGTCACTACGCTGGATCACGCCTTTTTGGCTACCGTTCAGACAAAAGCCGAGGGCTACACCATCTATGCTGACCTGTGCGCCATCCCCCAGGAGACGCTGCGTAAGCATAACATCACCTTTAAGAAAATCCCCCGAGATATTGCCCGGCTGTAAAGGAGCGTGAAGAAATGGAACTGAAATCTTATCAGAAAGAAGTCATTGCCGATCTTGCACGCTACCTGGAGCTGGTGGTGGAACTGCAAAGCCCGGCAAAGGCGTATCAGGCCCACTGGAATGAAAAGAATGTTCTGGTAGGCTTCGGCGGTATGCCGAATTATGTGAATGTGCTCCCCGGTGTGCCCCATGTGTGTGCCAAGGTGCCCACCGGCGGAGGCAAGACCTATATTGCCGCCAGTTCTCTGCGGACAATTTTTGACGCCATACCCCAGCTCCGGGCCAAGGCCGTTGTATGGTTGGTGCCCTCCGAGGCCATTCTGACCCAGACCCGTAGGGCGCTGGAAAATCCAGACCATCCCTACCGCCAGCGGCTGGATGTAGATTTTGGCGGGCGGGTGCAGGTGTACTCCAAGAAACAGGCCCTCATGGGGCAGAACTTCACCCCCTCGGCTGTGACAGAACAGCTTTCCTTGTTTGTGCTCAGCTATGATTCCTTCCGCACCAGCAAAAAAGAAGGACGCAAAGCCTATCAGGAGAACGGCTATCTGGCCGAGTTTGCAAAGTGGATGGATGATCCGTCTGTTCTGCTGGCCGATACTGATGAGACGGCGCTGATCCAGGTAATCCGCTATCTGAATCCAGTGGTCATCGTGGACGAGAGCCACCATGCCACTTCGGATTTGAGCGTGGAAATGCTGCAAAACTTCAACCCCAGCTTTGTGTTTGACCTGACCGCTACCCCCAAGAAGAAAAGCAACATCATCTCTTTTGTGGACGCCGCACGGCTGAAAAAGGCCAACATGGTCAAGCTGCCGGTCATCGTGTATAACCGGAAATCCCAGGCCGATGTGTATGGAGATGCTATCGCCATTCGCGCCAAGCTGGAGGCACAGGCTAAGCGGGAACAGGAAACCAGTGGGCGCTACATTCGTCCCATCGTTTTGTTCCAGGCACAGCCCCGCAACAATGCGGACAGCACCACATACGAAAAAATCAAGAAGACGCTGGTGGATGGCGGTATTCCCGAAAAGGAAATTGCTATCAAAACCGGCGATAAGGACGAGCTGAAAAATGTGGACTTGCTGTCCCCAGACTGCCCCATCCGGTACATTATCACCGTGAATGCCCTGAAAGAGGGCTGGGACTGCCCCTTTGCCTATGTGCTGGCTACGGTGGCAAACCGCACTTCTACCGTGGATGTGGAGCAGATTTTGGGGCGCGTGCTTCGACTGCCCTACACGCAGAAGAACAGTAGCGAAGTGCTGAATCTCTCCTATGTCATCACATCTTCCGCAGACTTCCACCAGACGCTGGAGAAGGTCGTGGCCGGGCTGAACAGCGCCGGTTTCAGCAGCCGTGACTACCGGGCACAGGATGTGGACGTGCCCATTACGGCTGCACCCACCCAGGAGCCGGAGCAACTTCCTATTGTCCCGCCTCCCGTTGACGAACCAGATCTGCCGGAGGTAGACGGCTCGGATTTGAAGGCGCGTTTTGAAGCGGCAACGCATGAGGCGGAGCAATCCGTGCAGGATGGAACTATGCAGTCCGACCCCATGCTGTCACAGGCCCTGCAACAGAACAAAACCTATGAGGACGAGATCAACCAGGCCGACAATACCGCTTTGAGCCAGGCTCCATCGGAGGTGCGCGACAAAATGAATCAGTTCCGAATGAATGAGGAATTTGCAGACGAAGCAGCTGCCCTGCGCTTCCCCCAATTTATGCTGGAGACTGGCCCCAGCCTGTTTTCGGAAGCCCACGAAACCCTGGAACTGGAGCATTTGGAGGGTGGCTTTTCTCTGCGGGACAAAGACGCTCATGTGGATTTCACCACGGTCAACGCTGAGATGGCGCGGGTGGATGTAGACGATAGCAAAGACAGCACCGCAAAGGCGTGGCGGCTGTCTGGCGGCGACAGCAGTTTCTTCCGGGAATGGTTCAACACCCAGCCCTCAGAAAAGCGGCTTTCTCTATGTAAGGGCATTACCAAACAAAAGCTGTCCAAGATGAACTGCGTCAACGACCGGGAGCTGGATGAGTACATCGACCGGGTGATCGGCACCATGAGCGAAGATCAGCTCTCCGAGCTGGAGCAGTCGCCGTATCCTTATGTCGTAAAAATTCAGGGGAAAGTGAAGGAGCTGATTGCCCAGCATCGCTCTAGCGTCTTTGATACCTGGCTGGAGCAGGACAAGATTTCCTGCCTGCCCAACTATGCGCTGCAAACGGTGATCTCCCCGACGGCATTTACCTCGATGGTGCCGAAATCGCTCTATACCGCCGAAGAAGATATGAACGAGTACGAGTTCAAGGTGGTGTGGGCACTGTCGGAGCTGGGCAACGTCAAGTGGTGGCACAGGAATATCTCCAGGCTGGGCTTCCAGATTAACGGCCCCGTTCATGCTTACCCCGACATCATCGTGATGCTCAACAGCGGAAAGATACTGATGGTGGAGACCAAGGGCGACCATCTTGATAATGATGAGTCCAAGGAGAAAGCCAAAATCGGTGACCAGTGGGCGAAGCTGGCCGGAAAACAGTACAAGTATTACATGGTGTTTGAGACCAAGCAGCCGGACTATCCGGGAGCGTATTCCCTGGAGCGGTTTATGGAGATCGTGAATGGATTATAATTTTCCAGATATATTTGGAGGAACACATGAACACTAGAATCGAAATTTGTACAAAGGAAGATGAATCCACAACTGTTAAAGGCGGTATTTTAGAGCGGTTGGTGGCGCAAATATTGACGGTTCAGCAGTTTGAAGTTACCCAAACAGTGCGTGTAACCGGGATGGAAATAGATGTATATGCAAAACACAAAATCACAAATCAAGTGATTCTTGTTGAGTGTAAGGCTCATGAGAATGCTTTACCAGCGGATGTCATCACTAAATTGTTAGGAAACATAATGCTGCGCAAAGCTGATGCTTGTTGGCTCGTTACGACAGGGCCCCTGTCTAAGGATGCAGAAGGCACACGAATTGAATGGGAGCAAGAATCAAATAGCGAAAGAGGAAAACTGTCTTTTTACACACAGGACAGAATTCTAGATTTATTAGTTGGATCTAGGCAAATTCAGCCATTGGACAAGATTCTTGGGTTAATTTCAAGTGAATTTGTACCTGGAGATGATGCAATGTTAATGTGCACATCCTCCGGTATGTTCTGGATTATTCCGATTGTTGATCCTGCTCTGGGAATTTCTTCAACAGTTCTTGCATTTGATGCTGTTCATGGCCAAAGAGTAACATCAACCGAGCAGCTTAACAATCTGAAGGCCCATAGAAATAGTTTTAGTAGTTTTCAGTGGCTAGGGAGCGAAAGTATCGACTCTAAGCAAACAGAACTGCTTGCCGAAGAATATAGGAATATTGTTCCGGTAATAAGTGGTGATGATTGGAGCGATTATCGCCCAGCTAGACCAGAGGATTTTGTCGGTAGGAAGAAGATCTTATCGGATATACTGGATTTTTTAGAAAGTGTTAACAATGGAAATTCAAGAACGAGGTTGTTTTCCATAAAGGCACCATCTGGTATGGGAAAAAGTTCTGTTGTATTGAAGTTGGCTTCTCAGGTGACAACAAGCCGAAAGTATTCCAAAAAATTTTTTGTGTATGCGGTAGATGTTCGTACCGCTATGTCAGCGCGATATGCAGAGATGGCAATTAGATCTTGCTTTTCTGAAGCTGATTCACAAGGATTTACAGATGTTACAACGAGGGACATCAATTCAACTACTGTAAGTCAGTACCTAAATGATAGTTCAATTCAAAAGACATTAGAATATTTAAAACAACAAGGTAAAACTATAGTAATTGTATTTGATCAATTTGAAGAGCTGTTCTCTCAAAAGGGGTTGTATCCACTCTTTGATAATGTGCGTGTCCTTTGCAATGAGATAGATGCGCTACAAGGTCCACTAGTTTTAGGATTTGCATGGAAAACAGATTTAACGATTCCTGCTGATCATCCGGCATACTATATGTGGTCGAATTTGGCAGATAGGCGTAAAGAATTTGAATTGTCGCAATTTAAGGCCACAGAAATTAAAAGCGCTATTAAGCTTTTTGGTAGGCATTTGCAAGAGCCTGTTAATCCGATTTTAAACAATTACTTGACCAAACAATGTCAAGGATACCCTTGGTTGTTAAAAAAGTTGTGCATTCATGTTTTCAAGTTGATACACGACGGAAATAGCCAGGACTATGTTATTGGTCAAAGGCTTAATATAGTAGACTTATTTGAAAGAGATATTTCTGAACTAACGCCAGACCAGCACGCTTGCGTAATAGAAATTGCTAAATCTTCGCCGGCAGATTATTTTTCAATTACAGAAACATATGGTAGCGATATGGTGCAAACTCTGATAAACGGAAGAATTGTAATCCGACGCGCATCAAAGTTGACATTGTACTGGGATATTTTCCGAGATTATGTTTTAAATAAGACTGTTCCAGAACTTATGCTGGATTATATCCCTCAGCAGCAATTTAGAACAGATATGCGAGCATTTGCGTGCCTAATAGACAAAGGAGATTTGGCATCTTCGGAATTGGGAAAAGAATTATCTGTAAGTACGGCTACAATCGATAATATAATGATTGACGCAGTTATGTTTGGTGTTGCACAAAGAAATTCAAATACCATACATATAATTCCGGACTCTAAAGAGGCGCTTATTTCCACTCTCCAAGCTATTTTTAAGAAGCATACTGTATATGTGGAAATAAAAAAGTTGGGACTTGAATATTTTAATTATTCACATTTTGCGAAAATATTTCATACGATTTATACCGATAACAACATCAATGGCAAAACAAAGGCAACATATTGTAGCAAACTGTATAATTGGTTTGTTTGCTTAGGTTTGTTTGAAGAGGTTCAAGGCCAGACACATTTAATTAGCGCACCAAGTGCTAAATCTGCTGCATTTAACTTGGATACAAGAAGCCGCAGAGGCCGTTATCAAAGCGGCGGGCAAAACCTGTTTTGGGGGCAAACTTCTCCTGAAAAAATGATTTGTGCATACAATTTGATTGATTCTGGGCGAACAAATTACAATGAGCTAAAATCAGATGGCTATAGAAATGCGATAGAAGCTTTAGTAGCAGCTCGTGCAATAAGAAAAAGTGGCGACGAGGTCCATACTATTTGTAGCCTCCCCCAAGCATTTGCTAATATTGAACAATCGGATACAATTGTGTTTGCAAAGTCTTTGCTTGAGAACAATCCATCCATGAAAAGTGACGAAATGGGGATTAAACTGGAAGAGAAGTTTACTAAAAAATGGAAAAGCGGATCAAGAATACGGTATGGCAATGCGGTGATTGTATGGGTCAAATATTTAGCAGCTAATGATCACAACTAATTACAACGAATTTTCAATAATTAATTGATGCAGTATAGTGAAGGTGTAATATTATAAAATAGCCAGGCCCGTACTACTTTTATAAGTAGAGAACGGACCTGGCTATTTTGTGCAATCAAACCCTAATTTGAAACCACAACTTTTACGAAATCATCTGGAAATGTTTTAGAGCTTCTATGATTGCTGCTTCCTTTTCCGGCGGGCACTGTGGCACTTTTGCATCTTCCTTCTTTGGCAGGTTATAATTCTGTCCCACATCCAGCCCGCACTTCCGCTTTACTTGGGAGATATACAGGCTGGACACCTTCAAACCGTACTTCTCCAGCACGTAGGCTTTGATCTCGTCATAGGTAGCCTTGCTCTCCGCAGCCGTTAAATCCAGTTCATCCATGCTTAGATCAATCTCGATATGTTGCTTTGCGTGAAGTTTGGACAAAAGACATACCGTCTCCACGTGTTCCGTGTGGGGGAACATATCCACGGGCTGGATTTTTAATGCTTTCCATCCGCGGCGGGTCAAGTGGGTCAAATCACGGGCAAGAGTTTCGGGGTTGCAGCTGACGTAAACCACGCGTTTGGGTTTCATGGCAGCCACTGCATCAATGCAGGCGGGGGTGCTGCCCTCCCGCGGGGGGTCCAGGAATACAACATCGGGGTGCGGCAAGCCAGAGTTGGGCTGTGCCGCAGCGCGCATCCAATCGGTTGCATCGGCACAGATGAACCGCGCGTTGTTGATCTTATTGGCTGCGGCGTTGGCGCAGGCATTGCGCACCGCGTCCGGGTTGCGCTCCACGCCAATGACCTGCTTTGCCCTGCCCGCCGCGCACAGGCCGATGGTGCCAATGCCGCAGTAGGCATCGATCACTGTTTCTTTGCCGGTCAGGGCAGCGAACTCAATGGCCTTGGCGTACAGCACTTCGGTTTGTTCCGGGTTGACCTGGTAAAAGCTGCGGGGCGAAATGGCGAATTGCAGCCCGCACAGCGTATCGGTAATTTTGCCGGGGCCATACAGGGTACGCACATCGCTGCCCAGCACCGCGCTGGTGCGGCGGGGATTGCAGTTCTGCACCACGCTGGTCACCCAGGGGGCCTTTTCCCGCAGGGCTTTCACAAAATTGCGGCTGCCGGGCAGGTTTTCCTGCGCGGTCACCAGCACCACCAGCACCTGACCGCTGGTTTTACCGCGGCGCACCAGCACATGGCGCAGCAGACCGGTGCCGCGATCCTCCTCAAAAGCAGGCCAACGGCAGGCGCGGGCAGCTTCCAGCACAGCGGCAATGGTCTGGTTAATGACGGTATCCTGCAGCAAGCAGTCCGTATACGGCAGCACGCGGTGGGTGTCCGCTGCATAAATGCCGCATGTCAGTCGTCCACGCGGCCCGGTGGCAAAGGTGGCGATGGCCTTGTTACGGTAATGCCAAGGTTCTGCCTGCCCCAGCACGGGGGATACCGGGGCAAACCGTCCCAGCAGGCGTTGTTCCAACTGCTGCTTGTGCTTGAGCTGGTCGGGGTAGGGCTGGTTCAGCAGCGGGCAGCCGCCGCATTTCAATTTATAATTGGTGCAGGTTACAGGCATGGTGTTTGACCTTCTTCCCTTTCAGGGTTTTCAACATTTCTTTGGGTGTGCTATAATATAGTTTATACAGGGGGATCGGCGGTTCCGGGTATGAGCACCCCGGTGCACCAACTTTCCCCGCAGCAAAAGCTTTTTTCTCAAAACGGAGGCATAACGATTATGAACGTACTTCTTATCAACGGCAGCCCGCACGCACATGGCTGTACAGACACTGCTTTGCAGGAGATTGCCAAGGCTTTGAACGCTGACGGCATCGAAACCACCATCTACCACATTGGCGCTGTCCCGGTGGGCGGCTGTGTGGGCTGCGGCGGCTGCGCCAAAGCCGGACATTGCGTATTCGGCGGGCCAGTCGTTGATGTTCTGCCGCTGGTGGAAAAGGCCGACGGCATTGTGTTTGGTGCTCCGGTACATTATTCCACCGCCGCTGCCAGCATGCTGGGCTTCATGCACCGGCTGGGCTACAGCGCAGGCCGCCTGTTGGCACAAAAGCCCGCCGCTATTGTTACCAGCGCCCGCCGCGCCGGCACCACCAGCGCACTGGAAGCCCTGGAAAAGGTTCCCCAGTTCTGCCAGATGCCGCTGATCAGCTCCACCTACTGGCCGATGGTACACGGCAGCAACGCCGAACAGGCCGCCCTGGACGAAGAGGGCATGCAGATCATGCGCAACCTGGGCCACAACATGGCCTGGATCTTGAAGTGCATTGCCGCAGGCAAAGCCGCAGGGATTGAGCCGCCCAAGGCAGAAAATACCATCCGCACCAATTTCATCCGCTGATTTTGTAGTGGCAGTAGGGCGGGGTGCCCTCACCCCGCCACAGCCTCGTCCTGTTGCGTATTACAAAACTTGTGCCGAACCCCATTTATAGGGGCTTTGCCAGATATTTCACCCCGGAACACGGCATACTTCCCCTTTACAAGCCAACCTTTCCCACCCGCAGCAGCCCGCAAAAGGCTGCTGCTTTTTATTCTGCCGTTTCCGGCGTGTGACCGGTGGGGTACACGTTTTGCAGCAGCGCCACGATCTGGTCATAGCTGGCAGAGCGGGATGCTGCCGATACATGCAGCGTAACGCCGCAGTCATAGTTCACTTCGGCCAGGATCATCTGGTAAGTGCCGCAGTCATACCGGACGGACTCGGTTTCTGCATCGGGGATGGTCAAATCAAAGTCATACCGCACGGTCTGGGCTTCCTCGTTCAATTCTGCGGCGGATTCTTCCAAAAAGTCCGTGTAAACATCCGATACCTGCAGCAGTACTGCCGTATAGCTCAGCTTGTTGCCAGTGGTAATGCCAATGGTATCCTCCTGCGACATGCTGGGTTCGTTCCAGATATTGGCATCATAGGTTACACTGATGCCGTTTTCGCCGTCATAGGTCTGGTAGTCCTCGCCTTCCTCTTTGGTAAAGCTGTCACCACCGTACAGGTACAGCATCACATCGTTAAAGCTGCATCCGCTCAGGGGCAGGGCCAGTATTGCGGCAGCTGCCACAGCAGCAATTATTTTTTTGTATTGTTTCACAGTTATCATCCTCATGTCATAAAAGGAAGCCGATCACAGCCGCCCCGGCGCCAAAGGCCAGGCCAGCCAGTACGTCGCTGGGGTAATGCACCCCTGTCAGCACGCGGGTCACAGCCACAACCGCCGCCAGCAGGCAGGCGGCTACGCCAAGCGGCACCCACACGGTAAACGCCGCCGCCACAATGGCTGCGGCGGAAAAGCAGTGGCGGCTGGGCATGCTTTGGCCTTTGGTATCCTTGGGGAACAGCGGCGTAAAGTTCAATGCCTCATACGGGCGCGGGCGGTTAATGGCCGCGCGCAGCAGCGTGCCCAAAACGTACACCGCCGCCGGGACCGCCAGTACGCGCCAGAACTGGCCGCTGCGCTGCCAGAACGTAACGGCCAACACCGCGCCATACACCAGATATACTCCCAGCACGCTGATCTTTTGTGCATATCCCAGCGCCCGCAGCGCCGCCGGGCGGGCACGGAACCAATCAAAAATTGCCTGATAGCGTTGTGCCGTCATTCTTTGCCCCCTTGTGTGCTGCGTCCAAAATCTTTATAATAGAAGCATACCATCCGCACCCGCCCTTGTCAAACACAGGGCCATGCGTTTTTTCAGGAGGGAATCCCTTGTTTGGTTTTGCTAATTTTCTGCTGTTGGCGCTCTTTGCCGCAGCGGTTTTTGACCTAATTTTTGCCCTTGCCAGGGGCGGCGGGCTGCGCGGGGCGTTGCACGGCCTGTGGAACACGCCGCACCTGTTATTTGGGCAGCAGCTGGCCGAATGGCGACTGCAGCTTGGCCGTATTCTGTTTGCCGCCGGGCTGGCCGCGTATGAGATCAGCGTGGTGTTCTGCAACAGCATGGCGCGCCAGAACTGGGCGTGGGTGCAGGGCGTGATGAGCCCCGTGCTGGAATGGCTCGCGTTCCTGTGCTTTGGTGCCAAGATTTTGTTCGGCACCCGCTACACCTGGCGTGAGCTGCTGGCTGGCGGAGCGCTGTATTTCATTGCCCGCTGGGTCTATTTCAACAGCCAGAACATCTGGTGGATCGGCATTGTGGTGGCGGTGCTTGCCGCCAAGGATGTTCCCCTGCGCCGCCCGCTGCAGGTCTATTTTGCCAGCGGCTGTGCCGCCATGGCGGTGGTGCTGGCACTGCACTTTGCCGGGATCGTTGCCCCGGACCTGACCAGCGAGCGGATGGGCGCTTTGCGCGGCACTTACGGCTACGGCCACCCCAACACATTCGGCGGACTGGTGTTCGGCCTGGTATTGGCCTATGCCCTGCTGCGTGCCCAAAAGGTGCGCTGGGTGGACTGCCTGCTGGTATTTGCCGTCGGCGTGTTTTTGCTGGTGGGGCCCGCCAGCCGCAGCGCTGCGCTGTGCACGCTGGCGCTGGCCGTTGGGCTGGTGTTCT
>OGWQ01000928.1_pt1 | contig 19585 bp, 19 predicted proteins | sample 1576091 | NCBI WGS metagenome assembly OGWQ01 (sample SAMEA3541584, study PRJEB24748) | human gut metagenome | biome: human gut; feature: human-associated habitat; material: faeces | place: China | collected 2012
GTTTCTATTATGGATTCACCGCACAAGGGGTGGATAACGCAGCCCACATTGGCGGGCTGATATCCGGATTTTTACTGGCGGTACTCACATATTGGAAACATAAGCCGAAACATTATTAAAAATGTTTTAAGGAATTGGAATTGTAAGGGTGAATGTAGTTTTTACCTGGCAGTCCGGCAGATCTGGTTCTGAGTGGACAGTCAGTGTTCCGCCATGCGCTTCGATAATTCGACGGGAAAGTGGCAGACCTAAGCCTGTTCCGGACGATTTGTACGTGACAAATGGTTCGAAGATTGCAGATAGATGTTCTGGTGCAATACCACAGCCGTTATCGGAGACGGAGATAATCAGATTTGAATGCTCTTTCCATGCGTGAAAGTGAATTTGCGGGGAATAGGTATGTGCTTTGCAGGCATCCAAAGATCCGTTACTTTCACAATTACAGGCAGAATCAAGATGATTAGAGCATGTAGATTGTTGAATCAGTACTGCATCGCGCGCATTTCCAAGAAGATTCAGAAGAACTTCCCGAAGTTTGATGGAATCTGCAGGCATAACAGGGAGTCCCGGCTCTATCCGGGAGATAAATTCAATATCGGTTTCAATGATGGAGGAAGCAAATACCTTGTATGTAGAATAGTGGGAAAATCGATTTTATTTGTTCCGCTACTTGAGCAGATGTCATTACCACACCGCCGGTGTCTAGTTGTAAATGCAATAGTTGAGGCCTTTTATATAGACCGTTGGCTTGAACGTTACTTTTTAAGGAGCAACACACATTATCAAAGTTTATCAATCAAAGCAAGGTTCTATTTTTTGTATTCCTTTTGTAAGATATATAGTCGGGCTATTCCTTTATTTCAGTGTTTTGCTATCCTCTAATTCATTATACTACATTCTTTTTTACTTTTTTCTATATATCAGTAATTGACCTGAGATCGACATTATTTAAAAGATTTTCAGTTGCCGTCATTTGTGAAATTTACACCAATGGCTGGTTGTTTTTTAAAGAGACAATAAACGGTAATGGCTGATAACGTGTTGGCTATGAAATGAATACTAACTTTATCTTCGGTGACTATAGTGGTAAGTTGTTAAATCTTATGATTAAATATTCTAACTTAAATGATTTTATTGCTGTATTCCTATTTTTTTAAGATAACAGATTGATGAATTATATCGTATTCACGTTAAATTAAATAATTTATGAGTGATCAAAATCAAAGCTTTTGTCTATCTTTGTAAATAGACTTAATTCTAAAATAAATAGTATGGCAAAAGAGTTGAATTTTACATTGGAAGGTGTACAAGGTGATTTAAAGTTGAAATACGGTCCTTTTAATCAACGTTTATACCAAGACGGAAGAGAGATCAAAAAACAAGGACGATTCAATCCGAAATATTATGTGATTAACACCAATGGGGAAAAAGAAGAAATAAAGGTTGTCTATGGTTTTGATTTTGTCCATGTCGCTGTGTTCCGCGGACAGAAAATCGATCTGGAGGAACGGCTATCTATCCGCGAATACATAGTGGGCGGTCTGCCTGTGTTACTTGTCTTTCTAGGTGGGTTGATTGGAGCCTTGTTCGGCATCATGGGTGCTACGTTCAATTATAATCATATGCGGCAGGAAAAATCTTTTATAAAACAACTGCTTGTTTCCCTGGGCGTTTCCATACTCTGCTATGTAGCTTATTTTATATTTGCTATTGGTGTCCAGTTGATAGTGGCTAGATAGGCTGGAAAGTAAAAGAAAGGTGGCTTCGCGGTTATTCCGTATGCCACCTTTTTTAGTAAACTTCTGAATGTCCTCCCCACGGATGATGGCAACTATCCATATTGGGAAAAGTAAAAACAGGCGAAAGGAAAAATGAAAACTGTATTTTCTCTGTATTCTTTCGGGAGATTCCCGTTTTTTATCAATTCCCGTAGGTACCGATTAATCCATTCGTTGTGATAGTTTCTGCACTTATTTTCAGTTTCCGGCATCTACTGTTATTATAGAACCGGATATGTGCTTTTCCCTCCTTATCCGGAGTGACAGACGGATTCCAGTATAATGTACGACGATAGTCGGGGACAGGAGGGAGCACAGAATAATTGGGGTGATAGAATTCTTTAACTTGGCTGTAACCGTCGAGCCATGTTTTTCGGACACCTTTCCCTGCTTCTGTCGGTATCTTACCTTCCGGATATGTTTCGATCAGTACGGCACAACTGTATAAGTCGGATACATCGAACGGAGTCAATCGCGGATCTGCATACTGGCAGATCGTAGATAGATTTTCAGTGATATAAATCGATTTAATGGCTTCGAGTCTTATATATTTGTACTTATTATAATCCATTTCTGTATGCCGGGTGCGTTCATAGTTGATTACAAAAAGCGGCATTTTACTTTTATAATACAGGTAATTTCGTCCTGAAACAGGACTGAAATTTTTATTCATGTTCATCATAAGTTCGTGTATGTCGTCACCAATAAATTTTCCACTGTCTTTTATGTCGTCCAGTTCGGAATGTACATCATAATAAGCAATCGATTTCGAACGGCTTTCATATATCTCTTTTTCTTTGGTTCTCTTTTTGGCCTTGATGGTTACCTCTTTTAAACGGTAGTTCTTTTCATGGTTACCTGCCTTTTCCAGCGAATCTGCGTAAGCGGCAAAGAAGGCTTCGATATCCTCTTCAGGTAGGGGAGTGGTTTCCACTTCGGGCATAAGTTCTTTCTCTTTTTCTGCATTGGCAATGCTTACCTGCATATCCGCATAATGATATTTTCGGGGGGCAGGACTGAATAGCCTATCCAATAAAATACGGTAATCTTTCTTTTTTCTATTGACTGTAACTGCCAATATCAAGTCCCATTTTCCGTATATATCGGATATTAGTGAGAAGTGTCCTAAACTATCTGTAGTGATGGCTTCGATGAAACTGCTGTTTTCCTCATTCTCCCCGCGTTTCTTCAGGAAGCAGGACACTTCTACGTTAGGCTTGGGAAGTTGCCGGACGAAAGAGACAACCTGCCCTCGCGTTTCGATACCTTGCTCCGGTCCGTATTTAAGGTCAAGAGACTCAATTCCTGTCATTTGTTTCCAAGAGTAGCGGCGCCATCCCTGCACTCTTAATAAGAGATCGATTGCCTTGCGGCGTGTATCGTCCCGGGATTCGAAAAAATATTGGGGATTGTTGACATATCCTTTTATTTCGGACATTAATAAAAGATCGGTCAACATATTGTGCCCTGATTCTACTTCATTCATGCCGTCTCTCACAGATAGGGCAAATGGGGTTTGTACCGGAATCTTTTCTTTTCCGGTCAAGGTGAGTTCAAGGTTTACCAATTCGTAAGGGTCGTATGTCTCTTTGTCTGCCTGTACCTGAACGGATAATTGCTCTTGGGGATAGGTAAATATCAAACGATCCGATAGGACCTCTCCGTTACTGTTGAATAACGCGATTCGGGAAACTCCGGGTACTAATTTACTTTTATCTATTTTGAAGCGAATCGTTTCATTACCTTCGACATCGATCAGGCAGAATTTGTATAGTTTGCCTCCGCTGATGACTGCCAGTCCCAATACGTCGGAGGGGGTATTGGAATTCTTTTGCACTGCTATTTCAATGCTGTCTGTGTATGATAAATTGTCGGCATGTAATATATATCCTTCCGGTAAGGCTTCCGGCATATTGAACTGGTGCTTTTTGCCATTAAATTCGACTATTGCTTTTTGTTTCTCTCCCGTGGGCGTGTAATTGAAAATTCCCCGTCCATCATGTGTGACATTGAAACGGGCTGTTTCTTGTTTTTCTTCGTTAATAACAATACCGGTGAGGGTAATGGGGTTTCCATAGGTATCTGTCGCTTCAAAAGCCACTTCGGATTCTATCCCCCGAACCAGATTTCCACCTTCGGGGAAGAACTTTAAATTTACTTTTTTACCTTTTGTCGGTTTGGGACGCTCCAGCGGGTAGTTTCCTGTCGCATATTTCCGCATCTCTTTTTCCGTAAAGTCGCCTTCTGCCTTAGGTTTGTCGAAAACCGGCAACAGTCTTGAGAAAATGATATCTCCTCCAAAATTCAGCATATATTTTGTGTAGGCACGAATTTCATAAAATCCTGAATAAAACGGGAGTTGGCCTAGTGTGAAATCTCCGTGGCATTGTCCGTTTTCTATTTTTAATGTCCGTTTGTCGATAACTTCACCACCGGGATTTAATAATTCGACATATAAAGTCTTGCTCAGGTCAGTGGCCGGATGCAGGTCGGAAGTGACCAGGAAACATTTAAACCAGATATTATCACCTTGGTAATAACTGGTATTGTCAAATTGCATGTAAACCTTCTCTTGAGGGATATATTTGGAAAAATTATCGATCAGGTAGGCGTATTGGCTTAGTTTTTGGACAATACTGTCCGTGGTTTGTGCAGATACACTCAGGCAAAACAGGTATAATAGCAAATGTACCTTTAATGTTTTAGGTGTTTTCATTTCGTATCTTGGGTTAGATGGGAGATTGGTTTTTCCGTTGTGAGTCCTGTCTTAAATAAAGTTCTTTACTCTTACATCAGGATTCGTCTTTTGCAGGGCTTTTATCAGTTCCCGGGGTGATTGGGGATCTATCATGACAAACCCGGTGGCGTGTCTGATCTTTATTTTCTGCATGCCCAAGGCATGGCGAGTATACGTAACATCGGTGATATGACTGAATGTTCGTTTTTGGCGGAAGAAGTCATTTACTATTTGTAAATCTCCGTTTTTCTTGACAATGTATTTGCAGGATGTTTGTGAAAAATAGATGGTTGCACTGGGACCTATACATGCGGTACCTATCCAGATTGCTTGTATAGTTATGAAACTGATCGCAATGCATGCTATTATACCTATGGCGAACAACCAAACTCCTAATTGGGGATTTCGCGCTTTAAATGTTTGTTCCATCTTTTTTTAGATTGTATGTGTAACTGTCTGATAAAGATAGAAAAAAATATAATGAAAGAATCTTTTTTCTATTCTTTTCTGAATTGTGACTGCGAAAATAATTATTTAGGGCCTGTTGGATTCCGAAAGTTCCAGTGAAAAAGATAAAAGCTTCTCTAAACCACCCCGTGGCTGCGGTCGATGAAAAATAGGCAAGGGAGATTTGAACAGGTGCTTGTAATGTGCAAAATTCGGACAAGAATTTGGAATCGGAAAATTTAGATTCTGTTTTTATGCGGGAAGCTACGGTCCGGAAATAATAATTCTTTGCCGATAGATGATCTGTTCTTTCTTTTTTATCTATTTTTGCCCCTTGAGAATTTTAATTATTAATCTAACTATCATGAAACGAAAAGCGACTTTACTATTTCTCGTGACATTCGTGCTGCTGCTCGGTGCAGTCGCACAGGAAAAATTGAAAACAGTGATCGAACCCCTGCAAAATGAAAGATGGTGGGGTGGATTCGTGGCTTTAGGAAATCAAATGCCATTCAATGATCACTTGCGGATGCAAGACATGTCACGCAATAATATGAACAACCAAGTAGTGCCGTTCATGCTTTCTTCGGAGGGCAGGTATATCTGGGCCGAAAATCCGTTTTGTTTTGAAGTAAAGGATGGGCAGCTGATTATTTATTCAGACTCGGAAAAGATAGAGCCGGTGAAGGCCGGAACTACGCTGAAAGAGGCTTTGCTGGCTGCATCGGCTAAACATTTTCCACCTTCGGGAAAGATTCCGGAACCTACTTTCTTTTCTCTTCCGCAATATAATACCTGGATTGAGCTGATGTATGATCAAAATCAGGAAGACATTATGAATTATGCCCATAAAGCTGTGGAGAACGGATTTCCTCAGGGGGTGTTTATGGTAGATGATAACTGGCAGAGATATTATGGTAACTTTGACTTCAAAACCGAGAGGTTTCCGGATCCGAAAGGGATGACTGACGAGTTGCACCGGATGGGATTCAAGGTGATGTTGTGGGTGGCTCCCTATGTTTCGCCCGATAGTCCCGAATTCCGTGAATTGGAAGCAAAAGGATATTTGTTGAAAGATAAAAACGGGCGCACGGCCATTATTCATTGGTGGAATGGTTACAGTGCCTGTTATGATACCACAAATCCGGAGGCTATGAATTATCTGAAGGAACAGTTAAAAGCCAATCAAGAAAAATATGGTATCGACGGATTTAAGTTTGATGGTGGAGACGTAGCTTATATGACAGGAGAGTATACTTTTCATGATAAGAATGCCAATGTGAATACTTTTATGGAAAAATGGGCTGAGATAGGTTTGAGTTTTCCTTACAATGAATTGCGTGCATCTTGGAAGTTGGGTGGCCAGGCATTGGTACAGCGGCTGGGTGATAAAGATTATTCTTGGCGTGCGACTCAGTTATTGATTCCCGATATGACTGCTGCCGGATTGTTGGGGCATTATTATACTTGTCCCGATATGGTAGGCGGAGGACAATTCGGAGCTTTTCTGAATGTGAAGAAATTTGATGAAGAACTTATTGTACGTTCGTGCCAGGTGCATGCCCTGATGCCAATGATGCAATTCTCGGTAGCTCCTTGGCGTATTCTCAGTAAAGAGAATGTGGCTATTTGTGCGAAGTATGCCCATCTTCACCAGCAAATGGGAGATTATATTTTGGAGTTGGCAAAACATGCGTCAAAGACCGGTGAACCCATTGTTCGCCACATGGAATATCAGTATCCTCACCAGGGATTCATCGATTGCAAAGACCAGTTTATGCTGGGGGATAAATATCTGGTAGCTCCGATGCTGACATCCGGAACAAGCCGTACCGTAATGTTGCCAAAGGGTAGATGGAAAGATGATCGGGGCAAGGTGTTTAAAGGGCCGCGGACAATGACAATAGATGTTCCCCTTGAACGTTTGCCATATTTTGAGAAACTGACGAAATAATTTCTGGGCCGATAAAACAAGAAAAGCCACACTGTCAATATGTACAGCGTGGCTTTTGTTTTTGTAAGTTTAAGCTAATTCGGCGTTACTTTACACGGATAATGTTGTAATTCAGATCGCTTTCCGATACTTCCAGGCTGTCATCAGCCAGTGTCAGGGTAGTATCATTGGCAATTACGAAATAAACAGGTTCACTTCCGTCACTCGGATTCAGTTTGATGGCCGTTTTCTTTTTATCTTTGACGGTTTTCTCCACTTTTACCGGCTTTCCTTTAGAAGTAAAAGTCTTGTCTTTGCCTTTACCTTCAGCATCCAGATAAGTGACGTCCAGTGTATACGTTGTATCGGTTGCGTTCGCCAGTGTGTTCAAAGTTAACACGTAACGGATGCCCGGACCGTCAGCAGCAGGAAGCACACCTTCATATACCTGGGTTTCTTCCATTGTGGGTTCCATAGCTACTGCCAGACTGTCTGCGACTGCTTCTTCAGCTTTCGTTCCTTTTGATTGGCAGGATACCAATGCAGCAACGACGGCTGCTAACATAATTACTTTTTTCATTGTTAAGTGCTTTAAATTAATATAAAAAGTGAGTTGCTATTCCTCCTCTTCTCTCTTAATAACCAACAGCTTATCGACTCTTCCACGGTCCATATCCACTACTTCGAACTGAAGGTTTTTGTAAGTGAATATATCTCCGGCTTTGGGAATACGTCCTATCAGGAACATAGCCAATCCGCCTAAAGTTGTAAAGTCTTCCGATTCGATATCATCATAAGAGAGTATTCCCATCTCTTCCATAAAATCTCCGATATTCATTGAAGCCTCTACCAACAAGGAGCCGTCCTGTCGGCGAACGATTTCCTCTTCTTCCGTATCGTCCTCTTCCAGAATGTCTCCAAAGATACTTTCGGTCAAGTCATGCAGGGTAATGATTCCCTCTGTGCTGCCATACTCGTTTACAACAACTCCGAACTTATTTTTGTTCTTCTTAAATAGCTCTAAAACTTTTTTAGCGTATAAACTTTCGGGTATAAACAAGGCGGGACGTGCGATTTCTCTAAGGTTGAATTCCTGTTCGCTACCTATCATCAGTATGATATCTTTCACAGAAACCACACCTGCTATTTCGTCGGTGTCGTCATCAATCAGGAGGTATTTACTGAAATGCTCGTTGTCGATGATCTGAAGCACTTTCTCTTTGCTGTCAGTCGTATGTAGCACCACCAGATCACGTCGGTGAGTCATCAGTTCGTTGGCACGTTTATCCGAAAAGCGAAAGACATCACGTAGCATTTCGGTTTCTTCTTTGTCAATCACACCCTGCTCCGAGCTTTGGTGAAGAATCATTTTCAGTTCTTCCTGAGTCATCAGGCGTTCTTCGCTTTTCAGACCGATCAGTTTGTTGAGCAGGCGGGTGGAAATGCTGAGCAACCAGACAAAAGGGAATGAAATCTTGGTCAGCAGAATCATGACGGGACTCAGCAAGGTTGCATAGCGCTCGGGATTGCTGAGAGCGATGGATTTGGGTACAAGCTCACCGATAATCAGTGACAGGTAGGTAATGACGATTACGGTTGTGATCATGGCCAGGTCCTTTGCATAGACTTCGGCTCCCGGTATCATGGCAAAGAGCGGAGTCACATCATCGGCAATGGCTACTCCACCGAAAGCACCCGATACGATACCGATCAGCGTGATACCAATCTGAATGGTAGAAAGAAATTTTTCGGGTTCTTCCAATTGTTTCAATACTCCCCGGGCAGATTTGTTCCCTTTGCTGACCAGGGTTTCCAGACGTGCTTTACTTGAGGATACTAAGGCAATCTCGTACATGGCAAAAATGCCATTCAGTACGAGTAAAAGAATAATTACTAAGAATTCCATATAAGTTTGAATAGTTTCATGACCGCAAATTACACCAAAGTACGGACTCACGCAAAAACTATCGGAATTATTAATGAATTTTTTCAAAAATACCGAGGCCGGACCTCATATATTGGGATCCGGCCTCGGTTAAACTCAGTTTTGTGGTTCTCGAACTTACTTGTTCTTAGTATAGTTGTCTGCTTTTTCTTTGGCGCGTACTACACGTTTGGCTGTATCGGGGTGTGAAGAGAACATTTTCTGGAATTTAGACTCTTTGGGGGCCTCGGCTGAGAGTTCCAGTAGTTTGTTCAGAGCATTGTACATTGCATACGGATCAATGTTATGTTTGATGCTGAATTCGAAACCATAATCATCGGCTTCGCTCTCTTGCTTCTGAGAATATTGGGCACCGGCTAATGCTTCTGCCATAGCTCCCAGTTCCGAATCAGTCAGTTTGGAAACGGTAGAGCTGGCTGCTCCTGCAGCATTCTTTACTGCCGAACGAAGATATGCACTCTTCATGGCATCTTTAGAGTCTGTATGAATCACGTGACCGATCTCATGTCCGACAACTGCCATCACTTCATCGTCCGTCATAATATCCATCAATCCGGCACAGATGCGGACACTGCCGTCACCACAGGCAAAAGCATTCACGTCGACAACCTCATATACTCCGAAATTCACTTTCAGTCCGTCTACTTCTTTGATATGTCCGGTCAGTTTCTCCAGGCGTTTGCCGTATTCGCTGTCGGCTGCGGTCAGCGGATTGTGGGTGTCCATCCATTGCATGTATTCTTTGCTCATGGCTGCGATGTCCGCGTCGGACAAGGTGATGGCTTTCGCTGCGTCGCTACCGGCTTGTACCACTTTGCCTACATTGATTTTCTTTCCACCGATTTTGAACTGTGCGGATGCTGTCGTGAAGCACATTCCGCATAAAAGTGCCGCAATAAAAACAATTCTTTTTTTCATTTTGTGAGTTTTTATAGTTAATAATATAGTTGTTTCGAGATTTAATATTCAAATGTGATACCCAAGGTTGGCATTAATGTTCCGCTTTTCTGGGTTATGTATTTCATTTTGTAGCGCTGTTCTGCCATGGGGGCGGATGGATTTTCGATAACGCCTGTACTCATCAGGATATCCGGTTGCTTGAATTTGCTGTTTGTCACATTCTGCAAATCGATGTAGAATCCCAACATACAGCGTTTCAGATAAAATGTTTTGTCCACTCGTACATCCAGTTGGCCGAAGGTGGGCAAGCGTCCGGTATTGTACTTTGTGTAGTCATAGTATGGACGTCCCTGTGCATTCCATGCCGTAACAAGAGATGATTTTTCCACATCATAAGGGGTATAGGGTGCTCCTCCTATACAGCTGATTTTCATGCCCAGGCTCCAGTTGTGTGGAAAGTTATAAGTTCCACTCATATTGAAAATGTACCGGTTGTCCCAAGCGGAAGCGATGTACTCCGATTGTTTGTTGTTGCGGTATTCGCTTTTGAACAGGGTGAACGAGGATGCCAGATTCAGTTTTTTAGCTATCAACCATTTCATTAATATTTCTATGCCGTATGCACGTCCTTGGGCGGTAGAGGACAAGGCTTCGTTTCCGATGACTCCGTAGTCATTGCCTTTGCAAGCCAGGGGGATGCCGTCTGCGATGGAGAACGGTATTTTATCATATTGTTTGTAAAAACCTTCGGCAGACAGTTCGAATGTATTTCCCGGATGCCAACTCAGGCCGAGACTTTCTTGACTGACGCTCATGTAACGGAGGTATTTGTTGACCCATGCTCCATTGTTATCTTTAAATCCCAATCCGGTATAAGGCGGGAGCTGATAATATAGTCCTGCATTTCCACTTAAATATAATCCGTCTGTCAGCCGGTATGATAGTGACAGGCGGGGTGAGAGTTGGTCGCCCATCCCTTTCATGCCGGAAGAAAAGTTGTTGGCATCGGTCCGTACGCCGAGCGAGGCAGTGAATCGTTCATCGGTAGTTGCATAGTTGATGGTTCCGAATATGCCCCAACGCCACATACCCAGATATGTGTGATAATCAAACGTCCTGCCTTCATCAATATACACTCGTTGAAAGGTGGTGTTGGTGTATTGGGAATAATCCAGATTGGCTCCGAAATTAATTTTCCAATTACCGAAAGTCGAGGTGTTCTCTATCCGGAATTTGGTCTCCTGTTCCACTGAGCGCAACTTCAGGGATAAATTGTCCGTACTGCTTTCGTCATTATTCAGATATTTGGTATTGCGGTTGTTCAGGTAACTGTGGCTGACGACTACAGATTGTACATGTATGCCTGCGTAGTGACGGTATACGGCTCCCAGTGTAAAAGTCTCCTGCTGTATCTTGGGCAGGTAACTCAATATGTATTCCGCTTTTTCTCCATCCAGCTTGGTATTCAGTTTCATGTTATCGATTCCTCCGAGCCCCAGTATTGTCAACTCGTTGTTGGCATTGAAGCGAGTTTTCAGTTTAAATTGTGCGTCGGTGAAAGTTGGCAGGAAAGGTAACCCCAACATGTCAAATAAAAACTGGAGGTATGACTGACGCACCGAAACCAGATAAGATGTCTTCTTTCCTATATGTCCGTTCGATGCTAACGAGACTTCCGAGGCTCCTAAAGTTGCTTTTAATGAATTGCGTTCCATATCTCCGTCCCGAAGCTTAAAGTCGAGTACCGAACTCATGGCATTCCCCCTGTCGGTCGGAAAAGCTCCCGTATAGAAATTGACTTCACGAATCAAGTCTGCGTTGATGATGCCCACCGGACCTCCCGAGGCCCCTTGAGTGCTGAAATGATTAATATTGGGAATTTCTACTCCATCCAGATAGAAACGGTTTTCGGAAGGAGATCCTCCGCGTACGATCAGGTCGTTTCGATATCCGGCAGGGGAGAAGGCAACGCCCGGATAAGATTGGACAATACGTGAGATATCCCGGTTGGCTCCGGGGCTTTTCTCGATTTCCTGCAATCCGATGACACGTAGCCCTACAGGACTTTCCGGGTCTCTTCGGAAAGGAGAAGCAGTAACCGTGACTCCTTCTAATTCGGTCAGGTTTTCTTCTGTTTCTATTTGGATGGTGAGATCTTTAGTAGAGACGATATATTCGGGGGTGAGTATGGTTTTGTATCCTACAGCAGACGCCTGCAGACGATAAATGCCCGGAGGGACTTCTCCGATGTTGAAGTGCCCTTCGGCATCTGTCACTCCTCCGCGTCCCAGCCCTAAGACCAGTACATTGATAAATTCCAGCGGTTGACGACTGGCTTTGTCAATCACAGTTCCCTTTATTCGGTGTGTCGGTTGCGCACTGACTGTGGTGAGCAGGCCGAGTAACAACAGGAGCAAAACATTTTTCTTCATTGGCCCGGTTCGATATACTTTGTGAATTCTGTGCAAAGTTATATAAAAATGGTTTCGTCTCTCGTTTTTATCTGCTATTTTTGTGGGAAAGTTTTAAATAGAAAAGATGAAAACCGTAAAACTGATTACTTGCGATGATGCCTTTCAAGCTCATATTATACAGGGAGCACTTGCTAATGAAGGTATTGATTCTCTATTACATAATGAAAATATGTCGACCTTGTTGCGGGGTTTTGTCCATGACATCTCAGGAGTGGATGTCTTGGTGGCGGATTGCGATTATGAAGCAGCCATGCAGTTGCTGAGGCAGAATCAGATGATACCCGAAGAACAGAAGTTTTGTCCTTTCTGCGGTTCGGACCGGATTAAGTTTGTTCTTAAAAAGGAGCATCGTGTGAGGGCTGTCAGCGCTGCCATTGTTTCTATGCTGGCTACTGTCCCGCCCGGAGGCAATCATTGGGAATATATCTGCGACCATTGTGGGAAAGCTTTCGAAAAGCCGGTTACGGAATTCAACCCTTCTGCTTTGGAAGAGAAAGATTGAAAAGACAAACTCTAAAAAACATAGATTAAAAATGAAAAGAAGAAATTTATTTTTGGCTTGTCTGCTTTTATTTGTATTGCCGCTTAGTGCCGCAAGGGTAGATACGCTGATGGTGAAGAGTCCCTCTATGAATAAGGAGGTGCAGGTGTTGGTAGTGACCCCTGATGTTGCTTTGGGAAAAAATGCAGCGGCTTGTCCGGTACTTTACTTGTTGCATGGGTATGGCGGTCATGCTAAGACTTGGATTCAGATAAAACCGAACTTGCCGGAAATAGCAGATGAAAAAGGGATCATTTTTGTGTGTCCCGATGGCAAAGACAGTTGGTACTGGGACAGCCCCAAGAATCCGGCGTACCGATATGAAACGTTTGTTTCTTCAGAGTTAGTGAACTACATTGACCGTAATTATAAAACGATTGCTGATCGGAAGGGACGTGCCATTACCGGTCTCAGCATGGGAGGACATGGGGCAATGTGGTTAGGTATTCGCCATAAAGACGTGTTTGGAGCGGCAGGAAGCACCAGCGGAGGTGTCGATATCCGTCCTTTCCCCAAAAACTGGAGCATGAACAAGCAGTTGGGTGAACTGGCCTCAAATAAAAGAATATGGGATGAACATACGGTAGTCAATCAACTCGACAAGATTCAGAATGGTGATCTTGCTTTAATTATAGATTGCGGTGAGGATGATTTTTTTCTGAATGTGAACAAAGACTTTCACGATCGGTTGTTGGGCCGCAAGATAGATCATGATTTTATTACCCGTCCCGGTGAACACAATGGAAAATACTGGAATAATTCCATTGATTATCAGATTCTTTTCTTCAGCAAGTTCTTTGCCGGAGAGTAAAGAGCGAGTGATAAGGGGCATCATGGGATTATACGTCCCGTTCCTCCCTCGGCGTATGGAATCCGGAGAGGTGCCGGTGAGTCCGGGGAGGAATTGTTTGTAAGGAAAATGCCAATATATGTAATGCCCCATAACAATATATGTAATCGAAATAACATATATTGTTATGGGGCATTACATTACTACTTCGTGGAGGCAGGATTGAAGTCGTTCCCCTTATTCGATGGTGATGCCGATGGTTCTCGTGTCTGTTTTTGTTTCATCGTATGCATTACCGTTTATGTCGATCACAGTACCTGTAGAAGTGGTCTTAGCGATGATTCCGGTTGGCTTTTCGTTTTCATCCAGTTCATAAGTGTATTTTGTATACTCCTCTTTGTTTTCTTTCGGAGTGTTGCCGATAATCAGGTGTTTGGACTGACGGCCCAACAGTCCGGCATAAATAGCGTCGTTGTGGAAAGACAGGGGGTAAGTTTCGCAAACTTGCAGGCAAGGGAGCTGATACAGGTTCTCCGTATTTCCCGCCTGATAATTGGTTTGCAAGCCATTGGCAATGATATGGCTTAAATTCCCGTTGTCGTCGTATGCCAACTCTACGGAAGAATAAGGCGTACTGTTTATTTCTTCATCGATCCGGGTAAGATATTCACCGGAATAGGTGAAGGTGTACTTTCTGACTTGGTCGGACAATTTGTAAGTACATTCGGTGGCATATCCCGCACTTCCTAAGATATAAATGGCGGTATTTCCGTTTTCATCTGCCAATGTCACTTCGTTACCGGAGTAGGAGAGAGTCGTTTCGTAGGTCAGGCTCTGTCCGTAGAACTCCTGTAATGTGGTATGGGTCGTTAGTTTATTGTTATCGTATACATAAGTATCGGTGCGTAATACGTCGCCTCCGTCACTGTGCAGATTCTCTTTCAGGATCATCAGGCTGAAATCGGGGGCCGGAGGAAATTCCCGTTCTTCCTTATCATCGGTACATGCCGAGGTAGCTATGACAGAAAATGATAAAAAGAAACAGTATAGAAGTTTATTCATATCAATAATGTTTTATTTGCCTGCAAATGTAGTTAATAACCTGCTCTATCTACCACGATTGTGGTATAAAAATGCCTTCAATGTGCGATTTCTTCCCATACCGGATTCCTCTATCTTTGCCACATATAAAGATTGGACACTGACAATGAACTCTAAATATAGATAGCAAATGGAAACGAAAAAATTACATTTTGAGACTTTACAACTCCATGTTGGACAGGAGACTCCCGACCCGGCAACCGATGCGCGTGCCGTACCTATTTATCAGACAACTTCCTATGTGTTCCGGGATTCGGCCCATGCCGCCGCACGATTTGGATTGCAAGACCCTGGGAATATTTATGGACGACTGACCAATTCCACTCAGGGAGTATTGGAGGAACGCATCGCAGCACTTGAAGGGGGAGTAGGTGGTCTTGCCGTGGCTTCCGGAGCTGCTGCTGTGACCTATGCTATCGAGAATATCACCCGTTCCGGTGATCATATTGTGGCTGCCAAGACCATTTATGGGGGCACATACAACTTGCTGGCGCATACCCTGCCTGCTTATGGAGTAACGACCACTTTTGTAGATCCGTCCGATCTTTTTAATTTCGAACGGGCGATTCGTGAAAATACAAAGGCGATATTCATTGAAACTCTGGGAAACCCCAATTCCAATATTATCGATATGGATGCCGTAGCTGCCATTGCCCATAAATATCGGATTCCGCTGATCGTGGATAATACTTTCGGTACGCCTTACCTTATCCGTCCCATTGAGCACGGGGCAGACATTGTGGTACATTCTGCCACAAAATTCATTGGCGGACACGGCAGTTCGTTGGGAGGAGTTATTGTCGATTCCGGTAAATTTGACTGGGTTGCTTCCGGTAAATTCCCGCAACTGACCGAGCCGGATGCAAGTTATCATGGGGTACGGTTTGTCGATGCTGCCGGGGCTGCTGCCTACATTGTCCGTATACGTGCCGTGTTGCTGCGCGATACGGGTGCTGCCATCAGCCCGTTCAATGCTTTTATCTTGCTGCAAGGGTTGGAGACTTTGTCTTTGCGTGTAGAACGGCATGTGGCCAATGCTTTGAAGGTTATTGATTTTCTGGTGAACCATCCGAAGGTAGCGGCTGTTAATCATCCATCATTGCCCGGTCATCCGGATCATGCCATCTATCAACGTTATTTTCCTGGCGGGGCAGGTTCTATCTTCACTTTCGAGGTAAAGGGAGGAACGGAGGAAGCGCAGAAGTTTATCGACAGTCTGCAGATATTCTCTTTGCTGGCCAATGTGGCTGATGTGAAGTCGCTGGTGATTCATCCGGCCACTACCACACACTCGCAGCTGAATGCGCAGGAGCTGGAGGAACAGGGGATTAAACCCGGAACGGTCAGACTTTCGATAGGTACGGAGCATATTGAGGACATTATTGATGACTTACGTCAGGCATTAGAGAAAATTTAAAAAAATGGATATAGCAGCATTATTATCGGGAGGAGTTGACAGTTCGGTTGTTGTACATCTGCTTTGTGAGCAGGGCTACAAGCCTACACTGTTTTACATCAAAATAGGTATGGATGGGGTGGAATACATGGACTGTTCTGCCGAAGAGGATATAGAACTGTCTACTGCCATAGCCCGGCGCTACGGTTTGGCACTGGAGGTTGTCGATTTACATCGGGAATACTGGGATAATGTGGCTGCTTATGCCATAGAAAAGATACGGAAGGGGCAGACTCCGAATCCGGATGTGATGTGTAACAAGCTGATTAAGTTTGGCTGTTTCGAGCAGCGGGTCGGAAAAGATTTCGATCTTACGGCAACCGGACATTATGCTACGACCTTGCAACTGGGCGGGAAAACCTGGTTGGGTACAGCCAAGGACCCGATAAAAGATCAGACTGATTTCCTGGCCCAGATTGACTATTTGCAGGTTTCGAAATTGTTGTTTCCGATAGGTGGGCTGATGAAGCATGAAGTGCGTGAGATAGCGTTGCAGGCCGGATTGCCCAGTGCCCGTCGGAAGGATAGTCAGGGAATTTGCTTTTTGGGCAAGATAAATTATAACGATTTTGTCCGTCGCTTTCTGGGAGAAAAAGAGGGGGCGGTGATCGAATTTGAAACAGGTAAGAAGATTGGTACTCATCGCGGCTATTGGTTTCATACCATTGGCCAGCGAAAAGGATTGGGATTGGGAGGAGGACCCTGGTTCGTTGTGAAGAAGGATATTCAGGATAACATTATTTACGTCTCCCACGGTTATGATGCCGAGCAGCAGTATGGTTATGAATTCAGGATGAAAGACTTCAATTTTATTACAGATAACCCGTGGGAAGGCTCGACAGGCGAGGAGGAAGTAACATTTAAGATCCGGCATACACCTGAGTTTATCAAAGGCCGTTTGCTACATGACGAAGAGGGATACCGGATTATTTCTTCCGAAAAATTACAGGGAATTGCACCGGGACAGTTTGGCGTGATTTATGACGCCGAATCCCGGGTTTGTTTCGGGAGTGGAGAAATAGGATAAGAATATAACGAAAGCTCCTTCAGATGACACCGGTTTGTACAGAGATGCGGCTTAATAATCGGTCGCTGCTCGAGGTCTGTATGAATCGGTGTATTTGGGTTGATTTTCGGTACGCTCTTCTGCTTTAGATATAATATTCCGCCAGATCCACAATGCCTGCCCGCATGGCATATTTGGTAGCCTCGTGCACATTGTTCACTCCCAGTTTGCGGAATATATTTTTTCGGTGACTGTTGATGGTATGAAAACTCAGATGCTTCTCTGCCGCTATCTCTTTGGTCGTTTTGCCGGAAGCTATTTCTTTTAAGATTATTTTTTCCGTCGGTGTGAGCAGACGGTCTTCCTGCGGTACGAAAGTGTGCACGGCTGAAGCAGTGTTTACATTTCCACTTCCCGATAATAACAGATTGCTTACATGATTGCAGATAAAGCGCTCTTTTCGTGATGCGCATTGCAGGGCCGACATTATCTCTTCCTTGGAGTTGTCTTTCAGCACGACTCCGAAAGCATTGCTGCTGAACAATACCTGCCTCAGAAATCCGATGCTCAATTCATCCGAAAACAATAACCAGTCTGATTCTTTGAATCGTTCCTGAAGGATGATCAATTCATCTGCACCGGAAAAATCAAATAGTGTATAGTCTAAAATAACCACCGCTTGCGGATGAATGCGCAACAACTGGACCAACTCCATCTTATTGTCGGCTTCCAGCAACAAGCTTACCTCTTTTTGCTTGCTTAACAGAAACATCATTCCTGCTTTCGTGATGTCCTGATTATCTGCGATGATATATTCTCTCATAATCTGTCCATAAAAAAACTCCGTTGCAAATGTACACTTTTTGTGCGATTTGCAGCGGAGTTATGTGAATTAGTTACGAGCTTAAATAGAGTCTCGTCACTCTTATTACCATGAACGGCCTTTAAATACATCCGACTGGTTCAGCGGAACAAGGTTGCCGCTCAACGTTAATGTATTGGAGTTGAAGTTCGGATTAATGGTCACAGTGGCGTTGTTGCCTCCGTTTGTCAATGTGATAAAGACTTGTGCCGAGATACCGATACCTTGTACGCTGAAGTTGCAGTTCACATTGCCTCGTTTGTCGGTAGTCACTTTTACATCCGAAGTGGTTCCGTCCACTGTTACACCGCCAATTCCGTTAGGGCCGGGATACGGAGTATTGAACGCTACCTGTACGGTTGCTCTCTGTCCGTTCAACATTACAAAGTTAGTGTTGGACGATATTCGCGAGCACTGCATTGGCGTCGTCGCCCGTCTGATGACAGACGAAGTGCTCCACATCCTGCTGGCAGCTTAGGCAACCGATGCAGCCCCTGATGCCGAGTTCGCCGAGCCTGAGCGTCTCGAGTTCATGGCCGCCGAGCCTGACGGCGAGGGCCTCAAGCACGCGGGCGGTGTTGCCTTCGCGCGGACTGCCGTTGATGAGAAGGATCTTCATCCGTGTTGTCTCCTGTTGTTGCCCGAGGGGCGGGGCTTGCTTTCCGAGAGGTCCTCATGATAGCGCGACGCGGCAAAGCGCACGCAAAATGCGCAAAAGGCCGTGCGGTTGAGGCACAGCCCTTTCGATTTCCTTCGATCACGTTCGATCGCGTCTTCCGGACGCTTCTACCAGCTGCCGCCGAAGAAGCCGCCGAAGATCTGCGCGGCCCTGTCGAGATCGAGCCTGTCGGGGTGGGTTTCGCTCAGTCTGCGGCCGGCCTCGCGCTCGGGACTCACGGTGCCGCCGAGCATGTCGGTCATGCGTTGGAAGACCTCGGGGTCGATGCGGCCGCGGCAGAGGAAGGTCTCCGCAAGCGTATTGCCCTCGCCCATCGCGACGAGCTTCTCGCTCGTCTTCTGCATCCAGGCCTTCGACTTCTCGCCCTCGGGGTCGCCGCCCATGGTGGCGAAGCAGCCGATCGTCTTGTTCCTGAGGCGGGGCGCGATCCTGAGGATCTCCTCGGGCGCATCGCCCCTGTCGCACCAGAAGCCGAGCAGGACGGGATTGTAGGGCGTGAGGTCGTCGGGAACCTCGGAGGGGCGCATCATGACGGCGCCAGGCAGCGCGTCGCAGACGGCATGTCCCACGGCCAGCGTGTTGCCGGTGCGGGAGCTGATGATGATCAGGGGCTTCTCGGTCATGTCGGGATTCGTTCAGGAAGCTGGAATTGAAAGTATAGAACGCCACGCCCGTTTCGCGCAGGCGGAGAAGCCTATGACGCCTTCTCCTCGACGCCGATGCCGAGCGCCTTGCGCCATGCGCAGGTCGCCTTGCACTGCTTGTCGGCCTTGTCGAGCATCTTCTCGTGCTCGGCGAGCTCCTCGGGCGAGGGCTCGGGCATGGTCAGGCGGGAGATGATCTCGGGAGGAATCTCGACCGCGTCGCCCCAGTTGTCGAGGTCGATCTCGCCCTGGCCGCGGGTCATCGTCAGATACACTTCGGCAAGAAGCTGGC
>OGWQ01000930.1_pt1 | contig 19562 bp, 15 predicted proteins | sample 1576091 | NCBI WGS metagenome assembly OGWQ01 (sample SAMEA3541584, study PRJEB24748) | human gut metagenome | biome: human gut; feature: human-associated habitat; material: faeces | place: China | collected 2012
TCTGTCAAGCCGAAAGAGAGGGAGGTGGTCTTATTTGTTTTTTAGAGGAAAGATAGTAAAATCTATTCATATAAAAAGGCCGCACCGTATGATACTCTGTTCATACGATGCAGCCTCAGTTATAGACAGGTTGTTTTTTAAGTCAGCCTGCAGGTTTTATCCCAGCGGATTTTCTTCCTCTCCGCCATTGCCACTGCCGCCGTTATTGCCGCCACTTGTAGCAATCTCCTCGCCGTTGGTCGAGATACGCGTTATTCCGGAGCTCTTTACCATATCTTTCAGCCTTTTTCCTGGAGTGAGGATCAGTTTCTGCCGGTAGATGCTGTCGGCGGTTACATCTTTTGCCTCGCTCTGGCTTTTGCAGTTCAGTCCCGGACGGATAGTGCCGAAATCTCCTAATTTCACGGTCGCTCCGAGACTGACGTAAGTGCTGAGCGCATCAATCAGTCCGTCCATAACCATTTTTACAACGCCGCGCGGAGCCATACCCTCTTTCGTAACCTGGTCGCACAATCTGTCGTAGCTGATTTCTCCAATGGAGAACGAAGCGGCTACATACTTTTCCGACTTACTTTTATCGAAACCGAAAACTCTCTTTTTAACTACATAACGGAATGCCATAATCTTTTTTGTTTTAGATGGTTGTTACTTCAAAATCATATATCTTTGTGATCACAGTGCGAAGTTACAACATGCCGGAACGGACGGGTGCTTTAAAAGCGCTTTCGGTACTTTTCCTATGTTCGGAAAACCCTATAAACGGCTGTTTAATATTTTGGTTTACAGTTGATTGAAACTTTTTTAAAATATTTTGGAAATATCGTAAAAGAATCGCTTCATGGAGAATTTTGCCGCTATAGATTTTGAAACGGCCAATGAACAGCGCACCAGTGTATGCAGTGTCGGTGTAGTCATTGTGCGGAATGGAGAAATTGCAGACAGCTATTACAGTCTGATTCGTCCCGAACCGGAGTATTATACTTATTGGAATACCCGTGTGCACGGTCTGACCCTGGCGGATACGTCCCGGTCGCCTGTCTTTCCGGCCGTATGGCAGGAAATAGCACCACGCATCGAGGGACTGACGTTAGTGGCGCATAATAAAGCGTTCGATGAGAGTTGCCTGAAAGCGGTATTCCGCATGTACGGCATGGATTATCCCGATTATGATTTCCGTTGTACTTTGCAGGCATCACGCCGTGCCATTAAGGGACTGCCCGATTATCAGCTGCATACGGTAGCGGCATGGTGCGGTTACCGGTTAGAGCAACATCACCATGCGCTGGCCGATGCAGAAGCCTGTGCCTGGATAGCCAGGCAGATTATTTAGAATATCCGTTTAGCGCAGAAATTCGTAATGACCGGCAGTGCCTTCAAAAGAAAGGATGCCGTCGTCCGAACGTACTTCCATGGCAGGGATATATACCTTCCCGTCTTTCTTTATTTGCCATGTTCCCGGAATGAGGTCGGTGATGACAAATTTCATGGCAGCGTTTCCGTCTACTTTCATATCGACTTTGCCGGACAGAGGCCGGCTGTCTCTGCTGAAGGTAACGACCCGGTCGGCTATCTGTACGCCTACCACTTTCTCCGCATCAATGCGTTTTACGTCGTGCATCCGTTTGCAGGTGTTGTCCGCAACCTGCATTACGTTCAGGAAGCAGTCTTCGGTGGCAGGTGCGGCAGGAGACACTTCCACGCGCCATGCTCCCCGTTCGTTGGCATCATCGGGGCGGTTGGGCAGTGCGTCGTTCGGGTAGTTGGTTCCGAATACCCAGAATTCTTTTCCTTTGCCACCCACCTTTTCTATCTGTGCATTTCCGGCTTCGGGCAATAATACATGGTTCTGCAACATTCCGGTATCGCCGTTTTTGGTGCGCCGGACAATGAAACGGTTGCCTTCTATCGTAGGTTCTTCAATGCTGTGCAGCAGCCAGAATTTCTTGAATGTGGGGTCGGAAGACACAACTTTGTCAAATACGATAAGTGCGGCGGGCACTTCGGCAGCGTGCAGGTTCAGGAAGACGAAGGAGCGTTTCGCTTCTTTTACTTTATCCGTGTAGGCTTGCGTGATGTCGCCTTTCAGATAGGAGTAGTCGGGTTTGCAGGCATCAGGCCCGAATCCGTGCGCCAGGGCTTTGCCGGTTGTGTAGTCTTTGCTTAGCAATTGCTCGAACGAGCGGCAGGTTTCCCAGCGGTCGCCGGGCATGCGTTGTCCGCCGTCATTGGTTGCAAATTCGGTCTTGCCGCCTCCGCCATAGTTCCAGCAGGCGAATTTTTCATCGGGATTATATACCAGCAGCGAATTATGTGCGATGGTACGTTTGAAGAAATTCTTGTTGTGCGGGCTGTTGTATCCGCCGGAACTTCCCTGATAGGCTCCCGCGTCGATGGCAAGGGGGCCTTTGTAATAGAGCTGGAAAGAGCCGCCGTCCAAGTGCTGGTGGTTGCCGACAAACTGTTCGTTTATCTTCATTTCGGCAATCACGCTGTTTTCGTCCCATGCCGTGCGGGCTATCATCCAGCCGAAAGGACTTCCCGAATAGCGTGTCAGCGGCAGGTCATCGGGAGCTTTGGCCTTCAAATCCAAGTCTCTCCACAAAATGTCGAAGATGAGGCAGTGGCGTTCGATGTTGGGTTTGCGTTCGTACTCGTATGCCAGATAGCTGTCTTTGTAGAAGCTGGAAGCCAGCATGGCAGGCAGTGAGTAGGACGGCATGTTTTTTCTGATGGGATTCGTATCGCCGGCCGGCATCACCTGCCCGTCGGGACGGCGGCGGTAGAGGAAGTCGTACAAGACAAACTGCTGCGCCGGGTTGTATATGGCTCCTGCGCCCATGCGTTGCAGAATCCAGAGCGAGAAGAGGTCGTTGCTGAAACGTACATTTACGTAGCTCGTTCCCTGATGGTAGTTATGCCCGGAGTAGATGTAGTTTCGCACAGGCAGATAATCCTTGAACATCATCTTTATTACATGGTTGTACATGTCCGGATATTCATCGTAGATGGCTATGCCGGCAGAAAGCATGTCCCGCAGTATCATCCATTCGCTGGAGTGCCCGGCAATCGGTTCGTTGTTGCGTGGGGGATAGCCGCATTCCATTGTTTTGGCTATGCGGATGAAAGATTCTATGTAAGCTTTCTTTTCGGATTCTTTCATCTGGTCGTAACACCAGTCATATACCATTGCACCGCAGGTGAGCATCACACCGCTGGCACGCGACAAATCACCTTTTGTTCCGTAATTGACGTTCTGAAGCGTGTCCAGCATGGCGGTAATGGCGCTTCTGGCCTGTTTCTTGTCGCCATACACCAGATAGTCGAGTGCCTGCACCTGTACGCGGCTGGTCACGCCACGCATTTCAAAGTAGTAGCGGAACCCTCTGTCCTTGACTTTTGCCTCTTCTTCGGGGGTACGGTCTTTGCCCAATTTGTTCAGGGTAGCCAGAACTTCCTTTACATGCGGGTGTTCCATGCGTTTCTTTAAATCGGGCAAATCGGCGGAGCGTACATAAAGCCGGGGGTGTACTTGCGGCGGAATGGGTACTGTGACGCCTTCCATATTCTCCCAGGTAACCTCTGGCCTGCTTTGTTGCGCATTGCTTTTCAGACAGAAAACGCAGAGGAAAAAACTCGTGATAAATAGGATACTTTTTTTCATGTTTTTTGTTTGGTATATTAATAAGTAGTTGTTCGTCCATCCGTTCCGGTGGGGATAACCGTGTTTAACCCATTGTAAATGTAAGGCAAAAATTATTATCTGTCTTGCCTTTTGACGGACAAAATATACCTATTCCTGCATTTTTGAACATAAATGATATATGCTGGGACATTATTAATATCATGCAGTGCAAATACAGATTCAGTCAGACTGAAGATAATCGAAAATAAGGGTGAATACCGTACCTTTGTCATGGTGTGAATAAACGGAAATTGCACCTTTGTGAAGTTTGATTATTCTCTCTACCAATGCCATTCCAATACCGTTTCCTTGTGAGAAATCCCGGTTCCTGCCTCTGTAAAAAGGTTCGAACAGATGCTCCATATCTTCTTCGGGAATGCCGATGCCGGTATCGGAGAAACGGATAAGTACCTTATGTTTGGAAAACGAAATCTGTACCGTTGAACTTTGGTCAGATGAGAACTTGCAATTATTTTCGATAAGGTTCACAAATGCTGTCCGAAGCAGATAGTCATTACCACGAATAGTGACCATTCCGTCATCTTCGGTATCGTCTTCAAACCTTAAGTCAACATTATAGCCGCTGTGGGCTTTCATCACCATGGCACTGGCATCCAATAGCACTTCGTCAAGACGTATTGCCGACATGCTTATTTGTTCTGTATTGTAGCTTGCCTTTGCCAAATCCATTAGTCCGTTGGATAGTTTCTCAATATTACGGGCATCGGAAAGCGCATTTTCAACCACTTTTTTATAATCTTCGCTTGAGCGCTCTTTGTAAAGAGAAAGTTCGAGTTCGGCAATCAGTGCAGCCATTGGAGTCCGCAGTTCGTGCGAAACATTACTGATAAACATCTTTTGGGCTTCAAATGATTCTTCAAGGCGGTCCAGCGTTTTGTTGAACGTTCGGGCAAGTTCTCCTATTTCGTCTTTGTGGTCTTCTACTTCCACACGCTTGCTGAGATTGGAAGCGGTGATGGCTTCAACTTGTTTTACAATTTCCGATACTGGTTTTAGTACGCTGCGTGCCATGAAATAGCCGATGACAAACAACAACCCGAATGAAACCGCCCATACCGCAAGCAGGCGTGTATTTAGAATATGGAGCATATCGTAGCCTGCTTGTGGAAAGAGCAATTCTTCGAGCACAAAGAAGACGGCGATTACAAGTAATGCCGTAACAAACAGATATCGGAGCGTTAGTTTAGTACGGATTTTCATAGCTGAATATGAATCCCATTCCCGGTTTGGTATGGATTAGTTTGGTGTTGAAATTTTTGTCTATCTTTTTTCGCAAATAGTTTATATAAACATCGATGAAGTTTGTTCCGGTATCAAAATGGGTGTCCCATACCTTTTCGGCTATTTCGGTACGGGTTAGGATTCTTTCCGGGTTTTGGACAAAAAAGAGGAGTAAGTTATATTCTTTCGGTGTAAGTATAATGGACTGTCCGTTTCGCGAAACGGACTTTGTCCTGAGATATACCTTGAGGTCTGCATACTCTATGCACTCTACTGTGGGTATTTGGCAGCGCTTCAGTAGGATTGATATGCGTGCATTCAGTTCTCGGAAGTCAAAAGGTTTGACCATATAGTCATCCGCTCCCGAATCGAATCCTTCGAGTTTGTCGTCTGTCGTACCGAGTGCGGTAAGTATCAGTATAGGCACAGTTTCGTTTTGCCGTCGGATATCGCGGCATAAATCAAACCCACTGCCGTCGGGCAGCATTATGTCTGAAATGATGATATCCTGTTTTTCGTAGGCAAACATTCTCAACCCTTCCGATACATTGGTTGCCGTGCCAACCGTGTGTCCGGACTCTTCCAAACCGCGTTTGAGCAATTCGGCCATACGGTTTTCATCTTCTATAACAAGTATTTTAGCCATATGTTGCAAAGGTAGATGATTTTTTTGTAAGAGATGGGTTTCTAATGATTTTCTAATTGATTTATAAGTGTTTTCTAATGATGTAAGACTATGCTTATGGCTATTTTTGCCCGCAAAAAACAATGTTTATGATACGTTTGCTGCTCATAGTTTTTATCTCTTTTATTGGTGTATCTGTACCGGCTCGGCAAATTAGATTGTCTTCCGACCAGATAGAGGCTATGTTTCTGAAACAGAACTTGGCACTTATTGCCGAACGGATGAATGTTTCGATAGCCGATGCTGCCATTGCCGAAGCAACAGTTTGGGACAATCCGGAATTATCCGTCGGTGATATCAACTTTTGGAAGAGGCGGGGGACTGATGAGTACGGAGGCGCGGTTGCCAGTCCCAAGCAGTTTTCGCTCGAACTCTCTCAGATGGTTTCGCTTTCGGCGCGCAGGATAAAGTTGGCGGAAGTTGAAAAAATAGATAAGGAGATAACCGTAAGGCAGTTTGAAGAGCTGTTGCGAAGTCTGAAAATGGAACTTCATATCTCGATAGCCGAGCTTGTATATCTACAAAATCTGCTTAAGGTTATCGAGAGTCGGCAGACTCTTCTCGAAAAGGTTGTTGCCGGATATCGGGCGCAGTATCAAACGGGGAATGTAACCGGAAATGAACTGTTGAGGCTGCAAACGGCGCTGTTTGCAGTAAACGGAGAAATGAACGAGGTACGGACCGAGTATAATGCACATCAAAAGAACATAAAGAATTTGCTTGCTTTGGAACCTTCGGTCGTGGTGATCGTTGCCGAGGAGCAGGTTGACTTTCCATCTCCTCTTACATTGGATCCTGCCATGCTTATGGAAACGGCTTTGGCATCCCGTCCCGATTTGGCTGCGGCAGTACTGCGGGCTGAATATCACCGTAAAGATATCGTTTATCAAAAGGCATTGGCGATACCCGACATTAGCTTGGGAGTAAAGTATGACCGTGCCGGAGGCGTGTGGGATAACTTCTTCGGTGTGGGAATAGGAGTGCAATTACCGGTTTTCAATCGTAATAAAGGAGCTATAAGGAGTGCACGGTTCAGACTTAGGCAGAATGAAATTTTGGTGTTGCAGGAACGGAATAATATACGGAATGAAATTATTGAATGCCTGGAAAATTACAAAGCCGTTTACTCTTTTCTTGAGGAGAACGGTGTGAATCGTTCCATACAAAGCGAGATGGACAAGATGCCGGATGTGTATACAAAGAATCTGTTGATGAAAAATATATCGATGGTTGAGTATATGGATTTCATGGATAGCTATCATGCTTCGAAAGAGGTGTTGTTGCGGAGCCGGAAAGAGCTGAGGCTTCAATTTGAACGCTTACAATTTGCAATAGGACAAACTATAAAATAACGAATGATGAAGAGAATAATTTATCTTTTACTACCGTTGCTGGCAAGCTGCGGAGAGAACAGCCGGAGCAGTCTGCCGACCCGGGAAACCGTTTCGGACGTTTTTTTGCAGGAAGTGCTGACAGCAAAAGCCGAGTTGAAGCGGTTGCAGAAGGAGTTTACCCTTGCCGGAAAAGTAGTTGTTGATTCCGACCGTACGATAAGCTATTCACCTTTAGTAAGCGGTGTAGTCGTGAAAAGCTACTTTTCACTTGGCGATTATGCAGAAAAAGGTAAAAGGATGGTAGATATACGTTCGGTCGAATTGAGTTCTTTGCAATCGGAACTTGCCGTGGCCCGACAGAATCTTAAAGGTGTGGAGTCCTTGCACGAGAGCGGGATGGCAACCGATAAAGAGCTTGTCGAAGCTCGTTCGACAGTCGGGAAGTTGCAGTCAGATTTTGTTCTTTATGGCGAAAATCAGGATAACGGCGTCTTTTCCGTAAAAGCCCCGATGAGCGGCTATGTAATCGGGAAATACTGCAATCCGGGAACCTCTTTCCCGGAAAGTGGCGGACCGCTGTTTTCGATGGCCGATTTATCGACAGTGTGGGTTGTAGCGAATGTCTATGCCGGAAATTTGCAATTTGTACACGAGGGGCAATGCGTTGAAATTACATCCGTGGCCTATCCAGCAGAGGTTTTCAAGGGTAAGATAGATTTCCTCTCACAGGTTTTCGACTCCGAGGACAAAGCATTGAAGGTGCGAATCACATTGCCTAACCCGGCATTGAAGCTTAAACCGGAAATGCCTGTGGTGGTAAAATTGTTCAATGATTCGAATTTGGAACTGGTAGCGGTTCCGAGCAGTGCGGTGATTTTCGACAATAACGGTTACTATGTAGTTGTTGGCGATAAGACTTTCGGGATTCGGAAGATCACCCCTTTCGCCCGGCATAATGACTTTACCTATATTACCGAAGGAATTAAGGCGGGTGAAGAGGTCGTTATAAAGAACCAACTGCTGATGTATAACGAAATAAAAGGGAAGTAACGATGCATAAGTTCATAGAAAACATCATAGGATTTTCCCTTAAGAATCATGTGTTTATCCTTTTTATGACGGGAGTTCTGTTTGTGGCGGGAATTGCCTGCTACCAGAATACTCCCATTGAGGCTTATCCCGATGTGACCAATACGCGGGCGAAAATCATTGCCCAATGGCCCGGACGCAGTGCCGAAGAGGTAGAGAAGTTCGTTACGCTTCCCATAATGCAACAGCTTAATACCATTCCTCGGAAAACGGATGTGCGCTCCACATCCTTATTCGGGCTGGCGGTTGTCAATGTACTATTTGAGGACGGTGTAGATGATTTTTATGCTCAGCAGTATGCTTCGAACCGTATACAGGAGTTGAGCCTGCCGGATGGCGTGGAACTTTCAATTGAACCGCCAAGTGGAGCCACCGGGGAAATCTTCAGATACATACTTAAGAGTGACCTGCCCATCCGCGAGGTTTCGGCCGTTAACGACTGGGTAGTGCAACGGGAGCTTTTGGCTGTGCCGGGCATTGCAACGATTGCTACTTTCGGCGGCGAGGAGAAAATGTACGAAATTCGTGTAAATCCGGTGGAACTTGCCAATTACGATATTTCTCCTCTTGATGTTTATGAGGCTGTAGGGAGAAGCAATATCAATGTGGGCGGCGATGTAATACAGAAGGGGGCGCAAGCCTATGTGGTCCGTGGTTTGGGACTATTGGAAAGCGTTGAGGATATTGAAAACCTATTGATTACCACCAAAGGCAGTTCGCCGATTCGGGTTAAAGAAGTTGCCACGGTATCCGTATCTGCAAAACCGCGCCAAGGGCAGGTTGGGCTCAATTACGATGATGATGTGGTACAAGGCATCGTGATAATGCTCCGTGGTGAGAACCCGAGCGAAGTCATCGCGCGTCTTAAGGATAAAATCACAGAACTTAACGACAGAATTTTGCCTGAGGATATAAAGATAGTGCCCTTTATGGACAGAACTCGGCTTGTCGATGCTACTGTGCACACTGTAATCGGAAATATGCTGGAGGGGGTTCTGCTTGTGTCATTTATCGTGTTCTTGTTTCTGTTCAACTGGCGTACCACGGTTATTGTGGCTTCAGTCATCCCTCTGTCGTTTCTTTTTGCAATTACGATGCTTCGGATACAAGGGCTGCCCGCCAATCTGATTTCGATGGGGGCTTTGGATTTCGGGCTGTTGCTGGAGGGTACGTTGGTGATAACAGAGGTGGTTTTCGTTGCGCTCCTGCAAAAATCGCAGGAGAGGGGAAAGTATTTCGGCCGTTATGCCAAAAGCGGGCTTATAAAGAAGAGTGCCGGTTCGGTTGCTTCTCATATTTTCTTTGCCCAGATTATTCTGGTGGTGGCGCTGTTCCCTATTTTCTCGTTTCAGAAAGTGGAAGGAAAGATGTTTTCTCCGCTGGCTTTTACGCTTGGGTATGCTCTTCTCGGCTCTTTGCTATTGTCGCTTACTTATGTCCCTGTTATGTGCAAGGTGTTGTTCTCAAGACCGATAAGAGAGAGGAACAACAAGGCTGCAAAGGCATTGGAGGGATGGCTCATTTCGTTTTATTACTTCACTAAGCGTCATAGGAAAGCAACCGTTGCCGCATTCGTACTTTTATTCGGTATCTCCCTGTTTCGGTTTATGTTTTGGGGCACGGAATTTATTCCGAGTATGAACGAGGGAGCGGTTTATGTTCGCGCCACTTTGCCTAACAGTGTCAATCTCGAAGAGAGCGTGCGGCTAACCAAAGAGATGAAAGCCAAACTGCAAAGTTTTGAGGAAGTGGATTTTATTCTTACACAGACAGGGCGTCCCAATGATGGAACAGATGCAACGGGCTTTTTCAACATTGAGTTTCACGCCGAGCTCAAACCCGAATCCGAGTGGAAGCGCAAGATGTCCAAAGAGAAGCTGATTGAGCAGATGCAAGATTCTTTGGCTGTTTATCCGGGAATTATTTTTGCTTTTTCGCAGCCTATTCAGGACAATGTAGAAGAGTATGTTGCCGGAGTAAAAAGTGCGTTGGTCATTAAAATCTTCGGTAATGATCTGTATACATTGGAGGCTGCTGCCGATAGTGTTGCCGGAGTCATTAAAGGTGTCCGAGGGGTGGAGGATGTAAATGTATTCCGCTCAATCGGTCTGCCGGAATTGCAGATTAAACCCCTTGAGTCGAAAATGGCCCAATATGCCGTGTCTATGGCAGATGCCCAGGCGGTTATCGAAATGGCTATCGGTGGGAAAGCTGCAACTGTGTTTTACGAAAATGAGCGTACCTTTGACGTGATGCTCCGTTTTGAACAGCAGTTCCGCAACGATGAGCAGAAAATAGGTGATATTCTTATTCCGACAATGGATGGCAAGCAGGTTCCCCTCAAGGAAATTGCGGACATTAAGTTTGTGACGGGACCTGCGTTTATTTATCGTGAAGGAAGCAGCCGGTATGTGGGGATAGGTTTTTCCATTCGGGACAGGGACCTCGGGTCGACCATAGATGAGGCGCAAGCCAAAGTTGAAAGGTTGGTGCATTTGCCTGAAGGCAGCAAGATACAATGGGCAGGCGAATTTGAAAGCCAGCAGCGAGCCACCAAACGTCTTGCGGTAGTTGTTCCGGCCGTTTTGCTTTTGATTCTCTTTTTATTGTATATGAACTTCGGCACAGTCAAAGATACGCTGATTGCCGCAAGCACTATGCCCTATGCTTTTATCGGGGGATTTATTTCGCTTTGGGTGGCAGGCATTCCGTTCGGTATTTCGGCGGGTATTGGGTTTATCATCTTGTTTGGAATAGTGTCTATCAATTCTATTTTGCTCACGGCACTGATGAAATCGCTTTTGCAGCAAAGCCGCAATATAGGTTTTGCAATAGATGAGGCCGTACGCATCCGTCTTCGTGCTGTGCTGATGATTTCATTAATGGGTTCTGCCGGATTGCTTCCTGCCGCTCTCTCCACAGGAATGGGTTCGGAAGTGCAAAAGCCGTTGGCAGTGATGATTGTAGGCGGCATCCTGATATGTTTTGTGCTTTCGTTTACTGTTTTGCCTCAGGTTTTTTACTTTGCGTACAGTAAAAGTAAGATAAACGGCAACAGGTGATTTTTAGGTATCAGGCAGAAGAATTGCAGGATTTATTCGTTTCTTGTGGATTTATCATTATCTTTGACTGCGAATGCTAATGCGTTAAACAGCCGTTGCCCTTTCGTCAGACAACTGTGTAACGAAAGGGCAACATCTGTTTAACGCAAGGGTGACATCTGTCTGACGGATTACGGTTGGCGGTGCAGTATCTTGCTATTTATGAACGTATTGGCTGATAGTGCCAATCTAATACCTTATTACATATGAGTGCTTACTATGATTTGTATCAGACTCCCGACCCTTTGGGCGAGAACCGCAACGAGCCCCGTCTGCATGCCCGTATCCTGCCACGGGGAACAATCTCCGCCGATAAATTCCGTGAGTTGGTGGCTAAGGCCACCGGTTTCAGTCCCGCCATTCTCGACGGAACTTTGCAGGCTGTTACGGACGAACTATACAGTTGGCTGTCCGAGGGTTGGACGGTGGAAGTGGGCGAGTTGGGCTATTTCTCCGTATCGCTGAAATGCGACCGTCAGGTTACCGACAAGAAAGAAATCCGTTCGCCGTCGGTACATTTTCAGAATGTGAACCTGCGTCTCGGGAGCAAATTCCGTAACCGTTTCAATACGATGGAGCTGGAACGCAAAGCGTCACCGTACGTATCCCGTTCCTTGATGGGCGAGGAGGAGAGGAAAGAAAAACTATTGCTGCATTTGGATAAATACGGATGCATCACACGGGCGGATTATGAATCGATAACGGGTTTGGTGAAGCATCGGGCAGTGTCCGACCTGAACCGATACCTTGCGGAGGGGATGATACGTAAGTATGGTAGCGGTAAAACGGTGGTCTATTTGAAACCTTGATATCGGGAGAGAGACTTTTTTATAGGTGATTTGTCCCTACCTTTGGGCATGAAAACCAAATTTATGGAAAATACGCTTAAAGCCTGGCTTTTATCTTTTCTTCATTTATTCTTTCCCCGGCAGTGTGTTGTGTGCGGCACACCTCTGCAGGAAGGGGAGGAGGCTATTTGTCTGAAATGCAATATGGATTTGCCCCGTACGGATTATCATCTTTGTGCGGATAATCCGGTGGAACGTATGTTCTGGGGAAAACTTCCTTTGGAACGTGCTACCTCTTACTTCTTTTATCATAAGGGCAGTGATTTCCGCCGGATACTGCATCAATTGAAATATGGCGGCCGTAAGGACTTGGGAGAGACAATGGGGCGTTTTATGGCAGCGGAATTGACTGTTTCGGAGTTCTTTTGCGATGTGGATGTCATAGTTCCCGTTCCTTTGCATCCCCGCAAGCAGCGGATGCGCGGATATAACCAGAGCGAATGTGTGGCCAAAGGGGTTGCGGCGGTTACGGGTATTCCTTTGGATGCTGCTTCCGTAGTGCGCAAGAAACATACGGAAACGCAGACAAGCAAATCTGCCTATGAACGGTGGAAGAATGTGAACGGCATCTTTCATCTTCGCTATCCCGAACGTTTTGTCGGAAAGCATATCTTGTTGGTGGACGACGTACTGACTACCGGAGCTACCATTACTACGTGCGCCGATGTGTTTCGGGACGTAGAAGGCGTACGTATCAGCGTGCTGACGCTTGCTGTTGCGAATTTTTGATAAATTCCGGTATTTCGGAAAAACGGGAAGCTTCCGGATATGTATTAAAGTTTGTAATCTGTGTACTTTTTTAACAGAATAGTCGTTTGAACTAATTTGTTCTTTAGGCATTTATATGGCTCACTTTTAAAGTAGAAACTATATGAATAAAACAAATTTGTCAGCCTATATGGCTATGACTGTCTCTCAGTTGAAAGAAGAACAGCGCATGGGTACGGCGCATGTGTATCAAAGTACGTTGAATCGTATCAAGGATTTTATGGAGCAGGACTCCATCAGTTTTGAAGAGGTCACCCCAGTGTGGTTGAAAGCATTTCAAGAGTATCTGCTGGAGCGTCAGCTTCATTGGAATACAATTTCCACGTATATGAGGATGTTGCGTGCCACTTATTTCCGTGCCGTAGACGATGGGCTGGCTCCTTATCAGCCCAGGCTGTTCAAGGGAGTATATACGGGAACAAAGGTAACTGTGAAACGTGCTGTGGATGAAGATGTGTTCCGGCAGCTCAATGCACCTGTGGCGGATGAGAGCCTGGAGTTTACGCGCTTGCTTTTTTTATTACTTTTTATGCTTCGTGGAATGCCGTTTGTAGATATTGCTTTTCTGCGGCATTGTGATTTGCATGGCAACGTGATAGTGTACCGTCGTAAAAAGACGGGTGCATGGCTTACTGTACGCGTAGAAGCTGAGGCAATGAAGATTATACGCAATCTCAGAAATACCGATAAGACTTCTCCCTATTTATTCCCTCTCATTCATCATCCGGGAAAGGATGAGTACCGGCAATATCAGAATGCTCTGCGTAGTTTCAATTATCATTTAAAGAAATTAGGAGAATGTATAAAAGGCGTTGCAGGACTGACAAGTTATACCGCAAGGCATAGTTGGGCTACCATTGCCAATTATCGGAATTATCAACAAGAACTTATTAGTAATGCAATGGGACATTCCTCCGTTAAAGTGACAGAAACTTACTTTAGAAGGCACTCGGATGATAAAATATGGGATATGAATAAGGAAATATTATCTTATATATTTGATAAACAATGATTTGTATTTGCCTGAATAAAAAACATTAAGTCTATTAATGTTTTGATAATACTACAAATGTTATCCGTTACTTTGTAGGTAACGGAGAGTTATATATTGCAACAAATATCAACAAAAGATTTGTATTAAACAAGAAAAGAAAAGATTTTTTTCCAAAAAATAAGTAAAGCCGTCCTTTGATATGCTTACAAGACGGACTGACTTGAATGACAGTGTTTTCCTTTGGTGGAAAATGCATAATACTTTCATGTCTGTATTATATTAAATTAACACAGAAAATCTGCTCGTATTTTTTCGCTCTCTCCAATAATCCGCAACAGTTAATTATGTTGATGCAAGATGTCTCTTGCAGTGTGTTTGTTCCTGTTTTCCCGTTACCTACAAAGTAACGGAAATGTTAACCTGATAAAATATATAGACAGATAAGTTATATCTTAATAAAAATGGAGAGCATGAAAAAGAGCCTTTGCATTATTTTCCTGTTTATCGGCATTTCTTTGTCAGCACAGGACATTTCGTTGAAGACGAATCTTCTGTATGACATCAGTACTACTTTCAACCTTGGTGCCGAATTCCGGCTGGCTCCGAAATGGACGCTGGATGTTTCCGCGAACTATAATCCTTTTACATTTTCAGACAGTAAGAAGTGGAAACACTGGATGGCACAGCCCGAAGCACGGTATTGGCTGTGTGAGGCGTTTAACGGACACTTCTTTGGTTTGCACCTGCTTGGAGGGCAATTTAACGTGGGCAACGTGAAATTCCCTCTGGGCATTTATCCTACTACCAAGGACTATCGGTATGAGGGATATTATTACGGCGCCGGCTTGTCCTACGGCTATCAGTGGATATTGGGCAACCGCTGGAGCCTGGAAGCGAGCATCGGTGTAGGTTATGTACAGAACCATTACGATAAGTATGACTGTCCCAAATGCGGTGAGTGGAAAGAGAAGAATGACAAAGGGTACTTCAGCGTCACCAAAGCCGCGGTATCATTGATATATGTTATTAAATAAAGGAGGAAGTACATTATGAGAAAAGAATGGATATATGGCAAACTGATATGCAGTGCGTTGTTCTTGCTTGGAACGTGTCTTCCTGCTTCCGCGCAGACGGGGCATCTTTCAGGCGTACGCGTAGTCAATGATGAAATAAAGAAGAACGGCCGTGAGGTTCATGTGAACTTTGTACTTGATATAGAGGAGATGCATGTGAAGCGTCAGGAGAGCGTGCGTCTTTATCCGGTGGTGGTGGCGAAAGAGGGTGGTAAGAGTCTGGAGCTTCCTTCTGTGGTGTTGGACGGTCGTGTCCGCGATAAAGTACACCGCCGTGACAAGGCGCTGACCGGATCTGCAAAGACCGATGGCGCTTATATAGCGTTGCGTCGTAAAAACGGAGAGGCGCAGCAGGTGGAATATGCAGTGACTCTGCCCTATGAGCCTTGGATGGCTCAGAGCCGCCTGGTGCTGCGCGAGCAGGTGACGGGATGTCTGGAGTGTGCACGGTCCGGCATGGAGGAAACGCCGGTAAAAAATACGTTCCTGCAATTGTTCCGGCCGCAGTATGCCACAGCTTTTGTGCAGCCCGGGAAAGAGACTGTGAAGGTGCGCAACGAGGTGCGTGTGGCACGTTTGCAGTTCCGTCAGGACAGTTACAACATAGACCCGAAGTTCAAGAACAATGAATCGGAACTTGCCACGGTAAGCAGCTCTGTCGAGGTGGTAAAGACAAATCCCGATTTGACCATAACCGGAATTTATATTACCGGATATGCTTCTCCGGAGGGTACGGTGGAGTATAACCTGAAGCTGTCGAAGAATCGTGCGGAAGCATTGGCTGCGTATGCGCAGAAAGATACGGAAGTGGATGCTTCGCTGTGGCATGTGACCGGTGTGGGTGAGGACTGGGAAGGCTTGCGCAAGGAAGTGGAGAAACATCCGCAGTTACTGAAGATTGACGACGTGCTGAGGATTATCGATGAGTGTGATGGCGATAAGGACCTTTGTGAACAACGTATCCGCGATCTTGTGCCTCCTGAAATTTACCAGCGTTTGCTGAATGAAATGTATGGCCCGTTACGCCGTAATGAGTACCGCATAGAATATAATGTGAGAAACTTTAATCTGGAAGAGGCAAAGAAGCTATTGAAAACCCGTCCCGACCTGCTGAGCGTCGAGGAAATCTATATGGTGGCAGATTCGTATGGGAAGGGCAGTGCGGAATATGATGAGGCTATGCTGACTGCTGCCTGCACATATCCGGCCAATGCCGCTGCTGTGGTGAACGGTGCTTGTGTGAAGATGGAGCAGGGTGACGTGAAAGGTGCAATAGACCTGCTGGAGGGTTGTGAGGTGAAGGATGATGCTTCGGTTCTGAATGCGCTGGGTGTTGCCTGTGCCAGGGACAAACAATATGACAAGGCGAAAGAAATACTGGAGCGTGCCTTGAAGGCGGGAAGCATGGAGGCACAAAAAAATCTGGAGCAGTTGGCGGGAGTGGTAGCTGATTTATAGTATACCACAGGATACATGTTTGTAGCAACATATAACAGAATACACAAATAGAACGAGTTATTAATACTATTTTATTTAATTAATCTATCAACTTATGAAGTTAAACAAGTATTTTATGCTGGGATTGGCAGGATTGGCTTTCGCAGCATGTAGCAACGAAGATGAAGGTAATGATATCTTGACGAAAGGTACCAAGCAGATTTCCGTGACGATTTCTGCCGGAAGCTATGGACAGACAAAAGCCGGAAGCGGGTGGACAGAGGATGCTGATAAAGCTATTAATCCTCAGAATATCAAACTTTACCTGTTGAAAGCAGATGGTAATATTGTTGAGGTAAAAGATGCACAGGTCGGTAGTGACAATGTCTATCACAATGTAAGTCCTGAAGTTACTAAAATTGCGGCTGTTGCCAATTTTAACGAGGATACCCCACTTCCTGTTGAAGGAAACTGGGAGAATGATATTTTAAAAGCAACTTTGAATATGAACAAATATGGAGCTGCATCCACAGCACCTTTAGCAAGCAAAGTAGCTGATTTGGTTCCTAATGGTACTGATGCAACAGATGGCAATACGATGTATACGGCAACAGTTGAACTGGCGACCATGCTTTCCCGTATTGAGTTGAGCGGTAATCTTACATGTACCAACTTGGGTAATAGTGCATATAGCAAGTTAGCATTGACCCACATCGGTCTTAATGGAGTACATCAACAGTTTACATTGGGTGGAGAACCGGTTGGTGATGAATTATATGATAAGACAAACCAAGGAGGATACCCGGTAAGTGTACCTGCATGTTTTTATGATGAAACATCCGGTCCAGAAATCACTACTACTGCTGAAACGGCTTTATTGGCTGGTTATGGCTATAATGTACTGGGTCAGCCTAAAGAAATGCTTCTTAAGTTCGATACAGAATTCAAGAGCCCTGTAGCCGAAGGATTTATCGTTTATGATCCTGCCTACTTAAAGATTACAGGTCTGAAAACAGCGGAAGATGGTAAAGTAACCATGGAAGCCGGTAAAATCTATCAGATTACAGACCTGGAATTTACAGAAGAACACTTGACCGATTTGGATCCGGGAGAACCTACTATCTGTGTTACCGCTACTGTAACTGTAAAGGACTGGGAAATTGTACCGGTAGAACCTGAATATGGCAAATAATCTCTACTAATTTTTTAACCGGAGGGATTGTATCAAAACAAGGTACTGAGACAGGAACTGTTCCCGGTTTTGATACATCCTTTCCATCTCTCTCTTTCAACTAATTCTAAGAAACATACATAAAATATGAAATACACCAAATACATACTATCCTTGATGTTTTTAGCTTCGCTCAACGGGTGCATCAAAGAAGATATGAGTGACTGTCCGGGCAACTGCCTGCTGGAGTTCAGTTATGTAGGCGACGGTACAACCCAAATCTTTCAAGATAAGATTCATAAAGTGGACATGTATGTTTTTGATAGTGACGGTGCGTTGCTGTCTTCTCATCCGATAAGCGAAGCTGATATAAAAACAAGAGCCACAGAGTTGAAGCTGCCTATAGGAAACTACCGGATTGTGACAGTGGGCAACACCTATCATACGGAGGTCAGCAACGGGCAAAGTCTGGCAACTGCCCAATTCTGTGATAAAAACTGTATAAGTGGCGAACGGATTGTCGGAAATGACTCTCTGTATTATGCTTACAAAGAAATCAGCATCCCCGGTGATGCACAACAGATAAAAGAACAGATGGATTTTGCCAGTTCGCACTACAAAGTCCATGTGGAAGTAGTAGGAACGGGACCTGTAGAGTCCGCTACCCGCACTCCGGTATGGCCGTTGCTGAGCATGAGCGGATTGTCTTCTATGACCGGTTTCGACAATAAGGCATGCGGCAATATTGTTACCTATTACCCTGAAACTGAAAATAATGCGGAAAAGCATACCATGCTGGCACGTTTTAATATAATGAGGCATACTAATCATGAAAATGTGAATTTAGACCTCACTGACGCTAATGGAGTGAACCTCGCTCATGTAAATCTGGCCGATTTCCTGGCTGCCAACCCTGTAGTAGACTTGACCAGACATGAAGCGCTGATACCTATCCGCATTGAGTTTAAGTCTATAGGTGCGGTGGTCACTGTTCCCGACTGGTACATAGTAGACGTGAAACCGGAATTTTAAAAAGAGAAAACGATGAAGACATTAAATACAATATATCTATGGCTGATTTTCGTCACCTTCGATATCGATTTCCTCGACGCCGCCTATGCGCCGGGGACCGGGACGCCGGAAATCGGCGGCTTCACCACCCATGAGGCCCTCAAGCTCATCCTCGGCGTGTGCCCCGGACAGCGCCTTGTCGGAATGGATCTGGTGGAAGTCCTTCCGGATGCCGACTCCGCTGGCATCACCTCGTTCGCCGCGGCGGGGATCATGCACGCGTTTCTGGCCTGCCTCGCCGCCAACAAGAAGCATAACCCCTCATAAGGAGTCCACTATGCGCCTGAACAAGTTCCTCTCCGGCCTTGCCGCCGTTTTGTTGGCCTTCTCCCTGTGCAACGCCGCTTCCGCCGCCCCGCTCACCAAGATCCGCACGGCGTGGATGGATTCCTATGAAACGTTCGCCATGTGGTACGCCAAGGAAAAAGGATGGGACAAAGAGGCCGGTCTGGATATCGACATCCTGTTCTTCGATTCGGGCATGGCCATCCTCAATGCCCTACCCGCCGGTGAATGGCAGTATTCCTGCCTCGGCGGGGTTCCGGCCATGATGGGGAACCTGCGCTACGGCACCAGCGTCATCGGCGTCGGCACCGACGAGTCCGCCTGCGTCGCCGTGCTCGCCCGGCCCGACAATCCCGTCTTCATAGAAGCCGCATTTTTAAACTGCTTTGCAACAAATTATTCGGGAGCCCAGAGGACGTGCGGGGCAAGACCATCCTCTGCACCACGGTTTCCTCCGCCCACTTCGCGCTCACAGCGTGGCTTGATGCCGTCGGCGTAAAGCCCACTGAAGTGACCATCAAGAACATGGATCAGCCGCAAGCCCTCGCCGCCTTTGAAAACGGCATCGGCGACTTCGTGGCCCTGTGGGCGCCGCATATGTACGCCGGAACCGACAAGGGCTGGAAGATCGCTGGAAGCGCCGCTCTGTGCGGCAAGGGTACCCCGCTCGTCCTCGTGGCCGACACCAAGTACGCCGACACCCACCCTGAAACCACCGCAAAGTTCCTCTCCGTCTACCTGCGCGGCGTCGAACACCTGCGGACGGCCAGCATCGACGACCT
>OGWQ01000954.1_pt1 | contig 19294 bp, 16 predicted proteins | sample 1576091 | NCBI WGS metagenome assembly OGWQ01 (sample SAMEA3541584, study PRJEB24748) | human gut metagenome | biome: human gut; feature: human-associated habitat; material: faeces | place: China | collected 2012
GATGAACGTCACCAGTGTCAAGGCAAGCAGGAACCAGGGATATTCAAAGCCACTCGTCAGGAAATAGGCAAACGCCCCGAAATAGAAAATAATCCCACCACCGCGTAAAGTCACTTTCGTATGGGAACTCCGCTCATTGGGCTTGTCGATGATATTGTACCTATCAGCCACTCTAAAATAAAAAAGTTCTGCCAAAAACAGCAGAACCAAAACCATTAAATAATACATCATCCGTTTTTGATTATCCAGTAAAACCAGAGCTGAATACATGTAAATCCTAAAGATACAATACCCAGCCCTATCAATAAGACACCTAAATATACATTCATTCTATATTGAAGTTTTCCAACACATTGGTCGGCTTCCATCCCAATTCACGTATCGCCTTTTCATTACTGAAAGTCAAGGATTTCGTAATCTTATCTAACTTCAAGGAATTGATTGGAGCTTTCCTTCCCAAGCAATCACCTGCCAAAGCCATGCATTTAGCCACCCAGTACGGTATTGATAAAGGCAATTTCTTATCCAGTTGCCTGCAAATAGTAGTCTCAAGTTCTCTGAAAGTCGGGTGATGACTGTCACATACATTGTAGATGCCTCCCTTTTCTGCCAACAGAGGAACTAATTTTGCAATATCCTGCACCATCAATACACTCTTTCGTGCCTGACTGCCAGCAATACTGAGGTATTTCCCACTGCGGATACCATAAATCATAGCCCCCAGATTTCCCGGAGGGTTGGGACCGGCAATCAAGGAAGGACGGATTATGCCTAAAATGACATTATGTTCGTAACACCACTTTTGCAGATATTCCTCCGCAAGACGCTTACTCATGGCGTATGGTGTGTCTCCATTCAAAGGATGGTCTTCCGTAATATTCTCGCCATAAGCACAACCGTAAACTGCCACCGTGGAAATAAAAATAAATACTCTCGGTACTCCAACTTTTTCCAATGCAGCACAGAGATTCTTTGTACCCTGTAAATTCACATCAAAAAACATCTGTTTCTCGGCTTCACTTCTGGGCACAGAATGGGCCTTTCCTGCAGCATGGAGTATAATATCATACCGTTCATGTAATTCAGGAATCTCATTGGCTATATTTACAGTATAGTCATTCTGCGATAGCAGTCCTACAGTTGCAACAGTATACATTCTATCCAAAAGGGAACGTATGCCATTACCCAAAAAACCTGAGGCTCCGGTAAATAAAAGCTTCATAAAATGAATAGGTTATCTTAGCTCAACAGTCTATAATACTTTTCCAGTATCCGTTCTTTTGCAAAAACAGTATCCGCCACCGTTTTCGCATTGTTTTGCATTGCGGACAGACATGTCCTATTAGAATAGATATGCTCTATCATACGGGCCAGCATTTTAGGATTATCCGGCTCTACAACCCAGCCCAACGAATATTCTTCAATGCATAAAGCAATCTCCGACTGTCTGTCACCGATAAATAGCATAGGCTTGCCGCTTGCCATTATATTATATGATTTGGAAGGAACCCCCAAACCGTACATCCCATCAGATAAAGTCACAATGCCAATATCACAAGCATTCAAGAAATCATTCTGATTCGCACGATCCTGGAAACCCAACAAGGATACATTCTTATGTGTCCCTTTTTTCATATATGACACTATGTCACCAGCCTTGGCACCATCACCTATGAATAGGAAATGAATGTTATCATTTTTAATGAGTCCTATAGCTTCCAGCAGATTATCTATACCTTGGGCATAGCCCAAATTCCCTGCAAACTGAAATACAAATCTGTCCTGCAACCTCAAGGATGAACAAATCCGGGTACCTGCTTTATCCATAGGAAAGACCACTCCATTCTCAGCCCAAATAGGTATAAAACAGATTTTGGAAGCATCCCCTATTTTTTTTTTCAACACCTCACTCATATCCCTGCCTATCGAAATACAAAGTACAGCTTTAGAATAAGCGGCATCAAATACCCTTTTCAGACTTTTGTAAATGAAGGAGGAAGAAGACAGACGCTTTATGGCCACCAAATTTTCAGGAAATATATCATGTACGAGAATCTTATATGAAACGCCTTTTATCCATGCAACAAGTGGCATCATCAGTATTAGAAAAGCAGGATTGGTTACCACCAGGACCTCATCTCCATTCCTTACCAGCTTTAGTATTTTGCCGAACAGCAACAAACTGGACAACGACAACCTAAGAGTTCTTTTTACGAAGTTGTTCTTATCAATATTGGGTACATATACCCTATGAACCTTTACTCCATTGCGTGATTCCTCATTCAAGCGTGACCGCTTTTCGCCATTATTATATACAGACCCAGTACATAACACATGCACGTCCATAGCTCTAGCTGCCAGATATTCGGCTATTTCAGTCATGTAATATCCCGTAGAAGTTTTTACTGGATAATATATTTCAGAAACAACCCACACTCTTTTAGAAGACATTGCGTTTTCAGAATTTTCTCCAAACCATCTTGTTCACCACCCCCGTATAGCTCTGAATTATCTTCACGACCTTGGCCGATACATTCTCATCCGTATAATTGGGCACCGGCAGACCGTGATCCCCATTCCTATTCATCTCCACGGCAGTATCTACAGCCTGAAGCAAGGATTTGCCATCAATGCCGGCAAGGACAAAGATACCCTTGTCAAGAGCCTCGGGACGCTCCGTACTGGTACGGATGCATACAGCAGGGAAAGGATGCCCCACAGAAGTGAAGAAACTGCTCTCCTCAGGCAGGGTACCGCTGTCACTCACAACGGCATAGGCGTTCATCTGCAGGCAGTTGTAGTCGTGGAAACCGAGAGGTTCATGCTGAATCACACGTCTGTCAAGTGCAAAGCCGCTTGATTCCAGACGTTTCCTGCTACGAGGATGACAACTGTAAAGTATGGGCATGTCATATTTCTCGGCCATAGCGTTAACCGCGCTGAAAAGAGACAGGAAGTTCTTCTCCGTGTCAATGTTCTCTTCCCGATGCGCGGAAAGCAGGATGTATTTACCTTTCTGGAGATGCAATCTCTGATGAATATCGCTGGACTCTATTTCGGATAAATTCTCATGCAGGACTTCCGCCATGGGCGAACCGGTTACGTATGTACGTTCTTTCGCCACGCCCGAAGCGTTCAGGTATCTGCGGGCATGCTCCGAATAGCAGAGGTTCACATCGGAAATGACGTCCACAATACGGCGGTTGGTCTCCTCAGGCAGGCACTCGTCAAAGCAGCGGTTGCCTGCCTCCATATGGAAGATGGGGATATGCAGACGTTTCGCACCTATCACGCTCAGGCAGGAGTTCGTGTCTCCCAACACCAGCACGGCATCAGGTTTCACCTGCACCATCAGCTTGTAGCCGGCGTTGATAATATTCCCCATCGTGGCACCGAGGTCATCGCCGACGGCATCCATATACACATCGGGGTCTTTCAGCTTCAGGTCACGGAAGAAGACACCGTTCAGGTTATAGTCGTAATTCTGGCCGGTGTGGGCCAGAAGACAGTCAAAATAACTGCGGCATTTGTTGATGACAGCCGCCAGGCGGATGATTTCCGGACGGGTGCCCACTATAATCAGAAGTTTCAGTCTGCCGTTCTCCTGAAACCTGACTTGCGAATAATCCAATTTTATATCCATCTGTTCCTATATTCTTTAACTCGTTTCAGACTTTTTCAAAATAAGTGTCCGGACGTGCCGGGTCGAAACACTCGTTGCACCACATGAAGGTCACCAGGTCTTCCGTTTCCGAAAGGTTGACAATGTTGTGCGTATAGCCGGGAATCATCTCCACGACCTCCATCCTCCCGCCGTTTACCTCGAAGCTGACAATTTCCTCCGTACCTATCTTGCGGAGCTGTATCAGACCATGTCCGCTCACCACCACAAACTTCTCGTTCTTGGTATGGTGCCAGTGCTGGCCTTTCGTAACGCCCGGCTTGGAGATGTTCACCGAGAACTGCCCGCGGTCGGAAGTACGGATAATCTCTGTAAAACTGCCGCGGTCGTCCACATTCATCTTCAGGGGATAGCTGAACCGTTCTTCAGGCAGGTATGAGAGGTATGTGGAATAGAGTTTCTTTGTAAAGGCATCGCTCAAATCCGGGACGGACAAGGTACCGGGCATTTGCCTGAAAGACCTTATCAGTTCCACAATGCCGCCCAAGGTAATGGTATGCACCACGGGCACTTCGCAATAATCACCGTTGCGGTGTTCCCTGCCGCTCAGGGCAGAGATAAGCTCGTCCACCACATCGTCTATGTAAACCAGATGCATCACCACCGAAGGGTCGTTTACCCGGATGGGCAAGTCATGGGCGATGTTATTGCAGAAAGTGGCCACCGCGCTGTTATAGTTGGGGCGACACCATTTGCCGAAAACATTCGGGAAGCGGTACACCAGTACCTTTGCACCCGTTTCCCTGGAGTACTCGAACAACAGTTGCTCCCCTGCCCGCTTCGATTCACCGTAAGGGTTGTCGAGTGCGGCCTGCGTGGAAGAGGAAATCATTACCGGACAGGTATTGCCGTGCTTCTTCAATGTATCAAGCAGCGTGGAGGCGAAGCCGAAGTTCCCTTTCATAAACTCAGACGCATCCTGGGGACGGTTCACGCCCGCCAGATTGAAGACAAAGTCAGCCTGTCTGCAATAGACATCCAGTTCGGCAGAGTCACTGTCCATGTCATATTCGTAGATGGTAAGTTCCTCACCTGCAATGCCGTAATTACGGGCTTTCCCGTCACGGATGTTGTGCAGCTGGGATACAAGGTTCCGGCCGACAAACCCTCGGGCGCCGGTTACTAAGATTTTCATAAACTAATGGGATTGGATAGGATGGAAAAGTTAACAATGGCTATACTATTCACTCTTGATTTCCGCGCTCTTCGCCTTTTCCTCCATCCCGAGGTCTTCGCGGATGAAACGGAGTTTCAAAAGAAGCTTTTTCATGCCCTCCACATCCAGGCGGGCGGTGTTATGGCTGTGATAGTCCTCTATACGGGCAATATCCTCATTGCCTTCCGTGAAGAACTTGTCATAGTTCAGGTCACGGGTGTCGCAGGGAATGCGGTAGTAGTCGCCCATGTCGACAGCCTTTGCCATCTCTTCGCGGGTTACCAGTGTCTCATACAGTTTCTCGCCGTGGCGCGTGCCGATGGTCTTCACCTCCGTCTCACCGTATTTCGGATCAACCTGCGCGTATGTTTCCTTCAAGGCCTGCGCCAGTATATCCAAGGTGGCGGCAGGAGCCTTCTGCACGAACAGGTCACCGTTATGCCCGTGCTCAAACGCATAGATTACCAGATCCACGGCATCGTCCAGCGTCATCATGAAGCGGGTCATGTTGGGGTCCGTTACCGTAATGGGCCTGCCGTTCTTTATCTGCTCCACCCACAACGGTATTACAGAACCGCGGCTTGCCATCACATTGCCGTAACGGGTACAGCAGATGGTCGTACCGGCTTCCTCACCCAACGCACGGCCCTTGGCTATGGCAACCTTCTCCATCATGGCCTTGCTGATGCCCATGGCATTGATGGGATAGGCGGCCTTGTCGGTAGAAAGCACCACCACATTCTTTACACCATGCGCTATGGCGGATTCCAGTACATTGTCCGTACCGATCACATTGGTCTGCACAGCCTGCAACGGGAAGAACTCGCAGCTGGGAACCTGCTTCAAGGCGGCGGCGGAAAACACATAATCCACTCCCATCATGGCACCGTCCACAGACTGGCGGTCACGGACATTACCAATGTAAAATTTTACTTTGGAATTTTGCAGGTGATGACGCATGTCATCCTGCTTTTTCTCGTCACGGCTAAAAATACGGATCTCTTTGATGTCACTATCAAGAAAACGACGCAATACGGCATTACCAAAAGATCCGGTGCCTCCGGTGATAAGGAGGACTTTATCTTTGAAGATGGACATATAAAAATACTATTATTTATTCAATAATTGAGAATATAATTGCACGACCTGATTATTAAATGATTGCCTATATGAATCTATCCTTTCTTTTTTAATAGAAGTTTCCTTATGTAACTCTTTATAAAAAGAACACATTTTTTCAAATAAAGAGTTACTATTGCCACATTCAAAATAAGATTCTTTGCCAATCAATGGATTATTTTTAAACATAGGAATATCAGATACTATCAAGTCAGACCCTAATGAATATACAGATGAAGGTATTCCGCTATTAGTTCCTCTTAAATACGGAAGTATTACACATTTCGCCGATGCTATATATTGTGCATAAACAGCATCATCTACATAATGAAGAACAAACTTTATATTATACTTCTTATACTTAGTAACATCAATACCTGAATTTGGTGGATTATTCCCTACAACATATAAATTAGCTTCAGGATATAAACTGCTAAATTTTTCCCACGATTCCAATAATATATTTATCCCTTTTTCACATCTTAAATGGCCAATAAAAAGGAAATCTATTGTTTTTGTTATATCTGCCTTTATCCACGGATTTAAATCCATAATAGGAAAAGGATGGCAAATTATTTTTGAAGGCTTTATCTGATAATATTGCATCAAATCTACTATTGAATTTTCATTATGTACCAACAAGAAATCAGCCATATTCAACAAATAAGCACGCCGACTATTTTCCTTTGAAATATTTAAATATGAGTTTGCAAAAGGCACCACATCGTGACAAGTTATTATGAGTTTTATTTTCAACATTTTTTTTATTAAAACCAAAAAAGCATATTCTGGAAGGTATGAAGAATTAAGAGAGTAATTTATATATCGAGGACGTTTAAATAGAGCTTCAAAAAAAATGATAAGTAAGCCACAAATTAATTCTACATATCTAATATACGGCCTATACTTAGTTTTCTTCTTTCCTGCTGCTAAATCCGTAAAACGATAAAAAATTTTTTTTCCATTTTTAAACGGATAATAATAGCTGACAAATGCATTTTGCTTTATATTAGCTAAATCAAGAGCTTTAATTATCTCATTAATATATAGACCTGCAGAACCTTGTGTACCAGCATAAATATGAAAAAGGCTATTACTCATCTGTTTAAAAATAAATTAAGAATTACTCTTATATATTCTTTGAATAATACTTTTGAACGTGAAATGCGCCCATTAATTAAGCGTAATAAGATAGTAAACGCACACATCGGCAATACAGATATCAAACACAAAGGATAAAATCTTTTCGTAAAAAGAATACGATTTTTTAACTGACAGATATCTGCAAATTCACTAATCATTATCCCTTTTTCTTTTGTACTCCCCCCTTCTTTATGGAAAACTATGGCTTCTGGAATATATCCTATATTCCAACCACAAGCTTTACCTCGAAGAATCCAATCCAATTCTTCAAAATATAAAAAATAGTCTTCTGACATATATCCAACCTCCTCAATAAATGTTTTTCTAACAAACATGGACGCTCCTACCACATAGTCCATTACTGGTATTGGATTATCGTATTGACCTCTATCCGTTTCATAAGCCCCAATATGTTTACAACGTGCAAACCATTTATTATATACACCTCCAATTGCTTGAATTTTTGTAGGATCATCTAAAAACAATAGTTTATTTCCTAAAATACCTAATTGAACATCTGCATTACTCATGTAATTAACTAAACAATATAATGTATTCGGTTTAACAGTTGTATCATTATTTAATAACCAAATGTATTTTAATTGTTTCAGAGTATCGACAGCATATTTGACACCTATATTATTTCCGCCCGCAAAACCACAATTTCTACTAGAAAGAATAAGAGTAACAAATCCATTAAAATAAACTATTTTTCCATTTTTTGATTCAAAACTCCCATACTTTTCTAATCCCATTCTAAGAATATTCAATGAATCAGGAGTTGAAGCATTATCAACGACTATTATGCGATAATCTGTATAACTCGATTTTAGCAAGGACTCAATACAAGTTAATGTATCAACACTGCCATTATAATTCACTATAACAATTGCTACCATCTAATCTTTCGTAAAAAATAACTAATAGGTCCCCAAATTATAGGAAATGAAATCGCAGAAAAAGTCCACATATTAGCAAATGCATTTAATATTACGACCGAACAAGATAAACTTACAGTCGTTGTATAATATGGATTTTTTTTAGCACTAAAAGCCAAGAGTACAGTATACAATACAAATGTTTGCATAACAAATAATATCCCCATACCCAAGTATCCAAGTTGTGCATAAGCATCAGTATACATAGTAGACACATTAAAAACTGGGGAAATCAAAGGAGGTGATTCTAATTCAGACTTATAAAAATGTTTTGAAATAAAATCAGGACATATACACTTCCAAAAAAAAGTAGAAAATGATCCCGTAGGCTGATATATATCAATACAATTTTGAAGATTACCAATAGGAGAAGCTATATACATGTATGGCCAAAGAAACATATTAGATATGCCTAATGATTCGAAATCATCAGTTGGCTGTGTAAAAGCGACAAATACTGTACTATTCTCATCGTCATTAATACGTACACTACCTATGATACTGAAAAGGTATAATGCCAAGGATATACTAATAATACAATAAATCAATATTTTTCGTTTAAATGCTTTTAATGAAAAAAGATACACAAATAAACATGCAAAAAAAATCGTGAAAAGCATACCTCTATTTACCATCAGTAAAGGAGGGAAAAAAGCTATTATAAGGAAATTATACAAAAGTTTTCGACTAAAATTGCAAATTAGTCTATGAAATATAAAAGTACTGAAGAACACTGTATAAGTAACAAGAAGTACATGAATTGTCGGAATTCCTCCAAAATGAACAAATCCTTCCGTGCCCAATAAAATCTCTAATAAAGGTAACCGTTTAGCATATAAAAACTCTAATACATATAATATTCCCAATAACACAACTCTCCTGTTAACATTTATCGAAACATCAAATGGATTTGAAAAAAAAGACTTCCTACATTTTTGAATATGCAGACCATAAATTAGAGATAGAATAAATGTTATCAACAAAAAGACTATTAACTCTATTGACAAATCAGGTAAAAGAATAGACCAATGCAATGAATATAACATCAAAATAATTACAAAAACATAAATATATAAATAAAAAGGATTAATTATTTTTTTCATTACACATCTTGTCTATCAATGTTCTACAACTCTTATACTGATATCTATACCATTTAATATAGACGAGACGAAATCTAAGCTCATAGATAGGGCACAATAGCATAAGAGAAAGATTTATAAATAGCTTATTTGAAATATTCATTTTATTTTTTATCCATGCTATTAAAACCAACTTAAATCGAACAAAAGGATGTTTTAAGTAGAACGAACAAGAAAGAAGTTTTTTAATATTACTATAATTCATATTAAAAGAGAATATTTTAAACAGTAAATCTGAAAATACTAAAAAATCATTTTCATATAGATTACCATTATGTAACCGATTAAATTGCTTCTCAAAAAAATAAATATGCGAATCAACATGAACTGAAGTAATAATTTTTTTAGATATAGAGTGCTCATTACCAGAAATCCTATAATAATAATCAGGCTTTAAGTTTGAATAACAATATTTGCCTCCAACAGCAATAACTGATAAATTAAAATCAGAATCTTGGAACGATTTTAACTTTATATCCCACTCAATGCTATTTTCTCTTATAAAATCTAATCTATATATATTCGTAACAACAACAAAAGGTAATGTGCGTCTAACCAAATTAGAAATGTCATTACCATTTTCTCTATAACCATACAAAATAGTATCTACATCCATCAATTGTTTTTTAAATCCTATCATAGGAAATACTGCAAAATCTAATTCGGGATGATTTTCAAGGTAATCAACACGTTGTTCAAAGCAATAAGAAGCTATCAAATCATCAGCATCTAAATAAATAAGATATGTACCATTCACAAAATTTATAGCATAATTTCTACAAGACTGAGCACCTTTTATTAATAAATTTGGACGAACAAACAAATGGAAACGAGAATCATAAGAAACCATTTTTTTTACCACCTCTACACTATTATCTGTTGATTGATCATCCACTATTATGACTTCAAAATTCGTATAACTTTGATTTTGTATTGCTTTTATCATACTAGCAATAAACTTTTCAGCATTATACATAGGTATGATTACTGATAACAACCTTCTTTCCATTAATCCCAATTTTTTTAATCCTCTAAAAAAGCATTACAATAGTCTATATCAACTAAAACATTTCCTTTTTATAATCTTCCATCAATCATCTCCCTATCCAAAATACCTTTCACATCATACACAACACCATTTTCATTCTTCAAGAATGAACGTATATCAAGAGAAACAAACTCTTTATGTGCAACAGCAAGTATTACCGCATTGAATTTGCCTTTCAGGCTTTCTAATGAAGATGAAGTGAGTTGCACACCATATTCATGCTCAACTTTATCTGCATTTGCCCAAGGATCATAAACCGTTATGTTCTTGGTATATTCCTCCAATGTGTGATATATGTCAACAATCTTAGTATTTCTTACATCCGGACAATTTTCTTTAAACGTAAAACCAAGGATCAATACATTACTATCTTTCACCAAGACACCCTTTTTATTCATCAGTTTTATCACCTGGTTGCCCACATAATCACCCATACCGTCATTCAGGCGACGGGCAGAAAACATCACACGAGGCAACACACCATATACTTGCGCTTTTTGAATCAGATAATAAGGGTCCACACTGATACAATGACCACCAACCAAACCCGGCTTCAACTTAATGAAATTCCACTTTGATGAAGCAGCCTCTATCACATCGTTGGTATCAATCCCCATCGCATTGAAAATTTTCGCCAACTCATTCATAAAAGCAATATTCACATCACGCTGGGAGTTTTCTATAATCTTTGATGCCTCTGCTACTTTTATGGAAGGGGCTTTATGAGTACCGTTTACCAATACCGAATTATAAACATTATCCACAATATCAGCAATTTCAGGCGTAGAACCGGAAGTCACTTTCTTAATCTTCTCAACCGTATGTTCTTTATCGCCCGGATTAATACGTTCAGGCGAATAACCAGCAAAAAAATCCTTATTAAATTTCAGACCTGACACACGTTCTACTACAGGCAAACATTCCTCCTCAGTAACACCTGGATAAACCGTTGACTCATAGACCACGATATCTCCTTTTGATATGACTTTACCAACTGTTTCACTTGCTCTCCATAAAGGTGTCAAATCCGGACGATTATTCGCATCTACCGGAGTGGGCACTGCAACCACATAAAAATTACATCCACGAATTCTATTGATGTCTGAAGTACACACAAAATCATAATTGCTAATAGCATCTTGCAATAATTCATCAGAGACTTCAAAAGTTGAATCGTGCCCAGCCATCAATTCATCCACACGCTTTCGATTCATATCAAACCCAACAGTGAAATATTTTGTTGAAAAAAGACGAGCTAAAGGAAGCCCTACATAACCGAGACCGATTACGCAAATCTTAATTGAATTCATATACTCTATTTTATTGATTTATAATAACATACAATCATACAGACTCATTAAAACTCATCACTCCAAATCGGTATATTTACATATTCTTTTATTACCGAATCTGCTATAGGATAATTATTGTCAGAGTCAATAAGATATGGCCAATTATATAGAGCAACTTCTACATTCTCTTTATTTATAGTTGGCCCATCATGAAGAATTCCACGTTTTGCTAAGGAGCATTCTATCAAAGAATTGCACATATATAAAGGTAAATGCAAATGATTTTTTCTGCAATAAGCAATCAAATTTTTATTGTTATTATTGAATCTGTCAATCATATGTAATACATATTGCTTTTGCAAATCAGACATGCGCTTTATTTTATATTCATGTTTAACAACCAAATGGAGTTTACAAAAAACTCTTCCCACAATAGAATAAAGCAATGCCCTTAATAAAAGAAGGGGGCATGATAAAGGATAATATCCTAATAATACTTCATTCCACAAAGAATTATTACGAAAATCATATTTATAATACTGAGGTTCCAACAAGTAACTCATCCAAAATAATTTCCGTAATAACAACTTTCCACGACTATCAGATTCTTTCTCTAAAGCATTATAAACATCAAAAGCTTTTGTATATAAATCATCTGACAACTTTAACATCCCCCCAGAAGTAGCTGAAATTGGCTTGTCATAAAAGAAACTATAAAAATAATTATCTGACAAATCCTCTAAAAAATATCCACCTATTTTAGCATGAAAAGTCTGACATAAATCATCTATCAAGACTACTCCTCTTAATTGACAGAGTTGTTTTATACGCAAATAATCCGGGTTGGGAATGCCAAAAAGATGAGAAAGAATAAGAATATCTATCGAATCAATATGTTTCTCTACAATGTCATAAGTTGTAGTAAAATAGTCTTTATCAATATCCATTAATACAACCCTATCCTCGGCCATTTGTATTACATCAAGAACAGTAGAACATGTAAAAACTTGCAACCCTACACGCTTTTTAGTTCCAAATAAATTCAAAAAGAAAAGCAAGGAAGAAGCTCCACTATTAAAAAAAAAACTATTAGATATAGTATTATCAATTTGTTGTCCTTTTCCACAAATACACTCCCACAAAAAATTATAATCTACATTGGGTTTAGAACGTGCTATCATATTCTTCCAAGCATTTTATTTATCAAATTTTTCGCATATTGCCAAGTAGTATCATAACCATATTGTAATTTAAAATATTGACGAGGCTTAGAACTGAAATTTCTAAAGTTTCGTTCTACATGCTCTATCATTGAACCTCCAAAATTAAAAAAGTGTACTTTTGACGAAAAATAACGTATTGCATACCATGTAAGATAAGTATGTCCCCCACTATCACGTAGTTTTTCATCGCTGGCTCCCAGCCAATAATATACTTCTTTTTGGTTATGAAGATAAAATGTTATTGCATGTATCTGATTTTGAGAATCCACTATTTTCAATATCGTCCCCATACCTCTTTTCATAACTTCCTTATATAATTTCCGGACTGTATCATTAAAATAAGGTTTCTTTAGTCCCTGACGCAAATAAGTTTTATCAGACTCTACAAGATACTCTTCCACATCATCAGTCTTTACAACCTGCAAATCAGACTTCTTCTCGACTTTATTCAAGATCCATTTATGTCCTTTACTAAACCGTTTAAATTCCTCTTCAAGCACATAGTTAGAATAGTCTATCACATAAGTATACAAAGTAGTTTGAGTAAATTTTTTCCAATACAAAGGCAACCAATAATCATAATTGTAGTTGAAATGCATAGAAAATCGTTTTATATCCTTCATAACGAATTCTATGATTTGATTAGAATATTCTTTTTGATTAGTAAGCTGCTTTTGTAAACGCATATTATTACGTTTACTCATATCTTCATACAACATACCTAATGATTGCGTCAATGGGGGCTGATGAATATTCCCCGATGAAAAATACGGAAGAGCTAAACCTGCAACAATAAGATTATCTTCATCAAAAAGCGCACAAATTTTAAAATCCGAATCTGTTATTGCATCAAGCCACCAAGAATAATCCCACAAAAAACCTTGAGGCGATTGGTCGACAAAATGGTTCCATACTTCATAATCATCCTCGGATAAATAACGTACAATCATATATACTTATTCTTATTTAATATTTGATTTTTGAATAAACGCAAACTATGCCTATAAATATAAGAGACACACCCTAACACACTTAGCATGAAAGCAATTTTCAGTATCAATCTATACCACAAATCATCTACTAACTGAAAGAAAAAAATTGAAATACACAATAGAAAAAAAATGAAACAAAAAAAATACATTTTTTTCCAATAATATCTAAGATAAGGAACTAACTTCATTGACAAAAGCAATGAGATAACTGAACTTACAAATTGAGATAGCAAAAATGCAACACCTGCCCCTAGATAGCCATAATTAGGAATAAGAATCATATTAAATACAAAATTCAATAAGACTGTGGAGAGGCTTATAATCATTACATATTTAGTATAGGAGAAAAATAGAGATTTGGAAAAAAAGAAATATAGTCCATTTAAAACATACCCAAATGTAATAAATACAATCGGTTGCCAAGATGAATAAAATTCGTCTGTGGTCATGAGCCGTATGAATTCAGGCGAAAAGAAAGTGATAACCAAAGCAACAAAACAACACAGTACATTGGAAATTTCGGCAAATTTATATATTGATTTATAATTTGATGATTCATTTTCTTTCTCCAACTTTTGGTAAAGCCAAGGAGTAAAAGCTTGATTAATACTCGAAGTAAATAAGTTAAGAATATTGCCAAATTGATTAGCTACGCCATACAAGCCCACTTGCTGAATACCAATAAGCTTATTCAATAATATGCGATCTAACATGACAGATAAATATCCTGAAACAGAATGGGGAATCAATGGCAGCGAGTATTTAAAAGCAGCAACTGATATTTCTTTATTAATACACAATGTAATATGAGGTAAAAAACTAATCATAGAATATATAAAGAAAATCATTGATACTATGAATGAGGATATAATTATACCTAATACACCTTGATGAAATACCATCAACATGAGTAAATTTAAAAAGACTTGCAATAGAAAATTACACATCAAATTTAATGTATATCTTAAGCCATCTTGTGTACATTGAAGCCATTGCTGATAAAACAAATACAAAGGACTAAGCATTGTCCCTAATATGGCAAGAAGCAACAAAGGATAAAAAGGTATTCCTTCTGCCAAAGGAACCAGAAGGGCATCATGGAAAATGATACAAATCAATCCCCAGAATGCGGAATTAAAAAGTACCATTAGCAAAATAGTTCCCCACACTATAGCTTGACCTTTAGATGTAACATATTTAAAATGAAAACGGGCAGCAGCAGCATGAAGAGAAACAAGAAATAAAATAGAAAGGAAACCCGTTATAGATGTTATCAAATTCATTATACCATAATCTTCCGGCTTTAAATAAGTTGTGTAAATTGGCAATAGCAAAAAACCAGTGCCTTTTTGCAATAGTGCACAAAAAGTATATAAAGATGAATTTTTCAGTATTTTATTTACAGTCATGTTATTTGGTATACCCCTTTAACCTTTGCTTCACTTTCTCTTCAAATCCATCAGCCCATAATTGACTTGAATCTATGGTATTCCAATTATCTCTATCCAACATCTCTAATTCTATCGCAGACTTCACCCAAACACCTACATCTGCAGGAAAATATTTGCGCACGATGGGAATGTCTATAATGATAATCTTTTTATGAAAAGCCATAGCTTCAAATAAACACGTAGAATAGCCACCCACAATGTAATGCGACTGCGAAATATCCTTATAAAGATTTATTTCTGAAAATGATAACGAAAGATTGGAATATTCATCTATAATCTCTTGATAGAACTGGATGACATCACGAGGATGTAATCTAAGCACAATCTTCTTTTCCGGATAAAAAGACGCCAAATCTTTTGCGAAAGACAACACATGTTCTCGAATGGAAGGTTGTGAAATTATTAAAAAATCATTAATCACTTCCTCACTGGCATATTGCTTAATATACCGATTCAGATGAGGACTGCCAACCGAAATAATCTCATACTTCCAATCTATATATTGTTTCCAATAGTCACCAAAGCTATATAAAATATCAGGAAGATAAGTTGCATATTCATCATGATTTACAATAAAATCATCTGCATGATAGCCTAAATGAGATTGCAAAATAGCACCATGTTGCATTTCTATTACTTTAATACCTAAATCGTGAGCAGCCTTGATTAGAGGAGCATAAGTTTCACCGTACGAACCACAGTTTACAGCAATCAAATTGCATTGTGTCTTTTTTAAGACCCATTTTATCAAAGAATAATATATGCGATGAAAATAATCCAAACGCCCTAACTCTTCAATTGTATAAAGTTCAGGATAATTTTTAATTATATAATCAAAGTCTATTCTCCTTATAGGTTTAATCTTATTAAAAACACGACTAAGTGTAAAAGACAAAAACAGCAAATAAGTTCTTATAAATGACATTGACTTATAAGAATTTTTGGCACGCCATTTAAATTCTTCATCAGCATCTTCAATCAATAGACTATCCTCAGGAAATAGATCATAATAGTAACCATCCATTGAATTATAATAAATCCCTTTTTCGCCTTCTACTTCTACATTAAAAAGAGTAGAAGAGAAAAATACAAGTTTTTTCTTCTTTACTCTTATTCGGATTAGATTACTAAATAATCTAAAAAAAATAGTAGGTTTAGACACTGGATTTCTACTAGAGGATGAAGTATTATCTTGATTCTTACTGCATAACAATTTATATCGCACAAATGGTAAGATCATCATTCCATTACTAAAACGTAACTCTAGCAGTTTTTTATCTTCCAAATAATCCATTCGAAAATGAAATTAAAAATTCACTCCTTTTTAAGAAAATCAATTATCTTTTCTGCAAATTCTCTCACACACCCTTCGCCTCCCTTTTTATTCATTAAAAGAATATCATCAATTTGCTTTACCTTTTCACAAGCATCAGCAGGACAAGCCTTTATACCTACAGCATTAAGTAATTTGCAACAATTTATATCATCGCCTATATAAGCCACTTCATCAAGCGATATACCTTCTTGTTCACAAATACCCATAGCAGCCTCTAACTTACCCTCCCCATGTTTACCTTGAATTAAATAATCTATTTTCAACTTGTTAGCTCTATCTTCTACCATCCGAGTATTTTCACTAGTTATGATACCAGTTTTAATACCTGCCTCACGCAAAAGCTGAAAGCCCATTCCATCACGAGTATTGAATTTTTTGAGTTCATATCCTGGTTCAGCATAATACATCCCTCCATCTGTCAACGTACCATCTACATCACTAATGAACAATTTGATTTTTCTTGGCCTTTCGATTCGTGAAAGTATATGCTTTTGCATCAATTTTTCTAAAATAATCCAATCGTCAGGTTCATCAACTTCAAAAGCTGTATATTCTGGCATTTCATATATACCAATATTTCCACTCAAACGATTACCTTTTTCTAAAATATTCTTTATGGTATTAATATAAAATGCACCATTTTCCATCAACATACCCGAGAAATTTTGACGGCGGGGACGTTTATGGTAATCATAATTTAAAGGGGTACCATCCTCATTCCCAAAAAAACGATAATTACGGACACAAGTCAACATAGAATCATATTTACCTTGCTTATATATAGAAAGAGCTTCTGTAAAATGGAGAGTTCCAGTTAAAGGTGAGGTCGCTTGAACTAGCATAAAAACGTCAAGTTCATTGAGCTTAGCCAATTTAATGTATTCAAGCATTACACTCTCTGTAGTAGCTGTATCAGAAGCATTTTCAGCTAAACGACGATAAATTACTGTTTTTTTATATGATTGTGCCACTACTGCGCATTCTATTTCATCACTATCAGTAGCTATTACTATTTCATCTACCAGAGAACAGTTCTCCAAGGCCTCAATATTCCAACAGACCAGAGGTTTACCACAAAAAAGTTTTATGTTTTTAAGAGGGATAGATTTACTCCCTCCTCTTACCGGTATAAATGCTATCGTTTTCATTTTTTATTCTAGAATTACCATTTTACTTGGTGCTTTTTCAATTTATCACGCTGAATCTTTTCAATATCCAAAATTTCCTCTTTTTTATAAGTCAGAGATTTAGCAACTGCCTTACAATCACGTACAAGTTTTCTTACGCCATCAGGTTCTAATGAAGCTGCATGGTCTGTTCCTTTCCAAGTACGGTCAAGCGTATAATGCCGTTCAATCCATTCTGCACCTAATGCAACAGCAGCCGAATCCACAGCAATTCCTAAATGATGTCCCGAAAATCCGATAGCTTTTATCCGGTCAGCATACAATTCACGTAAACGAGTTAATTCAAGTAAACATATATCTTCAAAAGGCACAGGATAACCAGATGTACAATCATAAATTACAAGATCTTTATTTCGTCCTTTCGATTCAAAAAAACGTATAATCTTTTCTTCTTCATCATGAGTAGTCATTCCAAAAGAAAGATGAATTTCTCCTTCAAAATGCTCACATAGATATTCAAGTAAATCTCTATTTAGATTACAAGCGGATGGAACTTTTATTAAATTAGGCTTTAAAGAACAGATTTCCTTCGCTGATGTAACATCCCATACTGAGGTAGAGTATTCAATACCATATTCATTACACCACTCTTGCAATTGGCGGTGTTGGTCAATCGTAAATTCAAGAAATTCACGATGTTTACCATAAGTATCGCCATAAGAATTCTCAGGATGAGGATGAGGGGAATTATATTCTTCAAAAGTGAGAAGTTCTCGATTACATCGCTTCTGAAATTTCACGACATCAGCGTTACAATAAGTTGCAGCTGTTTTGATTAACTCTTTTGCGATTAACATATCACCTTTGTGATTACAACCAATTTCTGCAATAATTTTAGGATTTTTCATTGGAATATCTATTTTATATGGAATAAATAACACCATTTATCAATATTCCATTTTTGACATTATAAGTCAACAATGCCCATTACTTCATGTCAAAAACAGATAAAATATATAAGCGTCCAATTTTGACGTATTGTATAGAAGAAAACACCATTTAATAATTTCCCTTTAAATAAAAAAATAACACTTGATTTTAATATATTAGTACTGATTCCTATCATTATGGACAGAAGATTCAAGTAGTCGAATATTGATATCCTGTTTATCCTTCAGTGATATCAATGTGTGGTGTACAATGACCACATTAATCGCTCCTCTTCGGGAGCGATTTTTTTTCTATACAAGAGGTCGGATTTTACTCATGCAGACATCTATTATGATTCTTACCGAAATTATTGCTATTAGAAGCAAAAATACATTATATGGGAATATTTACATATTGCAAAACATGATGCTAGAAAACAGTTTACGTAAACGAATTACATCTATTTATTTTAAGTAGAGCTTCGCTTTCCTTTACATATTGTCGAAATTTCTATCTAAAAAAACAAAAATAAGGATCCCAATACGAGCTATAACAAGTATTATCTTTATTCTTAACAAAAAATCATTACTCCAATGGATATTATTCTTCAACAAAAAAAAGAAAAAACTCAAAAACACAATCTGTTTTCCCTTCTACCCTTCTCCTATCTCCTCCACCAGCGACGCATGCACAAACGTCGTCGCCACCGCCATCA
>OGWQ01000967.1_pt1 | contig 18958 bp, 14 predicted proteins | sample 1576091 | NCBI WGS metagenome assembly OGWQ01 (sample SAMEA3541584, study PRJEB24748) | human gut metagenome | biome: human gut; feature: human-associated habitat; material: faeces | place: China | collected 2012
CGTCGTCAAGATACACAATCTTGTCCGTGACTCCGACGAGCGCCATGGCGTCGCTGGCGATAAAGTTTTCGCCCTCGCCCAAACCAACGACCATGGGAGAACCTTGACGCGCACCCACGATACGCTCGGGGTGGCGTTTGTCGAAAACTGCCACCGCATAGGCACCCGTCACACGGGAAAGCGCTTTTTTGAGCGCCTCCAGAAGGTCATCCTCAAGATAGAAATTGACCAGATGTGCGAGCACTTCGGTGTCCGTTTGGCTTTGCATGGTGACACCTGTGGCTTCGAGCTCGGCTCGCAGTTGAGCGAAGTTTTCGATGATGCCGTTGTGCACCAATGCAATGCGGTTGCCCGCAATATGCGGGTGTGCATTGGCTACGACGGGCCCCCCATGCGTGGCCCAGCGTGTATGCGCAATGCCGACGGTGCCGTGCATGCCTTCGGCCCGCACCTGCTCGGCCAAATCCTTGACACGCGCCACACTGCGGGCGCGGTCAATTTCACCGTCGCGCACGACTGCGACGCCGCAGCTGTCGTAGCCACGGTATTCAAGGCGCTTTAGACCCTGCAGAAAAACGGGAACGATATTTCTATCTGATACCCCTGCTACTATTCCACACATGAATATATTCCACGAATATTAGTACGGCTTACAGGTGTAAGCTTATATCACAATCGAACATTGTCCAAGCAAAAAAATTAGCAAATACTTATCACAAAGTACCGATCGACGTACAGGTTATCTTTAAAATCTTTTCGGCGGCAATTGCTGACATTGAATTCCATTAACACTAAATACAATTTGTAAAGCCTAAGATAAACATCAATCTTTTCGCATGTTGTGGGCTGGACATTGTTTCGTTTCACATAATTATGTGGAGCTGTATTCAATATATCTATTCGTTTCTAGTATAAAATTGCGAACAACCGACGAAGGTGCATAAATAAGTCTGAACACGGCTTATGATTGCTTATGTTGTAGACAAATAGATTAAAAATTAAAATCTCTTTTCATTTTTTCGAAATAATATTGGCTTTTAAAATTCCACGTAATGACTCTTTTAATTATTTTTTGCTGGAATTTTTGCAGCTATCACATTTATTTCAAATATTGACTTATTAACCAGTGAAAAAGCTCCAATCACTCTATCTGACAAAACACAAGCGTTCTTTAATACTTCTGCCCAATGTCCGATCAAAACACGATCTCCAATGTCGAAATCATCAGCTCGATTTAATAAAACTCTATTAGATTAAAATATCGAATGAGTATTAGTTGATCCTAATGAAATTCCATCACTAAAAAAGCAATCACATCCAACATAATGTTGTATTTCGAGCCTTGAAGCCCGAAAGTCTACATCAAAATATCAGAATTTTTGCATAATAAAAAGTGTCTGCTGGTAACCACTTCGCAAAAAAAAGCAGCGCCCAAATTTGAAAATTAGACTCTCTTAGAACCAATGTTAAATTTTCACTAAACAATTTAAAAACTGATGCCGACCATACAATACAATAGTATTACAATGACCATACATTTCAATCTTTAAACCTGAAATTTTATCTTTTGATATAGTTTTTTGCATGTCCATTTTGATCTATCATTAAACCAATGTTGCCTTTTGCATCTTTCTCCGTGTCATCAATGGTTGGAATTAACCCTCCTGATATTACAGCGATTAGTCTTCTTTGTTTTGGATTAGATTTTTTCGGGGGAGGGCTTTCCCGAAAAAATTAAAAATATGTCATATACCTCAGATTAGAAGATCTGTATCTATCTTTATATCGTTAATAATTTCATTCTCAGATTTTTGGAGATGTCCCCAGCTCAGACGAAAAGATTCTTTTTCCCTCAATGCTTCAGATATAACATTCAAATATTTCCAGTACTCTTGTGAGTCTATCGGATGCGCAGCAAGTATTTTATAACATTCGTCGAGCTTGCCTATTCTCAATAACGCTTTTGCGTAATAAAGCCAAACCTCGTGATCAAAAATTAATTCATTGTTTTGAATCAACTCTTTGCATACTCCAAGACTCTGCTCATATCTTTGCACATTGAACAAAGATTTCATGAAATAGAACCTACATATCCAAGCCGATTCTTCTGAGAGTTCTTTTTTATTTGTTAACTGGCAAATTTTCATCCATTGATGCGTTCTTTCCAAAAGCCTTAAATAACAATCCAGAATGTCCTGATAATTTGACTTAAATTCTCTCTCTGAGATTATATTTTCAAAGCTTGAAATTATCTTATTTATATCACCAACTTTGCTTGATATTATGTAACTATCCACATGGTGCATTGAAGTGAATTTTTCTATATCTATACCTGTAACTGAATAAAATATAAAAGGATTGACTTCGTTTTTTATTTTTTTTATAAATTTAACCAGATGTTTAAATATCAGAGGACCGTTAATTACTCCCGCTCCGCGACTTTTATTAAAAATAAATCTGAAGCTATGATTTATAACATAATTTAATGTTTCAAAATTTCTGAGGCGCAGATTTTCAATCGTTGAATTGAGTGATTGTAGTGCGCTTTGAATGCGTTCAGGAGTAATCTCTGAAATGAGTGAGGTTTTCTTTGTTATTGTTTTGTAGAGATAAACTACCTCTGGAGACATATTTATTTTTTTTGCAAATTTTTGACACTTCGTTACAAACTCAATGTCTTCTGCTATATATGCATTGTTAAACCTAATTTTATTCTTTTTAAGAAATTCTGTTTTAAACAATTTTGACCAGCAATTTGGAGTAATATGCATTAGCTCTAAATCGTTTACATGATTATGAGAATCCGAAATATATTTATTTAAGACAATTGAGCTTGGCATCCATTTAGAATTGTCAATTTTTCGCAAATATTGTCCAACAACAAAATCTGAATCATTTGCCATTGCTATGGCAAGCATACTTTTGTAACCTATCTCTGTCACTTGATCATCTGCGTCACAAAAGGTAATGTATTTTGTTTTCGCATATTCAATTCCCAGATTTCTCGCTATTCCTGGCCCTTTCTCCCCGACATTTTCTATTAAATGAACATTAGAAGCATTTATATCTTTTACTAATTGTGGGCCCTTATCTGAAGAATGATCGTTTATAACAACAATGTTTAAGTCTATATTTGTGTTGATTATTGATTTTATAGTGCTAATTATCGTTTTTTCGCCATTAAATAGTGGAATACATACTGTTAAAATCGGGGACATTGCTTTACTTCCTCGTATATTTTGATTGTACTTGAGTCGATATTTTTTAAGAAAATCTTTTCTCGATCATAGTTTGGCTTGAAATCAGTTTCAATTATTTGACATAATTTCTCAAAAAATTCGTCTTCATTTTTTGCAACATCACCTACTTTGTCAAAATCATAGTTAAATTGCCGATAAGAATGAAGTCCGGCAACAATCTTATCCCAGTCGGGGACATACTTTAATATAGGAATATTTAAATATATAAAGTCAAAAACAAATGACGAGATATCGGTTATACATAAACAGTATTCATTGGGGTTGACTTCACTTTTTAATTTAATTCTTTGACTTCTAAGCTGAATCTGATTTTTATAGCCATCAAAGTTTCTATGCAACTTAACGTCTAGATATAAGTTATGGCGCTCTAGAATGTCCTCTAGTCTTTTGTTTTGAAGCAAATGATCAATTGCATATATAACCGATTCTTTATCTTGAATGTTTTTAGTTTCCCAATTGTCCGGCCCTTTATGGTTTAGCATATATTTACGCCAGGAAGGTGCATATATAATTTTCTTTAAATTTCATTTTCCTTGCTTTCTCTGAATCGTGCTATATCTGGGCATTCCTGTTTTGAGAATTTCATTCTCTTTAAAATGCAAATTTCTTTCTGCTATCTCTGCTTCAAAGTTTGTTGATACAACTATCTTATCGATAAAGTAAGATACATCTTTTGAATACATGTGATCTAACTTAGCGTGCATCACTCCATGTTGTAAATAAATTCCCTCGAACCTTATGATATCAGCATAATCTTTATATGATTTAGTATATGGCACAAACATACTGTGCTCAAAAAAGGAGGTAAATATCTTATCACATGCTATAAATAATATTCTATGAATTAAACTATTTCTTTTTATGATGAAAAATTGATCAAATATTGATAATCCCGTTATCATCTCGTTAGATGGCTTCTCTTCACAAACGTAGAAATTCAAGATGCCATCTTTTTTCTTTATATCATGCTTAAATTGAATAAAGGCATTATCAAAATACCCCTTTGCATCTATATATATCCAAATTTTGAAGTGACTTTTTAGGTATGTGCTTATTTTCCTAATAAACCATTTGCCAAGCGATATTTTTTTTACGACATTATCTATTTTAATTTTATCCATTCGCTCAGCTTTTTGGCATTGAATAAAGTCACCCTTTAACTCTATTTTGTATTTGCTTCCAATGTCTTTAAAATTCTTGCGATCAGTTGATATTGCTGACCAAGGGCGGAACCAGTAAGATACATCATATTCGATCTCATCGACTAAAACTGTGAACTTAATCTTTAGATTATTCCTCAATTTTATTCGGTGATCAAAACCGAAGTACATATTTGTTTTTATAGCAGATGCGAAATGACTATTATTGCTCAAATACAACGGTACTTCTTTTTTAATGTCATCTAAATATATAAATAATTTTGGCTTACAAATATAGTTCACACAATCACACTTCAGAAAGCCCATTAGTTGCAATTCTTCGTCTCTAACGCGTTCTCTCTGAACTATCAGTCCAACTTTTTTTTCACTTAGCAGCTGCCCATGTCTTGAATCACACAGACACAACCCTTCCGGTTCAACAATAACAAATGGCCGATCAATTTTCTTTAGACTAAGTAAAAAATGCTTATGATCTCTTATAAGCCATCTGTTTTTTAAAATAATTTCAGCATCAATTTTATTAATTACAGACTCTAACTCTGTCGGTAACTTTTGCTCGCCATTAGATGTGAAATAATTAAAAAGGTAGTCACCTTGTATACGCCATGCTAAATTATATAAAATAAGAGATTGACAGTACTTACTAAAATTCGTACTGTTTCCTAATTCAAGCAATTTGGAGAAAAAATAGATTATATTTTTTTCGGCATAATAGGGGTGATTAATAAGATCCGTTGAACTTGCATTTCTGCGATAAAAATATTTAGCAGTATTGCACCATCCGATCTTCTTTTTCTGAGATAGAATTGTTGTATTAAATAATTGATCCTCGCCTATTGGGATATTTTCATCAAAGGTTATTCCTAATCCATTTTTAATACATACATTCATAGTGGATTGCGAGAAATCAGCTTCGGCATTAAGATCAATTAGGCAGTTACTCTTATATTTATCCCCTCTCTTCCCTTTTTTTATTTTCCCATTTTTCTCATAAAAAATGTTATAAGTTAATAAATCTGCCTCTGATTGGATTTTATCAAAATAATTTACCAAATCCTCAACAGTATTATCGGAAATATAATCATCAGCATCTAAAAAAAGCAAATATCGGCCACTAGCATGACTTAATCCATAATTTCTAGCTGATGAAACTCCTCCATTATATTTTTTAAAATAATTAAGTGATAAAAGCTTGTTTTTTTCGTGTTTGGCATATGCTTGCTTTATCTTTATCTCACTGGAATCCGTTGATCCATCATCGACGCAGATTAATTCAATTCTTTTTGTTGTTTTTTGCTTAAAAATAGAGTCTAAACACTGCTCGATAAATAATTCTTTATTAAAGACAGGGACTATTATCGAAATGTCGTTCATTTTATAAATCCACCGCTACCTTAGTTGCAACTGCAATCTGATAAATAATCTGCATCAAGTCTTTAGCCAACAACATTCCTTTGGTATCGACTTTCGGCAGTACTAGAATTCGATCTCCGGGGCTTATTCCCAATCGTTCTGCCAATCCGACTTCTCCGTTTTGTTTTGCCACCAGAATGTTTTTGTCATCGGCTCGTGACGAAACACCCCCAGCTGCAGCCAGGTAGTCGTCGAGTGACATCCCTTCTTCAAAGGCCACAGCTTTAGGCATCACCACTTCACCGGTGATCTGCACCACATTGGATTTCTGCGGGATAACGATTTCGTCTCCGTCCTCGAGCCAGATATCGCTGACTTCCTTTCCTCTGGAAACGACAATCACACCGTCCGGTTCAAGCTGGCCCGCTCGTTTGACAAAGTCCTGAATCAGGCGCGCTTCATCCACGCGCAGTTGCGCTTCTTCAGGAGTGGAAGAGGTCGCGGTGAGCGCGGTTTGTTCTAATCGACGTAACGAGTCTTGGATTACGGCTTTTTGATCTCGCGCCACACTCTTGCGCCGCAAATAGATGGAATCCGTTGCAGCCAGTTCTGGTTCAACCTCAATGCGACGCAACAGATCGCGCAACTTCACTGTTTTGTGAATGGGATAGCGCGATGCTCCGGTAATGGCTCCCGTCACGGTTGCCATAATGGTTTGACCGGGCATATCGGCAACAAACTCAACAATGTCGCCATCGGCCAGTGAGAAATTCTTGAATTCGTCGAGAGAGAAATAGCGGTTAAAGGGTGCCTTATTACGTGTACCGCTTACGCTCACGTGCGAGACGTTTTTCAGAGGAGACGACAATTCAATGAGTCGAGAACCTTTGGATGCATTCTTATCCTTTGTAGAATCGCCTTGCGCTAACTCGTAGACTGCTTCCTCGCGAAGTAGTCCATAGGCCGAAACGCTGATGCCTTTTTCTTTGACAAGAATGACGTCTCCGTCCTTCAGGCGCAGCGTGTTGACATTTCCTGCCAGTGCAAACTGATAAAGGTCCAAGTCGGCAATGACCTTCTTGTTGCGGAGGATTTCGATTCGGCGATAGCTACCGCGTTCTGGATCAATGCCTCCGGCACGATCCAAGAACGACAAAACAGAATCGAGAGATCCACCGGCATACCGCCCCGGATGATTGACAAAACCTGTCACATAGACAGCAACGGGCTGAGCGCTTTGCAAGCTCACATAGGCCTGTACATTGTCTGTATAGACGCGAGAGATAGCCGATCGAACGGTGGAGAGCAGGCTCGAATTTTTGATGCCGCCCACGTGCACCGGTCCCACTTCCGGGATAAAAAGATTGCCCTGTTGATCAACAATTAGAACATCGTCGTATGAACGAGCCCCCCAAATGCGAACAACGACGCGATCGCCCGGTGCCAGAACATAGTCGCCGCTTGCCGCATCACTAAAAGTTGAAGCAAATCGCCCTTCAAACAACTTGGATGCAAAAGGCTTCAAAACAATTGATGTTGAATTGCTGTAGGCACCTTGTGCCCAAGCAGGAGGCGCTACCGTGACATTGTTGTTGTCGGTCGGAATCACCAGAGGTGTTCCGGCCACAGGCATGACCGTACCGTTGGGGCCCATAACAGTACCTGCAGGCATATTGGCTGGATTGGCTGCCATGCCAGTACTGGCTGGAGTTGGGTTAGTACTCGTTCCAAGAGAACGAGAGCGAGCATTGCTCGAGTAGGAAGATGATCCGGTGCTGCCGAACACGGCGGCCGTCAATACGTCGGCTGCCGATGCTGCAGGACTAACTGCAGGCAGAGTGACTGCCAGTGCCGCCAGCACAATCCCTTGCTTGGTGAAATGCATATTTCAACAACCTATTTGGTCTTTTTTAAAAACCCGCATGTTCGCGGATTGAAGCAATGATTAATCGGATGAGGCCGTAAAGCAAGAAGAGCCCCAAGAAAGTCACTAACGTGAACACCCAAGCCAACGGATAACGGGATTCATCCGGTAATGTCGGCTTTTCGATGGGCACGATATAGCGAGCTTTTGCAAGCAACGAGGCTCTCGCAGTTTCAAGTGCCGTCATCGCTGTCGTAAGTTGTTTCTTGGCAAACTCGCTTTCAATCATGAGCGTCTCATATTCAGAGACCCAGGCGTTGATTGCAAGCCCTTCACGTGTACCTACAAGACGCGCTTTTTCTCGAGCAAGCTGCTGCTCGACGCCAGCGAGTTTGCTCTTCATACTTACCATTGCCGGCGCATTTTCCTGCATGTAAGTTTTAGCGTCAGCGATTTCCGCTTTGATCTTCGCACGTTCGCCCTCGAGTTGCATTACCAACGACTGCAGTCCTGTCGCTGTTGCTTGAAGATCCAGTTCCTTATGCCTATCACGGAAATTTTCCAATGCTTTCTGCGCTGCGGACACACGATCACGAGCCAGATCAACCTCTTTTTGTGCAAGATCCAACGTGTCCTTGCGTGCACGTTCATTCATCTCATTGATGAGACCTTCACTCTGACGCAAAACTTCCGCACCAATAGCCTGAGCCATCTTGGGATCATAGGCTTTGATCTGATAGGTCACGATCCCGTTGTCAGGGTTAACGACCGGATTGGAAACTCGATTCCAGAATGTCTGCTTGTCAAACAGTGTTGGCTCTGACGTTAAGCGGCTGATAATGTCCCACTTGTGCGAACTGTAGTAGTCAATGATCTTGAGTTTGTCATCAACGGCCGCGAATGCATCCGGCGATCGGATATATGCCTCAACGACCTGAGCATCTTGAACCGACTGGGTGTTAGTTCTAAAAATTTGCGAACTCAAGTCAAGCGACATCGGTTGCTCTGTTCCGGAACGCACTGCAAACTGCGTTTCGGAAATGTACATGGGTGACGACCACAATGTCACGTACCCGAAGACGGCGATAGTGGGCACAACCACGAAGCTAATCACTTCCTTTTCAAAGGATGATCGCTTTCCCCACCACTCTTTGATCTTCTCAGCGCAAGGGGACAATGTACGCCTCAGTCCCTTATCCGTAACTCCAGCAGGCATTTCAGCTTGCCCCACAGCAACAGATACTTCCGCAGGACCTGTTTCTGCCTGCGCTTGAGACTGAGTTGCCACTGCTGCAGCTACTGTTTTAGGTGCCTGCTGAGATTCGACCGACGGCACTGCTGCTGTTTTGTTTTCAACGTTTGCCATTACAAATTTCCGCGTAGTGTTGGATTGCGTCGTTTAACTCAGGATAGTAGGAGAGTTCTCCACCATAAAGTACTGCTCCGCAGACACAGGACTGTTTGACTGCGGCCATCGAGTGCGAAACAAAAATCAACGTTGCACTGGATGTCCGCTTTTGAATTTCCTCACTAGCCTTTTTTCGGAACGTTGCGTCTCCAACGCTAAACGCCTCATCAATCAGATAAAAATCGAATTGGATGGCCATAGAAAGACCAAAAGCCAACTTGCTTCTCATACCGGAAGAGTATGTCTTCACCGGCATATCCAGATATTTGCCCAGTTCCGCAAAATCTTCCACGTACTCCGTCACCGCCTTGATATCCGCTCCGTAAATGCGAGACACAAAGCGAAGGTTCTCACGTCCAGTCAGCGACCCGTGGAAACATCCCGAAAAACCAATCGGCCATGAAACTTTGGACGTACGAATCACTTTGCCTGAGTCCGGCGCCTCTGCTCCGCCAATAATGCGCATCAGAGTAGACTTTCCAGCACCGTTCAATCCCAAAATCGCAATACTTCTACCTTCTTCGATCTTGAGGTTCACGTCGTTCAAAACGATATTGCGTTCGCCGTTTTTAAGCGGATAAGCTTTGTGAATGTGGGAGAGTTCAATCATTGATCCACTCTCCTTGAACGCACATAACGCTCCAGAAACCCGCCCAAACCCAGCGAGCAAACCGTGAATATCACAAGATATCCAAAAGACAGCCCTGCAACGGCATATCCCTGATGCAAACTTGTTCTCATCAGTTCAATCGCCTGCAAAATTGGATTCCACATGAGGATTTCGGCGATGTACTGCGGGAACATATCCACTGAAAAGAACACTCCAGAGACAAAGAAAAGTATTCGAAAGATCATCGGAACGATCTTTTCAAGTACAGGAACAAAAACTGCTAATGCAGCAATGATCATGCCCATACCCAGCGCGCACAAGGGAATCAAAATCATCACGCTCAAGGCCAGAAGCCAGTCAGCAGGTCTGAACACATAGCCGAAAAGAATACTTGCTGCAATGATGATCGTCGTTACGACAATTTGAGTCGCAGCCAACACAAGAATGCGTGCAAGCATCACATCAAACTCTGTAACCTGAGGGAATGTCAGCAAAGCTCGGTTTCCCGCAACTGCTGACATCGTTTTGGTAACGCCGTCACTAAAAACAGCCCACACGCCGAAGCCTAAAGCCAAGAACAGCGCCATACTCATTCCGTGTGGCGCATGGGCATTCATAAATTCACGCAGCCCCCAGAAGACTGCGATAGAAAAGGCACTTTGCACCAGCACCCAGAGATAACCCAGTTTACTATTGCCGTTAATGGTGTGTACTTCGCGCAACATGAGCGCTGCAATCACTCGGCACTGGACAATGAAACCGCTTTTGAGTTCTTGATCAAGCGTCATGCCTGATTCTCCACTCGACAATCACTCAATTGGAAAGCGGCACATAGCGCCACACGCCGTCTTTGCCTTCGCAAAGACCGGCCAGAGACTTACTTGTCTGAGTCTTTAGTTCAACCTTGGTGCAGACCTCGCCCAATCCGTTGGTGTATTGCATTAGAGCACTTACCTGCGCAGTGCCGATAGGCGTTTTATCAAAAAGCGCAGAAGAGCCGATTGGAAGAACGCCAGCCTCCTTCGCAAAAGCGCTTTCGACTTCGCTTTGCGCCGCATCTGCCACCGGCAATCGAGGCGAGGGCTCATGTCCCAACCCTCTCGGAGAAGAACACCCTGCCAAAAGAGCACTTATTGCCACACCAACACAACCAAGTGTCATCAAAGAAATCAATCGCTGCGAGCTACTCATTTTTGTATTTTGAATAAGACCATGCGGTAGAAACGAAGATACACCTCTCCCCTCCCGCGATCGGGAACTGCTGTTTCGCTATTCTGACACGAGTCACAGTTTTGCGCCATGCTCAAAGACAATGAAGCCATTCTCTGGATAAAGCCAAATTTAACCGGGCATTCTGGACATGGTCTAGCGCAATGTGGTCTAAACACTTTTCTCCCATCGCTTGAGAGGCCTTTGTCTCTGACAATCAAGTTCCTGTTTTATTTTCCTGATTCAGCCGTTATTTAGACCTGTCCAGTGTCGAGTGCGTCTCGCTTCCCTGCTTCGCTTTTACAGCCCATCTTTTCCGAATGAACGCCAGCCTGGTTCTTCAATTTCTATCAATCTGTACGGTGACTTTTCTCGTCCGTACACTCGGTATATTCCTAAGGCTGCTGATCTGCTAATCGCAGAGACTTTCCTTTTTGCTGCTGGTTCAACCTCCCTTAACTCACGCCCCGCATAGCTAAACGTCGTGGGCCAGAATCACAAGTCCCATGGCAATGGAAAGTTTCTTGCCAATGAGAGCGCTTTTCAAAAATTTCGCCGCCATCTTTGCTTAAAAGTGCACAAAGATAGCGGCGAGAATTTCGGGACTCAGTTAAAAGTCCCGCTCGGTTAAAAGAGACTCACTTCTCGTTAGGCTTTTCCTTTTGATGCCTGTACAACCGTATTGGCCGCGACATAACCAAACACCAAGCCTTTGATGAAGGCCGTCGCTGACATGTACGTCTTTCCGTGGAAGCCACCGGTTACTTCGCCGGCCGCATAAAGTCCCGGGATCCTGTTGCCGAAGACATCAATGACCTCCGTTTTTTCGTTGATCTTGACGCCGCAATAGGTAGCTAACAGCACAGCGGTACCCGGGAACACATAGAACGGCGGCTTGTTAATCGGACGCAACTTCCCCATTTCACCGGCCTGATGCTTACGACCGAATACGCGATCTTCACCGTATTTCTCAATATCGCTGTTATAAGCCTTGACCGTCGCCTCAACGACCTTCGGATCCAACCCTGCCTTCGCCGCTGCTTCTCCGATTGTCTGGCCCTTAAAGACAAGTCCACGTTCTTCGGACTGCAACACGCTACCGTTGTTACGTGCTGCCTTCAGGGACTCCTGACGAACCGGTTCATCGTAAACGATGTACCCGATACCGCCTTCCTGTTCGAGAACGTAATCACCGACATCCTTCTTGGGAATGGACTCATTGACAAAACGTTTGCCGGCTTTGTTGACCACGATGCCGCCCAGCCAGAACGGATAAGCGGAGTCACTGATTGACTGCGGTTTGGTATTGAACGCAAAGGTTGCCTTGATGTAGGGCATGTCGGCAACATCCGCCCCGTAGGCTTGAGCCATCTTCAATCCGTCACCGTCGCTTCCCATTCCGCAAATGGCCAACGTATTGGCCATACGGGGAACATATTGCGCAAGCATCTTCTTGTTGCGAGCAAAGCCTCCGGACGTCAGAATAACGCCTTTCTTTGCTTCAATGGCCATTTCTTTTTCTTCCGACTTCGCATACACACCCACGATCGCGTGTTTCTTACTGTCATAAGCCAGACGACATGCAGGCGTTGAAGTCATGATCTTGACACCTTTTGACTCGGCCAATTTCTGGAGTCCCGACAAAACGGATCCCGGATTGATCTGGTGGTTACGAGGAACCGACACATTGCCCGTCAAATGTTCTTTGTTGAGCTTGCCACCGTGAGCCATGAACCAGTTGTAGACCTCAAGCACGTGATCCGTAAATGTCTGAACCACTTTAGGATCATTGAGGTTGCCGCCCACCTTCATGATGTCTCGATAGAGCTGCTCCTTGGAGTCCTTAATGCCCAATTTCTTCTGGTGCTCCGTGCAAGCTACCGTGGATCCGCCGCCGCAAATCGCCGATGAACCGCCCACAAAGGCCAACTTTTCAAGCAGAAGCACCTTGAGCCCCTGTTCGGCTGCGTGAGCTGCAGCGGCCAAACCTGCCCCGCCAGCACCCACCACAACCACATCGTAGGATGCATCCCATTTATCCGGCCGATCTGTCGGCATTGCAGATGCTTTACTCAAAACACCCATGGTTAGGCCGCCTGCGACAGCCGATTTCAACAAGTCTCGACGAGATTTTTGCATTTTTCCCTCCTCCGGTTTTTCTGATTTGTACATTCCACAAAATGTGTTTGAAATGTCTATATTCGTCAGTCTATTGTCGGATTTGTGCATAAAACGCAAAACTGTCATGCAATAAAATCCCCTTTTTCCGCGCTAATTTAACTGGTAAAAAAAACAGAAGATTGACTGTCTCTAATGTCGCTCTCCCACACAAATCTCACCAATAATTTGGCGCTGTGGCGTTTGTTTATTGAGGTTTGCCATAAAGGCTCCATCAGTGCAGTTGCCAAAGATCATCAGGTTGATCCTTCGACCATCAGCCGCAAGCTTTCTGCGCTCGAATCCTCGCTTGGCGTGAGGTTTTTATCCCGCAGCACTCGTTCTTTGTCATTAACCACCGCCGGCGTTGATGCCCTGATGCAAGCGCAGTCCATGTTGGATGTTTACGACGATTTTCTGCAGAAGATCAAGCCCGACACCGCCCACCTCAAGGGACTTGTTCGCATTGCAGCTCCGCCAACCATCATCGATGAACTCCTCTGGAAGTGGCTTGCCGAATTTCAAAGACTGCACCCAGATGTGCATATCAACATGCTTGCAAACTCGGAAGCCCAGGAACCCAATCGCGACAGCGTTGACATCGCTCTGGTGACCGGTTCCTTTATTCCATCAGGCAGTGAACACATCGGCACGTTTTCCCGCGGTATGACGGCCAGTCCCGCCTACATCGAAAAATACGGCATGCCTAAGCACCCGTCAGAACTCATCAATCATCGTGCACTTCGCTACAGCGGCGGTATGGCCGAAAAGCGGCTATTTGTGCGCAGAGGGCACGTGTTGGAACCGCTGACGTTCAATGCAACCGTTTTTTCAAGCTCGGTTTATGCCATCAATCAAATGGCAATTGCCGGAATGGGCATTGCGTTGACGACTCCCGACTACCTGTGTCGTCGAGATATTGAAGCCGGACGGCTTGTCAGAGTTTTGCCGGATTGGCCGATTCCGGACCATTTGGTCCACGCTGTCGTGGCTCGGGATCGTTACCGGTCTCATTGCGTGATGGAAATTCTCAAATGCATCAAACACGGATGGCGTAGCCATCCTGATCTGAAAAGTTAAGCCTCATGCGTCAAACACTGTTGGCCTACTTCGGTCTGGCCGTTCTGATATTTTGTTTCGCTGGTATTGGAGCCTGGTTCGTGCCGGAGGGTTCCTCCTTATTTCTGGATTTCCAATCACTCATTGGTTCTTTTGGTTGTTTGCAGTTCCCCAACGGCACAGAAGTCTGCGACGTGACACTCAAACACGGTACCGGGGCCAAAGCTGGCTTCATTTACTGCCTCGGTCTGATCCCTTCAATCATGATTACCTGCGGCATTTTGAACGTATTGCAATTTTGGAATACCGATAAAGCTGCTCAACGCCTCTTTTCCGCTCCTGTTCGCTTCCTGACAGGCTTGCCGGGAATCACCACCGTAGCCATGTTTATTTCACTGCAATCCAGTGATGCCGGAGCAATGGCAACCAAGGAACTTCATAACTCCGGTGCCATTACGGACAACGAGCGCGATGTTCTTGCCATGTGGCAATTCTCCTCAAGCGGAACGCTCATCAATATCTACTCCAACGGCTTAGCACTGCTGCCAATCATTGTGACGCCCATCGGAAATATCCTGTTGATCATCATTGCCGCCAAATTTTTAGGTGCAAACCTTATGCGGCTAACGCTTAGACTCTCCCTCCAATCCGAGGTAACCCGATGAGCGAAGCACCTCAATCTGCCTCTCAGGCTTTCTTCTCAGGTTGCAAAAGCGGCTTGAATTTAGCTCTTTACGGGATACTACCGCGCGTCATGGTGGCTTTTATCTTCATTTCCGTTTTAGAAGCCTGTGGAGCCATGAGCCTTATCGGCGACATCTTTACTCCCCTTATGCACGTGTGGTCCCTTCCCGGAGAGGCCGCTGTCGTGTTGGCTACCGCAATCCTTTCGAATGCCGCAGCTGTAGGTACCATCGTTTCCCTTTTTGCTTCCGGCACCCTCTCGGCTGCCGATGCCACTATTCTGATGCCTGGGCTATATCTCATGGGAGCTCTGTTTCAATTTGCCGCCAGGGTTTTGGGAACCGCCGGCGTCTCCCGAAAAATTTGGCCTGCCATGTTCGGGATTTGTCTGGTAAACAGTGCTGTTGCGATGTGGATAACTGCGTGGCTTGTAAGGTAACAAAATGGCGACAAGAACTGTCAATTTCACGAGTTCCTGTCGCCATTGTCTCAGTGAGAGCGTCAATAGGACACTACAGCTATTTCATCATTGATTTAACAACGTTCTGCAACACACGACTGCAGGCAAAAATATCGTCGTAATAAATCTGCTCCGCATTAGTATGGTTCTTTGAGTATCCCAATGCCATCACGACCGCTGGAATGCCGTTCCAGTTGAAGTGATTGCCATCACTACCGCCTCCGCCGGCTGTACAGTGGCATTCAATACCTTCCTGACGCATCGCCTGAAGAAGTGTCTGAACCACAGGAGCATTTTCATCCACTCGGAACGTGTGGTACAAAAGGTTGACCGTTACCTCAATTTCCGTCTTGAATTGCTCTGCTGTTTTAGCAAAGATCGCTTTGACTTCTTCCAGATAACGGTTAAGCGCTTCGTCATCGGTTCCGCGTGCCTCACCCGTGATGGTGACGCTGTCGCAAACCACATTTGTTCCGGTACCCCCACAGATCATGCCGAAATTGGAGGTCACTTCAGGAGAGATGCGACCTTCCGGCATTTGAGCCAGAGCCGTTGCAGCCACTTTGATGGCGTTGAGCCCCTTTTCCGGTTCATTACCGGCGTGAGCCTTGATGCCTTTGACATGAACAACGATCTTGCACTTCGTGGGCGCCTGGGTAACGATTTTGCCGATACGCCCCGGGCAGTCAACGACATACGCTTGCTTGGCCTTGAACCGGCCGAAGTCCATATGCTTTGAACCTTGCACGCCGATTTCCTCGCAGACGGAAAACGCCACTTCAATATCACCGTGGTCAACTCCGCTTGCTTTGATCGCACGAAGGCAATCGAGAATCGCAACAATCCCCGAAACGTCGTCGGCTGCCAGAATGGAGGTCCCGTCGCTACGGATAATGCCTGCCTCCTCATCAATGATCGGCGTGATCTTTCCCGGGTTCTTGACTCGATCCATGTGAGAGGAGAACAGCACGGCAGGAGCATCCACAGTGCCTTTTAACACCGCTAGAACATTGCCGGTATTACCTCCCACCTTTTCCGCAGTACCGTCCTCGTAAACGCTCAGGCCGATTTCGTTAAGCTTGGCCTTGAGTACATCACAGATTGCTCGTTCGTCTTTTGACTGCACCGGAATGGTTACGAGTTCACAAAATTCCTTCAACAACGATTCTTTGGACATGCTTCACCTCACTAAATCACATAGAGGCAAATCGTGACGAATGCCAAAGCCACGAGCATCGGCAAGGCAATCCAGCGCGTGACCGTAATGGGATTGACCTTTGCAAGCCCCGCACAGATGATCATGGCGCCCGCCACCGGAGAAATCGAACGTCCGATACCGCCGGAAAGCACCGTCATGGCACCCATGTTCATGATGTCCAAACCGAAGGAAGGAGCATGCGCCGTCACAGCATTGTTAAACGCGATGGAAGCAGCCTCACCCGTACCGGACAATACAGCCACAAACAGCGGTCCGATCACGGAAGCTGCCTTGGCAATGGAAGGCGACGTCGTCATCACTTCGATGAGTTCCTGAATGATGCCGCAGGACTTCATACCGGCCACAAAGATGTTGGCAGCAACGATGATGCCGAAAATGGCGCCGAACGAATCGCCCATGCCCTTGAAGAAAGCTTTCGAAATATCACCCGGGTTGGTGCGCGTTGCGAGCATTGCCACCACCGCACCGATAATCATGGCGTGGGAAACCGGCATCTTGAGCATCGGCAATGCTCCGGTGTTACCAAGCAACAGAATAATCAGAGGCAGCAACGGGATGACGGCATACAGATAGTTGACCTTGAATCCTTCGGGAAGTTCCCCGGCACCTTCATCGAGCTGCGTGTCCATCCCGATGCCCTTTTTGCGCATGTAATAGGAAAGTCCGATCAGCACGAGAGAGGAGCAAACAACGGAACCGATGAGCGGGAACGCGACCATACTCACGAATTCAATGGACGGACGCTGAGCCAGTTCAGCCACGATCGTCGGGTGGACGTGTCCGGGATTCAGGTTGCCGCCGTACAAGCCCGCCATAATCGTTGCCGCAGCAATCGGCGCCGGCACTTTTGCAGCGATCAAAAGCGGAATCAGAATCGTACCGACAGCTGCCGACGTGCCGGCCGCACTTGGTATGGCACTATTGACGACCATCGTAGCCAGTGCCGCACCCATGATGATGAGCGGTCCGGCCTTTTTAAGAAGTTTCACAAACACCGCTATCAGATGCGTGTGACACCCCGTAAGCTTCACCACGGCCGCAAAACCCATACAGGCGATAATGACTTCAAACACCTTTGCCTGTTTCATGGATTGAGAAAACGACTTCAGAGGTTCCAACGGATCTCCCGCCAGACAGGCAAGCGCCAAACCGCCTGCAATCAGTACGGTTCGGGTTTCATACTTCTTAATTAAGCCGTAGACCATCGCAATAATGATGATCGTCGCGAGAAGCATTGTCATTTTTACTTTCTCCCAAGTAAAGTCGAAATCAGTTCCAAACTTCCCTCATGCGCTGTCTGACGCATACTGAAGCCTGTCGATTGGGCGAGCTGAAGCGATCCGAAAGCAGTTCCGACTGCGTCGCACGCGCGTGTTCGATCCCTTTTGCTACAGCATCTCTGATCTTTTGCACCATTTCCGGACTCGGTGCATCGGGTTGGTGCACCTCCAAGAGTTCATGCAAAAGTCCTAACGTTGCGTAATGCTTGATGTCATAGGCCATCGGCGGAACCGTGGATGCAAACGCGTCGAGCTCTTCGACGGTACGCAAGGTAATACGCGCCGCCGACTTTTTCCCCATCGCGTGAATCAGTACCCCTGGATCATCAAAAGCAAGCAGCGTGCCAGCTTGATAGCCGTGTGCTAAGAAAGCTCCTGACATGGCCTTACCGACGATAAGAGCCACAACCGGGTGCCCTGCATTGCGAGCTTTGGCATAGGCGGCTACGGCTGAGGCCAACGACTGGTGAATTCCGAATGCCTCTTCCCGACGCCCGTAGGCCTGGCTCGGAACATCCACCACAGCCACAATGGGACGCTTTTGCGATTTGTCCGCATCCTCTTGAATCGTTCGCTCAATGATGTCTGCCAGCGACCATCCTTCCAGAAGTCCGACTTCTCCATGTCGTGCACGCGGATACGGATTTTCTTCATCCGGAATCACAGCGAGAAAGCGCACTCCCTCATAATCCGCACAAATCACGGAGTTCGACGACGTCGGAACCCTTTGTGCTCCGTTCGTCAGCAGAGAAAACCAAAGCTCTCCCCGGCTTTTGAACTGTGTCATCTACGACTCCTTTCCAAAAAGATTGAGAATTTCCGTTTTGTTTGCCTGTTTGGTCGAATCAAAGCTTTTGAGCTTTGCCAAATATTCTTCACAGCAGTCGCTTCTGAATTGGCTCGGTACGCCGCGTTGTCCGCAGTGCACAACCGCGTTGCGGATCGTCTCGGAATCATCAGCCACCAAGTAATCGACAAAATGCGCCTGACTGCGAGTCTCACCACCCGTCATTTCCCAAATGAAGGGCTTATTTCTGGAGTCATATTCGGCGATACCGGCTTCCTGTTCGATGACTTGAGGGCCGTTGAGTCCCAACCGCGCCTCTTTGGTCACAATGAGATAACTGCAAAGACCGGCCGCAATGGACATACCGCCGAAACAACCGACGGTACCCGCAATCACACCGATGACCGGTATAACTAGTCCATAACCATAGCTGACACGGTAATTACCA
>OGWQ01000981.1_pt1 | contig 18674 bp, 21 predicted proteins | sample 1576091 | NCBI WGS metagenome assembly OGWQ01 (sample SAMEA3541584, study PRJEB24748) | human gut metagenome | biome: human gut; feature: human-associated habitat; material: faeces | place: China | collected 2012
GAGGTGGTTTCCGTTACAAATTCTGATGCATCTGCATGGGTTGTATACGGCTTAGGAAATAATGGATATGAAATCAAGCTGTCTTCCGCAGCAGATAATTCTGCCCCAGTACTTGGCACTGTAACAGCTGACAATCAGAATTAATTCAGAATAGAATATATCCTCTCTCCGGTTGTGGCGGTAAAACAATTAAAGAAACAGTTGACGGAATTACGACATATGAGTGGACCATAACTGATACTGGCATTGGTATGAGCAGGGAATACCAGGAGCATATATTTGAGCCGTTTTCGCAGGAAAGAGAGGATGCAAGAAGTACACAGCAGGGAATTGGACTGGGAATGGCGATTGTAAAAGGTCTGATTGAAAAGATGGGTGGAACTATTGAAGTTAAAAGCGAAGAAGGCATTGGCTCAACCTTTATCATCAGGATTCCGTTTAAACTTGCTCCCGCACCAGATACAGTAAAGAAAACAGCGGCACAGATGGATATCAGCGGATTAAACTTATTGCTGGTGGAGGATAATGAACTGAATGCAGAAATTGCGGAAACGTTGTTGTCTGATGAAGGTGCAAATCTGACAGTTGCAGAAGATGGACTGCAGGCGGTCAGAATGTTCCAGGAGAAACCGGAAGGTTATTTTGACGCAATTCTGATGGATATCATGATGCCTGTAATGGATGGGATTACTGCGACAAAAACAATCCGGTCACTGAAACATCCAGATGCTGAGACGATCCCGATTATTGCTATGACAGCAAATGCATTCAGAGAAGATAAAGAGAAGTGTCTGGCAGCAGGAATGAATGCTCACTTGGCAAAGCCTATAAAAATTGAAAACATAAAGAGAATTTTGTGTGAATATTGTGTGTAGTGGTTGCAACTTCTCAAATCCGTATACCTATTTTTCAAGTTCTGTAGGATATTATAACGTAAATGTAAAACTGGCAGGTATTTCTGCTGAATAAGACAGCAAATCCTAAAATGAATTCTTAAAAGAATTATATTGTTATATGATTGCGTAAGTGATATACTTAAACATAAGGAAAACCGTGTGAAATTACAGTTTGCTTTTTGCACGGTTTCTTTTATACATGATAGTTAGTTGAAACTAACAATGGAACGATGTGAAAGTACTTTTGACTATACAGAAAGGAATACATAATGCTAATGAATGTTTTTGAAGGTATACTGATTCCATTTGTTGGAACAACGCTAGGTGCAGCATGCGTGTTTTTTATGAGAAAAACACTTAGCAAGTTACTGCAACGTGCACTTGCAGGGTTTGCAGCAGGTATAATGGTTGCTGCTTCAATCTGGAGTCTTCTGATTCCGGCAATTAAACAATCTGAGAATATGGGAACTTTATCGTTTGTTCCGGCAGTTGTTGGGTTCTGGATTGGTATATTGTTTTTACTCGCACTTGATCATTTGATTCCACATCTTCATGTTGGAAGTGATCAGGCAGAGGGACCGAAAAGCAAACTTGGCCGTACTACGATGATGGTGTTGGCAGTTACATTACATAATATCCCTGAAGGTATGGCAGTTGGTGTAATGTATGCAGGATTTCTTGCTGAAAATGCACAGATTACAGCAACAAGTGCACTTGCTTTATCACTTGGAATTGCTATCCAGAATTTTCCAGAAGGAGCGATCATATCCATGCCGCTTAGGGCAGAGGGTGAAAGTAAGAGAAAGGCATTTCTGGGAGGTGTACTTTCAGGAGTCGTTGAACCGATTGGAGCAGTAATGACGATTCTTGTCGCACAGCTGGTAATCCCGGTATTACCATATTTACTCAGCTTTGCAGCAGGAGCTATGTTATATGTCGTGGTTGAAGAACTAATTCCGGAAATGTCTCAGGGACAGCACTCGAATATCGGTACGCTTTTCTTTGCACTTGGATTTAGTTTGATGATGATCTTGGATGTGGCACTGGGGTAAGAGGAGAGGAATGATTCTTATGAGAATATTGATTTGTGGTGCTGGTGTGATTGGAGAAAAAAGCATGAAAAATGAAGAATATAAAAAATTGTCAATTAAAGAGTTTACAAAAGCAGCAGGAAGATATGAAAGTAACCATGCTGGCATTTACGAAATGTGCAAGAAGGATTATCCGGATATTCTGGAAGAATTAGAGAAGGAGCCATTTAGAGATTTATTAGATGCAGGCTGCGGGCCTGCTCCGATGATTTCTTTATTAGCAGAAAAACATCCAGACCGGCATTATACAGGACTGGATCTGACTCCGGCAATGATTGAACAGGCAAAAAAGAAAAATATTCCAAATACAACATTTGTTGTGGGAGACTGTGAGAACTTTCCTTTTGAAAAGGATTCATTTGATGCAATTATTTGTTCTATGAGCTTCCATCATTATCCAGATCCACAGGCATTTTTTGACAGTGTGAAAAGATGTCTTCGCCCAAATGGAAGATTGATACTGAGAGATGTGACGAGTGACAATAAAGTATTGGTATGGCTAATGAATACATTGGAAATGCCGTTGGCAAATATATGCGGACATGGAGATGTCCAAGTGCCAACAAGAGATGTGGTCATAAAATGTTGTAAAAAAGCAGGATTAAAAGTAGAAAAATTTGAAATTCGTAAAGGTATGCGAATGCATTGTGTTGTGAGAAAACCTATGGGAAAGGCGATAGGAAATGAAAGATAAGTATCTTAGGGAAACACGAATGGTTGATTTTTCTAATCCAGCAATTCAAAAACTTATTCAAAATATGAAATGGAAGGAAATGGGTGAATTTGAAAGGATTAAGGCAATCTACAACTATGTAAGAGATGATGTTTTATTTGGATATAATATTGATGACGGAATTTCAGCTTCAAAAGTACTTGCAGATGGTTATGGACAATGTAATACAAAAGGAACTTTATTTATGGCACTTTTACGTGCCTGCAATATTCCATGCAGAGTACATGGTTTTACGATTGATAAAAGATTGCAGAAAGGGGCTATGACCGGGTTTGTTTACCGTAATGCTCCAAAAAGTATTTTCCATAGCTGGGTAGAAATTAATTTCGAAAATCAGTGGTACGAACTGGAAGCTTTCATTTTGGATAAAACCTACATAAAGAAGTTACAGGAACGAAATCCGGAATGTAAAGGTGCATTTTGCGGTTATGGAGTAGCAGTCAAGGATTTCAGAAATCTCATTATTGAGTTTGATAGGAACAATACTTATATTCAGAGCGAGGGAATCAATCAGGATTTTGGTGTTTATGATTGTCCAGATGAACTGTTGAAGGAACATCATCAAGAAATTTCAGCCTTTAAAGCATTTGCTTATAAACATATTGGAAGACACCTCATGAATCGTAATGTCAGGAAGATTAGAGAACGATAGTTTAAAGCTTTTAGAATTAAAATTAAATTTGGAGGGTAATATGGCAGACAAAATACAAAATGCTTATGAAACATCAAAAAATATATATGACGATGTTCTTACGCAAAGAAATATTTTCAGCAAACTGTATATTAAGTTATTTTGGAGTGGCACTGATGATAATGATATAGCACGAAAAGTTTTATCATATGTTCCTGATGACTTTTCAGGAAATCTTCTTGATGTTCCGGTTGGAACTGCTGTATTTACGGAAAACAAATGGAGTTCTCTGAAAACTGGATTATAAGAAATTCGTTGTGAAATGGCTGTCTTCTACCTGGATCACCATGAAAATGACATTCGCCCTGTTTCCATCGACACTGCTTGGAACTTTGCCTGTGGGACTGTATCTGACGATGCATGGTCAGTTGACCATATTGGATGTAAATTGACTTTGTTCGTATTTGGAATTATAATTTAAAGATAGAAATATGATTGATCGTGAACTCACTATAATATGGAGATGAAAGCATGGAATATCTTTCAATCAGTCAAACAGCTGAAAAATGGGGACTGTCGAAACGACGAGTGCAGGTACTTTGCTCTGAAAATAGGATTCCTGGGGTAATGCGTGTCGGCAGTTATTGGGCAATTCCGGCAGATGAGATGATGGGAAGTTGATAGGATATTATGAGAAACATGAATATCGAAATGCAGAGACTATGAAATAATACGATTTATGGTGATGATATGACGAAGGATGAATGGTACAAGCAGTTATTTGAGCGACTGGACAATTCCAAGTTCCGAAGCAGTTTCCATCTAAAGCAGAAAGATATTGATTACATAAACGAAAAAGGTTGCGGTCGTCCAGTGGACGACCCTGCGTAGCAGGAGCAACGACCGAGCCGGGAGGCGAGATATGGAGAGAATCAGACAACATGCAGAGGATTTTATCTCAAAAAGAGAAGCTCCGGCATATATAGCAAATGATGGCAAGCAGACACCAATGTGTGGTCACCCGGTATTTATTGCCCAGCATGCAACTGCACATGTTGCAGAGAGTGCATCCGGAAGTGGCATAAAATGCAACCGGGAAAAGAACTAAGCCAAGTGCAGCAGGAATATCTTGTAGATGTAATTATGACATGGATTCAAAAAGAAATGGAGAGGCATTAGTGCAGATATTTGTAGATGCAGATGCATGTCCGGTAGTAGGTATTATCGAGACAATAGCAGAGAAATATAATATTCCAACTACATTGCTGTGTGATACGAATCATATTTTGTATTCTAATTATAGCAAAGTGATTGTAGTAGGGGCAGGAGCAGATGCAGTAGATTATAAACTGATTAGTATCTGCCATAAAGGAGATATTGTCGTATCACAGGATTATGGTGTAGCTGCAATGGCACTGGGAAAAGGTGCATATGCCATTCATCAATCGGGTAAATGGTACACGAATAACAATATTGATCAGATGCTCATGGAACGTCATTTGAATAAAAAAGCCAGAAGAAGTTCCCATAAGAATCATATCAAGGGACCGAAAAAACGAACAGAAGAAGATGATGTAAGGTTTGCACAGTCTTTTGAAAAAATGCTCATGATGGTACAGGAGAAATTTCAAAAGAATACTAAAACAATGGAGACTGGGGAGATGCAGTTATGAGAACATTAGGAAATATTCTCTGGTTTATATTTGGAGGAGTGTTAGGTGGACTGGCATGGATTTTTGCGGGATGCATATGGTGTATTACGATTATTGGAATCCCAGTGGGACTGCAATGTTTCAAATTTGCATCTCTAGCATTCTGGCCTTTTGGAAAAGAAATTGTATATGAAAATGGAATGTTCTCATTTTTGGTGAATTTAATTTGGATCCTGTTCTTTGGCTGGGAAATGGCATTGGGGAATCTGATAATTGGTTTTCTTTGGTGCATTACGATTGTTGGAATTCCATTTGGGAAGCAGTTTTTTAAAATGGCAAGACTTTCTTTCATGCCATTTGGTGCAAGTGTGATAGGGTAGAGCAATAAAACAGATTAGATGGAAAAGCAAGAGGCACCGTTAAGTAGGTACCTCTTCTTTTGTGCACCTTGCGGCACATGTTTCTAATGGGTGAAAGTCCCTAATCCGCCCTAGTAGACAGCTTAACAAACAACTGAAAATTGGAGATATATTGATCACAATGGTGGATAACCGAACGAACTATGTAAGAGATATATCTGATTTGATTCTTGATACATATGGAAACCAGATTAAGATTTTTCCACAAAGTATTCCATTTTCAGTACGAGCAGCTGAGATCAGTGCAGAAGAAATCAGCATATTTGAGCATTTACATTCATCTTCTTTTTGGGTAATTAAGTTGAGACTAAAGGATGGACTGAATCTAAAAAGTACAGTAAAATCTACATTAGAAATGTTATCGGAAAATATTCGTGGAGGGGAACTAAAGGATGAAGAATGAAATTGTATTATTTACAGATGGTGATGTTAATATAGAAGTTCAAATCAATCCTGAGCAGGAGACAGTTTGGCTGACGCAAAAACAAATGGAAGTGTTGTTTGATGTTAAGCACGCTACAGTAAGCGAACATATTTCAAATATTCTTGCTTCAGGAGAACTGGATGAGACTTCTGTCGGTTTTTCCGACAGAAGTACAGGGGGACGAAAACCCAAAATTTATAATTTGGATATGATTTTGTCTGTCGGATATCGAGTTAATTCTAAAAGAGGTATAGCTTTCAGAAAATGGGCAAATAATGTTCTTAAACAGTTTATTTTGAAAGGCTATGCAATCAATGAAAAGCGTCTTCAGGCGCTTAAGAAAACAGTTGATATTCAGTCAAGGATGCTTGCAGATGCACTTGATATAGAGGAGAAAGATGTGCTCAGAGCTGTGAATGAATACACAGATGCATTGATTCTTCTGGATCAATATGACCACCAGACATTAAGTAAGCCAAAGGGAAGTACTCCAGTATACCGCATTACTTATGAAGAGTGTGTTCAGATGGTTGGTCAGATGAAGGATTCTTTTGAAACAGATGTATTTGGTGTAGAAAAAGAGGCTGGTAAGGTACAAGGAATTATTGCCGCAGTTTACCAGAGTGTATTCGGACAGGATGCGTATCCATCCTTGGAAGAGAAAGCGGCGAATCTATTGTATTTTATGATAAAAGATCATCCATATGCAGATGGTTGTAAAAGAATTGCCGCATCACTGTTCTTGGAATTTTTAGACAAGAACAATGCGTTATTCTTGGATGGAGAGAAGAGACTCAGTGATGGAACGTTAGTAGCAATTACATTGATGATTGCAGAATCAAAACCAGAAGAAAAAGATGTGATGGTAAAACTGATAATGAATCTATTGAAATTATAGTGGCATTGCATCGCTTTTATATTACAACAGTATATAATGAGATGAACCAACCTTGTGCCTACTGGGCACGAAGTTGGTTCAGTCACTATGGTGTCAGGAGAAATCCTGGCATCTTTTTATGTATTTTTACACTTCAAAAAATAATTTAAAAAAATTTCTAAAATCATGTCCTATAAGGTGAATGACCGTCAGTATGATTAATATAATTTCGTGATCCACGGTTAGGCTTTTTGATATTTTTCCTTACAATGTTTGGGAATATGGTATTTCATAAAAGGCATATGTCAAAAATGTTATTGACATATGCCTTTTATAGGACTATTATATAAGAAAAGCGAGAAAGGAGCAGTTTATGCCGAGACCAGTAAAATGCAGAAAAGTCTGTCATTTCCCCAATGTTTTAGAATTCCTTCCGACAGATAATACTGAGAAAAACACACCTATTGTTCTGACGGTAGATGAGTATGAGACAATTCGTCTTTTGGACAAGGAAGGTTATAGTCAGGAGCAGTGTGCAGCATCTATGCAAGTCGCAAGAACAACAGTTCAACGGATTTACGAGATTGCCAGGAAGAAAATAGCAGATGCACTCATTGATGGACATCCACTTAGAATCGAGGGTGGGGATTTCAGAATTTGTGACGGTCAGAGCGGCAACTGCAGCTTTGGAGGATGTTACAAACAGGAAATTTACAAAAAATATGCAGCAGAAAAAGGAGAAGGTATCATGAGAATAGCAGTAACATATGAAAATGGACAGATTTTCCAGCACTTTGGACACACAGAGACATTTAAGATTTACGATGTAGAGGAAGGAAAAGTAGTACATTCAGAAGTAGTAGATACGAATGGAAGCGGACATGGCGCATTGGCAGGAGTTCTTAATGCATTGAATGCAGACGTTTTGATCTGTGGCGGAATCGGAGGCGGCGCACAGACAGCGTTAGCGGCAGCAGGCATCAAGCTTTTCGGAGGAGTTTCCGGAGATGCGGATAAAGCAGTAGAAGCTTTTATCAATGAAACACTTGATTATAATCCGGATGTGAAATGTTCTCATCACGAGCACAATCACGGGGAAGGACATACATGTGGTGAGCATGGATGTGGAAGCCATAGCTGTCATTAAGAAGAATAGAAAAAAATAATAATACGAAGGATGTGCCAAGGTAATGGAGAAGTTACCGTAGTGCATCCTTTTTGTGTTAGTTTCCAGAAAGATATTTGTATAAGTAATCCGGCTTCTAAGATATCTTCTGTAATGCGAGTTTTTCTGAATTATAAAAGATATAATTTGGAAGGGAGATTATGATATACTGTAAACAAGATATAGTGCAAAACGTAACAGAAAGGAGTATGCACAGTGTCAGAGAAAAAGAAGTTTACAGTATACGTCGGAAGTGTGGCACTATGCGTAGGTGTGGCAGTTCTGCTGCATTATGTGTCATTTACCAATCCTTATCTGCAATCTGTTTGTCATCTTTTAAGACCTTTTATTTATATAGGACTTTATCTGGTATGGGCGGTTTCTTTTCAAAAAAGGATTATCCAAAAGGAAGCCAGGCGTTGTTTAATAATGATTGCAGCGATGATAGTTTTTTGGATGCTCATTCGTATGTGTAAATTTGAAATACCGTATGAGATGCCGACAGCATTGCGCTATGCCTGGTATCTTTATTATATTCCTATGGTGTTGCTGCCCACGGTCAGTCTTTATCTGGCATTTTATATACGGCAGCCGGAGAATTATAAATTACCGGAAAGACGATGTCTGCTGTTTTGTCCGGCATTGTTTCTGATAGGGATTGTATTAACGAATGATCTGCACCAGTTAGTTTTTACTTTCCCGGAGGGGAGACTGGGGAAAGCAGCTTCCTATGAAGTAGGCGTCTATGGATATGGAGCAATGTATTATGCTATAGTCGCCTGGGATCTTGGCTGTCTGCTGGCAGCACTCTTGATTATTCTATTAAGATGCAGAAAAATTAAAAACAGAAAAATGCTTTGGATGCCTTTTGGTGCTTATGGACTGTCGGTTGTCTATGGCATTGCCTATTATCTGAATCTGCCCTTTTGGAAAATATTTTCAAGCGATATGACGGCTGCATTATGCCTTTTGTTTGCGTTGATCATTGAAAGCTGCATCCAGTGCGGATTGATCCCTTCCAATACAGGATACGCACAATTATTTGCAGCATCTACAATTTCAGCACAGATTACAGATCAGAGTGGAAAATACATTTATCAATCGCAGGATTCGGAATATATTGCGCCGGAAATCGTAAGACAGGTAGTTCAAAGCCAGATCATGTTGGAAAATGGGATCAGACTGTCGGGAAAACCAATTTTGGGAGGTTATGTCTTGTGGAAGGAAAACCTGTCGGAATTACAGGAAATCGTAAGAGAGCTTGAAGACAGGAAGGAAGAATTAAAAGATGCGAATCTGATTGAGGAAGAAAATCTGAGGACAAAAAGAGAAGTAGAAAAACTTTCTGTGAAGAATCAGCTTTATGATAAAATACAGAAACAGACGGCAAGGCAGAGTGCACTTTTGACGGAATTCATTGAAGCATATTCTATGGAAGAAGATGAGAACGAAAGGAAAAAAATATTAGGGAAGATAGTTGTGATCGGAGCCTATATAAAAAGGCGTAGTAATCTTATTTTTATTGCGGAGCAGACCGTAAAATTTCCGATCAGAGAGTTGGAGTTATGTTTCAGGGAAACGATAAAGAATCTGGAATGGAACCATGTTGAGGCAGGTTTTTCCACCGCTTTAGATGAAATACGAAGTGAAGATGCTATGCAGATTTATGATTTTTTTGAAGCAGTCATTGAAGAATCTTTGGAAGATCTGTCGGCATTTACTGTAAATCTGAAACGCAGAGAGGAGCGGATCGTCATGTCTATGAGTGTGGAATGTAAAACAGATCTGCGGGAAATTGCCGGACGATATGGAGCTTGTGCAGAGCAGGATTTTGACGGAGCATGGCTGCTTTCTCTGATTCCGGGAGGAGGTGGCGGCAAATGATAAAAACATTTGAAAACTGTTTGCCGGAGTATCCGATCACGATCAATTGCTTTTTTATTTTTTTGACTTTGCTGTATATGATTCTGGTTATTTATGAAGGAACAGGAAAAAGACAAAGAAAGATGTTGCTGCTGGACAGTGCATTGCTTATAGTTATTTTCCTTATAACATCCGGCTTGTGTGCGCGGCAACGGATGTTTAAAATACCGTATGTGATTTTAATTGTTATGGGAATTTGTGGTTTTTTATATGTAGGAATGAAGATAGTTGGAATTCATAAGTACCGCAAGAATTGCCTGAGGGAAAATGCAGTTCAGGAGAGTCTGGACAATTTGCCGAGCGGAATTGTTTTTTTTGATGGGAACGGAATGCCTAAACTGATGAATCGGAAAATGTATCAAATTTGTCAGAATCTGGCGGGAAGAGATATACAGAATATTACAGAACTGAAGGAAGCACTGGAACATCCTCTGAAAGAGAATGTATTTTATGATGTTGATCTGAAAGTATACTGCTTTGCGGATGGAAGTGTGTGGAAATTTTCGGAGAAAGAGATTACTACGACAGCCGGAGATAGATTCTTTCAATTTCTTGCTTCTGAAGTGTCAGAATTATATCGGAACAAAGTGTTGTTGAAGGAAGAAAATCAGAAACTTCAGGAAATGTCTGTGGCTATGAAAGAACTTTCTAAGAATGTAATAACTCTGACCAGAGAAGAAGAAATGTTATCTATGAAAATGAGAGTGCATGATAATCTGGGATATAGTGTCCTGGCGGCACAGCGGATGTTGATGCGGGAATCGGAAGCAGACCGGGATATTTTCCGTTCACAATGGAAGCAGACATTAGATTTGCTGAATAAAGATAACGAGTCTGTGGAAGGCGAACAACTGCACAGGCAGGTGCAGGAAAGAGCGAAGACTTTGGGTGTGAAAATCATTTATACAGGAGAAAAAGTCTGGGAATCTCATATTTCCGAACTGATGGATACAATACTTTTGGAGGCGCTTTCCAATTGTGTCCGCCATGCCGGGGCAAGCGAACTGTATGTAAAATCCGGCAGTGAGGAACAAGAGTGGATTATAGTAATCACAGATAATGGACAAAAAACGGAGAAGAATGTCAAAGAAGGAGGAGGATTATCCGGTATACGAAAAAGGGTGGAGCAATGTGGAGGTACATTGAGAATCAGTGCGAAGTCAAAATTTTCGATAATCGTTAAGATACCAAAGGAGGTGCGGAGATGATACGGGTATTAATCGTGGAAGACCAGCGTATGGCTCGGGAAGATATGGAAAATTATATCCAGTCCAGTGGGAGATATTGTCTGGCGGCATCTATCACAAACGCAGCTATGGCAGAAACCGTATGCAGGCAGAGCAAATGTGAACTTGTCTTGATGGATGTCTGTACGGAGAATGATGAGAGTGGTCTTGTGGCAGCAGAGAAGATTAAAAGGACAATGCCTCAGATAAAAATAATTATCGTGACTTCTTTAGTAGAGTGCAGTTTTATTGACAGGGCGCGCAAAGCGGGAGTAGAAAGCTTCTGGTATAAAGATGCCGGTAAAGAGGAACTGTTGGAGGTTATGGATCGCACGATGAAAGGGGAGAGCGTGTATCCGGATGCTCCACCGGTTGTGATGATCGGAACAGCGAAAAGCTGTGATTTTACACCTGGGGAATTAGCAGTTCTGCGATTAGTGGTGGAAGGAGAATCCTATAAAAAAATTGCAGAAAGTTTGTGTATATCACCGGAGACTGTAAAATGGCATATCAAGAATATGCTGCAGAAAACGAATTTTGATTCCAAAACGAAATTGGCGGTAGCTGTTACAAAGAAAAATCTGATTATAAACGGATTTTAAAAACAGCATTTTACTACCCACATGGGGAGTGTTTAAATCGCTGAAAACCGTTATCATATACTGTGTAAAAGTGTCTTAATCCTAAGATCATATTTTTGGTTGAGATGTCAGATGCTTTATAAGATACTGTCTGGAAGGGAGAAAAATAATATGAGATATATTATGAGAAAAATCTGTCTGTTCCCGGTAATGATTGCGGTCATAGTTTTTACAGGGTGTGGGCAGAAGAAAAACGAAGATCCGGTAACCGTTACATTATGGCATGTATATGGCGGACAGACAGAATCGCCATTAAACGATCTGATTGATGAATTTAATGAAACGATTGGAAAAGAGAAAAATATCCGGGTACAGGTTGGCAGTGTTACAAATACGAATACGATACATGAAAATGTGCTGGCATCCGCATTTGGAGATCCGGGGGCTTCCAAACTGCCGGATATGTTTGTTTCCTATCCCAAAACAGTTCTGGCGATGCCGGATGATACGGAGCTTGTAGATTATTATGATTATTTTACAGAAGAAGAACTGAACGAATTTATTCCAGCCTTTTTGGAAGAGGGTGTCATTCATGAAAGACTTTCCATTTTGCCGGTAGCAAAATCAATGGAAGTTATGTTTATCAATAAAACCGCATTTGATCGTTTTGCAAAAGAAACAGGAGCGAAGATAGAAGATTTAAAAACATGGGAAGGACTCTTCGCAATGGCAGAACAATATGCTGCATGGACAGACAACCAGACGCCGGACGTTCCTGGTGATGGAAAGAATTTTTTCGTTCATGATTATCATTTTAACTATTTTCAGGTAGGTGTAGAATCCCTGGGTGAAAATTTCTTTAAAGGAGAAAATCTGGCTTTCGGACCGGAATTTCAAACAGTGTGGGAACCTTATGCAAAAGCGGCACTGTCCGGAGGAGTATGGCTTCGCGGCGGTTATGCGACGGAACCTTTGCGAACGGGAGATTCGATTGTATCGGTGGCTTCGTCAGCCAGCGTGTTGTATTATTCAGACGAAGTTACGTATGCGGATAATACATCGGAAAAAGTAGAGATTGTTTCCATGCCATGTCCCGTATTTGCCAGGGGAGAAACGATGGTCATGCAGCGGGGTGCCGGTATTTGTACGGTAAAATCTACACCGGAAAAAGAAAAAGCCTGTATTACGTTTCTTAAATGGCTGACAGAAGCCCAAAAGAATGTGGAATTTGTGACCAGTCTTGGATATATGCCGGTAAAGCAGGAAGCTTTCGATGTTTACCTTCCGGAGGCGATCGAGAAGTTAAGTGATCCGATGTATGTATCCCTGTATCAGGCTTTTTTAAAGACGCAGGAGAACTATACATTTTATACTGCTCCGAAATTGGATTCCTATCTGGATCTGGAAACAAAGTTTGAAGAACTTATCAGGCAAACCCTGTCAGTAAAGCGGTTGGAGTGGCAGGAACATCCGGAAGATATGGATAAACTTGTTTCAGAGACATTAGAGGATTTCAAAGCAGCATACACACAATAATGTCTGCCGGATCGGCAAAAGAGGTGGCTGACATATGGGAGAAAAGAGAATAAATTTCCGGAAGATTATAAAAGGAATAAAGAGACAAGGCATCCGTATGCAGCAAAGACTGATTGTTTATTGGTGCGTGGTGATTTTAACACTTTTTTTAGCGACAGTTCTGTTACTGAGTATTATTGGAGTTCTTCCGGGAATGGATTTTAAAGTACGGGAAATGTTGTCTGCCCAGCAGAAGAATACGTTGTCAGCGATGACAGAGCAGACCGATATTATGATGGCGAGAAGTATTTCTTTATCGGAAGATATTACAAAAGAATTGAATCAATGCCTGACAGCCAATGGAAAGACATTTTCAGATTTGAATGATAATCCTCAGCTGATCATGGATTTGGAGTCTGCGCTGTATCCCTCCTTGAAATCTGCATTGGATGTGAAGTATTGCAGTGGAGTTTTTGTTGTATTGGATGCAACGGTAAATACGAAGATGGAATATGCAGATACATCGCGCATGGGAATCTACCTGCGACTGTCTGATTTAAAGGCAGTAAATACAAGCAAACAGCACGTAGTTTTTTTCAGGGGAAATGCTGATATTGCAAGAGCAGAGCAGGTACAGCTCCATAACCGTTGGAATTTAGAATTTGATACGTCCGCATTGCCGGGGTATGAACAGATTATGCAGTTTGATGGGAACCGGCTGGTAGAGAGCTGCCTGTGGACAGACCGGCTGGAGCTGAGTGACACATGGGAGGATGTGCAGCTTTTATATGTCCCGGTTTTAGATAGTACCGGAAAAGTACGCGGTTTGTGCGGTATGGAGATGAGTAATCTGTATTTCAGGCTGTCTTATCCTATGGTGGAAGGTTCCTGTGGGAATATAGTGACAGTACTGGCTCCTATGGACAAAAAAGGAAACATCTATCTGGATAAGGCGATGTTCGGAGATACAAAGGAAACGTATCTTTCACCATCAGGAACGATGACAGTGAAGAAAGGAAAGTATTATAATACATATTCTACCGCATTCGGGAATTATATAGGCAGGCATGAACTGCTTGAATTGAAGAGTTGTAATGGGATGCCGCTTGCGGTACTGACATTGATATCAGAAGCGAATTATGAAAAATTAACAGCGGACAATCGAAGGGACTGGATCATCGGTACGTTGTTATTCCTGATTTTATTATTGATTGTTTCTGTCAGTATGTCCCGTCGTTTTGTGAAGCCGATTCTTCGGAGTTTAAAAGCACTGCAGGAGGATACGCTGACGGATGAAAATTTATCAGGAATTTCAGAAGTGGATGCACTGGTTGATTTTATGCAGAAAAAAAGAAATACGGAGAAACTGGAAAATGGAGGCATTCCTCCGAATATAGAAGAAATGCTCAAGGCGTTTGCTTTGCGCGTGGAAACTCTGACTCCGTCAGAGAGGATGGTTCTTCAGTATTATGTTGATGGATATACGATACAGGAGATTGCTTCATTGCTTTATATCAGTATTGGAACAGCAAGAAAGCATAATACAAATATGAATCGAAAACTGGGAATAACTGTCAGAGAGGAATTAATGCTGTATATTGAGTTGTTTCGAAAATGCGATCAGTTAGATAAGCTGACATATAATAGAACTGAGTAAAAGAAAAAGAGTCTGTACAGGCTCTTTTTTAGTTTGACCGACAGATATCGTTTGCATTTTTACAAAAAAGAAATTGCGTATATATAGTAGATAGATAAAAAAGAAACACTATATATAGTATACTAATCGTTCGTATTTTGGAAAATAAGCAAAATATACGAATGGCGACCATAGTATTTGCTTTCCCTATCTGCTACGCTTTCATTACGAAATGGTGGCCGCCCGATAAAAGAAAAAAATAAAGGAAATGGATAAGGAGGGAGAACTAAAGAGTGGGATGGTGATAGAGCAAGGAGGTTAACAAGGAGGTTGAAATGTGGAATATATTACGAAAAAGGATTTAATAGATTGTTCTACACCGGATGAGTTTTGCTTTTCACTATGCTGTATGGAATGTAAAACAGTATGGAAAAGCACACCAATTCGTTTTTCCAAAGCGGGGAAAAAACCGGAAAATGAAAATCGGAAGATTATTTATGATACGCTTTATGACCGGGAAAAGAATTTAGCATTTCAAAAAGCATTGAATCAGGCGAAAGAAATCTTTAATATTTGTCCGATATGTAAGCGTCTTGTATGTGACCATTGCTTTTTGATCTGTGATGATCTGGATATGTGTGTGCAATGTGCCGCAAAACTTAATGAAAAAGGTACTGTTGTAGGATAAAAACGAAAAAGAAAGGAGAACTTTACTATGAAAAAATATGAGATTTTAGGAGGAAATTTACCAGTTGTCGTATGTGAATTAGCAGCAGGAGAATCTATGATCACAGAAAGCGGAAGTATGAGCTGGATGAGCCCGAACATGAAAATGGAGACGGTTTCCGGTGGCGGAATGAAGAAAATGTTTGGCAGAATGATGTCTGGTGATTCTGCGTTTCAAAACAGATATACCGCAGAAGGTACAGACGGAATGATTGCATTTGCATCAAGTTTTCCGGGAGCAATCAAAGCGCTGGAGATTAGCAGCGGTCACTCCATGATCGTGCAGAAAAGTGCATTCCTTGCTTCAGAAGAAGGCGTGGAACTGTCCATGCATTTCCAGAAAAAATTAGGAAAAGGCATATTTGGCGGAGAAGGTTTCATTATGCAGAGATTGAGCGGAAATGGAACTGCATTTGTAGAAATTGACGGACATGCAGAGGAATATGATCTGAGTGCCGGACAGGAAATGGTGATCAGTACCGGGTACTTAGCGGCAATGGAAGAAACCTGTACGATGGATATTGTAACCGTAAAAGGAGTAAAAAATATGCTGATTGGAGGAGAGGGCATTTTTAATACCGTTGTGAAAGGACCGGGAAAGGTGATCTTACAGACAATGCCAATCAGCAAGGTGGCAGAATTGCTGACTCCGTTTTTTGCAGATAAAAAGTAGTTGAAAGGGAAGAGGCTTATGAGAAAAAAGTTGAATTTGTTATTAGGATTAGTGTTTATCATCAGTATGGCAGCACTGACCGGGTGTGGAGGCTCCGGAAAAGCAGGAGAGAAGAATCCATATGAAGGAAAATGGGTAGCGGTCTCCGCTCAAATGATGGGAATATCCGTCAGTGTAGATGAAACTTTCGGTGGTGATTTTGAATTTGAAGTGAAAAATGGCGGAAAAGTATCCTTTTCAGTCGGAGACACTACCGGAAATGGAAAATGGTCTGTCGAAGATGATCAGTTTACCTTGAGCATCGAAGGAGAAAAAATGGTGGGAACCATCGGAAAAGATATCATTTCTTTTGACGACATGCTAGAGATGGGAGTAAAGGTGATTTTTGCAAAGGATGGAACCGATGCAATGGATCCTTCGCTCTATCTGACAGAGGAGGAAAGTGTAGTCATAGGTAAGTGGGCTTCTGAAAGCGTAGAAGAACTTTTAGGAGACGGACCGCAGACTTCTATGGAAGGCGTAGACAACATCAATGATGCACTGCGTCTTGATTTCAAAAATGACCGTAATGTAACAGTTATTTATAAAGGAGAAGAGATAGGGACATTCCCATGGTCAGTTGCACTGGGGTATTGTGCGATTGAATCAGATAACCCATCTCTCTCAGTGGCGATAAATGACGATGGCACGTTGAAAGTAGATTACAGTAATGACGAAGACTACTACACATTTCATTGTGTGAAAAGTGACGGTGAATAGCTGAAACGGATGTGGAAAGCGTGAAGGGAGGGAAGATACCATGAAAAAGAAATTGTGGTGTGTGCTGTGTATCATGGTATGCATGATGATGATAGCGGCATGTGGACAAAAAAAGGCTCCGGAGAAGAAAAAAACAGAGCAGGCAGAAACAAAATTTAAGGACAGGGAAAATCTTAAATTAAATTTATTTACAGTGTATTATCCGAAAGCATGGAACTATGATAAAGAAAATATGAAGAAAGATAAAGACTACGCTCGCGTTAGATTTTTTGATGGAGATACAGTAGATGAATCCGAGAATGTCATTTATATAGAAGCAACAAAGGAGGATTCCTATAAATATCGAAATAGTTTAGTTGACTTCGGCGTGGATTTAGAGACATATGCAAAAGGGAAAATGGACACTGTAACAATAGGAAATGCAGAATATACAGCAATGCCGGAAGGTAATTCCGTAGAGAAAACGTATATGTATCGCCATGAAAAGTCTGGTACATCCTATGATATCAGAGTAAAGGGACAGGAAATAGATGATTCTGACAAAGAACTGCTGGAAGGAATTGTGTTGAAATTAAAGGATGAAGGAAATAAAGATGCACCATGGCCATGGGAGGGAGAGCCTCTTGAACCTGTATTGGCAAAGCAGATGGTAGGTTCTTATACAATCGTTCCGGAATATATTCCGTTTAAAGAAGCACAGGGTGTCATGCAGATCATGGAACATCAGTTTGTAAAACAGGGCAACCAGGTATTCCATTTGCTGGAGAACAAACTGGATACTTATGAATATTCAGAAAGCGGACTCAAATTCGTTTCTTCGATGGAACTAGACGATGATTGTGAATATTTGTCCGGAGACAACAGTGGAATGTTATATCTTTCGCCGGGAATCGGAGATGTAATTGGCGTAAAAGATGGAAAAAAGGCAATGCAGACAACCGTAGATGGACATTTGAATATGCATCCATCCGGAGAATGGGGAATCAGTTTCTGGGTGAACAGTGATACTCAGAAGATTGCAAATCAAGGTGGTAACCTGACGGCTGAGCCGTGGATACTGACCGGATTAAATAATGATGAAGAACGCAAGGGACCATTTTCCATGTTAGATGACGTACAGATCACGAATAGTCATATCATGGTTGCCGGCTCCATGGCTGCGGAAGATGAAGGTACAAAAATTATTGTCTATGATTATGAAGGCAATCAGCTTTTGAAACTAGGCGGAGAAGACATCAGTTCTAAGGACAAGCTCGGTTCCATTACGGGCATGGCAGAAACAGAAAATGGGTTTGTGGCTGTAGATGGAAATATGCGGGAAATACAATTTTGGGCAAAAGATGGAACACACATAGGTGCAATTTCTACAGATGACATATTTGGTGTCGGTTATCCATGGCTGGAAGATATGCAGCTGTTAGATGACGGTTCTCTTTTAATCCTGCTGACACAGAAGCGAAATGATGAGTCGGCAAATGAATTGATGTTCTTCAGATTGACAGGATTCTAATCCAGACATATTACTCACGAAAATATCAAATCAATAAGTTTGAAGGGGCTGTCGCACTAAGTAATTAGTGCGCAGCCTCTTTTCTGTGCTTTTTTTCAAAATCATCTGACTTTATACATTCTGCCACATGTGATTAGTGGAAAAATGATTTTTCAAGAAAATCTATTTAAAAGAACGCAAGTTGAATGGAGAGCAGGTTGACAGCAAAAATATAAAGAAACATAAAAACGATGTGTT
>OGWQ01000992.1_pt1 | contig 18545 bp, 14 predicted proteins | sample 1576091 | NCBI WGS metagenome assembly OGWQ01 (sample SAMEA3541584, study PRJEB24748) | human gut metagenome | biome: human gut; feature: human-associated habitat; material: faeces | place: China | collected 2012
CCAATAAATATATAATTGTAAGGCTTTCAGCCTAACTGCAAAATTCCCATTTAACTGCAAAATTCCCATTTAACCGCTAAATTCTCATTTAACCGCTAAATTCCCATTTATCATTTCAAATTCCCATTTATCATTTCAAAACTGTTTTCTATTTAAACATTATATGTACCCGATTTCGTATCTCCTCCGTGACCTGTCCAGTTCTCGTGGAAGAACTGTCCACGCAACTCGTCTTTGCGCTCGAAAGTGTGCGCACCGAAATAATCGCGTTGTGCCTGCACAAGATTGGCGGGCAGATCGGCAGATGTGAGCGAATAGAAATAGTTCAGCGCAGAAGAGAAAGCAGGAACGGGAAGTTCTTCTTTCATGGCTTCCGCCACCAGGTTCTTCCATCCGGGAAGCAATGTTTTCATTTCTTCTTTAAAATAAGGAGCCAACAACAAGTGTTTAGGCTTGTCGGTGGCTTCGAAGGCGGCAGCAATGTCGTTCAGGAATATACTGCGGATGATGCATCCCCCACGCCACATACGGGCAATGGAAGCCAGGTCGAGATGCCAGTCGAAAGCGTCGGAAGCACGTTGCAACACGGCGAATCCCTGGGCATAAGAGACGAGTTTGGAAGCATAAAGAGCAGAAAATATATTCTTTACGAGTTCCACCTTATTATATATAGGTTGTGTATGTTGACACTGATATTGTCTGGAAGCCAGATGACGCAAGTCTTTTTGTGCAGAAAGACTTCGTTCGAATACCGCCGTGGCGATCAATCCCAATGGCATGCCGAGTTCCATAGCGTTGATGACCGACCATTTGCCGGTTCCTTTCTGTCCGGCCGCATCCAAGATTTTATCAATCAGATACCCTCCGGATTTGTCTTTATGCCGCAGGATGTTGGCGGTGATTTCGATCAGGTAGCTGCGTAGTTTGCCTTCGTTCCAACGGGCAAAGACATCAGCCATTTCCTCATTGGTCAGATCCAGCAACTTTTTCATCACCCAATAGGCTTCGGCGATCAACTGCATATCACCGTATTCGATACCGTTATGAATCATCTTCACAAAATGACCCGATCCGGCAGGGCCTACCCATTGGCAACAGGGAGTTCCGTCCGGTGCTTTTGCCGCAATGCTTTGAAGGATCGGTTTCACTTCCGGCCATGCTTTCTCCGAACCGCCGGGCATGATAGAAGCTCCATTCAAGGCTCCTTCTTCACCGCCTGACACTCCGCTACCGACGAAGAGAAATCCTTTCGACTCCGCCAGTTTGACGCGGCGGTTGGTATCTTCGTAATTGGAGTTACCGCCATCAATAAGAATGTCTCCCGGTGAAAGCAACGGGAACAGCTGATCCATCAGTTCGTCAACCGGACTTCCGGCACGAACCATCATCATTATCTTACGGGGAATAGCTATCGAATCTACAAATGCTTTTATATCCGTGAATCCTTCGATGTTTTTACCTTTTGCACGACCATTCATGAAGCGGTCTACCACTCCTTCCTCTACTCCGGGAACGGTACGGTTATAAACCGATACGTGCCATCCCTTACTCTCCATGTTTAAAGCAAGATTCTCGCCCATCACAGCCAAGCCGATAAGTCCGATATCTGTTTTATTCTGATTTGCCATAACTTGTATATTTTGAATATTCTTTATCTTAGTAACAGTTGAAAAGGACATTTGTTCGCAATATTTTAGATTAAAATATTATTTTTGTGGTCTACAAATAAAATCAAGGATGAAGAAGATCAAAATCGGCTTGTTGGCACGCATCGTAATTGCTATCATTTTGGGTATTGCCATCGGTACTTTTTTCCCGGCTCCGCTAGTACGAATATTCGTTACTTTCAACGGCATTTTCAGCGAGTTTCTCAATTTCTCTATCCCGCTGATTATCGTCGGACTGGTAACGGTGGCTATCGCCGACATCGGAAAAGGTGCAGGAAAAATGCTGCTCGTAACGGCTCTGATTGCTTATTTCGCCACCCTGTTTTCGGGATTTCTCTCCTACTTCACAGGAGTCACCGTATTTCCGTCACTCATCGAACCGGGAGCACCGCTTGAAGAAGTGAGCGAAGCACAAGGAATCCTCCCCTACTTCTCCGTCTCCATCCCACCACTGATGAACGTCATGACGGCCTTGGTATTAGCCTTCACCTTGGGCTTGGGACTAGCGTCACTGAACAGCGACGCATTGAAAAACGTGGCACGTGATTTTCAGGAAATTATCGTACGAATGATTAGCGCAGTCATTCTGCCTTTACTGCCGCTTTATATCTTTGGCATATTCCTCAACATGACACATTCGGGACAAGTATATTCCATCCTGATGGTGTTTATTAAAATTATCGGAGTCATCTTTGCTCTTCACATCTTCCTGTTAGTTTTTCAGTATTCCATCGCGGCACTATTTGTACACAAAAACCCGTTTAAATTACTTAATAAAATGCTGCCGGCTTACTTCACGGCATTGGGCACACAATCTTCGGCAGCCACCATCCCTGTAACGCTGGAACAGACCAAAAAGAACGGTGTATCTGCCGAAGTGGCCGGTTTCGTGATTCCGCTCTGCGCCACCATTCACCTGTCGGGCAGCACACTGAAAATCGTAGCCTGCGCACTGGCATTGATGATGATGCAGGGAATACCGTTCGACTTCCCCTTGTTTGCCGGATTCATCTTCATGCTGGGCATCACAATGATAGCCGCTCCGGGGGTTCCGGGCGGAGCTATCATGGCCTCTCTGGGAATTCTTCAATCCATGCTCGGCTTCGACGAATCGGCACAGGCTTTAATGATTGCGCTTTACATCGCAATGGACAGTTTCGGCACAGCCTGCAACGTGACGGGCGACGGAGCTATCGCTTTGATTATCGACAAAATAATGGGGAAAAACCGTGCTGAATGACTGTGCTGAAAAATAATTGGGTAGTAGCTTGGCTGGCTCACAAAAAATGCCGACATTTGCACCCACATTTTCAATTATATTAAATAATAGCGTATGAAAAAAGCCCTAATTTCAGGCATCACCGGGCAGGATGGTTCTTATCTTGCCGAATTTCTATTGCAAAAAGGTTACGAAGTACACGGTATACTCCGTCGTTCTTCTTCGTTCAATACAGGACGTATTGAACATTTGTATTTTGACGAGTGGGTGCGCGACATGAAACAGAAACGTACGATCAATCTGCATTATGGGGATATGACAGATTCTAGTTCGTTAATTCGTATTATTCAACAGGTGCAACCGGATGAAATCTACAATCTCGCTGCTCAAAGCCACGTGAAGGTTTCATTCGACGTTCCGGAATACACGGCCGAAGCGGATGCTATCGGTACGTTGCGTATGCTCGAAGCGGTACGCATCCTGGGACTGGAAAAGAAAACCCGCATCTATCAGGCTTCTACTTCCGAATTGTTCGGTAAGGTGCAGGAAGTTCCACAAAAAGAGACAACTCCATTCTATCCCCGTTCTCCGTATGGGGTAGCCAAACAATATGGTTTCTGGATTACTAAAAACTACCGCGAAAGCTATGGTATGTTTGCCGTAAACGGAATCTTGTTCAATCACGAGAGTGAACGCCGTGGCGAGACATTCGTCACCCGTAAAATTTCGCTTGCTGCCGCACGTATCGCACAGGGCGAACAGGACAAACTGTATCTGGGTAATCTGGATGCACGTCGCGACTGGGGATATGCCAAGGATTACATCGAATGTATGTGGCTGATCCTGCAACATGACGTTCCCGAAGATTTCGTAATTGCTACCGGAGAAATGCACACAGTACGCGAATTCGCAACGCTGGCATTCAAGGAAGCAGGCATCGAACTTCGTTGGGAAGGTGAAGGCGTGAATGAGAAAGGTATCGACGTAGCTACCGGAAAGTCTTTGGTAGAGGTTGATCCTAAATATTTCCGTCCGTCAGAGGTGGAACAACTGCTGGGTGACCCGACTAAAGCAAAAACATTGTTAGGATGGGATCCATGCAAAACATCATTCGAAGAACTGGTAAGTATCATGGTTCGCCACGATATGGAAAAAGTGAAGCGGATGATTGCTACCAAACATTAAATGAATTTCATTTCACCACAGAGGACGCAGAGGACACAGAGGATTTTATTTTTTCCTCTGTGCCCTCCGTGTCCTCTGTGGTGAAAATAATAAAAGATAGAATGGAAAAGAATGCAAAGATATATATAGCAGGACACCGCGGACTTGTGGGATCTGCTATCTGGAAGAATTTGCAGGATAAAGGATACACCAATCTGATAGGCCGCACGCACAAAGAGCTTGACCTGCTGGATGGAATGGCTGTCCGTAAATTCTTCGATGAAGAACAACCGGAATATGTATTCCTTGCCGCTGCCTTTGTGGGTGGTATCATGGCGAACAGCATCTACCGTGCCGACTTTATATACAAGAATCTGCAGATTCAACAGAACATTATCGGAGAGAGTTTCCGTCACAACGTGAAAAAGTTGCTCTTCCTCGGTAGTACGTGTATTTATCCACGCGATGCCGAACAGCCGATGAAGGAAGATGTATTGCTTACTTCACCGTTGGAATATACCAACGAGCCGTATGCAATCGCCAAAATTGCCGGACTGAAAATGTGCGAGAGCTTCAACCTGCAATATGGAACGAACTACATCGCCGTGATGCCGACAAACCTTTACGGGCCGAATGATAATTTCGATTTGGAACGCAGCCATGTATTGCCTGCCATGATTCGCAAGATTCATTTGGCACACTGTCTGAAAGAAGGAAACTGGGAAGCTGTACGCAAGGATATGAACCAGCGTCCGGTGGAAGGTGTCAACGGCGACAGCTCAAAAGAGGACATTCTGGCTATTCTGAAAAAATACGGAATCAGCGAAACAGAGGTCACTCTCTGGGGTACGGGTACTCCTCTTCGCGAATTCCTCTGGAGCGAAGAAATGGCGGATGCCAGTGTCTTCGTTATGGAGCACGTGGACTTTAAAGATACCTATAAAGAAGGTAGCAAAGATATCCGCAACTGCCATATCAACATCGGAACCGGTAAGGAAATCACCATCCGCCAACTGGCTGAACGGATCGTTGAAACAGTAGGTTATCAAGGTAAACTGACCTTCGACAGCAGCAAACCGGACGGCACAATGCGCAAGCTAACCGATCCTTCAAAACTGCATGCACTGGGCTGGCACCACAAAATTGAAATCGAGGAAGGCGTACAAAGAATGTACGAATGGTACTTGAAATAAGAAATGAAGTTACTGTAAATATGCTATTAGCTGAATGTTTTTTTGCTAATAGCATATTTTTTTTAGCTATAATGATAATTAAATTAGCTATAATGATAATCAGTTTTGCTATAATGATAATCCAATTAGCTATAAGCATAATCTGTTGAGCTATGAGCATAATCTTTTTTATACTACGAGTCAATCTATTTTATTATAAGTTAATCCCTTTTGTGATAAGCCTTCATCCAACTAAGCATCATTTATTCAACCATAAGCACCATTCATTCAATTATAAGCCTCATCCATTGTATTTATAACGTATCGCCACACAAATTCCCCCACTACTCTCTCCTCCATTTCCAAAAAATCTTCACTCTTAATTCTTCATTCTTAATATAATTGCTATATTTGCACAATTTAATACCAAATGTGCAAAAAACAATGGAACAAAGTTTTATAGCCTATATTGAGAATAGTATCAAGAATAATTGGGACCTGGATGCCCTGACCGATTATAAAGGTGCAACTTTACAGTATAAAGACGTAGCTCGTAAAATCGAGAAACTCCATATCATCTTTGAAGAAAGCGGAATCCGCAAAGGAGACAAGATTGCCGTTTGTGGAAGAAACAGCTCTCACTGGGGAGTTACTTTCCTTGCCACACTGACGTATGGAGCCGTTATTGTACCTATTCTCCATGAATTTAAAGCAGATAACGTGCATAATATCGTCAACCACTCCGAAGCTAAATTACTGCTTGTAGGAGATATGGTATGGGAAAACCTGAACGAGTCGGCAATGCCGCTACTGGAAGGTATCCTGATGATGAACGACTTCACCCTATTAGTGTCACGCAGCGAACGACTCACGTATGCACGCGAACATCTGAACGAAATGTTCGGCAAAAAATATCCGAAGAATTTCCGTAAAGAGCATGTCGCTTATCACAAAGACGAACCGGAAGAACTGGCAGTTATCAATTATACTTCGGGAACAACGAGTTATTCCAAAGGAGTAATGCTCCCCTACCGCAGTCTGTGGTCGAATACCAAATTTGCTTTTGAAGTGTTGGAACTGGAAGCCGGAGATAAAATCGTTTCCATGCTTCCTATGGCACACATGTACGGATTGGCTTTTGAATTCCTTTATGAGTTCTCCGTAGGTTGCCACATCTACTTCCTCACCCGTATGCCAAGCCCTAAGATTATCTTCCAGGCTTTTGAAGAAGTGAAACCCAGTCTGATTGTTGCCGTACCACTCATCATCGAAAAGATAATCAAGAAAAGCGTGCTTCCGAAGTTAGAAACTCCGGCGATGAAGATATTGCTGAAAGTGCCTATTATCAATGACAAGATAAAGGCAACAGTGCGCGAAGAGATGATTAAGGCATTCGGCGGAAACTTCAAGGCAGTCATCGTAGGAGGTGCAGCGTTCAATCAAGAAGTGGAACAGTTCTTGAAAATGATTGATTTCCCTTATACGGTTGGATATGGAATGACGGAATGTGGCCCGATTATCTGCTACGAAGATTGGAGAAAGTTCAAACCGGGTTCTTGCGGAAAGGCTGTGCCACGGATGGATGTACGGGTATTGTCATCTGATCCCGAAAATATCGTTGGTGAAATCGTATGTAAGGGCCCGAATGTGATGCTGGGCTATTACAAAAACGAAGAAGCCACTCAAGAAGTCATCGACAAGGACGGTTGGTTGCATACCGGCGACTTGGCTTTGATGGATGAAGAAGGTAATGTTACAATCAAAGGACGCAGCAAGAACCTGTTATTGAGCTCCAGCGGACAGAATATCTATCCGGAAGAAATTGAAGATAAGTTGAACAACCTGCCATACGTGGCTGAAAGCATTATCGTTCAGCAAAACGAGAAACTTGTCGGACTTGTTTATCCCGACTTTGACGATGCGTTCGCCCACGGCCTGAAGACTGAAGACATCGAACAAGTAATGGAAGAAAACCGCGTGACACTGAACACCATGTTACCGGCATACAGCCAAATATCCAAGATGAAAATCTATCCGGAAGAATTTGAAAAGACACCGAAGAAGAGCATCAAGCGTTATTTGTATCAGGAAGCAAAAGGCTGATAGATTGTCAGCTGCATAGAGAAAGATATAACTTAAACCGAAAAAGAGAAAGGAATGAAGATAAAGAAAACAATACTTACGGCAGCTATACTAATGGCTGCCGTTTCTTTACCGGCACAGAACAAGAGTGCAGGGATCAATATATCCATCTGGAAAGATATATGCACGCAACCGCATGACAGTACACAGACGACATACATAAACATCGGCCTCCTGTCTACCATGAACCGTCTGAACGGTGTGGGTATCAATGCGTTGGGAAGCGTGGTTCATGGTGACATGAACGGAGTACAAATCACCGGATTAGCCAACTTGGCAGGGGGTACTATGCGGGGCGTTCAGCTGGCTGGTATCAGTAATATCAGCGGCGATAACACCGTAGGGCTTTCTGCTGCCGGATTGGTAAATATCACCGGCGACAAAGCACAGGGAGTAGTCATATCCGGGCTAACGAGCATCGGCGGAGACAACAACTCGGGGTTAATGATTAGTGGTTTCATGAATGTGACGGGCAATATGGCTTCGGGCTTACACTTCTCCGGAGCAGCAAATATCACCGGACAGAGCTTCGGCGGTCTGATGGCTTCGGGACTTTTAAATGTAGTAGGCGAACACATGAACGGTTTGCAGATAGCAGGAATTGCCAATATAACCGCTTCAAAGCTGAATGGAGTGCAAGTAGCATTATGCAACTACGCAACGAAAGCGCGCGGACTTCAAATTGGTCTTGTCAATTACTACAAAGAAGATATGAAAGGTTTCCAACTTGGTTTGGTGAATGCAAATCCTGATACAAAAGTGCAAATGATGGTATACGGTGGAAACGCAACGCCTGCCAATATCGGAGTACGGTTCAAGAACCAGTTGTTTTATACCATATTGGGAGTGGGTTCCATGTATCAGGGATTGAATGATAAGTTTTCGGCGAGCGCATCCTATCGTGCCGGTCTGTCTTTCCCCCTTTACAAGGGGTTATCCATCAGCGGAGACCTCGGATATCAGCATATCGAGGCTTTTGACAACAAAGATGAGGTCATCCCGAAACGCCTGTACGCACTGCAGGCACGTGCAAATCTGGAATATCAATTTACCAAGAAGTTCGGCATCTTTGCAACAGGTGGATATGGGTTAACCAGATTCTATAATAAATCGAGCAATTACGATAAGGGAGCTATTATCGAAGCGGGTATTGTTCTTTTCTAAACTTATTCACCACAGAGGACGCAGAGGACACAGAGTTTTTTCTGCAAGTAAAACAGAGCGATAAATACGATTCTAAATACATGAGACTCTGTGTTACTCTATAGTGAATAAAAAATAGTAAAACTCTGCGTCCTCTGCGTCCTCTGTGGTGAATAAATTCAGAAACGTGCAACTTTGAGCATACTGATTACTAATTATACCTTTTCTTTTATCAGACCGGTACGATAAGCAACGAGCAATTTCTTCAAATCCTGTATTTGGGTCACCAGTTCTTTTCCTTTATCGGTATCTTTCACCATCATCCGTTGCGAATTGAATTCCAAGACAAAGTTGGTAGATTTGATATCAAGCCCCTCTTCGATAGCTTTCTGACGAGACTGGAACGGCTCGTGCTGCACAAGCTGCATACCATGAGAGTGATAAACAAGCGTATATCCCGCAATTCCCGTTTCCGGCTGATAAGCTTTTGAGAATCCGCCATCAATAACGAAAAGCTTGCCATTGGCTTTCATTGGCTGTTCTCCCTGAATCGTTTTCACAGGCACATGCCCGTTGATGATATGCGAGTGAGGGCCGGAAGCGCCAAACTCTGCCAAAATCTGATCGCAGACATCTTCCCGGTTACGCAATGTATAATAATAACCTTTCTTCTCTTTATGCAATTCTTTATCTTCTACGAAATAACGCTCAAAAGTTGCCATCTTATCCTTATCGAACAAGGGAGCTTCCGGACCACACCACATATACCAAATGTAATCCATAGCAAATTCCTTATCCTCCTCCCCTTCTTCATCGAAGTACGCAGTACGAATCAGTTGATCGGCTTTATCCAGCAATTTACGCCCCCAATATTCCTTACCACGTATTTTGACATGCTTAAAGCTGCCATCCTCATTCAGAGGGACAGAAGCGTGATAAAGAAGATTCGAATTTGAAACCAGATACATTCCGCCGTATGTAAACAGGCAACGCATGTGTTTCTTCAGCTTTTCACTATTCATAAATGAATAATGAATCTTTTCTACCAATTCGCGTTCTTCTTCCGTCAACCGGTAAGGATCGGCAGGATCTACGGTCGGGAAGTTGGTATCGCGCAAAGCATATTCTTTTCCTTCGTATACAAAGATGCCACGCTCAAAATCAATCTTTTCCAGCAGTTTACGGTTGGTCATCCCAAACTCCGGACGACGGTCGATAATTTCGGCTTCCAGCTTAAACTGGATAATGGTAATGGCTTTATGCATTTGAGTTATCAAGCGCAGAGTCTTCTCATTATAATGAGCGTCGGCAAAATTCATCTTCGGCATGAAGATGGTGCAAGGATCATCGGCATACGTATCCATTGCAAAAGTAGCCAATGGAAGCAGATTGATTCCGTATCCGTCTTCAAGCGTGCCCAGGTTGCCGTAGCGCATGGACATACGTATCACGTTGGCAATACAGCTGTCGTTACCGGAAGCTGCACCCATCCAGAGAATATCATGATTTCCCCATTGAATATCGAAGTTATGGTAATTGCACAACGTATCCATGATGATATGCGCGCCAGGACCACGGTCGTAAATATCGCCTACGATATGAAGAGAGTCAATAGTCAGACGCTGAATCAGATTGCACATAGCGATAATGAAATCGTCGGCACGCTTGGTAGTGATAATCGTACTGATAATTACATTGATATAGGCATGCTTGTTCGGCTCGATGGAAGATTCGTGCAATAATTCCTGAATAATATATGAGAACTCGGCAGGCAGCGATTTACGAACCTTCGAACGGGTATATTTGGAAGATACATTCTGACAGACCTTCACCAGTTGGTTCAGGGTAATCAGATACCAATCATCCAGGTCCTTTTCACGGGCTTTCACTAATTGAAGTTTCTCTTCGGGATAGTAAATCAACGTGCAGATTTCTTTCTTTTCAGCCTCGCGGAGAGTGTTGCCGAATATTTCATTTACTTTACGTTTTACCGCACCTGAAGCGTTTTTCAGTACGTGCTGAAAAGCTTCGTATTCTCCATGAATGTCAGTCAGGAAATGCTCTGTCCCTTTAGGTAGATTTAAGATAGCCTCCAGATTGATTATTTCCGTACTAGCATCGGCAATCGTAGGAAAACTTCGGGAAAGCAGTTGCAGGTAACGGAGATCGCCCACAATGCTTTCAGGAGTTATGTTACTTTGAGCAGTCATTTTATTTACTATTTTACTATTTACAATTTACTAGTTACTAATTACGATCCAGCAATATACTATTCTCAATTTAACAAGAACATCAACAACACTTGGGCGATAATTACCCGCAGGAACATACATAGCGGATAAACAGTCGCATAGGCTACGGATGGGTTGTCGCCGGGGATTGTATCGTTTACATAGTTCAGTGCCATCGGATTTGCCATACTTCCGCACAACATACCGGATACAGAACCGAAATCGATCTTCATCATCTTGAAGGCCACGAATCCAACCAACACTGTTGGAATGATAGTCAATCCGGCTCCCAAACCAATCCATAATAAGCCTTCCGGACGGAATACGGTATCGAAAAAGTGAGCTCCGGCATCCAGTCCCAGACAAGCAAGGTACATGGAAAGTCCCAAGGCACGCAACATCAGGTTCGCACTACGGGTGGTATAGGTAATCATGTGTATCCGTGGTCCAAAAGTCCCCAGAAGGATACCGACAATGATCGGTCCGCCCGCTAATCCCAACTTCACAGGAGTACTGACACCCGGAAAAGAGAAAGGAATAGCCCCCAGTGCCAAACCAAGCACGATACCGATAAATATAACAACCAGATTGGGTTCTTTCAGGCTTTTCACGGCATTTCCCAATACTTTCTCCACATTCTGGATAGCAGCAGCCTCGCCCACTACTGTCAGGCGGTCGCCCAACTGAAGTATCAATCCCGGAGTAGCAAGCAGTTGCACCCCCGACCGGTAAACACGGCTGATGTTAATTCCGTAATGGTTTCTCAACCGGAGTGCACCGAGTTTCTTACCATTCAGTTCGGGACGGGTGACAACGATACGCTGCGAGATCAATTCGCTGTCAATCGCATTCCAGTCAATGTCCTCTTTATTCCAATCTGTATTTTCCTGTTCACCAAAAAGCACTGTCAGGGCCAAAGCGTCTTTTTCCGCAGTTACCACCAGCAGACGGTCGCCTTCTTTCAGAATCTTGTCTGAAGTCGGAATACTGACATGTCCGTCACGCCACAAACGGGATATGACAAACTTCGGGTAACTCATACGAGCTATATCCTTGATACTTTTATTGAAAATAGCAGGATTGTGTACTTGAAACGCTGCAATATAAGTTTTGTTCGCATCGTCTTTCTCTTTTATCTCCAAGTCTTCTTTGCGGACCAATACTTTGCGGATTAATAAAACGGCAAGAATTACGCCGACTACTCCCATCGGATAGGCCACCGCACATCCTAAAGCAGGCGTACTGCTGTTTATTCCCATCTGTTTCAGAGTTTGTTGCGCAGCTCCCAATGCCGGAGTGTTTGTCGTTGCTCCACAAAGGATGCCCACCATATCAGGAAGAGAGACACCCGTTGCATAACTAGCCACCACCGTCAACAACGTTCCCAGTAGAACTACTCCCAACGCCAACATATTCAGCGTTACCCCGCCTTTACGGAAAGAGCTAAAAAAACCGGGACCGACTTGTAGCCCGAGGGAATAAACGAAAATGACCAGTCCGAAACTTTCTGCGTAGTTTAACATCTGCGGATCGACCGAAAGCCCGAGATGGCCGGCCAGGATACCCGCAAAAAAAACAAAAGTGACTCCCAGGGAAACTCCCCAGAAATGCACTCTTCCCAAGCCCAAACCAATGGCAGAAATCAGTGAAAGTACCACAACAGCCTGTAAGGCAGAATGTTCGATGAATAGACTATATAACCACTCCATGTATATAAAAACTAATAGGGCGCAAAGATAAAAACTATTTAGTCCGGTTCAAAACTTTTAAGCTTTCATTTCGCGCCCCAATTATACCCTGATTCATATATCCTGAAATCTTATTGATTACCCTTTTACACTGTTACCTGTTATTTTGCTCCCAATACCTGTTATATTTCTATCTTAACAATCTTATCCTTTCTCTTTTTACCCGCATCTTGTTATCCTTCCAACGATGCTTTTTTACCTGTTTCTTCCTTTACGCTTACCTATCTCTTTATCTTTTTCTAATTTCTTTATCTCTCCTAATTTCTTAACCTTTTCTTTTTTCTTCCTGCTTCACGTTTCTTCCTGCTTTACGCTTCATCTTGCTTTACGCTTCATCTTGCTTCACGTCTCATCTTTTCCCTTGAAACTCCACAAAGTTATTTCGTCCGTCCAGATAACCGCTCAATCTGTTTCCACCGATATATACATCATCCAGGTATGAAACATCATTCGGTCCGTATGACATACGAATGGAAGTCTGTGCATAATTTTCCCAACTCCAACGGAAATTATATTCATATTGATCGACTGCTCCATTAGGATATTCCACCCGTATATAGTCGATTCCGGTACGGTCTAAAAAGAAGTCCAGTTCCTGACGGCAATAGTTACCGTCCATGTCGCGGTAGAAACTAACCCAGGTACGGCTACATAAATCAGCCGAACGGTTATAGTACCCTGCACCATTATTATCATCATCATAGAAACTGTCTATTTCCACTTCGCAAGAGGTAAAACTTACCATCAATATAGCCATCAACGCCAAACCGAAGTATTTAAATGTGCTCGTTTTCATATTCCTTTATTTTTAATGGTTCTCTAATTATTATATATCATTTATCTTTCGATAGAACAAAAGTAGAGAATGATTTTTCCCCATGAAACTGAAAACTCCTACTTATCGGGAGGAAATTGCCTAAATCTAGGAGTAAATCCCTCCGGTGAAGTCTATTTCAAAGAATTCTTGTATCTTTGCCTCTTGCTAACAACACATGAAATTATCCGTCGCATGAAGTCTATCAAATCACATATCACCCAATTATTGAAGTCCCTCAACGAAGGAGTATTCGAAAAAGAGCATACCATCGCACTGTCTCTACTATCCGCCATGGCAGGGGAAAGTATCTTTCTGCTGGGCCCTCCGGGAGTAGCTAAAAGTTTGGTAGCACGCAGGCTCAAACTGGCATTTAAAGACGCAGATGCTTTTGAGTATCTGATGTCCCGCTTCAGTACACCGGACGAAATATTCGGCCCCGTCTCCATTTCAAAATTGAAGGATGAAGATACGTACGAACGCATCACAAAAGGATACCTGCCGACAGCATCAATTGTCTTTCTGGATGAAATATGGAAGGCCGGCCCTGCTATCCAAAATTCCCTTTTGACGGTAATCAATGAAAAGATATACCGCAACGGACAATTTACAGTGCGTGTACCCCTGAAAGCATTGATTGCCGCTTCCAACGAACTGCCGGCAAAAGGTGAAGGACTGGAAGCCTTATACGACCGTTTCCTGATCCGTCAGTTTGTCGGATGTATCGAACAGGAATATGCGTTCGATCAGATGATTTCTTCTACGCGGGAGATAGAACCTGAAATCCCGGAAAAACTCCAGGTGAACGATGAATTATACAACCAGATACAAGCTGAAAGCGAAAAAGTAGGTATTCACTATACTATCTTCGAGCTGATTCACAATATCAAACGAGAAATTGAACAATATAACACAGGACGGGATGAAAACACCCCTCCCATCTATGTATCCGACCGCCGCTGGAAGAAAATAGTAGGTCTGCTCCGCACATCGGCTTATCTGAATGAATCTCCGGGAATTCATTTCTCCGACTGCCTGTTAATGAGCGCCTGCCTATGGGATGAAATTTCGCAGCTCCCCATTATAGAAGAGATTGTAGAACAGTCGATAGCACGAGGCATCAACACCTATCTGTTAGGAGAAAAACGGTTGGAACAAAAATTGGACACACTGAAAGAAAACATGAAGTCCGAACACAGCCTGCGTGAACTTAGCGATCCGGGAATCCAGGTCGTAGACACCTTCTATCATCGTATAGAAGGTTATCACATTGCCGGAAATCTACTCATTTTTGCTTCCGATTACCAGTCTTTGAAGAAAGACAGCAACCGGCTATTTTATATCCAACAGGATAAATTCCGTCCGGTTAACAAAATCCTAAAAGCCTACGATTTTGTAAAAAACAGAAATATCGCGCAAAAGAATATCTATTCCCTCCGAAAAGGAAGACGGTCTGTTTTCGTCAACAATCAGGAATATCCGTTACTATGTTATGACAATTGTAATCCTTTGCCTGCACAACAGGATGGCAACACTCCGTTCGAATTTACATTGCAGGAAGTGATCGACTTGCTCCATCAAATGGAGGTGGAATATAAAACAATCTCCGAACGGGAAACAGCATATACAAAAGAGCATCTCTTCTTAAGCTCATCGCAAAAAAGCAAGATCAAACGAATTTTAGGAGAGACTGCACATATCATAGAGAATTACCGGAACGAACTCCGCATCATCGCTCATGCCCATGAACAAGAGAACAGAGAGTATTAGGCTCAAACACCTGCAAGACATTTATTATGAGAAATTGCAGGGAATAGCCTACGATGTGTACGACGAACAACTGCACAACCTGATTATCCGTCCCGAAGAACTGGATGCGGATATTCACCGGTATTTTCGTCACACGCAACCCTCCCTGCAAGATTTCTACTCCCACTACGCGTCGCAATGGGAATACTTTCATGAAATGAATGAAGCATCCGACACCAAGTTTCTCCATTTCCTGAAAAACAGCGCCTACACGTTCTCAATGAAATATCACCTGGTAGACCTCAACGTAAAATACTACCTCCAGCGTTTTGACGCAATCAGCCCACGCTCTAAAGAATGGAAAGCGTTGCGGACTCTCTTCTTCGACAAATGGCACACACTGCTCTCGAACAACGAGTTCAACTATCAGATGGAACATATCGAGCGGCTTTGTGATGATTTCTACCGTCTTCAGCTATCACTTGCCAAAAACCTTCCGGTGCGTGGCGGCTCACGCCTCGTCTGGTTACTCCGCAACCATAAACAGATAGCAGAACAGATTTTAGAATACGAAGAAACGATCAAACGAAATCCCGTTATCCGTGAACTGGTAGAAATCTTGGGCAAGAAACACCAAAGCAGCCGGAAACGTTTCAAAATGACTGCCGGTATTCATCGGGAACAAATTATATCTCATGCCACCCGAAGCGATATTACAGGTATTTGCGAAGGAAACGACTTAAACAGCCTTCTTCCCTTGGAATATTGTTATCTGGCCGAAAAAAGTCTGCAACCCATTTTCTTTGAGCGTTTCATTGAGAAGAGATTGCAAGTCATCGACTATCAATCACACGAAAAGCAAACCATCAACGACAAGAAAACAATAGGGAACGAAGTTTCCGAAGAAGCCGAAGGCCCTTTCATTGTTTGTCTGGACACTTCCGGTTCCATGGCAGGCGAACGGGAAAGAATCGCGAAATCCACCCTACTTGCCATTGCCGAACTGACGGAAGTGCAACACCGAAAATGTTACGTCATCCTGTTTTCCGATGATATCGAGTGCATTGAAATCACAGATTTAGGCGGCAGTTTCGATCGCCTGGTCGATTTCTTATGCCAATCCTTTCATGGCGGAACTGATATGGAACCTGTTATCACGCATGCTTTGCGGAAGATCAGCGAAGAAGGATATATGGAAGCGGACATTATCACCGTATCGGACTTTGAGATGCGTCCTGTCGATCAACTACTATCCCGGACCATCGAACACGCAAAAGCGAAACAGACAAAGATGTACGCTATTTCTTTAGGTGGCAAGAGTGCCGAGACCAGCTATCTGAAATTATGTGATAAATATTGGGAATATAGCATTCAAAACGCCGAAAGTCTTAATAAAAATAGAATTGAGGAATCAAATAATTAATCAATGTTATAAAACATCTCTTTTTTCTTGTTTTATTTGCAAAGTTGACAGAAGTCCGTATATTTGTACTGTGTTTTTCATAGTATTAGATTTAAGGTTAACAAAAAGATTGGCTGTCTGGGATAGATAGCCTTTTTTTATGCCCTTTTTTTCGTATATTTGAGGGACATAAAACCAGAATGAATATTAGAGAACAATCTTATTAATTCTGTTACTTTCTGTTGCGGCAATATCGTCATTTGCCCAGACAAATACTTATCGGGAATGTACAAGTCAGAATTTTAAAATAATCTCATATACACGGGAGCTTTCTCCCCAAGGATGCCAGCAATCTCCGATATATGTGAAGCCCAAGCGTTCATAATACGAAGTATGACTGGTGCTTAAATATAATTTCGAGAATCCGAATTTCAGTGTATCCTTCTTGGCTTGTTCTATTAAAAGATTGGCGTAATGATTTCCCCTATACTTTTCTTCAATGAATAAGGCAACTAACCAAGGATATAAATCCGCGCGAGAGTTAAAATCGTTGCTGGTAAGTCCCGCACATCCTATTATTTCATCACCATTCATTAAAAGGTACCATTGAGGAATGGGATTTTCGGCATTCAGAGAATGTCTGAAACAATTGTCATACACCATTTTCGTGTTTTCGTTACCCCACTTGCTTTGGAAATAGGCGATAGCTCTTTCCAGATACTGAGGTGAGTCTCTGAGTGAAACTAGATTCATACGTTTATTGTATTGTTTATATTTAATATTGCCAAAGTTATAAAAGTATTTTTGAAAACCAATAGGTTGCCTGTTTTATCTGACTAATTCTGTATATTTGCAAGTATGTCCTGCTTATTAAATAACATCATAATATATATATGGAGAATAAAGAATTGCGTGAAAGAATGCTTTCGGGAAAAATGTATAATGACTTGTCTGTAGAACTGGTTCAAAGAAGAGAACAGGCTGTTTTCCTGACCAATGATTATAATTCCACTTATGGAAAGCCTAAAGAAGTTCAACACTGACCTGGCCGGTGCGCTCACTGGGCAAAATTCTTTCTGAAATGAGCAAAACCGGCGTATCGATTGGACGTGTCAGCTACATTTTGGAATCAGAACCGGAAAAGGACCCACCAAGAGCGTTAACTCCTGACATGCATGGAGACATTTGTTTTGAGCATGTAACCTTTGGGTATGAAAATCAGAAACCGGTTTTGGATGATATCTCCTTTACCATCAAGGCTGGTACAACTTTTGCAATCCTTGGTGGAACCGGAAGCGGAAAAACGACCCTGATGCATCTACTCAACCGCCTGTATGATCTGGATGAAGGTCAGGATGGCTGTCATGGAAGCGGCAGAATCACGATTGGCGGAGTGGATATCGCAAAGATCAAGCGTTCCTACTTAAGAAAAAATGTCGGAATCGTTTTGCAGGAGCCGTTCCTATTTTCTCGCACCATTCAGGAGAACATTGGTATTACCTGCGAAGAAAAGGATCGCGATGCGGTGCTCGAATATGTTCGCTCGGCAGCCCGTTCTGCTTGTGTGGATGAGGCAATCCAGAATTTCACCAATGGTTATAATACAATTGTAGGTGAGCGCGGTGTTACCTTATCTGGTGGACAGAAACAGCGCGTTGCGATTGCAAGAATGCTGACTCAGAACGCGCCAGTTATGATTTTTGACGATTCCCTTTCCGCCGTAGACGCTGAGACGGACGCCGCCATCCGCGACGCGCTGCATTCCCGCCGCCACGGCACCATGTTCCTCATCAGCCACCGCATCGCAACCATCCGTAAGTCGGACCTGATCCTCGTTCTGGACAAAGGCCGCGTGGTGCAGATGGGCACGCATGACACGCTGGCCGCGCAGGAGGGGCTGTACCGGCGCGTGTGCGCCATCCAGAACGAGCTGCCGCAGGCGGCGTCCCCGAAAGGAGGCGAGGCGTAATGGCTGTTAAGCTGGCAATGATCTTCTTCAGCATGATCCTCGTGAACAACTACGTGCTGGTGCAGTTCCTGGGCATCTGCCCGTTCCTGGGCGTTTCCAAAAAGCTGGATTCCGCCGTGGGCATG